>OLOG01000033.1_pt1 | contig 149005 bp, 114 predicted proteins | sample 1672351 | NCBI WGS metagenome assembly OLOG01 (sample SAMEA3136674, study PRJEB25190) | human gut metagenome | biome: human gut; feature: human-associated habitat; material: faeces | place: Austria | collected 2013 | reverse complement strand
CGCGTCAGCATCGGGGAGAGGTACGGCTATATGTCAATGGTGGTTTAACAGCGGGAGACAAATTGCTCGGCATATTCGAAAAATCTGGTCAGTGCAGGACTCAAGCGATCTGTGCGAAAAAAGAAGCACAGCGGGAAAGAGATGTCCCCTCCCTCAAGGGGGATCGCCCGCAGGTAATCCCTATGAGGAAACTGAAGCGACGCAGGCGTAAGGGCATATCCTTTGCATTCGCTCAGCTTAAGCCCGAGCGTCTCAATCTGCTCAGTACGTCGTATGTCGCAGGGAGCACAACCGCGCTGCGTAAAAAATCTCAATATCTCTTCGTTCATGCGGCTGAATCCTTCGGCCCGATCGTCGAGAACCACCAAAGGCTCACCAGCAAGCTGCTCCAACGCTAGCGTCTCGCATCCCGCCAACGCATTGTCTTCATGAATCGTTGCCACAATTCTCTCACGAAGAAACAACCTCATGTTCATCGGGGGCTTCAGTTCCGTGGGAAGCCCGATACCAAAGGCAAGATCGCACCGGCCCTCCTCCACCGCGCTCAAACCCACAACAGGAGGATTCGATTCCAACTTGACACGAAGAGCAGATTGCTCGAGGGAGAGAAACGCCAACAACGGCTCAAGATAACACGGTATCCAAAAATCCGGACAGCTCAGTCGTATGACTGGCACATCCTCCGCGAGTCGACCAAGCTCATCAAGCACATGAGTGTAATGGGCCTGCATGGCAGAGAAGTCGGCAATAACCGCTCGTCCCGCATCGGTCAGCTCCACTTTGCGAGTCGTACGATTAAATAGCCGAGCCCCCAGCGCCCGCTCCACAGCGTCAACGTGACGGCTCACAGCCGAATGAGACATGTGCAGCCTTCGCGCCGTCTCCGTGTAGCTGAGTGTTTCCGCCAGCACGAGCAACTCGGGCACATATTCCATGTTGAGCACCACAACCCCCTGATCCCCTTTGTCGTTGTAGCGAATTGTACGGTTTGTGCACAAATCACGCAACAACTTGCAAAAGACCCTCGGGCGAACCGATCCCATAATGAACGACAGCAGGGGCGAGGGCGTCTCGCCGACAAGATTCGAACATAGGAGGGAACATGGGACACGGAAAGAACCACGTCATCGATCGCAGACGGTTTGTGCAAGCAAGCTCGGTCGCAGCGGCAGCTCTGGCCTTAGGCGCGACGGGATGCGCTTCGTCACACCCCGTCGCAGAGACGGGCGGCACGACAACTCAATTTGTCGCAGGAACCTACCAGGCCACGGCACTCGGCAAGAAGAGCGATATCACCGTCGAGGTCGTCTTCTCCGACACTGCCATCGACAGCGTCCGCGTCGTCGATCACGGAGAAACCGAACGCATCGCCGCACCGGCGTTTGAGAAGATCCCTGAGATCATCGTAGCATCACAATCACTCGCCGTCGACGCGGTGACAGGAGCGACGCTTTCATCCCTCGCGCTGCTCTCGGCCGTAGAAGACTGCGCGCGTCAAGCCGATGGCGACGTGAGCGCTTTGAAGCGTGCGGAGGTTCCCAAAGAGCAGCCAACCGACGAGGAGATCGAATGCGACCTCGCCGTCATAGGCGCCGGCATTTCTGGAATGGCATCTGCACTAGCAGCTGCTCAGCAGGGAGCGAAGGTCGTCGTGTTCGAGAAGTCCTCGAGCATGGGCGGCAACGCCCTCGTGAGTGGCGGTTTCATCGAGTATGCCAACGCACCCGAAAAATTACGCGTCGAAGTGAACGACGGCTACCTGAAGATCTTCCAAGAAGTTCTTCAGTTCAATCGAGACGCCGGGCTTGACGCCTCTCTGGTAGATGAGGTGCAGCAACAATGGGACGACTACTACGCAAACGGGAACACCAAACTCTTTAGCTCGCCCGAATTCCTTGCGCTGCAACTCTGCATGCTTGAGGGCAACACCTACGACTTCCAACACACTTATGCAACGGATGTGGAGGGGGGCACGGCATGGCTCGACACCATGCAGTTTCCCTGGATGCCACTCGTCGCAATTCCCGGTTATTCTTGGGCGCATTTCTCGGGTTCCTCAGAAGACGTGAATGGAGAAGGCTATTTCAACGTGTTCGAACGAGAGATGGAAGGACTCGATCTTCGCATCCTGTTCGCCACGCCGGCAACCGAGCTCATCACTGAAAGCGGTCGCGTGACTGGCGTCATTGGCAGCAGCGCAAACGGCAGCACGTACACCGTGCGCGCTAAAGACGGTGTCGTTATCGCCTCTGGAGGCTATGCCGACAACCAGGATATGCTGAAAGAGCACGACAAGATGTGGAACTGGAAAGATCTCGACACCTTCCACTGCGACAACAACTACGGACACACTGGAGACGGCATCCGCATGGCCACAGAAGCAGGCGCCGCCTTCGCCGAATTGCCCTTTAACCAGATGGTCTTCCCCTTCGTGGACACCGTGCTCTACGCCACCGAAACAACCGTCGGAACCACCAATGAGAGCATCTACGTGAACAAGGCCGGCAAACGCTTCTGCGACGAGGGCGGCAGTCGAACTGACATGACGATCGCCCTGATGGAGCAGGATGGGGGTGTGGGTTTCCAGGTGGTCGACCACGACAGCTCCATGATCACGGACGGCAAGACCCACACAGGCATGGACGTCGAGTACGCCATTGAGCGGGGCATCCTCTACCGCGCCGACACACTTGAAGAACTGGCGGGCCTCATGGGCGTCGACGAGGCGACATTCCTGAAAACTGTCGACGATTACAACGAGATGACTCGTACTTTCAACGACCCAGAATTCGGCCGATCCAGCTTCGGGCCCAATGCCCCCCTGGATAATCCTCCATTCTATGCATCACCCCGCACCTGGGCGATGCATATCACGATGGACGGCATCTCGACCGACTCATCTCACCGCGCGCTCGATGCGGCCGGAAATGTTGTACCGGGACTCTACGTTGTGGGCGAAGCAGCTTGCGGCGGCCGCGGTGTCGGATCGCTCGGCGCAGGCTATGCGGTGGCGCAATCAATCTACAACGTCTAAGAACACGCGTTACGATAGATCAAGCCCTCCCCTCCCTGGTCGGGCGGGTAAAACCGCCCGACCGTTTTTTAAACAGCAACAAGCTCAGTGCGGACTTGAGCTCCAAAGGCTTTTGCCGCGCAATCCCACACTTTCATGGAGAAAAGGAAGGAACTGAAATGGACAATAATGGACTTGTAAGCCGCAGAGGGTTTTTGGCAGGTAGCGCCTTCGCGGGAGCCGGCGCCTTGTTCGGCCTTGCAGGATGCGCCCCGCAGACTGCGGATCCCCTAGCAAACACTTCGCCTGAGGCGGGATCGCAAGATTCCTCGGACTGGATCGGAGATGCCCCGAACATCTCCGATGATGAGATTGTCGAAACCATTGACACGGAGTTTTTGGTGATCGGCGCTGGCACGGGCGGTCTTTTTGCGGCCTGCGCTGCTGGAGATGCCGGCATGGAAACCTTCGTCATGGAGAAGTTCAACGGTGGCGTCGTGCGTGACGATCTTGCAGGCGTCAACTCTCGCTTGCAGCAGGAGAGCGGCTATGAAATCGACGCAATTGCTTATTTGCGAGATATGGATCATTACGCTGCGGGCCAATGCAATCTCGCGTTACACAAGGTCTGGCTTGAGCGATCGGGCGAGACCATCGACTGGTACGAAAACGTTCTCTCCTCTTACGGTATCGCGCTTTGGCATGAGGCTGCCGAGGAAAAGCATGAAGTCAACTACCGACATTGGGCTACAGGGCATTCTCCCGCCTGGCCAGTCGATGGATCGCTCGACGGGTTCACTGTGCTGACTGACTACGCAGAGAAGACGGGCCATGTAACGTTCCGCTACCAAACGCCCATGGTGAGCCTCACCGTCGAAAACGATCGCGTGACCGGTGCTATAGGGCAGGGCGCTGACGGCTACATTCGTGTCAACGCAAGCAAGGGCGTTCTTGTATGCACAGGCGGTTACGCCGCGAATCTCGACCTTCTTAAGCAGCTCCAGCCTCACACGACCAGCATTTACGCTTACAACTCAGCGCAGCCAGGCTGTGAGGGAGACGGCATAAAGGCGTGCCTTCGCGTTGGGGCAAAAATGGACGAAACACACTCTAGCATGCTTTTCGACCGAGCAAGCGTTCCCGCCGACTCCCTGGGAGGCGCCGACTGTGATACTGCCATGGTATTCTGGATGGGAAGCCAACCCTGGTTGAAAGTCAATCTCAATGGCGAGCGCTTCTGCAACGAGTCCGGCACCTATGACTTCATCCTGCACGCCGATGCATCGCAACCAGGAAACATCCACGTGTGCCTCTGGGATGCAGACTGGCAGACCTACGCCCAGCAGTTCGACATGCATGGCTGCTCGCGCATGTTCCCCTTTGATAATGGAGCGGCTCCGAACCTGCCTATCGAAGTGGTGACGGCCATGAACGAGGAGGCACTTAAAGCCGGACACATTCAGCAAGCCGACACCATCGAGGAGCTCGCCGAAAAGCTTGGTCTTCCTGCAGAAGCCCTCGCGAAAACGGTGGAACGAAACAACCAGAATTACGACAACCAGCGCGATGACGACTTCGGCAAGGAACCATTCCGGCTTTCCCCTGTACGCAAACCTCCCTTCTTCGGCGTACGTACCACAGGCGCTTTGCTATGCACCATGGACGGCATCGTGATAAACACCCAAGGTCAAGCACTGCGCGAAGATGGAAGCGCCATTGAAGGCCTGTATGTCACAGGCAACGATTCCGGAGGATACTATTCCATGACTTATCCGAACCTGTCGACCGGCAACGCTTGCGGCAGGACAGTAACTTTCGCACGAATGATTGCTCAGAATCTGGCTGCCCAGTAGCCATCTCGACCAAAACCCGTTTTGTCGAGCCGCTATCCCTTACGCCCCAAACTCACAGGCGGACAGGATAACGGCTCGACCTGTATCATCGGGAGAAATGAGGCAGTGGTCGGGCCATGCTTCGGCGAGGAGGATCTCGGCATCGTCGAGGAGGTAGTCGCGCACGACGGCCAGCGCATGGGGGAAGACGGCCGTCGGGCCTTGGGCGAGCAGGGCCATGGCCGAGGTGAGGCCACCGCCACGCCAGATTTCCAAACGGCCCAGCTCGTCTACGATGAGGAGGCCGGGGGCGCGGGAGGGATCCTTCGACTCCGCGCCTTCGGCACTCCGCCCGGAATGCGACTTGGCATCGGTGGGCACCGCCACGCTGGCGCGCACGGCAAGTTCATCAAAATGGGCGTTCACGCGAGCGATGGCCTCATCGTCTATGTGCCAGGCCAACTCCGCCTTCGCCGCCTGGCTCTCTTCATCGAAGGTGCCGTCGGCTCGGGCCAAGTCACCCCGACGGGCGAAAGGGATGCGCTCGCCGCTGGGCAGAAGCACGTTGTCGATGCCCAGCTTCTCGAAGCCGTTCGCATCGGCATGCTCGCCTTCTGCAGGCACCCACTGACCCGGCGCCAGCACGCCGACGCAGGACACCCCGCAATCGGCCAGCTCCGTCACCAGCGATTCCAGCCAGCGCGTCTTCCCAATCTGCACCTCGCCCGTTAAGAGAAACAGCATTCGAACCTCCTCCATTCGCGCATCGCGCACGACCGCACCATCACCGTCTCCGCTGTGCCGCTCCTAGACGATCCTCTGCACGAAACGCCCCCTACGCCTCCGGGTTGCGCAGGGCGGCCATCGTGAGGGCCTCACCGAAGAACTGGCCGGCACCGTTCTTCACAGCGAAACGGGCCTTGTCGGGGTCGGCGACCACGCTACCGGCCAGCATATCCACGCCCCAACGGAATAGGAACGGCGCCATGATCACGCTTGGCCCGACGAACACCGTCGTGGCGTTCGCGGCCAAATCCAACAGGCGCGGAGCCGTCTTGTTGATGAGGGTCACACCAGTCATGAACAAGTAGTCGGCGCCGGGGATGACGTACTCGCAAGCCGGATCAGGCACGTCACCCGCCTGAGAGCACTTGCGCTCGAGCACCGTCAGGCGCGCGTACTCCTCGATGCGTTCCACATGGGGGAAATGCCCCACGACAACCACGCGCGCGTCTCCACCGGCAGCGCTGATCTGCGGGCGGTACATTTCGAAAGCGTCCATCTTGCGAATAGTGCCGTCGGGCACCTCCACCGCCGCATCGTAGGTGCACCCCAACGGGTCCAGCAGCGTGCGCTGCGAGTACCACGCGTTCAGCGCCGCCACGCCCAGGCTCGCCTCCTCGAAGCACCACGATTTGGAAAGCTCCGCCACCTCGCGCAGGGACATCCCGCGCAAATCGCCCGTGTAGCCACGACGCGCGCCGCCGGTCGTGGTGAAGCTCACCCCCATGCCACTGTCGGCTTCCACATAGGACCAGTGGGTGCCCAGACAATAGTCGCGCACCACGACGTCCTCGGGAATGCCGGCGATCAGGTGGTTGTACAGCTTCCAGGGCGTATTCGGCTCGTTTGTGCCCGGGAATGCAATGGCCCCCGTCGCAGCCCCCTTCGTGCAGCAGTCTTTCTCGGCGCAACCCATGGCTTCAGTCCTTTCTCAGATGATGGCGACCCGACATTCCGGGCGCTTTTGCTCAGTACTCATCCTACCGAATTGTTCTCTCTTGTAAATCATTTTACTTCATGAATAATTCTCTCTTGTAAATCATTCATGAGTGAGAATATAATAGATACCATGCAAACGAGCACTGCAAAATCCACGCTTCATTCGGCCGCCTCCCGGAGGGCCCGATTTGTCGTGCTGGCCCTTGCCCTCATCCTCGTTGGCGCGGCCGCGATCTCCCTTTTGCTGGGCCGCTACCCCATTGATCCGGCTCAAGCTGTGGCCATGTTCGTCAGCAAGATCGTTCCGGTTGATCCCATCTGGACCGAGCAGCAGGCGACACTCTTCTTTAACGTGCGGTTGCCGCGCATTTTGCTGGCCCTCATGGTGGGATGCTGCCTAGCCTGCGCCGGCGCCGCCTACCAGGGCACCTTCCAAAATCCGCTCGTCTCTCCCGACATTTTGGGCGCAAGCCAGGGTGCCGCGTTCGGCGCGGCCGTCGCCATTCTTCTGGGCGTGAGCTCTTTCACGACATCCCTCTTCGCCTTCGGGTTCTCCCTGTTCACTGTGCTCTTGGTGCTGCTCATCAGTTCGCGGGCCCGCGGCAACCACATGATGGTGGTCGTGCTCGCCGGCGTCATGGTGTCGTCGCTGTTCCAAGCCGGCGTCTCCTACGCCAAACTGGTGGCCGACCCCACCGACGAGCTCGCCGACATCACCTACTGGCTCATGGGATCGCTCACCGGCGCGAACATGCGCGACATCGCCATGGTGTTCCCTATCATGCTCATCGGCTGCGCCACGCTGTTTGCCCTGCGCTGGCGCATTAACATCCTCACCATGGGAGACGACGAGGCCGCCACCATGGGCGTGAACGCTCGGCGCACTCGCATCGTCGTCATCGTCGCTGCCACCCTCGTCACCGCCGCGAGCGTCTGCGTCACGGGCATGATCGGCTGGGTGGGCCTCGTCATTCCGCATCTGTGCCGCATGCTCGTCGGCGCCGACTATCGCCGCCTCATCCCCGCGTCCATGCTCATGGGCGCCAGCTTCCTGCTCATCGTGGACGACGTCGCCCGCCTTGCCACCACCGCCGAAATCCCCATCGGCATCCTCACCGCTTTCGTGGGCGCGCCGTTCTTTCTGTACCTCATCACGCGGAAGAAGAAGCTATGAGCATCGACGTAGCGCACTTGAGCTTCTCCTACGGAAGTCGCGAGATTCTGCACGACCTTTCGTTCTCCATTCCCGATGGGTGCCTCGTGAATGTGCTCGGGCCCAACGGCGTGGGCAAGTCCACCTTGTTCCGCTGCATCTTGGGGCTCTCCCCGCACTATAGCGGCACGATTCTGGTGAACGGGAAAGACCTGCGAGCCCTTTCGGTGCGCGAGCGCGCCCGCGAGATCTCCTATATTCCCCAGTCGCACGCGCCGGTGTACGACTACGAAGTGGTCGACGTGGTGCTCATGGCCACGGGCAACGACCTGAAGATGCTCGCCACGCCCGGGGAAGCCCAGTTGCAGCGCGCCCACGAGGCGCTGGCCCGCATCGGCATCGAGCACTTGGCCCATCGCACCTACACGCAAATCTCCGGCGGCGAGCAGCAGCTCGTGCTCATTGCCCGGGCACTGGCCCAGAACGCCCAGACCATCATCATGGACGAGCCCACAAGCGCGCTCGATTACGGCAACACCATGCGCGTGCTCTCCTGCGTGCGGCAACTCGCCCGCGAGGGGCTCTCCATCGTGCAATCGACCCACAACCCCGATCACGCCTTCCTGTATTCGGACGCCACTATGGTGCTTTCCAAAGGCGGACTTAAGGCATTCGGCAACCCCCACGATGTCATCACCTCCGAGCTCATCAGCGAGCTGTACGACATCGAGGTGGAGGTCAATTCCCTTTATGGCGACAAGGTGCGCGTCTGCGTGCCCGTGCGCGAGATAGAACGTTCCTGACTTGGGAGGAAAGGAAAACTGCATGTTGAAACCTACGAGGAACAAACGCCGCATCGCGGCTCTGACCGGGGCGCTCGCCCTGTCCGCCTGTCTGGCGCTGGGTCTGGCCGGATGCGCCGGAAACGAGGGCGACGGCACCAGTGAGGCCGCCACGCCGGCCACCGAGCAGGAGGCGAATGCCGACGCCGAGGCCGCTGCCGAGGCCGAAAGCGGCACCATCACCTTCACCGACGACCTGGGCCGCACCGTGGAGCTGCCGGCTCAGATCGACAAGATCTGCCCGTCGGGCTTCACCGCCCAGCAGGTGCTGCTCACCATGGCCCCCGACAAAATGGTGGGCCTGGCCCAGGAGCTCAACGACGACCAGCTGAAGATCTTCGGTGAGAAGTTCGCCGACTATCCGGTGTTCGGCGCGGTGCTCGGCGCCAAGGACGACCTGAACCGCGAGGCCGTGGCCGCCGCCGCGCCCCAGGTCATTATCGACACCGGCGAGGCGAAGAAGGGCGCCAAGGAGGACTTGGACGCGCTTCAGGAGCAGCTGGGCATTCCGGTCATCTTCATCGAGGCGAAGCTGTCCGATTACGGCGCGGCCTACGAGCGCCTGGGCGAGCTCCTGAGCATGGAAGAACGCGGCAGCGAGCTGTCCACCTACTGCACGGACGTGTACAACAAGACCGTTACCACCATGGAGAACATCCCCGAGAACGAGCGCGTGCGCATGGCCTACCTGCTGGGCGACAATGGCCTGAACGCCATCGCCAAGACTTCGTTCCAGGCGGCCGTGGTGGACATGGTGGCTGACAACGTCGTCGTGGTCGACGACGTGTCCGGCAAAGGCAACGGCAACGAGATCAGCCTCGAGCAAATCGCACTGTGGAATCCCGACCTCATCGTGTTCCAGACGGGCAGCATTTACGACACCGTGGGCGACGACCCGGCGTGGGCCGGCATTGCCGCCATCGACTCCGGCAACTACTACCAGGTGCCCAACGTGCCCTACTGCTGGCTGAACAACCCGCCGACGGTGAACCAGCTCATGGGCCTGCAGTGGCTGCCGCGCCTGCTGTACCCTGACGCCTTCGACGACTCCATCGAGGACGTGACCCGCGCGTACTACTCCACGATGTACAACTACAACCTAACCGACGCCGAGCTCGCCGACCTCATCAAGGACGCCGTTCCGAAGGCGTAGCACTGGAAAACTCACCTGAGGACAACCGCCTAAAACGCAAAGCGACCCGCCAATATGCGGGTCGCTTTTGTTTGCGGGGCTTGGGGGTGCGGATCTTGAAAATCGCACCTCTCGCTACAGGTCTTCCATGGAAAGCAGAGTCCAAGCTTACCCCAGCAGGGCCGTCACCTTCCCGAGCAGAGGCTCGAAGGAGACGCCGCGGTCTTCGAAGTTGGGCTGCTTGGCGGAGATGAGCATGGCGTCGGCCGTGAAGTCGGCGGCGAAGGCCGTGGCCTCGGCCAAGTCGCGTCCGGCCATCACCGCAGCGAGCAGGGTGCTGGCGAACACGTCGCCCGTGCCGTGCAGCATGTAGGGCAGCTTGGCATTGGTGGTTTCCGTGAAGTCGATGGCGTCGCCCCACACGTAGTTGTGGATGAGGCCGTCGCCGTGCTCGATGCCCTTCAGCACCACGTTCTTCGCGCCGCGCTCGCGCAGCTCCAGGATCATCTCGCGCACCGTGGGCTCGTCCACGTCGGCGCCCTGCCACTCGCGGCCCAAGATGATAGCCGCCTCGGTGAGGTTGGGCGTGAGGACGTCGGCGCCGTTGGCCAGCGTCCCCATGGCTTCCACGAGCTCTGGCGTGTAGGTGGGGTACACCTTGCCGTGATCGGCCATGACCGGATCCACTACGCGCAGGGCCTTCGGGTAGGTCTCCCACACCTGCTTGATGATATCGACCTGCTCGGGGGCACCGAGGAACCCGGAATACACCGCGTCCAATTCCACGCCAATACCTGCCCAGGCAGCCAGATAATCGCCCAGGATATCGGTGGTATCGTGCATGTACCAGCCGGGGAAGGCGGTGTGGCTGGAGAACAGGCCCGTGGGCACGGGGCACACGTCGCAGCCAGCGGCGGACAGCACCGGGATGGCCACGCCCAGCGAGCACTTGCCGTAGCCGCACAAGTCGTGGATGGCGGCCACGCGGGGGATGTAGGCGTCTTCGCGTTCGTAGAGGTTCGTCATAAGGTTCCCTTCGAAATCGGCCGACCGCGCGGGCCGGCAAGGGGCGTTCGCTGAATCGTTCCCCATTCTAGTCCTCTTGCAGGCGCACGGCCCTCGGTTTTTCCGATAGACGTCCTAGCGGTTCTCAATCGCGCCGATGTTCTTCAGGGCGATCTCGATGCGGCCGTCGGGGGTGCTGAAGAACTCGATGAAATCGGAGTTCTCGCCGTATTCGGCCGGGAAGGTGAGCTCGATGCCCGTGTCGGTGCGAATATTGTGGCTCTTGGTGACCCGCTTGGCCACGGCCTTCTCCACCACGACGCGCTCGGGCAGGGCGCCCTCTTCCACGGCGCGATCGAAGCGCTCGGCGACGCGGGGCTGGTCGGCGAACACCTCGCGGCCCAGCTCGCGGGCGTCCACCTCGTCGGACTCCTCGGCGTTTACGGCCACGTAGGCCTTCGCCCGCGAAAGCGCCACCGCCGTGTTGGCGCCGAACTCCTCGGCGACCTCTTCCACCACGGTGGTCACTGCTTCCAGCACCTCACGGCTGGAAGCTTCCATGGAACACTGCAAAAGCCCGTCGGGGATGATCCAGCGCTTCTCACCAGCGATTTCGCGCTCCTTGTCCACGAACCACACGGCCATGTCGTCGGCGGAGATGAGCGCGAACGACGCCACCTTCTGAGACGGGTTCGGCAGAATGGCGTGGTGCCGCGCGATGGTGGTAGCGGTGTCTCCGAAGTCGTTGCTGCCCACTTCGTGCATGTAGGCCTGGCGGCTCTCCAGCAGAATGATCGCGAAGTAGCGCGGGCCGCGGGCCTTGTAGGCGGCCTCGGCCTCCTCGTCGGTCATCTCGCGCACCGTCTGATCGGCGTCGCCTTCGAAATCGACGACGAGCAGGTCGGTCGAGGGCGTCTTCTCCATGCGCGACAGCTCGCCGACGATGAACTCGCCGATCTGCTGGGACAGCCCCACGAAATCGCGCTCGCCGCGGAAATAGGCGCGCAACTCCTCGGCGAACAGGCTGTTCTCTGCGAAGGTGCCGCGCTTGCTGTCCAGGTTGCCCAGCGCGCGCTTGGCCTGGGACGTGACGTAGCGCTTGGCAGCCTTATTTCCGAGATCCATGGGCGCCTGCGCGAACACATTCACGCAGGACACGAAATCGAACACATGCAGAATGGCGTTGTTGATGTTCACGAGGACTCCTTTACTTCTGTGGCTCAAGCCACACATTCAAATCGACGTCGGTGGGGATGCCGGGAACCGTGCCGGCGTTGGTGTACTGCCAAATGGAGAAGTCGAGCGGAGCGGTGGGGACTTCCGCGTCGTACTCGGCCAGCCACACCGGATAGGCGGCGCGCAGCTCGGGCGCGAGACGCAGCAAGTCGCGCTGGTTTCCGTAGAGCATGGGCGCGTAGCCGGCCGCGGCGATGGCCTCGCAGAACGCACGGGCATTGGCGGTCAGCTGCTCGCTAGAGAGATTGTTGGCCCGGGCGCCTTCGATTTCCATGGGCTCGTGGTCGTAGGCGACGTAGGCGAACGTGGCGCCCGCGGCCTCGGTTTCGCGCAGGTTGTCCAGGGCGAACTGGGCCTCCTCGCGAGCCTCGTCCTCGGTCAGCGCCTGGGAGAAGAAATAGGCGCTCACCTGGATGCCCACCTCCCCGGCGCGAATGGCGTTCTGGAAGAAGAACTCGTCGGCGGAAAGTGCGCCTTCCGTGGCGCCTCGGTTGCCGATGCGAGCAAAAGCGAACTGCACGCCGGCATCAGCCACAGCGGCCCAATCGATGTCGTTGCCCTGATGCTCCGACACGTCGATGCCCCAGCGCGAGCAGAGCGCATCGTTCTCGTAGTACGCCAGCTTCTCGCCGTCGCGCACGAGGCCGGACCAGTCGTAGGGGCTTACATAAGGCTCAATGGAGGCCACATTGGCCGACTCAGATGCCGGCCCGCAGCCAACAAGCAACCCAGCCGCCGCGCACGCCACTGCGCACGCCGCACCGGCCACGAAGCGCCGCCGCGTCAGCGTCGCGATCCGGGGCGCCCGCAGCCCATCTATGTTGCGGCCATTCAATATCATGGGCAGTATTGTACGGCAGCGAGAACCTACTTCCGCAAGTTCCCAAACAACCCCCGCAAAAGTTGCCGGCTCGTCTCGCGCCCGATCTGGCCGATGACGGAGCTGACCGTTTTCATGGCCTGCTCGCGTTGTTTCTCGGCAGCTCGAGCGGCGCGCTCGGCTTCCTTCTCGGCCGCTTTCTGGGCACGCTCAGCCTCTCTTTCGGCAGCCTTGGCAGCACGTTCTTCTTCCTTGGCCGCAGCTTTCGCGGCCCGATCGGCCTCGGCGGCCTTCTGCTTCTCGAATTCGGCGCGCTCCTTTTCCAGCTGGGCGCGCTCGGCAGCCAGCGCGTCGGCCTCGGCAGCGGCGCTCTTCTCGGCGGCAAGCTTCTCGTAGGCGCTCTCGCGGTCGATGGCCTCGCCGTACTTCTCCACCAGATGCGCCTGGGCCACGCCGATCGCCTCCAGCGTCGCCGCATCGGCAGCGGCCATGCGGCACTCCGGCGGCAGCACGCGCGCCCGTTCCACAATGCTCGGCTGGCCTTCCTCATTCAGCAGCGACACGAGCGCCTCGCCGGTGCCCAGTTCCAGCAATGCCTCGGCGGAATCGAAGGCCGGATTCTCGCGGAAGGCCGCCGCTGCCGCGCGCACCGCCTTCTGCTCGGCGGGCGTGTAGGCGCGCAGCCCGTGCTGGATGCGGTTGGAAAGCTGCGCGAGCACTTCGTCGGGAATGTCGGCGGGCGACTGGCTGACGAAGTAGACGCCGACGCCCTTGGAACGGATGAGCTTCACGGTCTGCACGATTTTGTCGGTCAGCTCCTTGGGCATGTCGTCGAACAACAGATGCGCCTCGTCGAAGAAGAACACGAGCTTGGGCTTGGGAAGGTCGCCGGCCTCGGGCAGAAGCTCGTGGATTTCGCTGAGCATCCACAGCAGAAACATGGCGTACACCTGGGGCGATGCCATGAGTTTCGCGGCGTTCAGGATGTTCACGGTGCCCTGACCCGCATCGTCGGTCACGAGCCAATCAGTGATATCCAGCGCCGGTTCGCCGAAGAAGATGTCGCCGCCCGCATCTTCCAGGGTGAGCAGCGCACGTTGAATGGCGCCGACCGACTGCGACGACACGCGGCCGTACAAGGCTTCCACCTCACTGGCGTGCTCGGAGAGATACCCGAGCATGGCGCGCAGGTCCTTCAGATCGATGAGCAGCATGCCGTTATCGTCGGCCATGCGGAAGGCGATGGCCAGCACGCCGCGCTGCACGTCGGTCAGCCCCAGCAGCCGCGCCAACAAGTCGGGCCCCATGTCGGAAATGGTGATGCGCACGGGCACGCCGTCGCCGCCAAGCATATCCCACAGGCGCACGTCGCAACCCCGAGGCTCCCAGCCTGCGGCGCCCAGAGCGGCCGCGCGCTCGCGCACCTTCTCGGTGTCGTCGCCGGGTTGGGCCATGCCAGTGACGTCGCCCTTCACGTCAGCCATGAACACGGGTACGCCGGCCTGGGCGAATCCCTCGGCCAGCACCTTCATGGTGACGGTCTTGCCCGTACCCGAGGCCCCTGCAATGAGCCCATGGCGGTTCGCCTGGTTCAGCAGCAGATAGCAGGGATTCTCCCCCTGTGCCACCTTGATCTTGTCGCCTTCGAGCATGGGAGCCTCCTAGGGTTCGGCGGGAGCGTTGTCCCCATAGTACGGGAACGCCCCCGCCGCCCGACCGCCTCGCGCCAACCCGTTGGCATACCGTAGGCTTGCCAGCTAGGCGGTCTCGCCCGGAAGGTCACGTCCGCTGCCAGGCTAGTTGGTCTCGCCCGTGAGGCCGCGCCGCCAGGCTAGGCCGCCCCGCCGGCATCGTCGCGCAGGGCCGGCGACAAGTAGTAACCTTCAGTAGAGAAGCGCTTCTTGTAAGCGAGAAAGCAGATGATCACAACGGAGAGCGTCGTGGCCGCTGAAATCATGAGCAGCACGACGATCTGGTACTTCGCCGCGATAACAGGATCGGCACCCGCCAGAATCTGGCCGGACATCATGCCGGGAATCTGCACGATGCCCGCCGCCGACAGCTGGGCCAAAAGCGGCGTCATGCCGGCGCCCACCGCCGCCTTGATGGAAGGAAACGCCGCCTCACGCGGAGTGGCGCCCAAAGCAACCATCATGTATATCTCGTTCGCACGGGAATCCATGCTAGCAAACAGGCGGTCGGTGGCCACCGCTGCCGCGGCCAGCGTGTTGCCGAGAATCATGCCCGAGATGGGCACGAGCTGCATGGCGTTGTACCACGGATCAGCGTGGATGATGCCTTCCACCACGATGAACGCGATGACCATGGACGACACGGTAATAGAAAGGAAGACGTCGGCCCAAAGCCCCCGCACGACCTTGTTCGTGCGGCCCGTGGCGATCTGCGTCGCCGCGATGCACATGCCCAGCAGCACCAAACACACGAGCCACCACGTCTGATACTTGAAAAGATAGCCCAGAAGCAGACCCATGGCGAGCAGCTGCAGAAACGCCCGCACGGTAGAGACGGCGATGCGGCGGCTCTGCCCGAGCCCCATGCGCCACGACACGATGCCCGCCACCAGCATGAGCAAGCTTGCGCCCACCAGTTCCACATACCCGATGTTCACCACGCCGCCGGTCATCGGGAGCCTCCCTTCGCAGAGGGCTCGACCGGCTTTCGGTCGGCCGGCGCGGGCCGCAAAGACGGCGAGTCGCTCCTTGGCGATGCGGTTGGGTCGAATGCGGAACCAGCAAGAGGGGAAACACCGGAAGGCGCACTGGGCACCGCCTTCAGCTTCGCAAGCACTTCATCGGCTCGCGAGTCGCATCCTTTTCCAGCGCTTGTAGCGGGTGCGTTGTCGGCCGTGATCTCGTTTTGATGGTAGGTCATCTTCCCATCGGCCAGCGTGAACACCCCGTACGCGTAGCCATCCTCGGCCCGATGGCGGATGCGCAAGCAGGCGGCCCCGCCCGCGAGCATCGCCCGCGTAAGCCGACTGACGGCCACGGCCGACTCCTCATCAAGCGCCGCTTCCACCTCATCGAGCAGCAGCACGGTCGGTCGTGTGGCGAAGGCCCGCAGCAACGCCACCCGAGCAAGCTGGCCGCCCGAGAGCTGAGCCGCCGCGTGATCGAGCGTCACGCCATCAAGCATCGCCAGGGAAAGCATCTCGTTCAGCACGTCGTCATCGGGCTTCGGCGAGCCGGCATTCACCTTCAGCGTCCAGGGAAACAGCAGGTTGTCCCGCACCGTGCCGGGCACCAGCGACGCAGCCTGAGGCACCAGGCACACGCGCCGGCGCCATTCCGTCGGCTTGAACCGATCAACGGGAACACCCTCGAGCGCCAGCGTGCCGCCCGAGCGCGGCAGCATGAGCGCGCACGCGTTCAACAGAGTGGACTTTCCCGATCCGGAAGGGCCCGTGAGGTTGTACAAGCAGCCCGCCTCCAGCGAGAAACCCACATCCGCAAAGGGCGCGAACGGCTGCCCGTCGCGACGAAACTGCACCCCGATATGTCCTGCCTCGAATAACGCCATGCGAGCATGATACCCGACCCCGCTATCTCCGCAACAAGTGCCCACCGTTTGTGACCCAGCCGCTATGCGAGCGCCTGCTCGTGCTCGGCCATACGAGGCGATTGCCGTAGTAAGATGGAACCAGAAACGCACGACAAGCGCGAAAGCGACGAAAGCGAGGCGGCATGGTTTACGACGAGAGGGACATTCGGAAGGCGCAGGCGCTGGACATCGCCCAGAAGATGCTGGTGGCAGCGCGGACGGCTCCCAAGGGCAAAGGCATCGATGTCGTGGAATGCGCCGTGGTGGACGGCGACGATTTGGAAGCGCTCGCCTGCGCCATGGAGGCCATCGGCGAGGAGCGCGGGTTCGCATTTTTCCTGCGCGACGCCAACTGTGTGCGCAAAAGCCTCTGCGTGGCGCTCGTGGGCACGCGCGAGAAGGCCCAGGGGCTCAACTGCGGCCACTGCGGTTTCGCCACCTGCGGCGAGCGCACGCCAGGCGTTCCCTGCGAGGTGAACTCCGTAGACGTGGGCATCGCCCTCGGCGCCGCCGTGTCGCGCGCCCAGGCCTTCGGCGTCGACACCCGCATCATGTTCTCCGCCGGCCTAGCCGCTCAGCAGCTGGGCCTACTCGGCGAAGGCGTGGGGCAGGTGTACGCTATCCCGGTAAGCATCAGCTCTAAAAGCCCGTTCTTCGACCGCGGGTAGGTCAGCTGTGGTCGCATCCGCTCCAGCATGTTCCAGAAATCGCGCCATAATCGCGCCAATCGCGCCATAATCGCGCCATAATCGTGCCATAATCGTGCCATGGCACGATTCCGAAGGGGTGGTCACCGTGAACGCGCATCAACTGCGAGACATTATCGAAGAGGGCGAGAACGACCGCATCGAATTCAAGCGTTGCGGCAACCAACCTGAAAAGGATCTCTTCGAAACCATCTGCGCGTTCGCCAACACGTTCGGCGGCACTATCCTGCTCGGCGTAGAGGACGACGGCTCTCTCACGGGCATCGATCCAGCCCAGGTGCTTCCCATCACGGGAAACGTCCTCAATGTCGTCAACAACCCCAACGCCTTCGACGTGCCCGTCTCCCTGGAATTCGAGCATATCGAGATCGATGACCGCCAAATCATCAAGATCGACGTTCCCAACAGCCCGCAGATGCACAGCTACAAAGGCAAAGTATACGAGCGGCGCGGGGATGCCGATGTCGTTGTGCGCGGAAGCGCTCCTCTCGCCGAGCTCTGCATCCGCAAGCAGGGAATCTATACCGAACAGCGCATTTTCGAGCATGTATCCCTGAGCGACCTGCGAGAAGATCTCATTGACGAGGCGCGGCGACTCGCTCTCGCGAAGAGAAAAGACCATCCGTGGGGAGCCATGACGAACGCGCAGCTCGTCGAATCGGCCGGGCTCTTCGGCAAAGACTACTCAACGGGAAAGCAGGGCTATAACTTGGCGGCCGTCGTTCTTCTCGGCAAGGACGAGGTTATTCGATCGCTGTGCCCCGCTTACAAAACCGATGCACTTGTGCGCCAGCACGACACGGACCGCCACGACGATCGGCTCGTGGCTACCACCAACCTCATAGACGCCTATGCCCAGATCGCCGGGTTCTGCAGGAAACATCTTCCAGACCGCTTTCTTATGGAAGGCGACTTCGCCCTCAGCCCCCGCGATACCATCGTGCGCGAGCTGGTCGTCAACTGTCTCATTCATCGCGAGTTCACCAGCCCCTTCCCGGCGAAAGTCATCATCGACAACGAGGGCATTCGAACCGAGAACGCCAGCCGAGCTTCTTTCGAAGGGCCCTTGGAGCCTGACACCTTCAGCCCCCTCCCGAAGAACCCTCTCATCGCTTCGTTCTTCGTGCACATCGGTCTGGCCGAAGAACTCGGCAGCGGCACGCGCGAGCTGTTCAAGAATTCTCGTCTCTACACGGGCCGCGACCCCGAGTTGGAGGAGGGTCTGATTTTCAGAGCATTCGTACCGACCATTCCCGCAATCCAGGCGGTGAGCAATTCGCCCGACAAACAGAGCGCCCAAAAGGACGGCATTGACGAGGTTGCCTCTCTCGCCTTAAAGCTGGCCGAGAGCAATGGCGGGGTGCGAACTGCTGACCTGGTTGATGCGGGAATTTCCCGCCGTACAGCCCAGCGCACCCTAAGCGAGCTTGTCGAACGGGATCGGCTCACTCCGCAGGGCAACGGCCCGAGTCGCATTTATCGCCCGAATCGCAGATAAAACGATCCGGGGAGCCGAAACGTCACGACCGCAACAGCCGATTTAACTACGCAAGCACGAGAAACCAGGAGAGCCACCATGACAGACCACGCACTCGCGAGCTTTGAAGCGAAGGACGGCACGGGCCGGTGGGAGGTTTTCACCTGGGGCATTATCGCCAACGGCCAGCGCTACCACTTCACGAAGCAGTCCCATATCGTGTGCGCCGGCCTGCCGGGGCGCACCGAGAAGCACGTCTACCAGACCGAGGAAGATGACGGCTTCGGGCTGTGGGCGGCGCTTGCCGTCTACCAAGAGACCGGCAGCCTTACCGACGCGGGGCTCGCTGCCTGGGCTTTGGGCGGTCCGAGCATTGAAACACACATCGACACGCGGGAGATCCCCGGCAACGTGACGCTCTCCATCGGACACTTGCGCCGCGGCCGCGACGCCAACCTCTCCCTGCGCTACCGCGAGGACGGCCGCTGGGTTCAAGTCGGTGCCATCCAACACTTCGCCGACATCACCCTTGCCGCCATCAACGCCTACCGCGCAGGCGCGCTATAGGAGCGCTGCTGTCCAAGGCCTTCGGATCTTTACAAAAATGCAGGGCGAAGAATCGAAGAAGTGTAGAAATCGGCGATGTGAAGATGTCAAAAAGTGCAACGGAGTGTTTGAACTGCAAGCCACAGCATCCTACCAGTCAATCTCCTCGTACACGAGACCATGAGCGTCCTTGAGGCGGGCGAAGAACTCGGCGCAGTCGTAGACGGGAATGGTCGAGCGCTCGAAGTCGGCTTGGTTGCGCGTGATGATGGCCTCGACGCGCAGCCTCTTGGCACACTGGTAGAGACAGGCGTCTTCGAAATCGGACCACGGCGATTCCAGAGTGTTCTCGATGTCGTACTCCCCCAGCGTGCAGATGCGCGCCAGCCGCTTCACTTTCAGCAAGCGAAACTTCACCGCCTCCGCAAGGCACGGCTTGCCACCCTCCGTCAGCAAGTAGAACGCGTCCGCGAACTGCGATGGGCTCATCCACAGATCGACCTCGCCGAGCGCGCCCAAGATGAGCAGCTTGCGGACATCGGCAGCGAAAGGTTGCCGGTCCATCATGCAATCCAGCAAGATGTTGGTATCGAGCAGCAGCTTCATCGGCGACCCTCCCCTGCGGCACCAGAAACGCCCAGCCGAGCCAGCCGCGCATCTTTCGTCGACATGCTCCGATAGGGCTCGGCCACCGGGGCCACCAAGCTGTCCACCAAGCCCACCGCGGCTTCAACCTCGGCCCGACTGTGCGGCCGCCTCTCTTCCGCCCGAGCATCGAAGGGAAGAGCACCCCTCTCGATCACGTAATCGTAAAGCTGGTTGACCGCCTTCGACGCATTGGTCCCCAAAGAGGCCAAAACGCGATTGCCCTCCTCCTTCTTCCCAACCCCCATCCGAGCCGTAACCATAGCCTCCGCATTGCCCATAACCCGCTCCTAGCTTTTCAATGTTGTACGTTGTACATTATAACATGGGAACAGGGCAACGGGACGTACAGCCATCTCTCCGAACGCAATTAATATGCTGCGATCTCAGAAACGACGGGGAGCACGTAACCATTCCGAAGAACTAACCTACAGAACCGGCTACGATAGAAAGGAATGTGAAAATCCCCATCACTATAAACAGACCAATTACCAACGATGAAGCTTTATCGTCCTCGGTTTTCCTGGCATATCGCGTCTTGCCGCCACAATGTGGGCACACCTTGGCAGTCGCAGAAATTTCACGGCCGCAATCGGGACAATTATCGAGAGCCATAACAAATTCCTTTCATCTAAAGGCACTCTCCACACCAGCAGAGAGCATCTGCTTTATGCAAAGCAAAGCGAGAAGAGCAAACTGACTCTACTCATAAAACAAATGCGTCTTTTGCCTACAAGACATCCTGCATTTTCCGAGCTAAACTTGCCGCTCCAAATATCTGTCTGGTCACAAAGGACGCCTTTATATGAGCCATCAAATGAGTTTCACTTACGTCATAAGGCAAAGGTCCAACCTCGCCCCGCACCAACGGGTTGGAGATAAACTGATATTTATAGAACGCCATGCCATCACCCGCACCCCTTAGTTCCCATACTACGTCATTCGAAGTTAAGCCCCATATGTAGTTGGGGACTGGCACAAAATCCGTCCCGTCTTTTCGAGCCGCGAGACAATCCGACAGCAGCCCAACCTCAAGCTCGTCGCGCTCCGAAGAAAGTGCCCATTGCTTGAGAATGCTTATGGCCTGCGCCTCGCTTTCAAATGCCTCTTCGCTGGTATGCATACCCTTGCATCCTTTCTTCGCATCGTGCATACGCTACTGAATTGCACCGTGCGATTGAAGATAATTCGCCACGTGAAGGTGTCCGCTTTTAATTGCGCTCCCCAATGCTGTTGTGCCTAATTTGTTCCTTCGATTTACATCTGCGCCCGCTTCGACAAGAGCCTGAACAGCCCCCAGCATTCCTTCTTCAGATGCATTAATTAATGGCGTCGCCTGATATCCTCGTGTAGTGAAATTAACATCTGCGCCCGCTCTTATGAGAGCACGCATGCATTTACTATTGCCCTGCTGCGCAGCTACATAAAGAGGACTTAGCCCCTCATGTGTGAGCCCATTAGGCCTTGCGCCCCCATTTAGAAGAACCTGTACAACTTCTGCATGATCTCCTGGCATTGTTGCCGCGACATAAAGCATAGAGAACCCTGTGGAGGGAAGCGGTTTGTTGGGATCAACGCCTCCACTCAACACAGCCTCAATGGCCTTCACGTCATCCTGTTCTATTGACTTGAGAATCATTTCACAAATCATGGCCTCAGCAATATCAATTCGCATTACTGCCCTCTCTTCTTACTGTGCGATCTAACATAATTTACGAAGCTGGTATTTAATTCGATCGCCATTTAGTTTCATGCGTAGTTGATCTCTGTAAGACAGCCTACACTGTCCCCAATTACTCCATTGCCCAATGACGTTACTCACTTCCAACAGCAACATGTCCCTTATAATTCCCCTCATGCGAAACGCGGCAACACATACTTCATCCCCCGGTTATGCAGCCTTTATTAGCTATCGGCATTTGCCTCGGGACGCGGAGGTGGCTTGTGAGGTGCAGCGGGCTATTGAGGAGTATCGGCTGCCGCGGCATGTTGCGCAGGCGCACCAAGCCTCTCGATCCGCCAAACTGGGCAAATGCTTTCGGGACGAAGACGAGCTTGCGGCTTCTCATTCTCTGCCCGGCAGCATTCGGGAGGCGCTGGCGGCTTCGCGGACGCTTGTGGTCATTTGCTCGCCGGAAACGCGGGAAAGCTCTTGGGTGCGACGGGAAATTGAGATGTTCGAGCAGCTCCACGGGCGCGAGCGCATCATTTGCGTGCTGGCCGCAGGCAGTCCCGAGGAAAGCATTCTGCCCATTCTGAAGACGCGCCTGATACCCGACGCCAGCGGCGTTTTGCGGGAAATGCCGGCCGAGCCCCTCGCCGCCGATCTGCGTCCGGAGGCTAAGGCCAAGCGCAAGGCCGAACTGCTGCGCATCATCGCCGCCGTCGCCGGCTGCAGCTACGACGATCTCCGCCAACGCGAGCGAGCCCGCAAGCGCAAGCGCATTGCCCTCGCGTCCGTGGCAGCGGCCCTCACCATCGCCGCCGTCGGCGTCTTCGCCTTCCAATTTCACCAAACCAGCGAGGCGGCGCTCATCGCGGAATCGAAGAGCCTCGCCGCCCAGGCGCTCGACCAGTACGCCCAGGGGGAGACCGCGCAGGCCATCGAGACTGCGCTTCAAGCCCTCCCCTCTTCCGAGAGCGACACTAGCCGGCCGCTCGTCCCCGAAGCCCAAGCCGCCCTCGAAAAGATTCTAGCGCTCAATCCCGATCCGGAGCAGCCCTGGACGCCGTTCTATCTGTTCGAAACGGACGGGGAAATCGTAGATGTCACCTACAGCCAGGAAGGTACCTGGGCCGCCGTCCTCGACGCCACAGGAACCGTGTCCCTCTACAACGCCGACAACGGAACGCTTACGGGCACGGCAACACCCCACGTCTTTGAGCTGAGGGATGACACAGTTCCTGCGAGAGACTGGTTTATCAAGGCCATATCCCCTTCGTGCCTCGTTATGGGCAATGTAACGGGGCCAGGCGGCGTTGTGGTCATTGATCCCCTCACTAATGAAGTCCTCTTGGATCTGGATGACATCTACCCGCTTACGGCAATACCGCTCGAGAATGAGACGGGCTCCTCCGACTTCGGGCTGCTCGCGTATGGCACTCGTTCCATAGCGGCTTTTCTCGTTGACGCGCAAGCGAAGAATCTCCTCGCAGGCGCCGAGATGCCCGTCGACCAGTTCCCGCGTATGGCGAACCTCGACACCTTCTGCATTCAGAAAGCGCCTGCAAGGGCCTATTATGCGCTCGATACGGCGCTCGTCACCTTCAATCTCGCCGATGAAACCGCACGCCAAGACACCGTTTCCGATGCCACGATCCAATCGGTGCACTGCAAAGACGACCTCGTCGCCTTTGCAGCGGCAAATATCGAGAACAGCAGCGACGGCATCAACAACTACCCCTTCTCCATCACCGTCGCCAGAAACACGGGCGACGGCTTCGAGACCCTTTGGGCCTACGAGGACACCTTCGCTGTCACCGTCAGCACTAGGAACGATACCCCGCAGCCCTTCGCTAGCGTCCCGAAAATAGTCGACATTCTCCACTGCGGAGAAGATCTGGTCCTTGCCGCGGCCGGGAAGAAGCTCTACGCCTTCAGCCTTACAACAGGCGAGGTCGTCTACGAGCAGGAATTCGCCGCCTCCATCGTCGCAGTCCAACCCTGCTTCGTCGAAGAAGACCGCTACGCCATCTCGCTGGCCCTTAGCGATGCCACGCTCAACGTGATCAGTCCGTTGTTCGACGTCACAACCAGCACCGATTCCAGCACGACCGCAGTTCCGTTTACCCTCAATGGCGCATGGCTGGGTGCGGACAATTACGGCAATCTTGTAGCCTACCTGCACACCGCCGACCGGCTGAACCGCATCTACTGTTATCTGTTCCGGCCTTTCTACGACAGCACCGTTGCCGAGGAGTTCACCCTCGACGAGCTTCTGGCCTATGCGCGCCAGGCCGTCGGCCAATCGTAGCGCATGCCCCTTCATTGCCCAATGTCGGCGCTCGCGGCAGGTATGATAAGCACGTTATCATGTGGAATGCGCCATGGCACACGCGGAAAGAAGGGAGGGATTGGCCAACCAATGACGAAAGTCAGACAGCGCGCGTCCCTTCCCGTCGACGCCGTCAAGCTCGCGCTTGAGCGGGAACGCCAAAAGCGCGAGGACATCAAACCCATCGAGCTTTTGAAAGTGGCCCTGTCCGCCTACCTTGCGTTCACGTTCAACGAGGACGACGCGAGCGCGACGGGAGGCAAGACGCCCCGCGAGTCAACCGACAGCGCCGCCCTTCGCCGAGGAACCCAGGCAGCGGTCGACCGGCTGCTCTTCAACGCGAACTATTGGCGCGCCGCCTATGAATCGCGCGTTTTCGACGCCTGTACCCAGCCAGAAAATGCCCAGCTGTGCCTGCAGGCCCTTTCGGTTTGGACGGCGCACACCCTCAAGCTGAACACGCTGTCGCCCGACGAAGCCGTGGCCACCTTCGAACGCTTCTGCCCGCCCTTCGCCCTGAACCGGCGACGGGGATCCCATAATAGGGATCGCGCGGGAAAAGGCCCCCTGCCCGACTTCAAGCGCGCCATCGGCCAGATTGCCGCGGCCGGCAGTGAGCCCGACTCCTCCCTCGAGGCGCTTCGCGTTCTGCTGGACACCATGGAGGCGGAAGCTGTCGCCTACGAGACCCTGGGGACAGAAAGCTCCCTCACCGCCCTGTTCGATATTCTGCCCGCCTGGTGCCTGCAGAATCGCATCGAGCTGGTCAGCGGCGCGTGGTGGGACGACTGCGCCGTCATGAGCGCCATCATCGACGCGCTGCACGCCCGTTTCGTCGAGCTCGACTTCGGAGTGGCGGTCTGCCAGTACTTCCTCGAGTCGTGCTACGAGGCGCTAGACGCCTACCACCGCGACCTTTCCAGCGAGCCGTGCCCTTGGAGCGAGTTCTCCGTTCCAGAGCTGATCGCCGTCATCCGCGAAGAGCGGGAGCGCCAGCCCAGCTTCGAAACCGACGGGTACACCAGCAACCTGCCCACATGGCTCATCAGCAAAGAGCAGCTCATCTGGAACATCTGGGTCTGCGCCCTTTACGGCCCGGCGAGCGCGCGGCCGCTGCTGGTCGATTCGCCCGACTTGCTGGCCAGCCAGGGGTACGCCGGAAAGACCGACGTCATCACCGAGCTGGCCCAGACGTCGTTTCTGCGCTACACCACCGATCGCATCGCGTCGCAGACCGATCAGGAGTACGCTTCCTTCGCGAGCCTGCCGCCCGATTTGCGCGACTCCTCCATCGCCTACATCAGCAGCATTCACAGCAAGCTGGAGACACTCGGCTACGAGGTGCTGCCCGCAGGCAGCTGCTACCCTGAGCGCTGCGTGGCCGCCTTTACCGCAAGCGAGGTGGAATGCCTGGCCATTCTGGAGCACCGCCGCTGGCTGCGCGAACGACAGAAGGCCGGCTGGCGCTACAGCACCACTAAGGACGTGGAGCGCAAGCGCAGCCCCTACCTGGTGCCGTGGGAGGAGCTTCCCGACCGCGCCAAGGAGTGGAACCGCTCGGCCGTGCGCAGCATTCCCAGCCTTCTGGCCAGCGTAAACCTGTCCGTGGTGAAGTAGCGACACCTTCTCGCGCAATAGCGCCATGGTGAAGCAGCAACGGGTTGGTAATGGTTGACGGCTGCTTCTGGCGCGGCGACGCCTGAGGCTTCTAAGATGGAGGTCGCGGCTGCGCCTGCGGGCGTCCATCGACGAAAGAAGGCTCATCATGACTGAATCGACTCAGGTTCTGCATCAACTGAAAGTGGCGACCAATTACAGCAAGCTGGCCATGCACAAGTGCGGCCCGCGCAGCTTCAAAAGCGGACAGGGCGCCATGGTGAAGGTGCTCTACAAGTTCGGCGACGGGAAACTGTCGCTGAAGAAGCTGGAGGAGCGTCTCGGCTGGGACGGCCACGAGGTCATTCGCGTGGCCGAGAAAGCCCAGGAGAACGGCTACGTGCGCTTTGCCACCAGCAAGAAGGGCAAGCTGTCCGTAGCGCTGACCGACAAGGGCACCATGGTCGTCGAGAAGCGCCTGGCCGCCGAGGATCGCGCGGCCGACGAGGTGCTGGAGGGCCTCACCGACAAGGAGCGCGAGTGCCTGCTGAAGCTGACCGGCAAGGTGATTGAGAACTGCAAGGCCATGGGCGTCGACTATCGCACCATCGCCGTCAAGGGCTGCCGCGACCGCAAGCCCGGCCACCATCACCGCCACGGTTGCTGCCGACGCTAGGAAACTGTGGAATGCGGCAAGTCAGAAAGACTTGCCGCATTCCACCCAGATTGATCTCTAAAGGATTTCTTGTAAGTTGCTACTGGTGGGCTCGCACACTTCCCGCACACCTGCGGGAAGAAACGAAAAAGGTCAGCCGCTTGCAAGCGACTGACCTGGTGTTTCTTGGTCGCGGGGGGCGGATTTGAACCACCGACCTTCGGGTTATGAGCCCGACGAGCTGACCAGACTGCTCCACCCCGCAATGGGTTGCCTCAAAGGGCAAAGAGATATACTACTCTCCTGAGCGCGAATTGCAAGTCTTCGATCACACTTCACCTCATTCGGCACAATTCCTGCACATGTTTGCCGTCCCAATAGCCTCCAGCACGATTTGTCGCATCGCACACGGACGATCACCGTGCCCCGTGCTATGATGCCGCCTATGCTTTCCCAGATCAGACAAAACGGATTGCCCTCATGGGCCTACAAGGCGGCGCTGCTTTTGGCGGCCGCCATTTGGGGCATGGGCACGGTGGTCATCAAGTCCACCGTCGACGAATTCCCGCCCGCTTGGATCGTGGGCGTGCGCTTCACCTTTGCCGGCATCATCCTCGGCATTGCCACGGCGCCGCGCATCTCCCGCGCCTTCGCCCGCAACAAGCGCGGACATCTGCGCGACGGCGCGGTGCTGGGCGTCTTTCTATTCCTCTCCTACTGGTTCAACTCCACGGGACTCACCGACACCACCGCCTCCAACAGCTCGTTTCTCACCACGCTCTACTGCGTGATCATTCCCTTCCTCGGATGGATCATCATTCGGAAGCAACCGACCCGCTACAACATTGCGGCGGCTATCCTGTGCGTCACCGGCGTGGGCTGCGTGGCCTACGCCGGCATCGGCGAGTTCTCGCTGCGCTTCGGCGACTTCATCACGCTGGCCTCGGCTCTCTGGCTGAGCTTCCACGTGCTGTACACGGCGAAGTACGCGCCGGGACGCTCCATGATGCTGCTCACGGTCATTCAGTTCATCGTGGCGGGCCTGCTGGGCCTCATCACCGGGCTTATCACCGAGCCCATGCCTAACTTTAGCCAGCTGGGTGCCGACACCTGGATGAGTCTCATCTACATCACCGTGTTTGCCTCTTGTGTGGCCCTAGGATTGCAAAACGCCGCTGTGGCCCGCGTTGATCCGGCCCAGGCGGCGCTGTTCCTTGCCACCGAATCGGTGTTCGGCGTGACGTTCTCCATCCTGCTTTTGGGGGAGGCGCCGACGATTTCCACCTACCTGGGATTTGCCCTTATCTTCGTCGGCATCGTCGTCAGCGAGTATTTGCCCCTGCGCGCTGAAAAGATCACGGCCCAAAAAGCGAGGGCGGCAGCCGAAGCCGCAGCCCCCGATTGCAAGCAGGTCGAAACCCAAGCAACCGACCTCGAAGAGGCCGACGCGTTCATGCGCTAGTTACTCGCGGCCGTCCCAGCAGTAGGTGCAGATTTTCTCCGGATCGATGCCGATGGCCTCTATCATGCCCTGGAGGCTCTGGTAGCTCAGCGAATCGAAACCCATATCCTCGCAGATGGTCTTCAGCAGGCACTGGCCGCGCTCGGTGCGGGCGTCGGCGTACTCGTCCAGATGGGCCACGCCCTCCTCACCTTCCAGCTGATCCACTACGCGCCGCGCAATGAGATCCATGTCCGACTTGCTGGACGAGAAGCTCAGATACTTGCAGCTGTACATGATGGGCGGGCACGCGCTGCGCATGTGCACCTCGGCGGCACCGGAATCGTACAGGAAGTTCACCGTCTCGCGCAGCTGGGTGCCGCGCACAATGGAGTCATCCACGAACAAGAGCTTCTTGTCGCGGATAAGCTCGGGCACCGGCACCTGCTTCATGTTGGCGATCTTGTTGCGCAGATCCTGGTTCGCCGGCATGAACGAGCGCGGCCAGGTGGGCGTGTACTTAATGAACGGACGGCCGAAGGGCATCTTGCTCTCGGTCGAGTAGCCGATGGCATGGGGAATGCCGGAATCGGGCACGCCGGCCACAAAGTCCACCTCGGGGCACGCGCCACGCGCTGCCTCGTCGCGAGCCATGATGGCACCGTTGCGGTAGCGCATCACTTCCACGTTCATACCCTCGTAGTTGGAGTTCGGGTAGCCGTAGTACACCCACATGAACGCGCACATTTTCATCTCGTCGCGTGCCGGCGAGAGCACCTCAATGGCATCGGGTGTAAGCCGCACGATCTCCGCCGGGCCCAGCTCGTACTCGTCGTGATAGCCCAGCTTGTGATAGGCAAAGCTCTCGAAGGCAACGCAGTGGCCGTCATCGTCGGCGCCCACAAGCACCGGCAAGCGACCCATGAAGTCGCGGGCCGCAATGATGTCGCCGTCCTCGGTCATAATGAGCAGCGTGAGCGAACCGTCAATCTTCGATTGGGCATACTGGATGCCGGCGACCAGGTCATCCTTCTGGTTGATGAGCGCCGCCACCAGCTCGGTTGAGTTCACCGCGCCAGAGCTGAGCGCCATAAACTGCGCATCGTGATCCTCGAAATACTCTTCCACCAAGGCCTCGGCATTGTTGATGGCACCGATGGTCGTGATAGCGAAGGTGCCCAAATGCGAGCGCACGAGCAGCGGCTGCGGGTCGGCGTCCGAGATGCATCCGATGGCGCTCGTGCCGTGGAAGCGCACGATGTCGTCCTCGAATTTCGTGCGGAACGGCGTGTTCTCGATAGAGTGAATCTGACGTTGGTAGCCATCCTCGTGGTCAAGCACGATCATGCCCGCTCGACGCGTGCCGAGATGCGAGTGGTAATCGACGCCGAAGAAAACATCCATCACCACGTCGCGCTTGGAAACCGCTCCGAAAAAGCCGCCCATGAAATCCTCCGTCTTAGTGTTTCAACGATAGGTCAAAGTATAAATGGTGCACCTGAACGATTGTTGCCTTGCGGTTAATTGACTCAAAATTCACGATTTTAGGGACAAGGCCTGCCAGATGAGCCAGGTGCGTCCGCGCCTACTCGATGACATAGCGATGCTGCCGAACGGCGGCCACCGCCGCGACGTTCAGCGAGCAGCCGATGCCCGTCTCGTGGCCCGGGGCGTTCAGCGTGATGATGCCGTCGGGCGCCGTGTAGGCGGGCACCGTGAGATCGGCGTCGAAGTAGCGCGCCGTAGCGCCCAGATCGCCGGGGATGACCACTCCGGGCAGCGTTTGGAAGGCCGCGTGGGCAAACCGCGACACGCCGGTATCGTACATACCGCTCATGCACACCTCGCGGCCTTCGGCCAGCGCTCGGTGCACGAAGGCGAGCGACCGCTCGATGCCGCCGAACTTCCCGATCTTCACCATGGCGCAGCGCAACTCGGGATGCTCGAACAAGCCGGCGGCCTCTTCGGCGTTCACGAAGGATTCGTCCACGCAGATGGGCATGGCCAGCGTATGCTGGAACGACGCGAGTCGGGTGAAAGGGTCTCGCAAAGCCCGCTCGCCCCCGGCGGCGGCCAGGTTCAGTGGCTCTTCGATCCAGCCGATATCCAGCTCGTCGTAGGAGCGCAGCTCGGCCAGGTTGTGCAGGCCGAAGCTCTGGTTCGCGTCCAGGGTGATAAGCAGATGCGGGAACGCCCGACGCACCGCGCGTACCGCCGGAAGCCCCCGACCGGGAGCCACCTTCAACTTAATGCGCTGGTAGCCCGCGTCCACGCACTCGCGCACTTCGGCCACCGTTTGGGCGGGCGTGCCCAGGCCCACCACCGCGCCGCTGTACACCTTGCGCGTCGCCCCATGCCGGTCGCCGGGGCACGCCGAACCCACCGCGACATCCTCCCCCTCGAAAGCTGTCGCGACGCGGGTCATGCGGTCGAACTCCTCGCCAAGCAGCTTCCAGAGGGGCTTTTCCGTGACCTTGCCGTACAAGTCCCAGCAGGCCATCTCCAAAGCGCTCACCGCCATGGGGAACGCCCCTGCACCTTCCAGCGAGAACAGGTCGGCCGCCACTTCGCGCGGATGCAGATAGGTGCCGACGATGACCCGGGGCGCCAGCGTCTCGCGCAACACACGCAGATCGCCACCGAGGATCTCGGGCAGATACCAATCGGTATCGAAAGCCGTGCACTCCCCTAACCCTACGCGGCCCTTGCGGTCGATCACCTCGACAATGACCGTATCGCGGTAGGTCAGCGTCTCCTTCGGCGTTTTGAAAGGCTTGGAAAACGGCAGGCGCCCGTGGTGAAGCACCACGCGCCGAATGTCGATGTTCTCGCTGAACAGCGCCTCGCAAGCGGCGCGGTCGATCTTACCGATGCCCGACCGCGGCAGCTCGTCCACAATGGATATTTGCTCGGGAACGTAAAGCTTCGACAGCCGCTGGGAAAGCGCCTCCCGCAGCGCGCGCGTGCTGATGAGCGGCGCATCCGGCGTCAGCTCCACTACCGCTGCGGGCCGCCGTCCCCAGCGCGCGTCGGGCAGACCGAACACGTAGGCGTCGGCCACGCCGGGAACGCGCACGAGAGCGTCGACGATTTCCGCTGGGTACACGTTCTCACCGCCGGAGATGAACATGTCGCCCGTGCGCTCGCGCACGTAAAGACAGCCGTCGTGAAGCGCCGCCGTATCGCCCGTGAGGAAGAAGCCGTCCACGGTGAAGGCCGCCCGGGCGTTGGCGTAGCCGCCGAACACCCCTGGGCCGCGCAGGGCGAGGCGCCCGAAACCCTCAGCATCCGGCTCCACAATGCGGGCCGAATAACCTGGCAGAAGCCGCATACCTCCCGTGAACTGGGGGGTGATCAGCGTGTTTGCCACTTGGCTCGATGTCTCGGTCATGCCATAGCTGGCATACACGCGCGCCTCGGCCTCCAGGGCCCGGGCCACAGTCTTCGCGTTCAGCGGGCCGCCTCCGAGCAGCACGCACTCGTACTGGGAAAGCGCGTTTGGCCGCGCGTTCAGCATATCCTGCAGCATCTTGTCCACCACCGAGATGTGGGTGGCGTGCATCACCTCGGCATCGCGCAGCACCGCCGCCGCGTCGAAGCGCTCGTAGATGCGCAAGGGCCAGCGGCTGCAGACGCTGCGCACGAGCACTTGGAAGCCGCCCACGTGGAAAAACGGCAGCACCGCCTGCCACAGACCGCGCCCCCGGACGCGCCCGGAAAGCACCCGGTTCGATGCCTTCGACGCCTCCACGAGGTTGCCCCAGGTGAGCTCGGCGGCCTTGGGCTTGCCCGTCGTGCCGGAGGTGAACATAATGAGGGCCCGATGACTCGAATCGAAGACATGGGCGGCTCGTTCGGCGAAGTGGATGGCGTCCTCGACTGAGCCGCCGAGGGAGTCGTCCACCCGTCCCGCCCGCTCGTTGCGCAGAAGCGAGTTGCACACCGCTTCGAAGAGCTTGGGCTCACCGGCCGCGTCCACCGTGTAGGCTACCCGCAGCCCGGCCCGCTCCAGTTCCAGCACGCGCGTGAGCTTCTCGGCATCGGTCAGCCGATGATTCAGCGCCACCAGGGCGAATCCCCCGTAGGCCGCCGCCAAGGCAAGGAACACGTACATGGGGCCGTTGGGCAAATCCACCGCCACCACATCGCCTGGGAAGACGCCCTTATCCCGCAGCCGTCGCGCAAGCTGAGAGGCGATAAGCCTCGCCTGGCGATAGGTGTAGGCCGTCTCGTTACCGCGCCGATCGACCGCCGTGAAGAACACGGCTTCCGGACGCAGCTGCGCGGTGCTTTCGAAAATATCGATCATGAACGGCTCGTGGAACTCCTTGGGCGCGATAAGCTGAACAGGACACAGGAAGCCCCCGCCGGCTGCGGCAGGGGGCGAAGCATCCTACGGAAATTTCGGGAACTGGGTGAAGTCGGGAGCGCGCTTCTCCTTGAAGGCGTCGCGGCCCTCCTTGGCCTCGTCGGTGGTGTAGTACAGAAGCGTGGCGTCGCCGGCCAGCTGCTGCAGGCCCGCAAGCCCGTCGGTGGCGGCGTTGAACGACGCCTTCATGAAGCGCAGGGCCGTGGGGGAAAACTGCATCATCTCGGCAGCCCAGGCCATGCACTCGTCTTCCAAATCGTCGAAGGGCACGACCTTGTTCACGAGGCCCATTTCCAACGCCTCGTCAGCCGTGTACTGGCGGCAGAGGTACCAGATCTCACGGGCCTTCTTCTGGCCCACGATGGCGGCCAGATACCCCGCGCCGTAGCCGGCATCGAAAGAGCCCACCTTAGGCCCGGTCTGGCCAAACTTCGCCGTGTCGGCCGCAATGGTGAGGTCGCACAGAATAGAGAGCACATGCCCTCCGCCGATGGCGTAGCCGTTCACCATGGCGATGACGGGCTTGGGCACGACGCGGATGAGCCGCTGCAAATCGAGCACGTTCAGGCGCGGGATGTTGTCCTCGCCCACGTACCCCCCGTTGCCGCGCTTCTTCTGGTCGCCGCCGGAGCAGAACGCCTCGTCCTCGTGGCGGCCGCCGTGGTTCACACCGGTCAGCAGAATGACACCTACGGACGCATCGTCGCGCGCCTCGGAGAAAGCGTCGTACATCTCCATCACCGTCAGCGGGGTGAACGCGTTGCGCCGCTCGGGCCGATTAATGGAGATCTTCGCCACCCCATCGCACAACTCATAGCGAATCTCGCGGTACTCTTTACCCACTCTCCAATCATATTTACCCATTAATGCCTACTCCTTATCACACTGGTCGTTCGTAATGTCAGCGAGGTTTCGACTGGTGCCTGCAATTGCCTTGAAGCGCGGCCGAGCGGCCTTCGGGCCGTGAGGGAAAGCGCTGAATGGCAAGGGCAGGTGCCAGTCGGAACCGCAGCGTCGGCCGTTCCGTTCGTCCCGAAGGGCGAACGGAACGCTACATCCCTTCTGTTTCGAAGCGCTTCTTCAGGGCTTCCTGGTGGATGGCGTGCTGCAAGGCCACTTCCTTGGAGATCGTGCCCTCCTTCACCAGGCGATGCAGGCTTTGGTCCATGGTGCGCATGCCGGCGCCGGACGACGAGGCGATGACCGAGTCGATCTGGTGGGTCTTCTCCTCGCGGATGAGGTTGCGGATAGCCGGCGTGGCGGTCATGATCTCGAAGACCGGCACGATGCCACCATCCACTGTGGGCACGAGCTGCTGGCTCACTACGGCCTGCAGCACGAGCGACAGCTGCATGCGAATCTGACGCTGCTGGTTGGCCGGGAAGGCGTCGATGATGCGATCCACCGTGGAAGAGGCCCCGGTGGTGTGCAGCGTGGAGAACAGAAGCTGGGCCATCTCGGCGGCGGTCATGGCCGTACCGATGGTCTCCTGGTCGCGCATCTCGCCGAGCAAGATGACGTCCGGCGCCTCGCGCATCGCGCTACGCAGCGCCTCGGCGTAGGTGGCGACATCGGAGGGAATCTCGCGCTGGGTGACGATGCAGCCCTCGTGGCGATGCACGTACTCGATGGGGTCTTCCATGGTGATGATGTGCCCCGTGCGCGCCTTGTTCAGCTTGTCGATGATGCAGGCAAGCGTCGTGGACTTGCCGGCGCCTGCAGGGCCGGTGACCAGCACGAGGCCCTTCTGGAAGTCGGCGCAGGCCATGACGTCGTCGGGGATGTGGTAGTCGGCGGGGTTGGGCAGCGTGAAGGGGATCACGCGGATGACGGCGCCCAAAGACCCGCGCTGGCGGAACACATTCACGCGGAAGCGCCCCATGCCCGGCACGGCGAAGGAGAAGTCGTCGTCATGGTTGTGGCCGTCCATGAAGATCTGCTCGTCGCGGCCGGACAGCTCGTAGATGGCGTCCACCAGCTCCTTAGTATCGGCGGGCATGAGCGGCGCCATGTCCATGCGCACCTGACGGCCGTCGGCGGTGTAGGTCAGCGGCAGGCCCGCGACGATGAAGACATCCGAGGCCTTCTTGTCGATCATTTCCTGCAGCAGTGCCTTCAGTTCCATAGAAGCTCTCCTTATCTGTCTAGCCGAGCCACAGGTTCTCGCCTGTGCCGTCGTCGGTCCATTCCGTTGTGACTTTCCATTGCTCAATGGTGTAGGTATTGTTTTGAATCCGCAGCACGATGGCCAGCGTGCGACCGCTTTCCATTGAGAACGTAGCCGAGATGAGCTCGCCGTCGCGGACAGTCGAATCGCTGTAGCGCTGCAGAACGTCCTCCAATGTGCCTTCAGCCAACGCGGCGTCCACGTCGGCGACGAACTGCTGGCCGACGGATTCCAACTGGTAGGTTTCAGTAGTGGTGGCCGCTTGGCGCTCGGTGGTGGAAAGCTCCGCCAGCGATGTCGTGACGGAAAGCACCGTGAGCACGGCCAGGCACAGCACGATGATGAGGGTGAACAGGCTGATAGGACCGATGCGCACCGAACCGTGGGGCTTAGCCATGGGACACCACCTCCCCTGCGGGCACATAGCGCGATGTCTCCAACGTGTACACAGGCTCCCCCTCGTTGCCCTGGAGGCAAAGGCCACCAGGCTCAAACCCGATGCCCTCCTCGGCCGCCTTGGCCGAGTCGTTAAGGACGCGCACCTTCCACACTTCTATGGTCAGGTAATGCATCGTCCCGGCGTCGGTGTCCTCGGTGCGAAACGTGCACTCGGCGGACAAGAGGTCGGAGCCGTTCTCTACCTCGTGCGCCGGCTGCGACAACCAGCGATCGGCCATGGGGTCGGCCTCGTAGGCTTCCTTGAAGGCAATCGGATCAGCAGCGAACTCCTCGGCCACATTCGAGGCCAGCACGAGCCCGTCCATCAGATCGGCGCTCTCGCGACCTATGCGATCGGCCTCGGCGTTCAGGTTCATGAGCACCGCCAGCGAGCCCGTCAGAAACACGAGCAGAAGCAGCGCCTCCACGATGAAGGCGGCGCCGGGCCACACGGCCCGCTCCTTGCGTACGCGTCCGATGCGGTCGTTGTAACGGGCCAGGCGGGCGTCGGCGACATTCGCCTCGGCCCTATGGGCGGCCACAGAAGCGGACGCCATGGAGCGACGGCTCTCAGATCCTCCGGCCATCACGCATCACCTCCCGCCGCGCGCAGAGCCACCGACGTCTGTCCGGCATCGGTGACGATGGTCAGCAATCCTCCCCCGTAGGAGAAGTCGAAGACGGACGACCTCACGATGGCCGTGGCCTTCGACGGGTCGTAGGGGGCATCGGCCAGGGCGTACTCCTCCATGATGACGCCGTCGTAGCGGTACAGGCGCGTTTCGTACACCCCGGAGGGCAGCGTCTCGCGCAGCACCAGGGCCGGGCCGTCCAAAAGGCAACGCGTGTCGCTGGCGCCGGCTGCTTCGGGCAGCCCCAGCTCCTCGCGGCCTTGGGCGACGACCATGTCGACTCCCTCTTCGGTCACCCAAGCGCAGGCCACCGCATCAATCTGGTCGTTGGCCCGCACATCGTTGGCGAGCAGCGTGAGCGAGAGCCGCTGGTTGTCGGCCGCGTCTCCCTCGCGGTTCAGCCCGCGGTACACGTCGGTGCCGGCCAGGATGGCCATCAGCAGCGTCGCCACGAACAGCGCGAACAGAAGCCCTGTGAACACGCGACCGAAATCGCGCTCGCGCTGACGACGTACACCGCCGGCCCCGTAGGTTTTGCTCGACGAGGCGAGCCGGGTCGCCCCTTTCAGCTTCTCGGTCATCGCGGCACCACCACCACACTGGGCGGCACGTTGGAGGCGAAGGCCTCATAGGTGACCGCATAGTCCTGGTGGTTCACAATGAGTCCGTAGTGCTCTTCCAAATAGCTGAGGCGCGCCGGATAGGCCCCTTCCACCGCCGCGCACTGCATAGCCGCGTCCAGCACCGCCGTGCGCACCGAAGCCGCCGATTGGGCCTCGGTCTGGGCGCTCGTCATATCCCAGGCAAACCACAGCAGCACGGCCAGCACCACGGCCGCGATGACGGCAACCACCCGCCGGGTGCGCCGCTGCTGCATTTGGGCTGTCTTACCGTGAATCATGATGACTAGCCGATCGAACCCATGATGCCGATCAGCGGCAGCATGACCGAGATGAGCGTGGCCCCCACGGCAATGGTGAGGAAGGCGGCCAAAGCCGGCTCGATGTTGTCGATGGCCGCGTCAATCTGCAGAATGGCGTCGTCGAAGAAGTTGGCCGACAGGCGATCGAGCGCCGCGTCCAGCGAGCCGGAGCGCGTGCCGATGGTGAGCAGGCGCGCGTGAATCTGCTCGAACACCTCGGCCTCGCTGATGGCCTGGGCGAGCGAGCGCGGGCTTTCCGCGTCAATCATCAGCCCGTAGGCGGCCGTGGCCTTCGCCTTAAGTCCCTCGTGCTCCACCACCTCGATGGCGCGCCGCATGGCCTCGTCGGTGTTGATACCCGAGGCGGTGTAGGCGGCCAGCGCCGAGGCGAACCGGGACACGGCCAGCTGCTCCATGGCGGGACGGGTGGCCGGGAACTTCTCCATAAGGTGCATCACCGCGATGCGCCCCGCTTCCGAGCGGCAGGCGATGGCAGCGCCCACGGCCACAATGGCGCAGATGAGCGTGATGCCCAGCGCCACCCAACCGATAGCCACCGACACGCCCACGGCCCCCGAGGAGCCGTCGGTGAGCGAGCCGGCCATGGAAACGTACACGTCCTCGAACACCGGCAGAATGATGATAACCGTGAAGGCCAAGATGATGCTCATGATGCACAGCAGCGCCGCCGGATAGCCCACCGACGAGCGGATCTTCGCAAAAAGGCGGTCCTCCTCGTCGTAGTAGACGCCGAGGGAGCGCAGCACTTCCTCCAGGCGGCCCGAGGCCTCGCCCACGCCCACCATGTCCACGGCGTAGCGGGGGAAGGCGCCGGACGCCTTCATGGCGACCGCCAACGTATCCCCAGCGCACAGGCGCCCGTAAACGCTCTCGCAGGTCGCCTGCAGAGCCACATCTCCAATGTCCTCGGAGAGCATTCCCACGGCCTCGTCGGTCTGGATGCCCGCCGCCAGCATCATGGCAACGCTCTCGCAGAAGAGGCTGATGCCTGCGCTATCGAGTTTTGGTTTGGCCATGGCGTCCCCTGCCCTTCTTCTAGTAGGTGTAACGATCGGTATAGCTCGTGCCGTCGCCGATGGTGCTTGCGGCGCCACTGGCGGCAAAGGTCAAATCTACGCGCGTCCAGCTGTTCGGCTTAATGCTGATCTCGACGCTTATCCATTCTCCGTCAATATATACCATGTTCCACGCATGGTACACATCATCAGGAGAAACGTAGCCGGTAATCACTTGGCACGGAATGCCCAAACTGCGCAGCATGGCCGCGCCCAGAGAAGCGTAGTCGAAGCAGATGCCCGTGCCCGCGGCCAAGGTGGCGTCCGGATCGGGCACATAGCCCGTGGCCGAGGCCAGCTGGGCGGCTTTGTCGTGGTCGTAGGTGATGTTGTCCACCACCCACTGGTAGATGTTGCGCACCACGTCCCCCTGGTTGGCGGCGCCCTGGGCCAGCTCGCGCGCCTTGGCCACCACGGCGGAGGACTCGTTGTAGTTCACGAACACGTTCGGCACGAGGTAGGGCGCCGTCTCGCTGGAGAGGTTCACGTTGTCGATGACGCTGAACAGCTCCACGTAGTTGTTGCCCGAGGTGTTCTGCATGACGCGGAAAGTGTAGGGGCCATCGCCCATGTTGATGGGCACGATGATGGGCGTGCCGTCGCCGGGCAGGTCGTAGTTGTAGCTCATCTCGCCTTTGACCACCTGGAACTTCAGACGCGCATCGCTTCGCGCCGAGGCGCCCACGACGCCCTGGGACAATTGCGAGGTGTCGATAGCGCACTCGTTGCCGGTTTGGGCGGCGCCTTCGTTGAAGGTGACCAGGGCCACCGAGCCGGGCATGGTGTAGGCCGGCCCCGACGTGGTGCTCTCGCCGCCGCCGTCGCCCGAGCCCCCAGGAGCGCCGGAACCTCCCGAACCTCCTGAACCCCCCGACGAGCCGCCGCAGGCCGTCAGCAGGGCCGCGCACACAAGCATCAGGGCCGCGGCAAAAGCGGTCGCCGCGCGGCGGTATGTCAGCCTACGCGCCAAGAGGCTACAGCCACTCCTTCAGAGTCTTCACCAGAAGCTCGATCTCCATGGGCTTGGACATATGGGCGTTCATGCCCGCCGCCCGGGCCCGGGCCACATCGTCGGCGAAGGCGTCGGCGGTCAGGGCCACGATGGGAATCTCGCCCAAGTCGGCTCGGGCGTCGATGGCCTCGCCGTCCGGGCCCTGGCCTTCCGCGGTCGCGCGGATGGCCTTGGCGGCCTCGTAGCCGTTCATCACCGGCATCTGGATGTCCATGAACACCAGGTCATAGTGGCCCGGCTCGGCATCGAGCAGCTTCTCCACGGCAATGCGGCCATTCTCGGCATGATCGACCTCAAGCCCCGTCATGCCCATGATGCCCATGGCGATGGCGGCGGCGATGGAGTTGTCCTCGGTCAGCAGCACGCGGTGCCCGCTGAAGTCGCTCTGCTGCAGCACCTCGTACTCGCTGGCCGGCTCGCCCTCTTCCTCGTCAGAGGCGAGCAGGCCCTTCATCACATGCACGAGACGGCTCTTGAACAGCGGCTTGGCGATGAAGGCGTCCACGCCTACCGAGCGCGCCTCCTGCTCCACGGCCGTCCAGTCGTAAGCCGACAGAATGATGATGGGCATGTCGTCGGAGACGATCTCGCGAATCTCACGCGCCGCCTCGATGCCGCTTTTGCCCGGCATCTTCCAATCCAGGATGACCGCCACGTAGCTGCGATCGTTCTCGACCGAACGGCGCACCGCATCGACGGCATCATCGCCGGACAACACGTAGTCGGGCTCCATCCCGATGGATTTCAGCACCTCGCACGCGCTTTCGGCGGCGGTCTGCTCGTCGTCGGCCACCAGCACCCGCAAGCCCTCCAAAGGCGTCAGATCCTGATCGTCGCCGTCGCGCAGCTTCATATACACCGTCACGGTGAAGGTAGTGCCCTCGCCGAGCTTGCTCTTCACATCGATGGTGCCGTTCATGAGGTTCACCACCGAACGCACGATGGACATGCCCAAACCGGTGCCCTCCACCTTGGTCACGCGCGAATCGTTGGCGCGCGTGAACGGCTCGAACACCTTCTGAACGAACTCCTCGGACATGCCGCAGCCGGTGTCGGAGAAGGTGAACTCGTAGCAGCCCGACCCCTTCACGCGGCTCGGCAGCTCTTTGATGCGCAGGCTCACCGTGCCGCCCTCGGGCGTGAACTTCACCGAGTTGCCCATGATGTTCACGAACACCTGTTGCAGGCGCATGGGGTCGCCCACCACGTGCTCGTGCTGGATGTCGGCGATTTCCACCTTCAGGTTCAGCTTCTTGTCGTTGATCTGGGGCGTCATGATGGACATGAGGCTTTCCACCGTCTCGGGCAGATCGAAGTCCTCCTCCGACAGGCCCAAATTCCCGCTCTCGATCTTCGCCATGTCGAGCACCTCGTTGATGAGCCCGAGCAAATGGCGGCTCGAGGTGGTGATCTTAGTGAGGCAGTCCTTCACGCGCTCCGGATCGTCCAGATACATCGACGCGATGGCCGTCAGCCCCATGATGGAGTTCATGGGGGTGCGAATGTCGTGGCTCATGGAATTCAGGAAGTCGGTCTTCGCGCGGCTGGCGCGCTCGGCCTCGCGGAAGGCGTCCTCCAGGGCGTTGCGGTTCGCGATCTCGCGCTCCTTCACGTCGGTGACGTCCTGCACCGACAAAAGCACGCTCGTCACCACGCCGCTTCCATCGCGCTGCAGCGGCAGCATGGAGGCCTGGCTCCAGCGAACCTCGCCGGTTTCCTGATCCCGCAGGCGATACTCGAAGTGCAGGTAGGGCACGTCCTCGGTGAGCCGCTCGCGGATGGCCTCCGGCTTCAGCTCCTCCTTCATGCGCTCCGCCTCGTCGTCATCGCAGAAGCGGGTCTGCCAATAGTAGCGGAACATGTGGTACTCGCCGTTGCGGGGCAAATCGTCCTTGATGCCCTCGTCCTTCAAGTATTCGTAGGTGTTGTTGGCCAGATCGATGACCGCGAAACGGTTGAACAGCACCAGCGACGAGTTCACGATGCTCGTCACGTGCTCGCTCTCGCTTAAGAGCTTGCGGCGCTGGCGCATGGTCTGCACGAGCAAAACGCCCGCCACCAGGGCCAAGGCGCCTCCGACCAAGCCGACCAGCACAAGTCCCGCCGCATTCGCCCGGCTCTGCATGCCGTCGGTGATAGAGCTGGGGAAGGTGCGCATGATCAGCCAGTCGTAGTTCTCGATCGGCATCACGTAAGCGGTGCCCGACCCCGATTCGCCCTTGTAGTTGAAGGTGACCGACACGCCATTTTGCAGCGACGATTCCAAATCGTCGCGGGAGATATTGCCCGACGAGCCCTCCTCGAAGTAGAGGTCGACGGCACTCTTCACGCCACTGCTGTAGGTGGTGGACGAGTGCGCCATCACATCGCCGTCGCGCTCGAGCAAGTAGGTGTTGGTCTGCTCGCCGAAGATATAGGTGCGCAGGAACTTCTCCATGGAGTCCTCGCGATAGGCACCGCAAATGACGCCGACCACTTCGCCGTCGAAGTACAGCGGCGTGTAGAAGATGACCGAGAGATCGTTGTAGAACAGCGAGTTGTCGACGGCACAGATGCCCGATTCACCCTCCATGCCCTGCATGAAGTACTCGCGATCGGCGGCATCGGCCTCCTGGCCCGTGTTGTCGATGGTTCGGCCGTCTTCCAGCGAGATCGTGGCGTAATCGAACTTCGTGTAGTTCGCCAACTGCTCGATGCTGGCAGCGCTGATTTCGTCAACGCCCGAAAGCGTGCTCGCGTACATCGAGGACAAAAGCTTGATCTCGGTCTGCGAGTCGGCCATCCACTCGCTGATGCGCCGCGCCGATTGCTCGGTGGAGCCCTGAAGGTACTTGGTGTTCTGCTCGGAGATGCGCTCGTTGTTCATCGTCGTGAACAACGCGAAGGCGGCGATGACTATGGCCAGCGCGATAAGAATCGAGGCTATGCGGCCGTATCTCGTTTTGTTGTCTGTTTCAGTCATTCGCTGTGTTCCTTTGTTAAATGATAGCGATGGCGTCGACGACCGTGGCGTAGGCATCGCGCACGGCCGGCATGAGCTCGGGAACCGCTTCCATGTTGGCCGGCACGCCGGCGTCATCGAGGCGCAGCGCGTCGGACAGCGCGGCGGCGGCCTCGAACAGGGGCGTGAAGCCCAAGTCGCGGCTCACGCCCTTCAGCGTGTGCGCGCCGCGATAGGCCTCTGGCAGATCCCCCGCCTCCAGGGCGCTCTCCAGCGTCTGCATGGAGGTGTCCTGAAGGAAGATCTTCGCGAACTTCTCGATGCGCTCGTCGGTAAGCAAGCGTCCGCGCACGGTTTCCAAATCGCCGCCCATGGCAGCGTAAGCAATCTCCAACGACATCTCAGTCTCCTTTTATCCCTTGGGTGACAGTCTACTGGTCGGATTCGTCTCTGTCGATGCCCGAGAGCGCCGTATGCGCCCCTTCAAGCAACAAATCTCGCTCTTCTTCGTCTAAATCGCTGTAAAACACGTACCCGCTGCGGCCGCCGCGCTTCTTGTGGTATAGCGCCACATCGGCCCGGCGGAACAGCTCATCGTAGTCGCGCACATCGCTGCCGGCAATGGCCACGCCCATGGAAACCGACAGCGGGAAGCCCTCGAAGTCGCCCTCGAGCGACCGATGGATGCGGTCGATCAGCGGACGCGGATCGACGGGGCATTCCATGCACAAGAGGAACTCATCGCCCCCCACACGGGCCACGACATCCTCGCCGCGCACGCTTTCCTGCAGACGCTCCGCGAAGTGCTTCAGCACGCGATCGCCAAACTGGTGGCCGTAGGTGTCGTTGGCCTGCTTGAAGAAATCCAGGTCGCACAGCGCCAGCACATGGCGGTCGCGATGACGGTCGCACGCCTCCCCCGAGCCCAAGCGCTCGGCGATGACCTTGCGAGCGAAGGCGCCGTTGACCACTTCCGTCAGCGGGTCGTGATAGGCCTTGAACTGCAGGTCGATCAGCTCGGCCTGGCGATCGTCGATATCAACGAGTTTGCCGATAGAGCCCAGGTAAACCGGATCGGACGGCCCCGACCACAGCGCGCGGGCCAGAACATGGAACCAACGCAGCTCGTCGCCCACGGTGGCTTCCATCTCCATATCGATCACCGGATCATCAATGGTGGTGGCGCGCAGAAGACGGCTGAGCTTCTCCAGGTTCTCCTTGCCGAACGTCGCGCAGAAGGCCTCGTCGTTGTAGGGATCCATGATGATTTCGGGCAGATCGAGCTTGTGGTCGCTCCAGTCGGACAGCACGATCATCGGCGGCTCTTCGGTGAACTCGAACTGCACCTCATTGCTCATGGAAGCGAAGAAGTGGTATTTCATGCGCTCGTAGTCGAGCAGCTCGAGAGTGCGGCTCGAGGCCTCGGCGTCGCCGTTATCCAGCGTCGCCTCGGACAAATGCAGCGAGTCAATCGAAATCTCGCGGCCCGTGATGCCGTGGTTCAGGCGCTTCTCCAAATCGCCCGCCACTGCCGTCAGGCATTCCAGAATAAGAGGATTGAACGCGCCACACTCCCCTTCGCGAATCATGCGCAGGGCCTCTTCGTGGCTGAACGGCGGCTTGTAAACGCGGCGGCTCGTAAGGGCGTCGTACACATCGGCCAGGGCAACTACCTGGGCCGATATGGGAATGTCGTCGCCCACGAGGCCATCGGGGTACCCCCGGCCGTCCCAGCGCTCATGGTGCCAGCGGCAGATGTCCCGCGCGACCTTCACCAGCTTCTCGTCCTTGTACAGCTCCAGGTCGTCCAGCATATCGGAGCCCACGGCGGAGTGGGTCTTCATGATGGCGAACTCTTCGTCGGTGAAACGGCCCGGCTTGTTCAGGATCTCCTCGGGGATGGCGATCTTGCCGATGTCGTGCAGACTGGAGGCCATCGTGATGAGCGAGATGTCCTCGGTGGTCAGCGGGTACTGATCGGTCAGGCGCATGAGCTGCGTCAAGATCATCTCGGTCATGGCCTGCACATTCAGCACGTGCATGCCGCTTTCGCCGTTGCGGAACTCCACGATGTGCGACAAGATGTACACCATGAGGTTGTTGGACTTCTCGCGCTCGTACACCTGGTCGGCCACCATGCCCATGAGCGTGCGCTGCTTCTGGTACAGCATGAGCGTGTTCATGACGCGGCGGCGGACGATGTTCACGTCGTAGGGGCGGTTGATGAAGTCGGTCACGCCCAGCTCGTAGGCGCGTTCGATATAGGCGGCGTCGGACTCGGCGGACACCATGATGACCGGGATGTCCTTGATCCAGCCGTTTTTGTTCATGACCTCCAGCACGTCGAAGCCGTTCATCTGCGGCATGACGTAGTCGAGCAGCACGAGCGATATGCCCGCGCCCTCTTTCTGCAACGCCGCCACGGCCTGCTTGCCGTCCTCCGCCTCGATGATGCGGTAGGCATCGCCGATCATGTCGGCAAGCAATGCGCGATTCAGCATCGAGTCATCAACGATGAGGATCGTCTGCTTCTCACTCAAGCTCGTAATGATGGCTCTCGCCCCCTTTCGAATGCGGCGCGCTTAGTAGCGGCTGTCGAAGATGCGCTTGGTCTTCTTTTCGGAACGCGGCAGCTCGCCCATGGGCACGCCCTTCGCCTCCGGCGTGCAGCCGAGCTTCGCCTTGAAGATGAGCGCGAGCTCCTCCTCGCAGCGCGCCAGCGCCTCGCCCTCGAGCGGCGTTTCGAACAGCACGGTGAGCACGTCGTGGCCATCGACGGCCTCGATCATCACCTGGTATTCGGAGCTGGTGCCGTCGGTGGCCTTGATGACCTCCTCCACCTGGGCCGGGAACATGTTGCAGCCCTTCACCTTGAACATATCGTCGGTGCGCCCGGTGAGCGTGGCGATGCGCGGATGGCGGCTGCCGCAGGCGCAGGTGCCGGGCACGATGCGCGTGAGGTCGTGGGTGCGGTAGCGGATGAGCGGCGCGCCCTGCTTGCGCAGCGTGGTGAGCACGAGCTCGCCCTCCTGGCCGTCGGGCAGCACCTCGCCGGTTTCGGGATCGACGATCTCGATGTAGACAAAGTCGTCCCAGATGTGCATGCCGTCGTGAGCGTCGCAGGAAATGCCGATGCCCGGGCCGTACACCTCGGTGAGGCCGTAAATGTCGTAAATCTCGATGCCCAACTCGTCCTGAATGCGGTTGCGCATCTTCTCGCCCCAGCGCTCGGAGCCGATAACGCCCTTCTTCAGATGAATTTTGTCGCGCAGGTTGCGCTTGGTGATCTCCTCGGCGAGCAGCAGCGCGTAGGAGCTGGTGGCGCAGATGACCGTGGACTTCAGATCCTGCATCATCTTCAGCTGCTTTTCGGTGTTGCCCGGCCCCATGGGAATGGCCATGGCGCCCAGGCGCTCGGCGCCCAACTGAAAGCCGATGCCGGCCGTCCACAGGCCGTAGCCCGGGGTGATTTGGATGCGGTCGAGCGGGGTGATGCCCGCCATCTCGTAGCAGCGGGCGAACTGCATGGCCCAGTCGATGACGTCCTGCTGGGTGTAGGGGATGATGACCGGCGTGCCCGTGGTGCCCGAGGAACTGTGGATGCGCACGACTTCCTCGTCGGGCACCGCCTGCAGCCCCAGCGGGTACACCGCGCGCAGGTCGTCCTTCTCGGAGAAGGGCAGCTTTTCGAAGTCGGCCTGGGTGCGCACGTCCGTCACATCGATGCCCTCGAACTTCTTCGCGTAGAACGGCGACCGCTCCTTAATGGTGGCCAGCTGATTGGTGATAAGCTCAAGCTGCTCTTTCGTCATTTCCATGGGCGCGCATCTCTCCTTCGTGCACATTTATTGCGAGTATGCCTCATTCTAACAAACTGGCAACAACTCGCACTCGTGAATCACGACAATCGCGCAGGGAAAAGGCGAGGTGATGGCTGAAAAGATGACTTTATCGCCCATCTAATCGACGGGGGCCCTTCTGCGCGAGGCGAGAGGGCATGCCGACTACAACTCTGCGCAAGGCGAGGTGGCATGCCGACTACAACTTGCCCCAGGCAAATCTAGCGCTCGTTTTCGGACGCTTTTTTCGAGTTGTTAGACTTCGGGGAATCTCAACTTGAAGCCCAACCGACGATTTCCGGCTCTTTTCGGCGCAAAACCCCGCAAACCAAGCCGAAATCGAACATCGCGCAACATAAGACGTCTAACAACTCGAAAATCTTGCCCGCAAGCGAAGGCGACATTGGAAAAATTGCAAATGGGCAAACTTAGCCTTTAACTTAAGTAAGTTAACTACTCGGAGTGCGATGACGCCCTCTCTCCACGATCCTCTATTCTGCGGCCAGCTTATAGCCGACACGCCAGACGGTGAGCAGGTAACGGGGCTCGCTGGGATTATCCTCGATCTTCTCGCGAATCTTGCGCATGAAGACCGTAATGGAGTTCTCGTCCACCTCGGCCACCTCGCCCCACAGATGCTCGTAGATGCGCCGACGCGTGAACACCTCTCCGGGACTTTCGGCCAAAAGCGCAAGTATTTCGAATTCCTTGGCCGTTAGGGGAACTGCTTCGCCATGCAGATGCACTTCGTAGCGATCGAAGAACACTTCCAAATCCCCGATGCGGCACGGTTCGCGGCGCACCAGCTCACTGACATCGGTTGAATTTTTGCGCGCATGTTCGATGTCGCCGCGATGACGCCGCACGTGGGCGTCGATGCGCAGTAACAGCTCGTCGGCGATGAAGGGCTTGGTCACGTAGTCATCGGCACCGGCCTTGAAGCCCGTGCTTTTGTCTACGATGTCATTTTTCGCCGTGAGAAAGATAACGGGAATACGACGTCCTTCCTCGCGCATTTGTTGGCAGACATCGAAGCCATTCATGCCGGGCATCATCACATCGAGAAGCAGCAGGTCGGGGCGCTCATCATCCAACAGCCGAAGCCCCTCTCGCCCGCCAAGAGCCCCGCAGAACTCGTAGCCCGCTTCTTCTACGACGGCTCGAAGACTTTCGTGAATGCCCGGATCGTCGTCGATAAGCATCACTTTGATGGGTCGATTCATGATTGTTCCCCCTTCGGGAGGTCTTCGCTACTAGGCCCGCTATCAGATTTCTCGTCCTTCTCTGCCGCTTCTCGCGAAACCGGGCCAGACACAGGGATGCGCACGACAAAGGAAGCTCCCTGGCCCAGCTCGCTTTCCACGCTCACAGAGCCCCCGTGCATCTCGGCGTACTCGCGCACGATGGCGAGTCCCAATCCCGTACCGTTGTAGCGCCGGGTGGATGAGGAATCCACCTGCACGAACTTCTCGAAGATACGTTCCTGATCTGCGGCATCTATGCCGATGCCGCTATCAGCCACCGTAAGCCATACCTCATCGGGAATGCCTTTCGAACTGGCAGGATGGAAAGCGGCTTTAAGATGCACTGCGCCTCCGTCAGGCGTAAATTTCACCGCATTGCCGCACAGATTCTGCAGCACGTGGACGAGCTTGTCGAAATCGCCTCGCACGAGCGGCACGTCCGGAGCAACCTCACTTGTGAACTCCAAATGCTCCTTAGCCGCCAGGGGCCCTACCGTGGCGCGCACGATACCCACCACATCGCCGATGTCTACCACCTCAAGGCTCAGTTTCACGCGGCCGGCATCAAGACGGCTCATCTCCAGAATGTCGTTGATCATCAGCATGAGCGCCTGGGAGTTGGCCTCGATGCCCGCCAAGGCCTTAGCCTCGTTCTCGTCGGCTCCTGCGCGATGCTTGCTCAGCAGATCGGCAAAGGCCACGATGGAAGTGAGCGGTGTGCGCAACTCATGGCTCACCATAGAGAGGAAGTCACTCTTGTACTGGTTCTCATCCACCAGCTGAGCGTTGACCGCTTCCAGCTGGCGACGCTGCTGCTCGAGCACCTCGTTAGCCTGCTGCAGCTGAGCCGTCCGATCAGCCACCTCGTCTTCAAGTCCTGCGTAAACATCAGCAAGTTCGTGGGCCATGTCGTTGAAGGCCGTCGTGAGCGAACTCATCTCCTGGGACGATTCGCTATAGCTGAGACGCACGTCAAGATTGCCCTCGGACACTTCGTCCACGCCAGCGCGAATCTTACCCAAAGGCCGTGTTACCAAATAGGTCAGCGCCACATACACCGCCACCAGACACACCGCCAGCATGATGGCGAAGAATAAAACGTCTTGGGCGACGGACTCTCGCTCGTTGGCCTGGTACACGTCAAGCGGCATGATGATGCTGATGGCACCGCCCACGTCCCCCATCTTCCAGCCTTCCTTGGGAGCGCCAGTGACGTCCAGCTCGCCGGCTGGTTCGCCGTGACACTGCAGGCAGGCCTCTTCTATGGTCATGGGAGCCACATAGCGAAAGACCTGGCGTCCCTCGTAGTCGGTAAAGCCATAGTAGTCGGCACGACTTGCATCGTCGTGGAACGCGGAGAGCGCGGCCGCCTCATAGTCATCGGGCTCGCCTGCTTTATTGCGCGGATTGAAATTCACGAACCGCGTCGTGTAATCGGAATGCATCGTGAAAGACTGACCGATGATGCGACCAGCAATGGCGCAGTGAAGCCCTTGGTACACGCCATCTTCCGTGAAGGCCACTTGGGCCAGGCGGTCTTGATTGGCCACCATGAATTCCCAGACGGCATCCATTTGCTGAGCAAGAGCGCGCGCCTGCTCCCGCAACTCGTTTTCCATTTGGGCATGCTTGTTTGCGGAAGTCCAAACCAGGTTCGCACCGAGCGACACCACCAGCAGCACGGCGATCAGGCAGAGAAATTTGGTTTTCAGCTTCATCGGCGCGCCCCCTTCCACCTTCGACCAGTGTAGCGCGGAAAGCCGGGCCGTGCGACGGGAGGGGGGTCGCACGGCCCGGCTCAGCGGGAAGATGGCTACAGAACGAGCTGCTTCGGCTCGCCGGAAAGAGCCGATTGACGGGCATCGATAACCACCGAAGGATCAGTTGTCGGCTCCGGCAGCACCGAGACCACATTCACGCCATCGGGATGAGCGGCCCGCAGCTCTTCAATGGGCCCAAAATCCAAAGCACGCATGGGACAAGCTGCCACGCAAGCCGGCTTCTCCCCTGCCGCACGGAGATCGATGCATCCATCACAACGATGCACCACGTTGAGCTCCTCAATAAGCACCGGGTGGCCGTAGGGACAAGCCTTCACGCAGTAGCCGCAGCCGATGCACGCCTCGTCATCGTGCTGCACCGTGCCGTCTTCCTCATTGATATAGGTAGCACCGGCAGGGCACACTTCCGCGCAGGCCGGGGTATGGCAGTGGTTGCAGGCACCGGAGTAGTGAAAAGTGGCGGGCTTGGGAAATTCTCCCACTTCGAAGCTTTCCACTCGGCGGAACAGATAGCCTACCTCGAGATCATTCTTGTCTTTGCAGGCCACCTGGCACGTACGGCAGCCGATGCAAGCCTGCTGGTTGAAATAGAAGCCCTGCGGGTTCTTGTTCTCTTTCACGTCGGCCATAGGTTACTCACCATCCTTGCAGACAATGCGAAGCGGCTGCTCGGCATCGGGAGCCAAAGCCTCGCCCGTGTACTTCTCAATCTTGCAGAGCGCGGAATTGTAGCCCGACACGCCCTGACCGTTGGGGGCGGGGCCCGTCAGGTAGTTGTCGGCGCCGGCCGCATCGATACCAGTCTCTTCGTCCACGGCCACCCACGCGCCGTGAGGCAGGGCCACCACGCCGGGCATGAGGCCCGCATACACGCAGGCATTGCGCACGCACTGGCCGTAGGGGCTCGAGACGAGCACCGTGTCGCCGTCGGACACCCCGGCCGCCTCGGCGTCGGCAGTGCTGATGAACACCGGGTTCGTCCACGCCTCGCGCAGCCAGCCGATATTGTCGAACACCGAGTGAGCACGACGCAGATAGTGGGGGTTCATCACCTGCAGGGGATACTCAGCCCCGGACGCGGAGGCGTCCTCGTAGCCGTTGGTCACCTTCACATAGGTGGGAATGGGGGTCACCGTGTCCCAACCCATGGCCGAGAACGTGTCCGCAAGCGTCTGGCTGTATATCTCCAGCTTACCGGAGGGCGTTTCCAGCGGATTAGCCTCGGGGTCTTCCACGAAGTCCTTGAAAGCAATATAGCCGTAGTTGTCGTCGGGAGTGCGCTTGACCTGATACACGCCGAGCTGCTTGAGCTCCTGATAGGCCAGCTTGCCCTCCTGGGGCTCGCCTTCCACGCCCAGCTCGTCGATGTCTTCCTGGGTGATGCCCACGGCCGGCACATAGGTTTTGCCGTCCTCGTCGCACACCTCCATGGAAGCCAGCTGATTGAAATACTGCTGCTTCACATCGAAGGGGTACACATCAGCGCGCGCGATGCCCAGCTTCTCGGCTAGCTCGCAGGCAATGTCCTGGTCGGACTTTGCCTCGTACAAGGGGTCGATGATCTGCTGATAGGCCACCATCATCTCGCGGTTCGACTTATGGCCGAGCGTGCCGCCGAACAGGCCGTCGAAGCGCTCCCACTCGGTGGTGAGGGGCAGGATGATGTCGGCGTAGCGGGCGGCCGAGGTAAAGAACTGGGCATGGGCCACCACCATGTCCACCTTGCGATGGGCCTCGATGGCGCGAGCCATACCCACGTTGGTCTGCAGCTTGTTGCCGCTGGAGTGGTAGATGACGTGGATGTCGATGTCGCGCTTCTCGGCCGGGTCGTAGTGCTTCGTGCCCGTGAAAGTATAAGTGCCATCGATGACAGCATCCCACACCTCGTTGCCATTGATGTGGTCATCCACGGGGTTCTTGATCTCGGGCAGGCCGTCCTTGCCGGCCTTAATGAGAGCCGGCCCGCCATTACCCGAAGTCACATGCATGGTGGAACCCGTCATGTGGCCCGACTTGCCCATGTGGCCGCCCATGGCGCCCACGGTCATGACGAGCTGGGGCAGGTTGTCGGTGTTGTTGATGCGGGCCGAGGCAGTCGACACGAGGAAGCCCACCTTGTGATCCTTGCCCATAGCGCGGGCCAGATTGCGGATGGCCTCGGGCGAGGCACCGCAGATTTCGCTGGCCCATTCCGGCGTTTTCGGCGTGTTGTCGTAGGCGCCCTGCACGTAGTCCTTGAAGTTCGTCTGCTGTTTAGCATCGGACGGCATATGCTCGGCATCGAAGCCCACGGTGCAGCGGTTCAGGAAGTCCCAGTCAATGAGGCCCTCAGCCTCGTCGGCCTCCAGCATGGCGTAGGCCACGCCGAGCAGGAAGGCCATGTCGGTGGCCGGGCGAATGGGAATCCACTCCGCATCCAAGGTGGCCGCCGTCTCGCTGTACATGGGATCAACGACGATGAACTTCGCGCCGGCGGCCTTGGCCTGCCAGTAGTTCCACATTTGGCTGCCCGCAGCGCTCCAGGCCGGGTTCATAGCCATCATGACGATGGTCTCGCAGTTGCGCAGGTCGTAACGGTCGTTGATAGTCTGGTCCTGCATGTTGTCGTGATGGAACCCGATGACGAACGGAGTCTTCGACCAGGAGCCGTAGGAGTTGGTGTCCCAGAAGTTCGTGAAGCCGCCGAAGGCGCCCATGGTGCGGGTCATCTCGGGATTCCAACCCTTCAGGAGCAGGATGGAGCGGTTGCCATACTGCTCCTTGGCGCGAGTCAGGCCCTGAGCCACCAGATCGAGCGCTTCGTCCCAGCTCACACGCTCCCACTCGTCCTTGCCGCGCAACTCGCCATTGGGAGCGTCCAGGCTCCAGCCGGCGCGCTTGAGCGGATACTTGATGCGATCCTCAGCGAACACCTGCTTGCGCTGGCTGCGGCCGCGCAGGCACCCGCGCTGCTGCGGATAGTCCGGACTGTCCTCGTGGGTGTCGTCGGTCTTCTGGCGCACGACAACGCCGTCTTGCACAAGCACTTTGTTCAGGCAGCGACCACCGCAGTTGTGCCAGCAGGCCGCCGTCTTCCACTCGCCTGACACGATATCGCGACCGACCGGATGGGCAACTTCAGCATCTTCACCCGTAGCGGCCAAATCGCTCGTAGCCGGAGCGCAAGCAGTCAGCGAGCTAGCCGCGGCCAAAGCCGTAGCAGCCGTAGTGGCTTTGATAAAGCTGCGGCGAGTAAGATGCGCAGCGTTCCGAGTCGTCGGGTGCGAATCAACGTGGAGCGTCTCTTCATTGCGAGCCATAGGTCCTCCTCTTCTCCCTTACTCAGAAGCACGTTCTCCTCAACGTGTCTACAAGAGTACGAGAACCAGACCCCAATAGCCATTACCGCCATCCGCAATCTTTCTTTCCGAATTATTAATTGCCCCGAGGCCAAGCGTTCTTCGAGCGAGTGCAGATAATCCTCTTTGCCGTAAAAATCTCCGCTGCGGGAGATTATTTCACGAATTTTTCTCCCAAATCAGAATTACCCGTACTCCTCCCCTCCGTAGTTCTAATAGGTCTTTGCAGGGAACCCCTTGCAAACTTAGAGGAACTTAGAAGCTATCATGGAAGAAAATTCTTTCACTCCAAGCGGTAAATCCCGCTGGAAGTCCTTTAATACTCGACCAGGCTGTAGGTGTCGATGGATTGGCGCTGGTGCATGATGCGGTACACCGTATCAGTCTGCCAGCGCCCTGAGGGGCACGACGTAAATGCCCTCTTCCACTTCTCTAGCATACGAGCCAATGCCGGTTATCACACAGAGGAACTCTGGAGGACGCCCCTGCGCTCGTGGGTTTTCTGCAACTTTCTTCCGCAGCCGCCTGAGAGATTTCACCGCATCGGGAACCTTCTCTTCGCTGAGCTTGAACTCGAAGGCGGCCCATCTACCATCCAGGGTCTCTATGACAGCATCGGCCTCTAACCCCGAATCGTCCCGATAGTAGTAAACAGCCGCCGGCATCGAAGGATCCATCGCCTGGGCGTATACCTTGAGATCGCGAATGCAAAGATTCTCGAAAACAAGACCGAAGGTCTGCCCATCCGCGAGGAGGGAATCCGGCGAAAGCAATAGCAGGGCGGCGGCCAACGACGGATCGGCGAAGTAGCGCTTCGGCTTCGTCGCTAGGCGCTTTTTTGAGCGCTTTGGCGGCACCCAGCCCGGCACCTCCTCGACAAGGTAGATCGAGCGAAGAAACTCCAGATACGAGGCGAGCGTCTGCTCGGTTACGAGGGATGATGGATTGTCCTCTCCGCCGTACATATCGCTGATGATGGTCTTGTAGGTTGGAGACTGTCCCAAATTGCGGGCAATCGACAAGCACAACCGACGGGCCACCTCTCCACTCTTGCCATGTTTAGGAGCACTCTTTTCGAAAACAAGACGCAGATATTCTCTTGCAACGAGCTGACCGTTTTCAGCGGAAAGATCGAGGGCTTCGGGCCATCCCCCACGGCAGATCAACTCAGCTAGCTGACGCGTATCGTTTTCAACTTTCGCTGGCTGAAACCGGTGAGCGAATAGACCGCGGAGCGAGACAGAACGTTCAGACTCCCCAGACTCGGCCAAGCTGAAGGGATACATCCTCACAGAGCCAATCCGACCCGCACCACTATGCCTGCTCTGGCCCTCTTGGTCATCGGACGAGATCGGGGTGGACGACCCAGTCAGCAGCCACGCTCCCCTTAACCCCCGCTCGTCATCTATGGCATGACGAACTGCATTCCAAATCGCAGGCGCAAGCTGCCATTCGTCTATAACGTGGGGGCGATCGCCTATGAGCATGAGTTTTGGGTCGGCACGAGCCATGTCCAACTCTTCATCCACATAGCTGACGCTTTGCGCGTGGGCCAAAGCCGTCCACGTCTTTCCGCACCACTTCGTACCAGCCACCTCTACGGCCCCGAAGACCTCGAGATAGCGCTCTATTTGCTCGTCCACAAGACGCGGCAGATATCCATTCTTTACAAGCGTTTTCCGAGGCATGGCCCACGCAACCTTTTCTCTACGAGCGGCTTCTTTGCATCGACCCTATACTATCAAACTATTCATGGTTTTCCGAGTTTTTGATTCATGGTTTTCCGAGTTTTTGATTCATGTTTTTCCGAGTTTGATCGGTTGAGAGTTGATTGAGATCAACTGTTTTCGAATTGTACCTTGGCAACCTATACTGATTCTGGATTGAGTGTTAATACTCAATCAGGCTGTAGGTGTCGATGGATTGGCGCTGATGCATGATGCGGTACACCGTAAGCGTAGTGGCATTGTAACGGTAGTAGATGATGTAGGGGCCCGCAAGCGTCGTGCGGTACTCGTGCTCGAGATGGTCGTCGGTAAAGTGGCCGCCGGCGTCCGGAAAGGTTCGTACGGTTTCCAAAGCCGCATCGATACCCTTTATCGCATCGAGGGCCGCCTGGGGCATTCCCCGCTCGAGGCCGAGGTAAATGGCGATGGACTCCCGATCGAGCTGCGCCCGCGGACGCCATGCAAGATCAAGCATAGTCGAGCCCCCATACCTTGAAGATTTCGGCCATGCGCGCGTCGGATTCCTCCGCTGTGAGCGCCTCCGGGCGGTAGCGCTCTTCAATTTCCGCCTCACGCAAGGCGAGGAACATGCGGTTGCGCTGAGCGGCGGCCTCATAAGCGGCGCAGTCTTCCAGCACATAGGCCGGTACGCCGTTTTTCGTGAGGATGATGGGTTCCTGGCTCTCCGTCGCCTGAGCGCACACGTCATTGAACTGCGTGCGCAAATCAGTGATAGGTCGAATAAGCGGAAGCGCTGCCACAGCGGCTGTCATAAGGCACCTACTTTCATTACCATAATTATGGTATTAATTATAGATGCTTTAATTGACAAATCAAGCAACACGTCTATGAGAACTCTTGCATGTTATTCAGCTAGAGCAAATTATCCGAGGCCCTCTGTTATCCGAAGTTGGCGACGGCGGTGTCAATGGCGGCGAGGTTCATGGCGACGAACTGGGGCTTCACGCGGGCGCGCACCGCATCTTTCAGCTCGTCGACGGTGAGCGGCACACGGCCCTGGGCCACGGCCACGGCGAGCAGCATCATGTTGAGGGACTTGCGGGAGCTCGCACCGGCCTCGCGCACGAGGGCCTCGTCGTCCACGGGGATGAACAGGGGCACCGGGTAGCCTTCCGCGCCATCGGCGCTGGCGTCCTGGTCAGCAGTCACGGTGTTCGGCGCAACGATCGTTTCGGCTGCTTGCTCGTGGGACGCCTCCGCCTGCAGGGAGTTCGCCAAAGCTGCCACAACGTCGCCGGCACGATAAGGCTGGCTCGCCAGGGCCGCCGTCACCGGCTGGATGGCCGTCGTGGCCGTCACCAGCACACCGCCCGGCGCCAGATAGGGCAGCGCGCGGGCCGCCTCGCCCGGCTCCAGAGCGATGACCATGTCGGCCGTACCCGGCGTGATGAGCGGAGAGTACACCGCCTCCCCGTTCGACCCCATGCGCACGTGGCTCGTTACATTGCCGCCGCGCTGGGCCATGCCGATAGTCTCGGCCGTACGCACCTGCCAACCCTTGCTCTGCGCCGCCTGGGCCAGCACCTTCGCGGCCAGCACCGTACCCTGGCCACCCACGCCTGCAAGCAAAATATCGATCATCGCACGCCTCCTTCCTCCGACAGCGGCAATCCCGCCAAGGGGCCAGTCGGCCCTTCGGAATGCACGATGCGTTCTGCCACTGGCACCCCTTCGACTGCCCCCAACACCTCACCAGGCGTCTCGTTCGACTCGCCTGCTATCTCCGTTTCCTGGAAGTCATTCACCTCATCAGTCAGTACACGAGGGATCGGCCCCGTTTGGAACGGATCGGGGTTCGGGGCGTAGATGGCCGGCTCTGTCGGCACCGCGCCGCCAAAACCCACGGCGCCCTGGATAGCGTCGAAGGGGCACACCTGCACGCAGAGCGCGCAGCCATCGCACAAGCTCGTATCCACAAAAGCTTGACCACGCGTGCCCGACTTCGGACCGCGCAGCCCCTCATCGAAGCCGATGCCAGGGCACCCGATGGAGGTGATGCACTTCTTGCAGCCGGTGCACTTGTCGGCATCGATCGTCACTGGAGCATCGGGCTTCTTCAGCTGAATGCACGGCGCACGGAAGATGATGGCCGAGGGCCCCTCGTAGTCGATGGCCGCGCGGGCCGCCGCCACGGAGCTTTCCAGACTGTGAGGATTCGCGAACCCGATGTGCTGGATGCCGAGGCCGTGCAGCACTTCCTCAATGACGATGGGGCGGCGGCGCTCGCCCATGAGCGTGACGCCCGTACCCGGGTGGGGCTGACTGCCCGTCATGGCCGTGGTGGCATTGTCCAGGATAGCGAAGGTGACGTCGTGGCCGTTGTACACTGCATTCGCGATACCGGTCATAGCGCTGGCGAAGAACGTGGAGTCGCCCACGAAAGCCACCTGCTTCTTGTCCGGCTCGGCCACCGCGAAACCCTGAGCCATAGTAATGCCCGCGCCCATGCACAGGCAGGTGTCCACGGCATCGAGCGGCTGGGCGTTGCCGAGCGTGTAGCAGCCGATGTCCCCGCACAGCACGGCCTCGCGACCGCGGAGCGCCTGCTTCACGGCATAGAAGCTGCCGCGGTGAGGGCAGCCCGCGCACAGCACCGGCGGCCGCACGGGTAACGGGCCCTCGTAGCTGAGATCGTTGGCGCCGATGGTGGACGCCACCAGGGCGGCGAGCCCATTGGAGCGGTGGGTGCGATCGAAGAACCGGCCCAGGCGGCCGGCGATGTTCTCCGTCATGTTCTCGCCGCGGTCGTTAGCCTCGCCAGTCAGCTTGCCGTGCACCCGCAGCGGCAGATGGCGCGCCCCGGCCAGCTTCAGCATCTCCTCTTCCAGCACGGAATCGAGTTCTTCGAAGACGATCACATCGGTCAGCCCCTCGGCAAAGGCCGCCGCCGTCTCAGTCGGGAAAGGATACGGCGTCCCCACAGCTATGAAGCGGTAGCGCGGCACGGGGATGCCGGCACGAGCGGCCTGAGACGTGATGAGCGTCAGCGCCTCGCGAGCATAGGCTGCCGATACGCCGCCAGCCACAATACCCACCGCAGGAGCAGACGCTCCAGCACCTTCGACGCCATTCTGAGCGCAAGCGCCCTCACCTTCCCCGCCCCCTTCGAACACCTCGTTGAACTGCGCGAATGCGGGGTCGTGAGTGTAGTCCCAAGCTATTTGGGCCAACCGGCGATTGATCTCACCGTGCGCCTCGAAAGCCCGTTTGGGGAAAATGACCCACTTCGGATCCTTCTGGAAACCTTCTTCAGGCAGCGGGCGACCGTGAGTTTCCTCGGCCACCTCGAAGAACGTGGAAGCATGGTTGATACGCGTCGTGGGGCGCACGATGACCGGCGTGTGGTAGCGCTCGGACAGCTCGAAGGCGGCCTGCATCATGGCAAAACCCTGCTCGGGTGTGGCCGGATCGATCACCGGCACCTTCGCGAAGGAGCCGAACCGGCGCGTGTCCTGCTCGGTTTGGGAGGAGATGGGACCCGGATCGTCGGCCACGAACAGCACGCAGCCGCCGCCCGTGCCCACGTAGTTCAGCGACATGAGCGCATCGGAAGCGACATTGAGCCCCACCTGCTTGCAGGTGAACAGCACCCGCGCGCCGCAGTAGGACGCGCCGGCCAGCATCTCGAGCGCCGCCTTCTCGTTGGTGGACCATTCCACATGCACGTCCTGGGCCGCGCCCGCCGCGTGCAGCTTCGCCACGGTTTCCACCAGCTCGGACGATGGCGTGCCGGGATACCCCGCCACCACGTTCACTCCGGCCTCTAAAGCCGCGTGGGCAAACGCCTCGTTGCCCATTAGAAGTTTCTTCGCCATGAACCGTCCCTTATCCCTCGTACTTTTCTCGAGTAGTATAGCAAGGGGCCGAAACGCAAAGCTTGATCTCCTCAAAACGGAAGGTCAATCGGCCGCAACGAACTCAAAATGAGCGCAGACGACAGAATGCAACCCCTTCGATCGCCATAGCAGCGCTGCAATCTCCCCCTGAGAAGCAGCCCTGCGTTAGGCAACCCCATCGGCAACGAGATCGAGGAGCCATGCGTACAGGGCAAGAAAGGCGTTGTCGCTGTGCTGCGTAATGGCCTGAGCGACGCCGCTCGCAAGCTCGCCGAAGTGGTGAGCACAAAAGTCGAGACGGAGAAGCTCCCATTCGCGGGCGCTACCGGCGTCTCCCCCTTCAAAGGCGCGAGCTTCCAGCGAGGTGACGTAGGAGAGGAAGTCCAACTCACTTACGAGCGCATCGAACGGGTCGCCGTTGCCGGGACGATTCTTCAGGCCCAGCTTGCGGTACTCCAACCCCACCGCCGCCCGCTCGCCGTGAGCTAGAGAGAACTCTGTGCGCCCCTGGGTCACCCACCGCGAGCCGGTGAGGGGCACCAGGCGCGGATATCCGTAGAACAGGCGCGTGAACTCCGCCCGCAGATCGCTGCCGCGGACCGTCGGACTTTTGGCCGCCCATGCCTCGAAGCGCATGGCCACATCCACTGGCAGGCCCTCGCGAGACCCGAGGCCCTCCAACAACTCGCGTACCTGCCGCAGCAGCTCGATGGAGGTATGATCCTCAGCTTGACGACGCTCGGGATAGGAGAACAGGCGAGCCAGAAGGGCGTAGAGCGCTGCCAGCGTCGAGGGACGGCTACCTGCCATTGCGCCGAGAGGCGCAATGGCAACAGAAGGAACTTCTTCCATTTGGCCATCGAGCACGTAGTCCAATAGACTCATCAGCTCGTCGAAGGCCTCAGCACGAGACGCATCACTTCCCTGCGAGGTAACAAAGGCGGTCCGCACGCGCCCCACAGCCTCGTGAGCAAGCACAGCCTCTAAACGCTGGGCGCCCGACGGCTCCAACAGCACCTCATTGGGAGATGATCCCAGCTTTACGAGGCCCTTCTCAGTGAGCCCCTCAATCTGCAAGCGCACCGCAGGCAGCGACAGATCGAGCGCCGTAACCAGAGACGTGGCATTCACGAATCCCTCGGCACGCTTGAGCAGGGCCAGCGTCATCACTTGGCCTGAGGGCATACCGAGCTGCGCGCCCGCCTGAGCCAGGGCCGCCCCGAATGAACCGAGCCTCCCGAGAGCGGCAGCAGGCAGAAGGCACGTGTCGCTACCGGATTCCACGCCCGCAAAGCACTGGTGAAGCAGGCTCACGAGCCGGTCGAAGCCCTCTTCAGTGAGAAATCGACTCCGATTGATGAGGGCGATGGCCAGCGCCTCATCGAGAAATGCCGCGGCCTCGGCTCCCTTAGCCGTGATACGGAACGCAAATGTGCGCCGATCACGACTGCTGCGCTCCCAGCGAACCTGCTCGCGGCCCTCCAACAGAGCCACCGCCCCATCGAACTGCACTCGTTCAATGCCCAGAATCGCCGTAGCCTCGGTGGGCAACGCACCTGCTTCTTGCTGCGCGGCCAAGGCCAAGCATGCGCTTTCGATAAGCGTCATGTCCCCCAGGGCGAGAGCCGTCCGCGTGAGAAGCCGGTATAACCGCTGCAGCAGCAAAAGACGCTCGGTGGAGAAGGTCATGAGTGAATCTCTTCCTCATTGGGAGAAGGAGCTGGCCCCGGCACTGCGCCCGTCTCTAAGGCGCACAGGCGACACAGGCCGTCTGCTTGGGAACAGATCGGCGCAAGGGATCCGCAGCGACGGCACGGCGCTACCGGCTGGCGGTAGGTCTCCCGCGCCTCGAAGGGATCAGAGGCGGGCGCAGCGCTACGCTCGATCGCGTGCTGCGCACAGGAACGCAGACACAGCTCACATTCCGAGCACCGTCCGGGATTGAAGCGGTACACGAGCGTGCCGTCTTCCACTGTCAGCGAGATAGCCCCAGTGGGGCACATCCGCGCGCAGGTGCCGCACCCGGCGCAGCGCGTTTCGTCCACCCGCTGCACAGGCCATCGATAGGCGCCGCCATCCGGCCGATCCACCGCATCAAGCCAGCGCTTCTCAAGTTGAAGCCGCCAGCCGATGGTATGGCGCTTCACCGACCGCTCGGGAAGCCCGTCACCCTGGGCGGGATCGCCGAACTCGTCGCGCTCAGCCGCCACACGACGGAAGAGCGCTCGGGCCGAGGAGCGCGGAGCGGGGGCATAGGACGCCCCTTTCCCGTTCGGCTCTTTCGCCCCGATAACGCCGTAACTGGCATCCCCGACGTCTCGGACACTCTCGGTATGCCCAGCATCATTAGCATCATTGGTGCCCACAGTCTCGCTCTCGGGAAAGGCGATCCCTCCGCTTTCGACGAGGTTTCCCTCCCGATGCCAATCACCCAGAAGCGCCCGGGCCCGCTCCATGTTCCCGCGTAGCACCGGACCCACGGTCCGGTAGAGCGCGCAGGTCTCGCAGCGATCCGTCACCAACGTGCATTTCCGCTCGCAAGCCATGGAGAACAGCGCTGCAGGAGTGAGGGCGGCCAGGCATACGGCCATCTGGTAGGTGTCCACCGGGGCGGCGAGAGCGGAAAGCTCGCCATGGGGCAGCCAACAACGCACGCGCACCGCACCGTCGCCACCCATGCGCTTGAGAGCCCGTCGCTCGGAGAAGTTCGTCGCCTGGAACGCCTCGAAGGGACAGGCCGACAGACACGTGCCGCAATGGAGACACAGTGTCGAATCGAAAAGGGGAACTGAGGCACCTTCCCCTCGATGGATCGCACGGCTCGGGCAGGCGTTCACGCAAAAGTCGCACTGGGCGAACACGCTCTTGTGGTGCATGCAGCGATCCTCGGTGAACAGGATGTCAACCTTGATGGGCCAGTCGCTGCCATAGCGCTTGCTCGCATTCACGAGAGCGCCCGCGCGAATTCCCCCGTGAGCACCGCCAAGCCTCGGTAGAACGGCTCGGCAGACTCGGCCTCTACCTCGACGCAGAAACCGGGCACCCAAGCGCACAGATGCTCGTCGACGAAGGCCTGCAGGCGCTCAGCGGCGTCGATATCCGCCGAAACCGACAGCGTGCCGCCATCGGCTAGATACCCGCAGAAGTCGAACTCATTGGAGAGGTAGTCGATACAATCATTGTACTTCCCCTTGCGCACCACGCCGCACTCCTTCATGAAGTCGGCCACGGCCACGCTGTGGTTATTGATCATGCGGATGGGATGGGCCACCCCGTGGGCTCGCTGCAGCCACGTACCCTCGGAGTTCTCCACCACCGGATCGGGGCCAATGAACAGACGCGTTTCCTCGCGGCGGATGACGTGAAGCGCCTCTTCCACATCAGCGCCCTCGTAGGTGGACAGGGCTGCGGAGAACATCTCGATAGCTGCCGGGGAAAGCTCCAGCGCAGCAGACGCCTCGACCAGGTCGCGAGCCATCATGCCCGAGGCGACGGCCTCGATCCACGGGCCGGCCGTCGGCGGCCGCCAGGCTACGGCCAGAAGTTTGAACATGATCCCCAAAACGGTGTTCACGGAAAACCCCTCTCCTCCTACGCAAGCGATGCCATGGTAGCCCATTTCGGGCCGCCATGGCATCTCAGCGGAACCTTTTAGCTTACTTCAGGTAGTACATGCACGGACCGGTGCCGGAATCCACGAGCAGCTGCTCGCACTCGCGCTCGGCGACGAGCTTTGAGATGTCACTTTCCGGATCGTTCAGATCGCCGAAGGTCATGGCCAGGGTGGGGCAGCCCTCCACGCAGGCCGGCAGGTCACCTTCGGAGATGCGCTGGTAACACAGGTTGCACTTCTCCACGGTGTTCTTCACATGGGTCGGCGCCTCGCTGTTGCCCACGGGGAAACCCACGAGGAACTCGGGTTCGGCCTCCAGGTAGGTGCGCACGCCCGCACCGACGGCCTGATAAGGGCAGGCCTCGATGCAGCTTTGGCAGCCGATGCAGGTCTCGGTATCCTGGGTGACGATACCAGTTTCCTCGTCCTTGGCCGTGGCACCAGTAGGGCACACCGCCACGCAGGCCGGATTCTCGCAGTGCTGGCATCGCAGCGGCTGGTAAGCGATGGTGTTCGCGCCGTAGGAGCCGCCGGGGCAATCCTTGCTCGCGCCGCCCACGGTGTTTACCGTGCAGTACCACACATCATTGGGCAGGTTGTTCTCCAGCTTGCAAGAAACTGAGCAGCTTCCGCAGCCAATGCAGCGACGATAATCGATCGCAATGCCGTATTTTTGAGCCATGAGTATCTCCGTCCCTTCCTCTTAAGCACCCTGGATAACGGGCGTGAATGCGGACTCGTCGTTGGCGCCCGAGCCGTCCCACGGTTCGATCTTCACGCGGTTATCGAAGAACGAGCAGTTCACTGCATAGGGGTCGGCATAGTCGGTGGTAATGGCGCCCATAGACCCACGCTTTGTTTCGTTTTCGGCGTAGCCCTTGTAGTACACCGTGCAACCCTCGCGGATGCCGCTGTTGAAACTGGCCACCATAACGCATTCTCCGAGCCAGTTGGATACGAGGATCTCTTCACCGTCCTCCACGCCATATTTCGCCCCATCGGCGGGATTGATGAACAGGCGAGGCTGATCGTTAAACTGACGAGCCCAGGTGTCCATAAACATGGTCATGTGCACGCGAGAGGGATTGCGCCACGACATGCAGGTCAGCGGATAGTCGGCGGCGTACTCCGAGTGAGCTCCGGAGATCCTGTTCTCGAACCAGGTGGGCATCTGCTCGCGCTCCACATTGGAGGTGTCGTAGTTGGAAGGCGTGCGGGGCGCCGGGGTGTCCACATAGAACATGAGGCGACCAGTCTCAGTGATGAAGTTGGTCAGCCCCACGTTGCCGATGTAGGGCTCGGCCTTCGTGTAGCGCATCTCCTTGTTCTGGCGCAGGGTGTCCATGGTGATGCCGCATTCCACAGCCGCCGGTACATCGTCGAAGGTTCCCTTCCACCACATATCGTCGTCCACCTCGTTCACGATGTCGCCTACGCCCAGGTACTCGCTCATGAAGCGGGCGATTTCGGCGTCGGGCTTGGCCTCGTACATGGGCTCGATGCACTTCTCGGACAGACGCACGGTACGCATGTGTCCCAGTGGCACGACGTCCTCGTACTCGTACATGTCGCAGGCTGGCAGCAGAATATCGGCGTAGCGAGCCGTGTCGGTCATGAAGTTATCCTCGACGATGATCATCTCCATGGGGTCGAGGATCTCCTTCTTCACGCGGTTGGAGTTCACCGAGCCGCCGATCATGCCGCCGTGGGACACCCATAGCGTTTTCACCGGGTAATCCTGGTCTCCCAGCTTACCGGAGTTCATAATATCGGCCGCAGCCAAGAAGGTCACGGCGCTGCACATCTTGCCATTGGAAGGCACGGCCGAGGCATGGCCGAAGAAGTTGCCGTACATCATGTCGAAGCCGCCGACGGAACGTCCGGGCTCGCCGAAGTTGCCGGTCATGGCGATGAGCGCCGTCATGGCATAGGCAGCATGCAGGCCGTTCTCGTAGGCGCCGGTGCCGAAGTTGATGTAGTGGGCCACCTTGTTCTTTGGCTGCAGCACGTCGTAGAGATAGTCAAAGTCCTCACGGGAGATTTCGCACACCTCGGCAACCTTCTCGAAGGTCCACTCGGACACATGCTCCTTGAACTTATCCCATGCGGTGACGTACTTGCCATCGGGGCAGCTCCACGCCGGATCGGTGCAGGTGTCGAAGGGCACCGGCTTCTTCTCGCTTTCCGACCACACCATGATGGGATCAATCTCGGTGGGTTCACCGGTCACCCAGAATACGGGGCCCTCGTGCAGCCCCTCGCCGAACTCGGAACCACGCACGTACATGCCGGTTTCCTTGTTAATGAGGTAGGGGGCACAGGTATGATTCAGCACGAAGTCCTTCGCGTAGGTCTCCTCGTCCATAAAGCGCTTGATAAGGCCGAGGAACAAAGCCGTGTCGTTGCCCATGTTCACGGGAATCCACTTGTCGGCTTTGGCCACAGTAGCAGAATAGTGCGGATCGATGACCACGACTTTTGCGCCAACATCTTGGGCGTCAAAAAGGAACTTCGCCATCTGGATCTGGGCAAAAATGGGGTTAGCACCGAACATGACGATGTAGTCTGAGTTCACAAAGTCGGTGGGCTCATTCTGATCGAACCACTGAATACCACCGCGGGTAAGGCCGGTGTTGGTGGCATTGTCGAAAGAATAGTCCCACTTCGTGCAACCAGTGGCATTGAACATACGCATAATAAGACCCGAAGAACCGTGGAGCGACCCCTGTGCACCGCCACCGCCCATGTAAACGGAATTCGCTAGCGGACCGTAGGTTTCCTCGGTCTTCTTCCACTGCGCACCGATAAGCTCGCCGGCCTCTTCCCAGGTGATACGCTCCCACTGGCCACCGCCGCGAGGCGTGCCATCGACACGCTTCATGGGATACTGAATGCGTGCTTCTGAATAGGTGCGGGTGATGCGCGATTTACCCTTGAGGCAGGTTCGGAAGGGGTAGTCCTTCTTCGGGCGCATATTCACGACGTTACCATCGCGCACATAGATGTTGTATTGACAGAACGAACAGCTCCAGCTACAGGTGCAGAAGTACTCGTCGCCCGTGACGGAGAGCTTTGTCTCCTTCTTCTCGTTCTGATCGGTTTCCAGGTTCTGCATGTCGCCGGCAGGACTGCAGGCAGCCAAAGTACCCGCGACCGCCGCGCCGGCGGCAGCGAGACCCGTTCCCTTCAGGAAGGTACGGCGAGTCAAAGACGTAGTCATAGATTCCCCTATCCTTTGAGGCGCAGCTGCCCAAAGGCGGCTGCGACGATGACACCGCGTTGACGCGTGAGTGGAGAAGGCGTCGTGCGACCGACGGTCTCCCTCGCGCTCGCGCGCTTCCGCGGACTCCAACGACGGCGGCAAAGGAGAAGGCTCCGGATTCCGAGGCGCTCTCCTCCAACGCCTCGGGAAACCTTGTGCCACCGAATGACACGCATTATAACGAGGGGTAAATAAGGCGTAAATGGGTTCGATGGCCAGATAGCAGTATTAGTTTCACTTTTGATAAAGTGCTGTTTATAGGCGCATGAATACTACTCCCATGCAGCATTCCATACCCGATGGGCTCCTGCAGCTACTGAGGTGCCCCGCGAAGTGAGGGCCAGGGAGTGCCGGCGGTGGTCGCAGGATACGAGGCGTACGGCGAGCAGGCCACGGGCGACAAGCTGGCGGGCCGCCATGGACACGGAAGACTGGCCGCAGCAAAGTAGCCGCGCAGCGTCTCCCACTTCCAAGGTCCCTGTTTCGCGGCATGCCATGAGCAGCAGCGCCTGACCGGGCGCGAGAGGCGCATCGGGAGCCGAACCAGCGCGCGCCGCTTCGCGCAAGGCCCGCATGCCGGTCAGAGCCGTATCGAGCACGGTGCTATCAAGACTATGCCCCACCTCGAACAAGATGTTTTCTCCGCGGGGCGTCATGCGCAGCAAGCTGCGGCGACGGTCACGCGGACTTACCCGCTCGGCAACGAGATCGAGGCCAATAAGGTGTCTTAGCAGACGCGTCGTCTTCGCCTTCGATAACGCGAGGGCGCAGGTCAGCTCCGTGACCGTCAGGGGCTGGGATCGGGAGACCACCGCCAAAGCGGTCACGTCATCAGCAGAGAGCGCACCTGCGCCGAGGCACTCGTCGAGTGCCGCGCAAGCCTTGCACCACGCAGCCGTAGAAGTCATGATGAAAGTACCTAGGACGCCATTTCCGCCTTCAGGTCGGCCACCTTCTGCAGCATGGCCTCGTCATTCGTGCCCATCATCTGCACGGCAAGGATGGCGGCGTTCTTCGCGCCGTTGATGGCCACGCAAGCCACCGGCACACCCGAGGGCATCTGTACCATGGAAAGCAGCGAGTCCAGACCACCCAAGTCGCTCGTCTTCATGGGCACGGCGATAACCGGCAGCGGCGTGAAGGCCGCCACGACCCCACCCAGGTGCGCCGCCTTGCCCGCAGCGGCGATGATGACTTTGATGCCGCGGTCGTGAGCCGTTTCCGCCCACTCGTGCACCACGGCCGGCTTGCGGTGGGCGCTCGCCACCTTCACCTCGTAGGGCACGCCCATGGCGTCCAGCTGCGCCATGCACGGCTCCATGGCCGGCATGTCCGATTCCGATCCCATAATGATGCCGACTACCGGCGTTGCCTCGCTCATGCTCGCGTCCTTTCCTATACTGACTCGCACGCCAGACCGTCTCGCTCACAGCGTCATGCTTTTTGCACCCTGCGTTGTCGCACGGTTGCGCCTTATCGCTTTGCGCTTCTCATCGCAACTATTATAGCGACACGCTCGCATAACTCGATAGGCTGGATATTCCGTTTCCAGCAAACGGCCTTCTCCTTTTCGAGAGATTTAACGGAGAATAACGGAACTTAACGGAGAATAACGGAACTTAACGGAGAATAACGGAAGCTTATAACCTCTTCGACCGCAGGGAGGAAACCCGTGAGCGACCAATCCATCTTTCGCCCCTCTTTTGGAAATCGCCCTGATCGCATAGTAGGGCGCGAAAACGTCATCGAGGATTTCGCTCGCGGCCTATCCCGCCACCCAGGAAGTCGCGAGCGAGCACGGCTCTTGATAGGCCAGCGAGGCATGGGCAAAACAGCGCTCCTGCTGGAAATGGCCGATCGCGCTCACGCCAACGGGTTCGTTACGGCGCGAACCACCTGCGGCCCTTCAATGCTAGACAACATCCTCGATCTTCTGCAGCGCAATGGAAGCCCCTTCGTGTCGGAGAAAAGGCAGCCGGTGAAAGGCTTCAGTGCTGGAGCTTTAGGATTTTCTTTCGGACTCACCTTTACTGACGAAGTGCGCGAAAGCTACGGATTCCGCGTAAAACTTGAGATGATTTGCGAACGATTGGCCGAAGCGGAAAAGGGCGTTCTGCTTCTCATTGATGAAGTGCGCCCCGAGCTGCCCGAGATGCGACTCCTCGCCACCACTTACCAAGAACTTGCCGGAGAAGGAGCCAATATCGCCGTGGTTATGGCCGGTTTGCCTGCCATTGTTTCGGAAGTTCTCGACGAGGCCACGCTCACCTTCCTGCACAGAGCAACGAAAGTCGAGCTAGGCCCTCTGTCCATACCATCGGTGCGCGCTTACTATCATTCTGCCTTCATGCGAGCGAATCGCTCGCTGGACGATGCTCTTTTAGACAGGGCCGCCGAAGCGACCCAAGGCTTTCCCTATCTTCTCCAACTTCTTGGCTATTACCTCGTGGAATACTGCCCCGAAGGAGAGCCAGTCAAGCCCGATGAGCTCGAATCCGCAATTGATGCAGCGCTCTACGACTTCGACCACGACGTCCTCGGCGCCATGCTTCGACCTCTTTCGCGCGCGGACATGACCTTTCTGGAAGCAATGTCCCAAGACGATCGCGTTTCGCGCGTCGCAGATTTGCAAGAACGGCTCGGCGTCTCCCAGGGGCATGTGCAGTCTTATCGGCGACGCCTGATAGATGCAGGCGTTATTTATTCGCCTGCGCGGGGAGAGCTCGCCTTTATCGTGCCGCGTCTTGGTGCCTTCATTAAAAGAGAGATGCTTTAGACACGTTGCTTTTCCTTCTGCGCCTACACGGAGAGGACGTGGTCTTTCGGGGCTGTTGCAGTTCGTTGACGGTTAGCGCAGCGAAAAAGAAAAGTGCCTTACCTGCCGCACAATGAACAACAACCGCACGGCCCAAACCCCCGCTCAACCATATTTTGGAAAAGGAGGCCCCTATGAGCACGGAAACTTACCGCGACCACGTAGAGCAGCAGGAGAAGCACATCAAAGACCACATCGGCGACGAGATTCGCAAGGTCAAAGAGCGCGAAGAGCGCGAGACCCACGGGTTCCATGACGTCATCGGCGACGAAATTGCCCACGAGGAAAAGGCCGAGCGCCGCCAGCAGGATGAGACCGATGCCGCCCTCGCAGAAACCGCCGACACCATCTTGCGCGGAGAATAGGCGATTCCCGAAAAAACTTCTTGCGCCCGCGCACCAAGTCGGGTATTATCAACTTCGCTCTTTTGGCAAAGCTGAAACAGCACCTGCGGGCGTGGCGGAATTGGCAGACGCGTACGGTTCAGGTCCGTATGGGGGCAACCCCATGGAGGTTCAAGTCCTCTCGCCCGCACCATTTTGAAACGAACGCCCTCTCCGGAGGGCGTTTTTCATTTTCTGTTCAATCACTTCTCACGGGCAATGACGCAACTAGGGGTCATCGGCAAGTAAGGACAAGAACAAAAACCGCATCCTGAGAGGGCCAAGTGCAGCATTTTTGCAGCAATGCCGCAACCTCGCAATGCAGCAACACCGCAGTGCGTCTCCCAGGCTTCAGATTGCTTTCTCGCCCGTAACAAGCGATATTCACCGTCCCGCCCCTGAAGCCCATTGCCGACAATGGAGAGAGCCGAATAGCAGCAGGCACGACCAACCATGCTGCTCTATCTTGCACGGGAGGCATCTCATGAAGAAAACCATTCCGCCGAGCGCCATTGCGAAAACCGCCGCCGGCGTGGGCGCCGTTGCCGCCACCGTTGCACTCGGCATGCTCGTCAAGCGCCAGCGTGTGCGCGCAACCTGCAAGCCGTTCTACAGCGGGGCCACCCGCTGCTTCAAGATCCCCGGATTGAACGAGGGATTCGTGCCCCAGGATCTCTTCTATCTGGATGACGAGAAGACCTGGCTGTTCAGCGGCTACGAGGCTAACCGGAAACCGTCGCCGATCTTTCAAGTGAGCGAGGACGAGCGCGTGCGGCGCCACGAGGTGCTACTTCCCGGCGGCTCCCTTTACCGCGGTCATGGAGCCGCCATCACTGCCGCGGGCCCCTTCGTCTTTCTCACGGTTCGCGACGGATTTGTGGCCATCGACCGCGCGGCCCTCGCCGATGCACCCGACGGCGACATCCTGCAGGCCACCGGGCACCGCGCGATCCCCCTTTTGCCCGCGTTCATGAACGTGCAGAAGGGCATGCTCTACATCGGCGAATTCCAGCACCGGATCTTCTACCCCACCCCGAAAAGCCACTGGCTACGCTGCCCTTCCGGCGAGACCAACCCAGCGCTCGCGTTCGCCTACGCGCCCCACGACCACGGCCCCTTCGGATTTGGGGAGCATCCGGCGACGGTGTATTCCATCCCCGGAAATGTGCAGGGGCTGTGCGTCACGCCCGACGGCAATATCGCGCTCAGCTTGGCCTGGGGCTTCGGCGATGCTGAGATTCGCGTCTACGACCCCGCCCGGGCGCACCGCGGCGGCAGCTACCTGGTGGAAGGCCATCACTGCCCGCTTTATTTTCTCGACGACGCGACGCTTGTGCAGACGCTGACCGTGCCTCCCATGGCCGAGGGCATCGACACCCACGATGGTCAGGTGTACCTTGCGAACGAATCGGCCAGCAACCTGTACCTGCTCGGCAAGTTCTTCGGCGGCAGCTACGTGTACGCCTTCCCCACCCCCTAGGGAACGCGCCGAATCCCCCCATATATCCTTATATACTGGAGGCCTTGCCAAAGACGAAACGAATTGTCACCGCCCCCCAAAAGCGCGCGCAACAAGCGTGCCTCCTATGACCTTGAGTAACTTTCGCGCGCGATTTCCCATGACATGACGCCTTTGCCGAACTCCTTTGCCAAGCCGGCACCCTTTTTCGGAAATAGATGGGAGTTTCGAGCAGCTGGCCATACGAAATAGGGAAGTAGACGGGAGTTTCGAGCATTTTCGGAACGAATTAAGCGCTCCAGAGCCCGTTTCATGCTCGAAACTCGCGTTTATTTCCGCAGACGCGCTCGAAACTCCCATCTATTTCCGAAATCGCAGTTATCGCGAAGATAAGAAGCGCCAAGCCTGAACAGCTATCGGTATTTTTCCGATAGACAACAACTCAAAGAAAGACGAATGACAGGTCGCGGATGGAAAGAAAAGACTTCCTTGGCCCCTCTACACTTACCTCGATGCTTTTGCTCAGAAAACAATGCTGCCATCGAGACGAGGAGACCACCATGACCACTCCCGCAAAACGAACCACTCGCTCCTTCGCGGCTTTCGTTCTCGCCTTGTGCCTGGCTGCGTCTCTCACCTCCTGCGCCTACAGCGCCTTGGCCGCAACGAACGGCGACGAGGGCACCGAGGCAACAACGAGCGCCACAGAAGAGGCGGATGCCACCGAGACGCCCGCCACAGCGGCTGAGACCCCCGCCACAGCGGCCGAGATCCCCACCACCGCGACAATCATGTACTACGAGAACGTCAGCTACGACGACGGTGACACCGAGCCCGACGAGAATGGCCGGGTGCTGCTAGGCAGCTACGAACTCACCGACGTGCACGTAGGGCAGACGCTGAATGCGTGGAATTACGTGGTCGACATCCCCGGACATTTCTTCTGGGACGGCTGGCCGCAAAATCTCACGCTGACCGGCAACCCTTCCGACAACGTCATCAACCTCTTCTACTTCAAGCTGTGGAACAACGAGTACACTGTGAACTATTACCTCATGGAAAACGCCGATCTGACCGCCGACAACTGGAAGGACGCACTGGCGCCCGATGACGTGAAGTTCGTTAAGATGGGATCGGAGACCTTCACCAACCAGCGCTTCGACCAGCTCGTCAAGGGCGACGCCTACGAGTACAAGATTGACGGCACTTACGTGGTGGACACCTACCCGTCCGAGATACGCGTGGGCGTCAACCCCGACGACAACGTCATCAACGTGCTTTACGTGCCCGATTCCGCGAATCTGCCCGACGATATTGAAGTGCCCACCGACACAACGCCGCCAAGCGATGCGACCCAGCCGGACGACACGACGCCGCCCGACGACAGCGGAAACGGCGACAACAGCGCCGACCAGGCCGCCGATGACTCCGGAGCCGACAAACCAGCGGATGATTCCAGCGCCGACAAGCCCGCCGACACGCCGAGCACCGACGGAAGCGCTACGCCGAGCCTGCCGAACGATACCACCTTCGACAAAGACGAAATCGAAGGCGTGCTGCCCGACGACGTGAAAGACGAGGTGGTAAAAGATTTCATCGAATCGGGAGACGCGCAAGACAAGACAGAGATCACCGAAGAGATGATCGAGAACCCGGTGAGCAAATCCGACGCCGACTACGTGAAGAACGTCTACGAGACCGGCCTGAAAGAGGGCGAGAAGCTGGCCCAGACAGGAGATCTCGTGCCCCTCGCCATCATTGCGAGCATCGCTTTAGGAGCAGCGGCAGCGGGTGCCATCGCCTTCATCATGAACCGACGCGCCAAACGCTAAGCCCGCCACGCTGTCCGAAAAAGGGAATTACGGTGCAGCATCCCCCCTCTCCCCTTTGCGAAAGTTGCGAAACTCTGCGAAAGATGCGAAACTCTGCGAAAGACCCGGCGGTGCCCGCAGCCCTACTCCCCCTTCGAAGTGAGGTGCCAGCCGTTGCAGTAGGGGCAGCGGTAGACGTGCAGGGGCGGGGCGCCGTGCTCGGCGCATTCGGCAGCGGTGAGCTCGGCCTCGTAGCGACTCGCATAGCGGTTCTTGCGCTCGCAGGCCTTATGGCGCAGGGCGGCCGCGCGTTCCTCGTCGTGGCGCTGGCTGCGCGCGTTCTCGCTGGCGAACAGGTCATCCATGCCGCCGAGGGATGCGGCGAACTCCGCCTTCTGCTTCTGCCACGCCGACCGCTTCTTGCTGCCCATGGACGCCTCCCTTCCCGCAACGATTTTCGCGCAAATACCTCGAGCCATGCTATAATGCAAACGATCGGTGCCCCGCTCAGCCGGGCGGCACTGGTTAACGACTAAGCCGGGTCTACTTTAGCATGGGGCCCGGCTTCTTCTTTGCCAACACCGTCCGTCACTCTTTCCTCACCAGGAAAAGCCCGATGATTCCGATAAACACAAGCATGAGATCGCATAGGGCAATGACAGTTTGTGTGTCCATGGGAAGCTCCTTTCTGGGAAGCCGCCCGGACGTGACGGGGCGCCGACCTTCATTGTAACCCAATCTTAGTCTCGCACAATCGTGGAATTTTTCCGCTCACTCGATTATTCGTTGACAATACTTTGATGTCAAAGTATTTTGAATAGCAACACGTATTGAAAGCTCCTTCGGAGTCCCTACGACCCGAAGGAGCGTACGCGATAGCGAGGAGTGGAGTGATCGGCATTCTGTACGAGTCGGACGAATGGTCCGACTGGAAGTTGGGGCGCGAGCTCGAGGCGGCGCTGGCGGAGAACGCGCTCGCCGAAGCCGTTCCAGCTGAAACGAACTCGCAGACAGCGACAAGAGAAAGCGACGCAGCCGACAATTCCTGGCGTCACGTGCGCATGATCAACATGGAAGACGCCGACGCCGTGGAACAGGCCCGCAGCTGCGCCATGCTCGTGAGCCGGGTGTTCGCGAGCGCAGCCTTCCGCGGGCACCAGCGTTCTCACCGGGCCATGGAAGATATCATCGCCCTGGCCGAGGCTGAGGGCATCCCGCTCATCAATCCTGGTCGCGCCCATCACTTCGAAATCGACAAGCGCCTGGCCACCGAAACGCTGCGCAACGCGGGCATCACGGCTCCAGCTATCATCGCATGGGGGACACCCGCCGAGCTCGGCAGAGCGGCGGCCGACCTCGACGATTCGCGCTCTGTTGCTCTCAGCCGGGAAGAAGCCTCCGAGGCTTGGAGTCCCCGTGCGTCAGAAGTCGAAATCGCCTCCCACAGATGGCCCCGGCCGACCCCGGACCAATGGGTCTACCCTTGCATCATCAAGCCGAACTGCGGCGGTCGCACCACGCACACCGCTGTGCTGCGCAGCCCTGCCGACGCCCGCGCATTCCTGAGTGCAGCCCCTAACCTCGTCTTTATCGTGGAGCCCTATATCGAAGCCGCCGGCGGATTCCTCACGCGCATCGAGGTGGTGGGCAGCCGCATCGCGCTCGTGGTGAAGCGGTCGGTGGCAGCGAGCGGGCTCTCCTCCTACCACGAGGGCTCCACCTACGAACTCTACCCCGACTGCCCCGCCGCCGTCACCGATGCCGTGCTGGAAGCGGCCCGCATCCTGGACATCCAGTTCGGCAGCTTCGACGTCATCGAGGCCGCCGAGGGCAACTTCATCATCGATGCCAACAGCGTGTCGAACGTGTCGGAAGACTGCACCGAGCTATTCGGCTTCGATCTTATGGCCGCCTACGCCCGAGCGCTGGCCGCCCGCTACCACACGCTGCGCAACGCCACAAATTAGCACTTCTCAAGAAAGGAGCCTCATGCTCACCATCCCCGAAGTCTACGACCTTTTCGACCAAATCGGCTGCTGCAGCTTCGCCACCCTCGATGGGCGCGGCGGCGTCGATTCCCGCATCGCGCACTTCTTTGCCTGCGACGAGGAGGGCCTCTACCTGCGCACCATGGACGTGAAGCCCTTCTACCGCCAGCTTGTGGAAGGCGGCAAGCTGTCCGTTTGCGGCGAGAAAACCGCCGCGCCCTGCAGCTGGGATGACGACAACATGCCGCATTTCCAGCCAGGCTTCATGGTGCGCGTCTCCGGGGATGTGCGCCTGCTCACGCGCGAGGAGGTGACCGAGAAGGCAGCGGCAAACCCGCAGTTCAACGTCGCCATATACGACATCAACAAGTACCCCGAGACCCGCGTGCTCGTGCTGCATTCCGCCTGGGGCGAGCTGTACGACTACGACTTCAACATGGTGCACCGCGACCACAAGATCCTCCGCGAGCGCTTCGCCTGGGGCGGTGCGACTTTCGAGACGCCAGGGCTTTCCATCACTGATGCGTGCATCGAGTGCGGTGCCTGCGCCGATGCCTGCACTCACAAGGCTATCGTGCCCGGCAGCCCCTACGCTATCCTGGGCGAGCGCTGCGACGAGTGCGGCAACTGCTACCACGTCTGCCCCGCTGGCGCTGTCATCAGCAAGGGCGTTTCGAAAGATTAGGAGGCAGCCATGGGAAGAGAACCAGAAGAGCGCAGAGAAACCGTAGCCGCCCTTCCGAGCGCATCACACGCCTCGAGCGTCCAAGACGTCCCGAACATGCCCCCTCACGGCGACATCGTCAGCCTTATGAGCCGCACGCTCGGCGCAGCCAATCGTTACCTGGTGGAGCTCATGGCCCGCGAAGGACTCGCCGGCATCGTGCCCTCCCACGGCGACATCCTCATGCAGCTGTTCGCCCACGACGCGATGTCCATGGCTGCTTTGGCTGAAGCCATCGGGAAAGATCCATCCACGGTGACGGCCCTTGTGCGCAAGCTGGCCAATGCCGGCTATGTGGAGAAAGCCCCCAACCCCCGCGACCGCCGCGTGTGCGAGGTGCGTCTGACCGATGCGGGCCGCGCCCTGGAGTCGGCCATGGATCGCGTGTCCCATACGCTTATCACAACGCTGACAAATAGCATCCCCGCCGCCGACCTTGCCGCTACTTGCCGTACCATGAAAGCCATGCAAGAGAATATGAGTGCCGCAGACGATTCTGAATCGAAGCGTGAACCTGATTCCGAACCTGCAGCCGAAACCCGAGGAGACCACCGATGAACCTTTCCCTATCCCGCAGCTTCCCCATCGCGAAGGCGGCCCTTGCTGCCGCCGTCATCGCCTGCACCTTCGCCCTGGCCTGCAGTTTGACCGGCTGCGCGTCGGGCGGCACCGACAGCAGCAGTGCCGATGCCGACAACACCTCCGCCAGCACCGACGGCAAGACTCTGCGCGTCGCCATGGAACTGGCCTACCCACCCTTCGAAACGAAAGACGACGCCGGCAACCCGGAGGGCCTCGCCGTCGATTTCATCCGCGACTTCGGCGCCGCCTACGGCTACGATGTGCAGATTGAGAACACCGCCTGGGACGGCCTTATTCCCTCGCTGCAATCGGACAAGGCCGATCTGGTTATCAGTTCCATGACCATTACCGACGAGCGCAAGCAGTCCGTGGACTTCTCCGACGCCTACGCCATGGCCCAGCTGGCCATTCTGGCAAACGCGAATTCCGGCGTGGCTTCCATCGACGACTTGAACCAGCCGGGCAAGAAGGTGGCCGTGAAGACCGGCTCCACCGGCGATGTGTACGCCACGAAGAACCTGACCAATGCGGAGATCGTTCGCCTGGCCGACGAGAGCGCGTGCGTGACTGAAGTGGTGCAGGGCAAGGCCGACGGATTCCTGTACGATCAGCTGACCATTTACCGCAACCACCAGGCGAACCCCGATACCACTGAGGCTGTGTTCATCCCCTTCCAGGACGCCGAGGAATGGGGCATCGCCGTGAAGAAGGGCAACACGGAGCTGCTCGACCAGCTGAACGCCTTCATCGCGCAGTCGAAAACCGACGGCGAGTTCGATCGCCTCACCGAGAAGTACCTCGCGGACGAAAAGAAGGCCTTCGACCAGTACGGCTTCAAGTGGTTCTTCGATTTCGAGTAATTTCAAGTACCCTGTAAAGCGCACGCGTAGAAAACCTGAGCACTTACCATGGGCGCTCTTTCCGATTCCGAAGCTTAAGGAGGCGACCGGGGCCGATGCCTCATTCCACGACTTCACCGACGCCCCGTCGCCCACATCGGACGATGCGCCCCTTCACCGCCGCCGCGGGCACGCCCGTGCGCCCGGCGAAGGCGGCCCTGAACTACCTGGCCGTGTGCGTGGTGGTCATCGCCGTGGTGTGGGCATCGCTGGCCGCGGCGGGTATCTCGCTGAACTTCGATTTCGTGGCCCAGTACCGCGTGCGCATCTGGGACGGCTTCTGCATGACCGTGGGCATTTCCGCAGCGTCCCTCGTACTGAGCCTGGTGCTCGGCGTGCTCGTGGCCGCGGGCCAAGGCGCGCGCTTCCTGCCGTTGCGCTATCTGTGCGACTTCTACGTGAAAATCATCCGCGGCACGCCGCTCATCGTGCAGGTGTACTTCTTCTACTACATCATCGGCACGGCCTGGGGCATCGACAACCGGGTGCTCGCCGGCATCATCATCCTGTCGCTGTTCTCGGGTGCCTACATCGCCGAAATCGTGCGCGGCAGCCTGCTGTCGCTGGACGCGGGGCAGATGGAAGCGGCCCGAGCCGTCGGCTTCACCCGCGCCCAAACCTTGCGCTACGTGGTGGCGCCGCAACTGGTGGCGCGCACGCTGCCCGCGCTTACGGGACAGGTGGCCTCCATCATCAAGGATTCGTCGCTGCTGTCGGTCATCGCCGTCATCGAGCTGACCCAGACCATGCGCGAGATCACCGCCACGAACTACAACTTCTTCGGCGGGTTTCTGCTGCTCGGCGCGCTGTATCTGGTGCTCACGCTGCCCATCATGGCGGTAAGCCACCACTTCGAGAAGAGGCTCGACTATGCGCACTAGGGCAGCAAAACATTTGCGTCAGCCGGGCGCCTTGGCCCTTATAGCCCGGGAGGCACGCCATGCTCATTAGCCTCGATCATTTGTGCAAGTCCTTCGACGGCGTGGAAGTCCTGCGCGACATCACCTTCGATGAGGAGGTATCGGCGCTCGCCATCATCGGCCCCTCCGGCGGCGGGAAATCCACGCTGCTGCGCATCATCGGCGGCCTGGAGGCGCCCACGTCCGGCACCATGGCCGTAGACGGCAGCCCCGTCTCCTTCGACGAGGCGTCTTTGCGCGCCTACCGCGCCACCTTGGGCTTCGTCTTTCAAGACGGTGGCCTGTTCCACCACATGACCGCTTTGGAAAACGTGGCGCTTCCCTTGCGGATGGTTCATGGCGCCAGCTCCGACGAGGCCGACGATCGCGCCCGCGAGCTACTCGCGCGCCTCGGTTTGGAAGACTCCCTGGCCAAGCGGCCAGCCCAGCTGTCCGGCGGCCAAAAGCAGCGCGTCGCCATCGCCCGTGCGCTCGCCGCCCGCCCGCGCCTTCTTCTGCTGGACGAGCCCACAAGCGCCCTGGATCCGGAATTCACCACGGAAGTGCTCGACGTCGTGCGCAACCTCGCCGAAGCCGGCACGCGCTTCATCATCGTCACCCACGAGATGGGCTTCGCCCGCCACGCCTGCGACCACGTCGCCTTCCTCTACGACGGCCGCCTTCTGGAATACGGCGACGCCGCCCGCCTCTTCGACCACCCCGAAACCCCCGAACTCACCCGCTTCCTCAGCCGCCTTCTGGAATGGAGCATGTAAAAGAGGCGACCCACGGATCGCCTCTCAGTCGGTGCGAAAGATATGTTTGCTTGGAACTGACGCTTTGCGGAGCGAAGGCAAGCCCTACTCCAGGCCCATCTCCTTCTTCAGGCGGGCCAGGTCGTCGTCGACGGCGGCTTCGGCGCCGGCGGCGGCGTACTTCTTCGCGAGCTCCTCGGTGGGATCGGCCGGCTTCTCGGACAGCTCAGCCACGGCATTGGCGCGGTCGAGCATCTCGTCAGCCTTGGCCTCCATGCGGTCAAAAGCGCTGCGGGCACCCTCGGCACGATCGCCGGCCGAAGTCATCTCGTTCACCTTGGACTGCGTTTTCGCCACGGCGGCCTTCGCCTTGATGGTGGCCTTCCGCGCGTTCAGCTCCTCGATGTCGGCCACAAGCTTGTCGTGCATTTGGCGCATCTTGTCGGCGTTGGCCTTCGCACCCTCGTAGGCCACCGTAAGGCCCTCGGCGCGCCCCGCCAGCTCCTGCTTCTTCGCGAGGAACACGCGGGCGTCGGCCTCGTTGCCGGCGGCGAGCGCCTTGCGAGCCAGCTCCTCGTACTTCTCCGTTTCCTCGCGATTCTCGTCGAGGAGCTTCTTGCAGCGCTTCTCCTCGGCCATGACGCCAGCGGTGGCCTCGCGCACCTCGGCGAGCGACTCGGTCATCTCGCGCAGGTACTGGTCGACCATCTTCTCGGGATCTTCGGCCTTATCCAGAAGCTCGTTGATATTCGCCTTCACGATGGAGGTGAAGCGATCGAGGATTCCCATGTCAGTCTCCTATCTGGCCCGAGGGCCGGGTTGAATACCGCAGCGCCGCCTAGGGCCGCGTCTTCGTCGGCTGCACCGGCGGCGCGTCCGAAGCGCCTGCCTGCGCGTACTTCTTTTCCAAATCCGCCAGCTCGGCGTCGGCCAGCGACTCCAACGGCGTGTTCAGAATCTCCTGCATGCGCTCCGCCTCGCGCTGCTTCGCCAAACGGCGGTTGCGCACGATGAGGAACACGACGACGGCCACTATTATCACTGCCGCGCACACCGCGATGATCGGCAGCGGCGAAGGCGTCACCGTCATGATACGGTCGGCCGTGTCGGCAAAGGCGTCGGAGAAGATCTCCTCTTCCGACAGGCTCATGTCGTCGTAGTTCTGGCTGAGGTATGCTTTGAAGATGTTGATGGCCTCATCGTCGAGCACCGATCCCGTCATCGCACCGGCCCAGTAGGCGGCGTTGAAGCGCCCGTTGCCATCGTCGCAAAACACAAGGACGAAATGCGCCTGGTCGGTGAACAGCTCGTCGTACTTTTCCTGGGCAATGGACTGCAGCTCCTGGTAGGAGCGCACCGATCCGTTCGGCAAGATGTACACGTAGGGCTGCACGCCCGTTTCCTCGTAGAAATGGCGCAGACCGCGCTCGAGCTTCGCCGGATCGTGAATCCAGTCGCCATCCTCGTCGGTGAAGTAGCCCGTCTCGTTTACGGAACCGGCAGGAAGGGCCGTGCGCTCCACGGTAGATGCGGGCACGTTCGCGCCCGAGCAGCCACCGCCGCCCAGGGCCACCACGAGGAGCAGCGCCAGCAACACGGCGGCCACGATGACGAACACCGTGCCGCATCCGCTGTTGGAGGACTTGCCCTGAGGCGAACCAGGCTGCGGCGCATTCGGGCCGCCGGGGCCACCCGGGCCGCCGCCCGATCCGGGCTGCTGCGGGCCGCTCGGCTGCTGGGGCATCTGCGGCGGCATCGAGCCACCGCCTCCTCGGCTTGAACCCATCAGGCCACCGAGGAAACCGCCCCAGAAGCTGCCGCCCCCGAAGCCTCCGCCGTAGTAGCCACCGCCATGGTACCCGCCGCCGAAACCAGAGCCGCCGTGGCCAGCCGAGCGACCGCCCGATCCCGAGCCGCCGGAAAACCCGCCACCGAATCCGCCGCCGCTACTTCCAAAGCCTCCGCCGAAGCCGCCGCCTCCCGAGAAGCCGCCGCCTCCGCCTGATCGTCCCATGGCCTCGAACCTATTTCACAATGAGCACGGGCACGTTGGTCTTGTGCAGCACGGAGTAGCACACGCTGCCGAGCATCCCACGCACGGCACCCAGACCGCGATGGCCCATGACGATGCAGTCGTAACCGCCCTCGTCGGCATAGGCCGTGATGGAATCGTGCGGCGAGCCGTTCACCACGGCAATACCGATGCCCTCGGCGTCGCCCACCAAAGGCGCGATGTTCTCGGCAATGGCGTCCATGTCGGCCTTGATGGCCTCGTTCTCCACTTCGGAGATCACATCCATATCCATGGTGTCGCCCATGACGCCGGACATGCGCGAGGCAATCTTGAACGTCTCGGCGTTGAAGTCGTGCCAGTCGACCACCGACAGCACGGTGATCTGGGCGCCGGGCACACCGGCCGCCAGATCGAGCGCAGCCCCCAGGGCGTTCTTCGCCGGATCGGACTTATCGTAGGGAACGAGAATCTTCTTGTACATGGGGGCCTCCTTACCCTCGCGGCACTTCAAGCGACGACGCCTACGAACCACAGCTCGGCCACCGAAAGCAGCTCGCATGCTCTAGCATCGCCGGAAAATGCTTACCTTGTGGCTCATCCTAATGAACAACTGCCATTTTACCACGGTCCTTTTCCGTTTCCCCGCCGCCGCCCACCTGTAGACACGACGTTACACACCCCTACCGCGGCTCCTCGTTGTTGAGAAGGCGATGGCGGGAGACCAGGATGTGGAACACCGTGTAGGCACCCAGCACGAAGGCGCCGACATAGCCCAGCACGCCGAGCAGGGGCACGCCGAGCAGTTGCGGCTGCATAGCCGTGGTGCACAGGATAGACGACCCCAGGAACAGCCCCGCCGACAGCAGCGCCAACGATATGCGACCCACCGAGGCGTAGGCGGTGGCAAGGATGCGCGAGGACACCTCGATGTCGCCGTTCACCTTGATCTGCCCGCGGTCGAGCATCTCCAACGTGTTCGACAGCTGGGTCGGCAGCTTCGCCAAGGCCTCGGCCGAAGCGGCGCTCGTCGTGGCGAGATCGATCAGCTGCGTCGCCAAAAACTTCGGGTCGGCCTGCTGGGCGATGACGTGCTTCGACACGATCTCGATGACGCTGATGTCGGGCGCGACCTGGGCAATGACCCCCTCGATGGTCACGAACCCGCGCGCGAGCATCGTTACCGACGAGGTCATCATCATGTTCTGGCCGCGCAGCACCTCGATGACCTCGGTGAGCACGGTGCCCACGTTGATCTCCTTCATCTCGGCCGTGCTGTACTCGGCGAGCAGCCGCGAGAGCGCCTCCAGCAGCGCCCCGTGGTCCACCGGCCCCAGCACGTGCACGAGGCCCATCACCGCCTCCTTCAGCAAGTAGGCGTTGTCGGTGGCCACGGCCGTGAACACCTTGCCCACGAGCATGCGCTCCGACACCGTCAGCGTGCCCACCATGCCCAAATCGATCCACACCACTTCCCCATCGCGCACAAGAATGTTGCCGGGATGCGGGTCGGCGTGGAAGAACCCGTCGTCGAGCACCTGGGTCACGTAGCTTTGGCACACGCGTCGCGCCAGCGCGCTCACGTCGATCCCCTGCTCGCGCAACGCTTGCGTGTGGGAAATTTCCGTGCCCTGGACGAACTCCATGACGAGCACCGACTCGCACGAGTACTGCGGGTAGGCCACCGGGGACGTGACCCCCTCTTCGTCGGCCAGCTCGTCGTGGAAGCGCATGAGGTTGTGCAGCTCGGAGGTGAAATCCACCTCACTGGCCGTCGTGCGCTCGATTTCCTCGATGAAGCCCTCGAGCGACAGCAGGATGTCGCGATGGGAATTGGAAGCGAACTCGCCCAAGGCCAGCAAGTGCTTCATGAGCATGATGTCCTCGGCCATGGATTCGGCCACACCCGGCCGGCGCACCTTTACCGCCACCGTTGTGCCGTCGAGCAGCGTCGCCTTGTGCACCTGAGCAATGGAGGCCGCACCCAAAGGCACCGGATCGATGGAGGCGAACACCTCGTGCCACGACTTCCCGTATGCGCGGTCGATCTGCTCGATCACCACATCGAACGGCATCGGATTCGCGTCATCGCGCAGTTTTTCGAAGGCGTCGCAGTAGGCCTTGGGCAGAAGATCGGAACGGTTCGAGGCCAGCTGGCCGATTTTCACGTACGTGGGGCCGAGCGCCTGCAGTACTTCCACGGCCTGCTCGGGGGTAAGCCCGTGAAGCACCTTGTACTGCCGCATGATGCGCACAATCTCGTTCATGCGCTTGTGAGAGGTCTTGTCCTTGATGGAAATCTCGGCGACCTTCATGAACTCCTCGAACGTGGCCATGGGCGCTCCTCCTTTCTGGAAAGCCCATGGTATCGTGCGAAATGAGAAGCGATCTCCTCATCAATTCACCTGGCATCAAGCTGTTTCCCGGCCAATCGAACAAAATTGTCACTGTGGCAATTAAGTAAAATGGTTGGTCGATGAGGTGCGTGCATAGGTTTTATGGCAAAATAAGCTGCTGTGCTACTGAACGCTGCACCGAAAGCGCAGCGCAACCACGCAAGAAGAACGCAGCTTAAACACGCAAGAACAAGGAGAAGCACATGGGACTCCTCTCAAAATTCGAGGGCAAGATGGAAGACACCGTGGAAGGCGCCGCCGATCGCATGGGCGCGGCCCCGCTGTCTCCCGTGCAGATTGCCAAGAAGGCCGAGAAGCAGATGCGCCGCGAGAAGATGGTCGGCGCAGGCAAGCAGTACGCTCCCACGCTTTATACCGTGCTCGTCAACGCCGACGATGACCGCCGCCTTCTGGGCTACTACCCCACCCTGGCTGGCGAGACCGAAACCTACCTTTCCGCCAAAGCCGCCGAGCAGGGCCTCGTCATGGACGGCCAGCCCCTTGTGCGCTTCATCGTCGACGATGATTTGCGCCACGGCAAGTTCGACGTCATCGCCGAGATGGTGGCCTCCCCGCTGGTTGAGCAGCTGCGTCAGGAAGAGTACGCCCGCTACGGCATCCGTCCCGGCGGCGGTCCGGCCCGCGCGGCCGCCCCGCAAGCGGGCTACGGCTACCAGCAGCCCGCTCCCGCTCCGGCGCCAGCACCCGCACCCGCCGGCGGCTACGACTACCAGGCCGCTCCCGTCGACGAGTACGTGGAAGACGACTACTACGAGGACGACGAGCCGCGCCAAGCTTATATCTACGACATCACCAACGACCGCGCCTTCACGCTGCCCGGCCAGGCCGAGACCATCGGGCGCGAGTCGAAGAACGACATCGTCATCCCCGACATCAACGTCTCGCGCGTACACGCGGAAATCCGCCAGGACGAGTCCGGCGCCTGGATTCTCACCGACCTCGGCTCCACCAACGGCACCTTCGTGAACGGACGCCAGATCAAATCCACCGCGTTGCACGACGCCGACCGCATCATCGTGGGCACCACCAACCTCGAGTTCCAGCTCATCTAGCCCGCCCGCACCTTAGCGAGCCAAAGGAGGCTATCGGTGATCGATCTCGTTCTGCTCATCGCGCGCCTGTTGTTCGTGGCGCTGCTCTATTTGTTTCTGTTCGCCATCATGCGCACCGGCATCGGCATGGTCAAAGGTTCCCGCAAGAAGGAACGCGGCTGGACGGTGTCGGTGGAACGCGGCCCCAAAGAGCTGCGCGGCGTCTCCATCGCCGTGCACGGGCCCGTCATCGTGGGCCGCTCGCCCGGGGCCGACATCGTCATCGGCGCCGGCTACGTGTCCGGCCGTCATGCCCGCTTCCAGCTGATGGGCCAGAACCTCTTCGTGGAAGATTTGGGTTCGAAGAACGGCACCGCCGTGAACGGACGCCCCGTCCATGACCCGGTAGCCCTGCGCAACAAGGATCTCGTTACCATCGGCGACGTCGACATCCGCGTGAGGAACCAATAATGGCCCGGGCAAAGCGCAAGAAGAGCGGCGCAACTTTCGGCAGTCGCACCGATGTCGGCTGCGTGCGCGAGCACAACGAGGACTCGCTGGCCGTCGCCCCGCCGCTGTACGTGGTGTGCGACGGCATGGGCGGCCACGCCGCCGGGGAAGTGGCGTCCGAAATCGCCGTGGACGTCATCTGCGACCGCGCACCGGCACACCCCGATGCCTCGGCGCTCGGCCAGGCCGTGGAAGAGGCGAACCTCGCCATCATCCGCGCGGCCCGCGAAGGCGTCGGACGTGCCGGCATGGGCTGTACCTGCACCGCCGCCATACTGGAGAAGGATAAGCTCGTCATCGCCCAGGTGGGCGACTCGCGGGCCTATCTCCTGCACAAGGGGCAGATGCAGCAGCTCACCCGCGACCACTCGCTTGTGGCCGACCTTATCGAGGCCGGGCAAATTACCGAGGCCGAGGCCCGGGTGCATCCCCAGCGCTCGGTCATCACCCGCGCTTTGGGCAGCGACCCGCGCACCCAGCCCGACTTGTTCGAAATCACCGTGGAAGCCGGCGACCGCCTGCTTCTGTGCTCCGATGGCCTTTCCACCATGCTGGAAGATGACCAAATCGCCAAGATCCTCGCCAACCACAGCGAGCCTCAGCGCTGCGCCGCTCAGCTGGTGAACGAGGCGGTGGGCCGAGGCGGCTACGACAACGTCACCGTCATCGTCGTGGACGTCACGGGTCTGGCCGAGCAGCACCGCCGCAAGCTGACGCGCAAGAGCCGCGCGACGGCCATCATGCTGGCGCTTTTGCTGGTGGCCATCATCGCCGGATGCGCCTACGGGTTCAACTACCTGGCGTCCAACGCCGCCTATTTGGTGGCCCAGGATGGGAAAGTCGCCGTGTACCAGGGCGTTCCCGGCGACATCTTCGGGTTGTCATTCAACCATCTCGATCGCGTGACCGATGTGGCCCTGGATGACTTGCAGCCGGGCACCGCCAATCGCCTGCGCGAGGAGGGCATCAAGGTGGATTCTTTGGAAGCCGCCAACAGCCTCGTCGCCGAGTATGAGAAGGAGATCGCCGACCGCCGTGCCGCTGAAGAGGAGGCGGCCCGGGCAGCGGCCGAGGCCAACAAGCCGGAAGAGCCCGCAAAGGGCGCGAAAGGTGCCGGCGGCAGCACGGCCGGGGGCACCCAGGGCGGCACGGACGCACAAGGCGCGACGGGCGGCTCGCAAAGTGCGTCGCCTTCATCGGGCGCTGGCTCCGGCACGAGCGACACGAGCTCCGGCAACACAGGCGCTGGCACGAGCCGCGACGCACAAGGCGGCACCTCGGGAGGAACCAACCGATGACCCGGCGCAACATAGAGCTGATGCTCCTGCTCATCGCCTCGCCCATCGTCATCGTGCTCTTCGCCATGATGGTGGTCACCGGCGGCCAGGAGCTGTCCTTCAACACCCTGGGCGTGCCGCTCGGCATCTTCGCCGCATTCCTCGTGGCTCACATTGCCGTGCGCCTGCTCGCGCCTGCGGCCGACCCGGCCATCCTGCCTATCTCGTTCGCTCTGTCGGGCATCGGCATCGCCTTCGTTACCCGCATCGTGCCCGACTTGGCCGTGAACCAGCTACTCTGGCTGTTCATCGGCGTGGCGGCCATGATCGCCACCCTGGCCGTGGTGCGCAATCTGGACAAGCTCGCCAACTACAAGTACACGCTTATGATCGTGGGCATCTTGCTGTTGCTCTCGCCCATGCTGCCGGTCATCGGCTACGAGTCCGGCGGCGGCCAACTGTGGCTGCGCTTCGGCAGCTTCAGCTTCCAGCCCGGCGAGCTGGCCAAGATCCTCATCGTGTTCTTCATCGCCGCCTACCTGGCCGCCAACCGCGAGATGCTCTCGGTATTCACGTGGAAGGTGGGGCCGCTGTGGCTGCCGAGCCTCGCCACCCTGCTCCCGCTCATCGTCATGTGGGCGCTCGCCTTCATCGTCGTCGTGTTGGAGAAGGACCTCGGCCTCGCGCTCGTGCTGTTCTCCGTGTTCGTCATCATGCTGTACGTGGCCACGGGGAAGAAGCTCTACCTGGTGGTCTCCATTGGGCTTGCGGCCATTGCGGCCGTGGCCCTTTACGGCATGATGGGCCACGTGCAGACCCGCGTCGCCATCTGGCAGGATCCCTTCGCCGAGGCTCAGGGCGGCGGCTTCCAGCTAGTGCAGAGCCTCTATTCCATCGCCGACGGCGACCTGTTCGGCACCGGCATCGGGCGGGGCATGGGCGGTCAGCCCGTAGCCGAGGGCGGCATCCCCGTCGCCGAGAGCGACTTCATCTTCCCCGTCATCGCCGAGGAGACGGGCCTGCTCGGCGCGGCCGGCGTGCTGCTTTTGTATCTGTGCTTCGCCATTCGCGGCATCGTCACGGCGGCCCGAGCAAAATCCGACGTCAGCTCGTTCACTGCCGTGGGCCTCACCTCCATCATCGTGCTGCAGGCGTTTATCATCGTCGGCGGCGTCACGCGCCTCATTCCCCTGACCGGCATCACGCTGCCCTTCATCAGCCAGGGCGGCTCCTCACTCATCGCCAGCTTCATCATCGTCGGCTGCCTGCTGCGCTGCGGCGACGAGGGCACCGGCGTCGATTCCGAAATGCGCCAGACCGGGGCCATCGGCGCCCACGGGTCGGACGCCGTGCTGGGACGCGTGGCGTTGGGCAAGCGACTCACCGGCACCATGATCGTCTTCTCGGTGCTGTTCGCAGTGCTCGTGGCCAACCTCACCTACCTCATGGTCATCAAGGCGCCGGAATACCAGAGCATGCCGTCGAACAACCACACCATCGCGAAAGAGGCCCGCATGGAGCGGGGCACCATCTCCACTGCCGACGGGACGGTGCTCGCCACATCGGTGCGCCAAGAGGACGGCTCCTACAAGCGCGAATACCCCGCCGGCGAGCTGGCGGCGCACATCGTGGGCTACACCTCCGAGCGCTTCGGCACCGCCGGCATCGAGGCCGCCTACAACGACACCCTGCGCGGCGAGCAGAACTTCGCCAGCTTTACCGATGTGGTGAACTCGCTCGCGGGCATCCAGACCAAGGGCAACGACGTCGTGCTTTCCATCGATTCCCGCATCCAGCAGGCGGCGCAAGACGCGCTGGCCGGCCAGGTAGGCGCCGTGGTGGCCCTGAACCCCGAGACCGGCGCCGTGTACGCTCTGGCCTCCTCCCCCACCTTCGACGCCGCCAACTACGAGGAGCTGCTCACCGCCGCCGCGGACGGCGGCAGCGATTCCTCCGAGCTGTTCAACCGCGCCACCCAGGCACTGTACGCGCCCGGCTCCACCTTCAAGATGGTGACCCTGGCCGCCGCGCTGCAGGATCACATCGCCACGGCGGACACCACCTACGACTCCCCCGGCGAGATGGACATCGGCAACGCGCCCGTGACCAACGTGAAGAAGCGCTCCTACGGCAAGATCACCCTGGAGCAGGCCATGTGGTACTCGTCGAACACCGTGTTCGGCCAGGTGGGCGTGCAGCTCGGCAGCGATTTGCTCGTGCAGATGGCGTGCAGCTTCGGCTTCAACGAAGACATCCCCTTCGATTTGCCCCTGGCCACGTCCCTCATGCCCGACCCCGAGGAAATGACCACCTGGGAAACCGCCTGGGCCGCCTGCGGCGAGCCCGTGGGCGAGCACGAGAGCCCCGCCGGACCCCAGGCCACCGTGCTGCAGATGGCGCTGGTGGGCGCCGCCATCGCCAACGAGGGAGCCATCATGCAGCCCTACCTGGTCGACGGCATCTACAACGCCAACGGCGAGCGCAGCTTCTCGCCCATTCCCGTGAAGCTGAAGCAGGCCATGGATGCCGACACCGCCGCCGCCGAGATCGACATCATGAAGGGCGTCGTCACCGAAGGAACCGGCGGCAAGGCGGCCCTGGACGATGTGGCCGTGGCCGGCAAGACCGGCACCCACGAGCGCGGTGACGGCAGCGACGACAGCTGGTTCGTGGGAATGGCCCCCGCTGCTGACCCCAAGGTCGTGGTGGCCGTCGTCATCGAGAAGGGCGAATCGGGGGCTGGCGCCAGCGCCGCCCACGACGTTCTGGAAACGGCTCTCGAAGTGACGGGGGCGCTGTAGTACAATGGCAAGACTCACCAGAGTTCGCATACTTAAACCGCAAACGCACTCGTACATGGAACTTTAAGGAGTATCAAGGTGACCGGACAGGGAACAATGACGGGCAAGGTCTTCGGCGGCCGCTACGAGATAAAGGATCGCATCGGCATCGGCGGCATGGCCGAGGTGTACCGCGCCCAAGATAGCACGCTGGGCCGCGTCGTCGCCGTGAAGGTGATGCTGCCCCAATTCGCCGCCGACCCCTCTTTCACCCAGCGCTTCCGCCAGGAAGCCGCCGCGGCTGCAAACCTGCAGAGCCCCTACATCGTGAACGTGTACGACTGGGGCCAAGACGACGACACCTATTACATCGTCATGGAGTTCGTGCGCGGGTCCGACCTGAAGACCGCCATTCAGCAGCGCGGCGCTATTAACCAGCGCAAGGCCGCCGAAATCGGCGCCCAGGTGTGCCAGGCCCTCACCGTCGCCCACAACCAGGACATCATCCATCGCGACATCAAGCCGCAGAACATCATGGTGCAGCCCGACGGCAACGTGAAGGTGATGGACTTCGGCATCGCCCGGGCGAAGAATTCCGTGAACGACAAAACGTCCGCTGTGCTGGGCACCGCCCACTACATCTCGCCGGAACAGGCCCAGGGCAAAGATCTCACGGCCGCCAGCGACATCTACTCGCTGGGCATCGTGCTGTACGAGGCCACCACGGGCAAGCTCCCCTTCGATGGCCCGGACGCCGTATCGGTGGCCATGCAGCAGGTGAAGGACGAGCCGGCCGCGCCCTCTTCCATCAACCCGAACATCGATCCCGACCTCGAGGACATCATCATGGTGGCCCTCTCGAAGGATCCGGCGCGCCGCTTCGCCACGGCCAACGACATGCGCATCGCACTGAACGACTACCTGGCCGGACGCCCCGTCACCCTGCCCGCCGGTGCGATGAGCTCGTCGTTCACCGAGGCCCAGACCCGCATGATGGGCGCCGTGCCCGCTCCCGTGCCGGGCATCACGAGCACCCAGGTTATGCCGACGGTTGCCGGCGGCACAGCGGCCATGTCGCCGAGTTCCACGGGCAATTTCCAAGCAACGAACTTCCACGACGCCAACACGAAGAAGAGCAAGAAGCCCGTTATCATCGCCCTCTGCGCCATTTTGGCCATCGCGCTGGTGGCCGGCATCGCCTTCGCCGTGTCCGGCGGCTTCAAGCCGGCCGCCCCTGCCGATGAGCCCATCGAGGTGCCCAGCGTGGTGGGCAATACCTTAGACGAGGCAACATTCACCTTGGAGCAAGCGGGCTTCCAAGTAACTACCACTCCTAAGGAAGACGAGTCCGTCGATGAGGGCACCGTGCTGCAGCAAGACCCGGCCGGCGGCACCAAGCAGCCGAAGGGTACGACCATCACCCTCACCATTGCCGTGGGGCCCGATACCGTGGACGCGCCCAACTTCAAGAACATGACCATGGACAAGGCGCGCCAGGCGGCCGAGGACGCCGGCCTTAAGGTTGTGGAAGCCGAGAGCAAATACTCGGAAGATGTCGCCGAGGGCAAGATCATTTCGCAAAGCCCCGCCGCCGGCGACCCGGTGAAGCCCGGCACCACCATCGAGGTCGTCACCTCCCGCGGAAGCGAGCTGACGACCGTGCCCAACGTCATCGGCATGACCGAGGAGAAGGCCATCGACAAGCTGCAGTCCGAGGGCTTCGGTGCCGACGTGAAGGCCCGCGAGTACAGCGACAAGCAGGGCGAGGGCCGCGTCATGAAGCAGGATCCGCTGAACGACAAGGTGAAGCCTGGCGCTACCGTGCAGATCACCATTTCGAAGGGCCCCGAGCCGGAGCCCGAGCCCGACCCCAAGCCGGAGCAGCCCACCAACCCCGGCACGACCGACCCCGGCACCAACAATCCTGGTGGCACCACCGATCCGGGCACGACCGACCCCGGCACCACCGACCCGGGCAACCAGGGCGGCGACACCGGCACCACCACCCCTTCCACCAACTAGGATCGCATAACGAAACCGTGAAAACCGGGCGCCTCCTCCTTTGGGATGGAGGCGCCCTTCTATAATGGGGCCATGCCCAATTTGCTCGACATATTCGATAAGTTCATCCACGCCGATTGGTTCAACACCCTGCTCGGCGTCGTGATCATCTGCGCGATCACCTTCGTCGTCGCGCGCATCACCGTGGCTTTTATGCGCCGCGTGCTGAACAAGACGACGCTTCTGCCTTCCAGCTCCATCTTCATCAATCTCGTGCGCATCATCGTGTGGGTCATCGGCATCTGCTGCGTGCTGTCGATGTGCTTCAACGTGAACATCTCCGCCATGGTCACCGGCCTGGGCGTTGTCGGTATCGCGGTGTCGTTGGGTTTTCAGGACACGCTCTCGAACCTCATCGGCGGCCTGACCGTCAGCGTGTCGCGCACCGTGGAACCCGGCGACAACATCCGCATGGGACCATCCGGCGTCACCGGCGTCGTGCAGGACGTCACCTGGCGCTACACCTCCATCAAAGACAGTTCGGGCACCATCACCAACATCCCCAACTCGCTCATGACTTCCACGGCCGTCTGCAAGCTGTCGCCCTTGAATGAGATTTCCATTCCCCTGGTGGTCACCACCAACAGCGAGCGCCTCACCGCCACGGCCCATCACATTGAGGACGCCGCCGAGAAGGCCGTCGCCCGTGTGAGCAAGCTGAAGAAGCGCCCCAGCGTATCGTTCTCGTCCATCACCGACTACGGGTTCAAAGGTTCGCTGAGCTTCACCATCGCCGAGGCTTCCAAAGCCTCCTCTGCCACCGATGCCGCTATCCGCGCCGTGGCCCCCTATGTGCACAACCATCTTATCGAGGAGGCCATGGGCGACCTGACCGGGCAGAAACTTACCGACGCCACCGGTTCGCTCGTGCCCGTGAAGGACGAGGAAGACGGGGCACAAAAATAGCCCTGCCCCACGCCAGAGGATGAACCCACCTCAAAAGGTGGGTGCTCGCATCGGGTCTCCCGGCTTTCGCATCAACGGATGCGAATCTCCGTTCCAACCGCTTCTAGAGCTCCCTCGTCATAATACGTCGGTCCATCGCAGTATATGGCGGGAACAAGGCTTGATTTCAGTATACGCAAAACCTGGTGACAGGAAAGTCTTGACATACGCCGCAACATAAGCTGTTGGGTAAACGTTGCCCGAGGACTGTAGGCACGCTGGCGCCCGCAGCCCTCGGATTAAGGAACCGTATGTTCCGGCGAATCGCTACTGGACGCTATTCCAGCAGATCCTCCACCGAGCAGAACAGGGCGCGGGCCAGGGCGGCCACGGTTTCGGCGGCGGCCTTGTTCAGGTCCTTGCGGCGCTGCTCGTACTGCTGGATGCTGCGCACCGGCACGCCGGAGATGACGGCCAGCTGGGCCTGGCTCAGCTTCGCAGCCATGCGCCGCATGCGCAGAGGCGGCCGAAAGAAGCGGGCGCGGCGTTCATTCAACGCATCCTCGAAATGGCGGATGTCCATCTCGTGGTAGGCGTCGTACATCTTTCGGACGTCCTCGATGGGCGTGATGCGGTTGATCATGTCGAAGGTCATCGCCGTCTCCCACTGGTAGCGGGCAAGCGCCCAACCGCACCAGTACTCAGGGCTGCGGTCGTAGCGGTAACGCACCCGGGGACGCGGCGGCTCCTCTGCCTGTACCTCTACCGCGACGCGGAAGGCCAGCTCCGTCCCCGAGCATCCCGTAATGAGAGCGTAGTCTCCGGCCCCGAAGCGGCGGGCGAGGCCGGAAGCGAGGAACAGCCCATAGAACTCCCCCAGCCCGAAGCCCATGCTGCCCACGGCCACATCCAACATACGGCCCATATTCGCGCGGGCCGGTTGCAGGTAGACCTCATCGTAGGCGCTCATCGCCGGCCCCCATTCCCTCGTCCATGATGGTCGTTATGAACAGATCGCCTGGCTGGCGCCGGTTTCGCTCCTCGTCCAAATACTCGCGGCGCGCCGCCCGGTCGCGGCTCATCTTGCGCTCGTACCACTCGTCGCGCGAGGCCCCCTCGTAACCGGTGAAGCGCAGCCGGTCGAAGGCGCGCTCGCTCTTCAGCACGAACTGCTGACCGAGCCTGCCCAGATGCATGGCGCGGCCCAACTGCTGGTAGGAGATGGCGCCGGAGATGAAATCCTGGGCGAAGGAAAAGTAGCTGTCGTCGGCCCGGTAGCCTACGATGGCGTCATAGGGGGTGAGATCCATGGCGAAGTTTTCCAGAAGATACTGCTTGGCCTCGAAGGCCAAGGGGCCCGACGCGTCGAACTCGCGGTAGCGGAGCAGGAGCGCCAGCCAGTGGAGGAGCCCGTATTCATCCCCGTTCAAATCGAGGATGGCGAGGCCAGCGCAATCGAGCTCATAGATGTTGGCAAACCCTCCGCGATCGACGGCCACCGCCCATTCCTTCGCGAGATCGAGAGATTCCGTGCAATAAAACCCCCGCCCGTAATCGTTGTAGGGTTTTCCGGCCCCGTAGCGCGGGTGCTCGATGATGTCCTTCGACCCGTGGTACAGCGTCTTCACCATAGAGACTCACCTCCTCTACTCCTTTGGGAGTATAGCATATTGAACCATCACGGTAAACGACCAAGACAGAATTGAAAGCGCGGCCACGCGAGCACCCCCATCGCGCATTTGCTGACAGAACGCGAAGTTTGGTACCCGACGGCGCGCATTTGCTGGCAGAATAGCGGGCTTTGGTATCTTTTCGTGGCAGGATGGCCGATTTGGTACCCCGCCTTTGGCAAGACGGGCGGTTTGGTATCCGAAAAAGCGTGTTGTCATTTTTGCGACCTGGGGTTTCTTCAACCCGTGGGTACCAAATCGGCGAAGTTGGCCTGAAACGGGGAACCAAACCGTCTCATTTTGCCAGCGGCAGGGGCGGGATCGCCCCGCGCGGTACCAAACCGCTCGATCTGGGAAATGCTTAGCGAGACGCTCAGCGATGATGCTACAATGGCGGCATTGGCACTGATGGGTTGCGCGGGGCGCCGCGCCGGTCGCCGTTGCCGAAAACGCGCGGCCGAGGGGAATAGGGGTGAGACTCCCCTGCTCTACCAGGAACCGTAAAAGCCGATGGGGCATTCGCTCGCCTTCGAAACCGGTCCCACGCCTTCTACAGGCTCGGGCAACGCGGCGCGAGAAGGCGATGGCGGGCACGCCAGATGTCCCAGAAGACGCAAAGTCGGAACACCTGCTCATCGCACGACAGCCCTGGAAGTAGGTGATTCCGCATGGTCGGAAACCCCCGCGTGCGCTCAGCGTACGCCCCTCAGCCGTGGTCGCGGCGACTCTTATCCCTGTTCCTTGCCTTGGCGCTCGCCCTCACCCTCACGCCCTTGCCGGCCTGGGGCGACGAGACCGGCGACGCGCCTGCAGAAGCATCTGCAGCAAAAGCGATTGCGGAAGACTCCGCAGCAGGGCTTGCGGAAAGCACAGCGACAGACGAGGCGCCCACCTTCTCGGAAAACACCGACGCAAGCGAGACGACCGCCTCTTCAGAAGTCACGACAGTCGCATCGAAAGCAAGAACTGCGCTAACAAGTTCCAGCTTCGCCATGATATCCCGCAGCGAGAGACCCTGGAAAACCAGCGCTCTACCCGGCTTTCTACAGCGCAATGAGACCTTGTATGCCGTTGCTTGGTCGGCCAAGGACAAACGGGTTGACGCCGAGTTCGGATGGACTTATCAGTGGCTGGTAGGCCCAAGCGCAAGCTCCAACGATTTTGCCCCTATCGAGGGCGAGACAAAATCTTCTCTTGAGCTTACTGACGAACTACGCACGAGATTCAACGGCAAATACCTCCGTGTTCGCATTTCCTGTGGCGACATTTCGGTGGAGGGGCCCAAAAGCGGAAGAAATTACACCACTCTAAGCGCCTGCGGCCCCATCAAACCCCCCGTGCCAAAGAAAACAGCCTTGGACGAAAAGTCTTACGCACTTCTCCAATCGTCATCGAACTCGGCCTCAACAAGTTCTAACATAATTGAAGCGAAATCTCTTAAGGTAGGCACAACGCTTTGGGCCAATGTGTTCGACGGCCAAGCGGATCCCGCTGCACGCATTCCGTCGCAAGATCGCTGGTCATATCAGTGGCTCGCCGCTGATTCCCGCGAGGCAGCCGACGAGGAGTTTGCGGCCATTGAAGGCGAGACCTGCCCTTCCCTCACCATAACCAAGGAGCTCGCCACCAAGCTTGCGGGCAAATACATCCGCGTGCGTGTCGAAGGCGATGGGCAGACGCTTTATGGCCCAAGCGGCTCTTTCGACACACCTGCCTCAATAGGCTACAACACTCCCGGTCCCGTAATCGCTCCCGACCAAATCAAGCTGGATTACATTCTGCTTTCTTGGAACGGTGAAGGCTTTGGCAGCAGCGAGTTGGAAAGCGTTCCTTCCTGCAATGTCGAAGATGTCCTTGAAGCTCGCGCTTATGACTTTGATGATCCCCACACCCTTTATGGAGTTTCGGACGTTGATTTCTCCTGGCAAGTGAGCGATTCGCAGGATGGCCCCTTTAAAGAAATTACTCAGGGGGCGTCATTCAAAGTCCCGAAAGATTGTACTGGGTGCTATCTCAAAGTTGTTGCCAAAGCCAAAAATGGGGTTCCAGGCAGTAGCACGTGCGAAACCAAGCCGGGAAAGGTGTTGCCGAAGGGCGTAACGACGCTTTACTGGGTGAGCATTTTGAACGCATCCTCCTCAAAGGAAATCGGAGGTACGTTGCAGGCCCAAGCTTATAAGAGCACTCACTGGGGTGATGCCCCTATAAACACGAACGTTGAATATACCTGGCGCTGGTCAGCAGAGAAACCGAAGAGCTCTGACTTCGACGATAACAGCTGGCACATCATCGAAGGGGAAACAGGTTCGACTTTCACGGTGCCCGAATCCCTTGAAGGGTGTTGGGTGTCGGTAGCGGCGTGCACGGGAGACAACACGGTGGTCTCTGCGAATGCCTCTGCTGCTGGCCCCTTCCGAAAGCCAGGCACACACGAGCTGTACTACGCCGCTCTCGACCAGATGCCAGCAGATAGCAACTTCACCTTCTGGTCGGGCCGAACCATTGGCGTGGCGGCTCGCAATACTACCAATGCTGGTACAGCTGGTAGCTATCTGTCGCCCGATGAACTTACCTATACCTGGTACAGTGCCGATTCTTGGGACGGGGAGTATGTTGAACTGGCTGACGAGAACGTCCACAAGCCTTCTTTCGTCATCCCCGATTCCTATGTGGGCAAGCATCTGAAATGTCTGGTTTCCGCTGGCTTCAACACCATGGAAGCCGGTCCCATGCGCAAGCCTATAGCTCAGGGAGAAGCGATTGAACCGGCAGATCCTGTGCCGCCGGAGCCCGCCAAACCGGTATCGGCCACAATTTCTGCACGTGTAACTGGCCTTTTGCCTCACGCCACTGGCGAGCCTCTTCAGGCGGTTAACTGGGTGTCACCCCAAAAATACGCTGTGAAGGATAGCGCCAAAACCTCCGCATGGGACGTCTTTGCTGATCTGCTTGACAAGGCGGGATATTTCTACAGCCTTGATGGCGGCTGCCCCTACTCGATCACAACTCCCGATCGCAGCCAAACATTGGCCATGAGCGCGGGCGCGCCTTGGTCGTACTGGGCGTTCCTTATCAACGGCGAGTACGCCGACGTCATGGCCAGCAGCTACCATCCCCAAGACGGAGACGTGCTAGAACTCGTTTATGTGGATGCAACAGGGCCGGCCACCACGCCCGACATCGTGGTGAATCCTGATGAGCCAGGCGCGGAGTGGGAAGCCGATTGGGGTTCCTTTGGCGCAGCCGCGGGAGAACCGGCGGTGGTGGGTTCCACGCTGGGCAGTTTGCCGGCGCGATGGACTTACGACTTTGCCCAGGGCGACTACGCCTCGTGGTCGGAGCCCGTGGTTGCCGGCGGATACGTGTTCTTCGCCACCGGCTCGCGGCTCCTGAAACTGGACGCGTCTACCGGTGCCGTGGTTGAGGTAGTGCCGCTGGCCGACGGCACCGCTTATGGTTGTCGCCCCGTTTACACGAAGGGCCTTATCGTGGTGCCACTGAACAACGGACGCTTGCAGGCGCTTTCGGCCCTCACGCTGCAGACGCGGTGGCTCACCGAGGCGCTGCCGGCGGCGGTGCAGGAGGTGGCCTCGGGGTCTGGAGGCGGGGCTGCAGCGGTCGCCTATGACCAGCAGGGGCTTTCCACCCTCACCGTGAGCGGCGACTACCTGTACGCCTTCACGGCAGCAGCCGACTGGTCGCAAACCTACGAAGGCTGGGCGCTGTGCGTGAACGCGAGCACCGGCGCCATCCGCTGGATGCAAAAGAATACCGATGCCGGCTACTACTGGTCGGGAGCGGCTTCAGTGGGCGATTACCTAGTGGTGGCAGGGGACGATGGCGTGCTGCGAGCCGTTTCGGCTGCTTCGACAGACGGAGAGCCGGCGGCGACTCTCGCGCTGGGTGCCCCCGTGCGTTCGACCGTGGTGACCGTCGACGGGTTCGCCTACGTGGTCACGACCAACGGCACTCTGCACAAGGTGTCGGTCGGGGCCAATGGAGCGCTGACACAGGTAGGGGCCGTATCGTTTGGCGACTACTCAACTTCCACGCCGGCTCTCGCCGACGGCGTTCTGTACGTGGGCGGAAGCCAGAACGGCCAGGGGCTTCTGGCGGCCATCGACGCCGCTACGCTGGCGTTGACGGCTACCGTGACCGCCGCCGACGGAAGCCCGCTGCCTGGCGAGGTGAAGAGCACCCCGCTTCTGGTGCGCGACAGTGCGGGTGTGGTGGCGCTGTTCACCTGCAACGGCGCGGGCGGCTCGTGGCCCGACTACACCTCAGGCGGCGGCGTGTTCGCCTATCGACTGGGCGACCAGGAGGCACAGCTCGTCTTCGATCCCCCGGCAGGGATGCACAACTACGCCATGGCCTCGGTGGCCTACGGCGGCGCGGGCACTTTTTACTATGTGAACGACTCGGGCCATCTGTTCGCCTTGGGCCTCTCCTCGCAGCCGCCAGCACCGCGGCCGAGCACCGACTCCGAGACGCCGGGCGAGCCGCAGAACCCGGAAACGCCCCAGAAGCCGGAGAGTCCTACAGGCCCGGGCAAGAGCAATCCCAAGAATCCGACTTCCCAGAACGCGGGCACAACGTCCCTCGGGACGTCCGCAAACGGGAAGACGCCAATGGCCGGCGCGGGAAGCGGCGCGCCGCTGAACGCCGGCGCTGCGGCCCGAACCCCCTTCGACACCACTGTGCTGCAGGGCTCCTCCAACACCAGGGCGGCGGCAGCTGGCACCGACGCAGACGCCGGTGGGGTTGCCCCCGACAGAATCGCAGAAGCGGTAGCGGACAACCCCACGCCGCTGGCGAAGGCGAGCGGCGCGAACATTGATCGCGTTTCCTCCGTCGCTTCCAACAGCTCACTGGCCGAGGGCGCTGCAACCGAGAACGGCAACCAGACAGCGGCGGTGGCGCTGGCGCTCCTCTCCGTCGCCGGACTCCTTGGAGCTGCCCACCTCGTTCGAGGGCCACGCCGCCGCATCGACAAGGAAACGGGAAGCCATGACGCCTAAGAAGGGGGCAGAGACCAGCGAAGAGCGCCCAATCGACGCCACCGAACTAACGCCCAGCACCGAGGTCGCGGCCTCTGATCCGGCGCATCCCGTTGCGATCGACGCGGACTGCGAGCCGACGCCCACGATCGCAGCCGAGAGCCCTGAAGCCGCTCAGCTCCAGGGCTCTCGGCGCCGGCATCGGCTTCTCGCGGGAAGCGCCTTGGGCCTCTGCTCGGCAGCAGGCCTGGCGCTCTCGCTACTACTGCTCGCAGGGAACGCCAACTTGCCCCTGACGGGAAACGCCGCTCTGCCCGGCGCTTCCCCCTCAGGCCCCAACGCAACGCTCGCATACGGAACAGACGTCGACGGTACGGGTACTCCAGCAGTCCAGAACGCGGAGGCGGAAGGATCCTCATCGGAGAACGCCGAAAACGCCGCACCATCCGAAAGCTCGTCTTCCAACGGAGGCGCATCCGAGAACGGGCCCTCGTTGCATGATGACGAAGTCTCCGGCACAAGCAATGGCACGACAAGCGCCGACGATCCGGACGGCGCTGCGGGCGCCGATCGCCCCGGGAGCGCCCCTGCCTCGGGAGGCGCCTCGAACGCCGCAGGCGGCCAGAGCGGCAGCTCTTCCGCTCCTGCGTCGTCTTCCACGTCCTCGGATTCGTCGGGACCTTTCAACCCGTCAAATCCATCGCCTTCCCCTGCCCCGGCCTCTATCGCCGTGTCCGTCGTCGTCGACAGCTCCGCCGCCACAAGCCTGGGCTTTCCCGCCACCATGGCTTCCGCCACGCTGAAGCTGCCCGAGGGCGCCACGGCCTACGACGCCCTCGCGGCCACAGGGCTTTCCCTGGAGGGCTCATCCTCCTATGTGTCGGCCGTAAATGGCCTGGCCGAGAAGATGATGAGTGGCACCAGCGGGTGGATCTACGCCGTTAACGGCACCATGCCCATGACGGCCGCAAGCAACTACATCCTCCACGAGGGCGATGCTGTTCGCTGGGTCTACGTGAGCTAAGAGGGCAGCAAATTGCCCGAACGCACAATGGGCTTTACGGTCGTGCCAACTTTATGACAGAAGCGCAGGCGACGGCTGCACGGGCCGGGGTGCGCTACAATGGCGGCTATGGAAAACAACTTCGAAAACACCACCATCTCGCTGTATGGCACCGTGCCCGACTCCATCGTGGACGGCCCTGGCCTGCGCTACGCCGTGTTCGTGCAGGGATGCTCGCACCATTGCCCCGGCTGCCACAACCCCGAAAGCCAGCCAGCCGAGGGCGGCACCGAAACGACCCTCGCGGCTCTTCTGGCCGATATTCGTGCCAACGGCCTCGTGCACGACGTCACCCTCTCCGGCGGCGAGCCCTTCGAACAGCCGAAGGCCTGCGCAGCCCTGGCGGCCGAGCTGAAGCGCAACGGTTACGGAGTCTGGAGTTATTCCGGTTACCTCTATGAAGATCTGGCGAAACGAGCCGACAAAGCCCGCGCCGAGCGCGATCGCCGGATCGGGGCACTCGGCGGCGAGGCGCTCCACGAGAACCCTGAGGAAGCGATGGTCAGTGGGGCTCTCGCCGACATCGCCGACGACTTGGCCGTGGGAGACCTGCTGGATTCCATCGACGTGCTCGTAGATGGCCCCTTCGTGGAGTCGCGCAAGTCCCTTGAGCTGAAGTGGTGCGGCTCCTCCAACCAGCGCCTGATCGATGTGCCAGCCACCAGGCGTGCCGGCTCTGTCGTGGAATGGCAGCCCACCTCGTTCTCGCTGGAGAAGCCCTCCAACTGGTAGGCGAGCGCCTTTTGGAGCCATGACCGACAAAAGTTTTCACATTTTTGGTCACCACTTTTTTGGAAATCTTTGTCATCCGATGGGTAGCCGCACGGTGAAACGGGTGCCGACGTCTTCTTCGCTCTCCACGGACACCTCGCCGCCGTGGTAGAGAGCGGCATGCTTAACGATGGCAAGGCCCAGCCCCGTGCCGCCCAGCTCTTTGGAGCGACTTTTCTCCAAGCGATAGAAGCGCTCGAAGATTTTCTCCAGCTTGTCGGCGGGAATACCCGCGCCCGTGTCGTTCACGCGGATGACGCCCATGCGCACCGGAGCAGCCGCCTTGACCCCCTCCTCAGCATCGCCTTCGCCCGGCGCAACGCCGTGCACGAACCCCCTACCAGACGCATCCTCCGCACCGACAACGTCCTCCGCGTACACCTCCACGAACACGCGACCATTTTCGCGATTGTAGCGGATGGCGTTCTCGACCAAGTTATAGATCATCTGCTTGAGCAGGGTTTCGTTGCCCCGAATGATGACCGGTTCGGCCTTGAGGCCAACGGTCACTCCCGCATCGGCGGCCAGCTTGGTCAAGCGCCCCACCACCCGACTGGCCACCTCTTCCAGATTCACTGCCTCGGTTTCGTTGTCGCCCGGCGCCATCTCGTCGAGACGCGAAAGAATAAGCACATCGTCGATGAGCGCGCGCATGGCTTGGGACTCCTCGTAGATGAGCTGCGCGAAACGCGGCACGTCCTCAGGGGGCACCAGGCCGTTGGCCATCAGCTCCGCATAGCCGGAGATCACCTGCAGGGGCGTTTTCATCTCATGGGAGACGTTGGCCGAGAATTCGCGGCGCATCTTCTCGGCGCGAGCCAGCTCTTCGTTGCGCGCGAGGGCCGATCTCGAGCGCGCCGGCTTGTCGGCCTCTACCTCAGGAGCGGCTACCGGCACTTCAGCAGCTTCGGCCTCGCAGCCGTTGCGTGAGGCGTTGGTGGCACTCATGAGGCGCTCTTCTTCAAGCGATAGCCCACGCCGCGCACGGTGGCGACGGCTTCTTCGGAACCGGGGGCCGCTTCGGCCAGCTTGCGGCGAAGCGTCTTCACGTGCATGTCCACCGTGCGCGTCTCGCCGACGAAGCTTACGCCCCACACCTGCTCGAGCAGCTGCTCGCGGGTGAGCACGCGGCCCTTGTTCTCCATGAGCGTGCGCAGAAGGTCGAACTCCTTGCGTGTGAGGTTGACTTCCCGGCCATTCGCCACCACGGTGCGGGCGGACGGCGACAGCTTGATCGCGCCGACGGCCATAAGGTCACTGGGTTCCGCCACCTCTTCTGCGGCGCCTTGGCTCGGACGGCTCGCGCGCCGCAGCAGCGCGTTTACCCGCGAGATGAGTTCCATCATGCCGAAGGGTTTCGCCAGATAGTCGTCGGCACCGGCATCGAGCCCCACTACTTTGTCGAACTCGGTGCCCTTGGCCGTGAGCATCATGACGGGAAGGTTCTCCGTCGCCGCATTGCCGCGCAGGGCCTGCAGCAGAACGAGGCCGTCGTCGCCGGGCAGCATAATGTCCAGCAGCACCGCATCGGGCGGCTCGAGCGCGCACCGCTCAACAAGACCGTCGCCATCGTGGAACGCACGCACTTCCATACCCGCTTGATGCAGCGCATAGGCAGTCAGGTCGCGGATATGCTCGTCGTCTTCCACGTAATAGATGAGCGGGGCTTTGCTCATGGGAATCCTTTCTGGAACAGGTGCGCGGTCATTGTAGCGCAACAGCCGCGCGACGCAGAGATGGGCGGCAAGGCGTCAAAGAGCCGTGGGGCCGGCCGAACAGGCAGTGCCGTCCCAGTGCCGCCCCAGCGACACCTCCGCGCAACCGGAAACCAGCGCGAAAGCGACCGACGGTGCGGGGTAGCGCCGTCGGTCGCAAGGGCAGCTTAGGCGGCCGCTGCGTCGGGGGCCAGCGGCGTCTCCAGGGTGTCCACCAGCGGGTCGCGCGGTCGACGCGGCTTCTCGGGGAGAATCGCCATGACGATCTTCACCATCACCGAGACCAGCGGTAGCCACAAAGCGGTCATGGTCACGTTGAACAGCGTGTGGGCGTTGGCGATCTGCCGGGCGATAACTTCCACTTCGGGGCCGGCCGGGGGAATGGCCGCCACCACTGACGCGAAGGGCCCGACGAGCCACACGAACAAGAGGCAGCCCGATAGGTTGAAGATGCAGTGGGACAGGGCCACGCGCTTGGCGTCGCGAGACTGGCCGATGGCGGCGAGCAGCGCCGTGATGGTGGTGCCCAGGTTGTCGCCGAGAAGGATGGGGATGGCGCCGTCGAGGCCGATGATGCTCGCTCCATCGGCGCCCGGCGTGGAAGCGAAGTTCTGCAGCACGGCGATGGTGGCGCTGGAGCTTTGCACCACGAGCGTCATGAGGGTGCCCACCAAAACGCCGAGCACCGGCACGCCCGTCACCTGGGCAATCAGGTCGGTGAACACGGGGTTCTCGGCCAAAGGCTTCATGACAGCGCCCATGGTGTCGATGCCGAGGAACAAAAGTCCGAAGCCGAAGACGGCGGTGCCGACGTACTTCATCTGTCCCTGCTTGGCGAGCTGCATGATGAGGAAGCCCACGAGCACGATGCCGAGCACGTAATCGGACAGTTTGAAGGCGATGATCTGCGCCGTGATGGTGGTGCCGATATTCGCGCCCATGATGATGGGGATGGCCTGACGCAACCCCATGAGACCGGCAGCCACGAAACCGATGGCCATGACCGTGGTGGCGCTGGAACTTTGCAGCACCGCCGTGGCCAGTGCACCGGCCAGAACACCGAAGAAGGGGTTCTTCGTCACGGCGGCCAGAATGGCACGCATGCGTTCGCCAGCCGCCTCCTGCAGGTTGTTGCTCATGAGGTTCATGCCGTACAGGAACAGAGCCAGACCGCCGAACAGTCCCAGCCCGATTTGCAGCAGTTCTTCCACCTATGCGTCTCCTTCTTACGGCGACCCGCCCCTTGCGAGCCGCGCTCATCGGCAGGTCGCGCCCTTGCGGCCCGCGCTCGTCTCAGCAGGGAAGGAGTATGAAGCCCCATTGAGCAGCCGCCGTAAGAGCCACGTAAAAAGAAAGTAAAATCGTGCGGCGCTACCGACCGTTAAGCCCAACCCTCCGTAGGGGCTGACCTTGGTCGCCCCTCTTTTGCCATGCGGACGCAACCCACCCGCGAGGGCTGACCAAGGTCAGCCCCTACGGAAAAGGGAATGCCGCTACCCAAAACGGCCAGCGACGTAATCGGCGGTGCGCGGATCGGTGGGGGCAGAGAAGATAGTGTCGGTGTCGCCGGCTTCCACCACCTCGCCCAGCAGGAAGAACGCCGTCTTGTCGGAGATGCGCAGGGCCTGCAGCATGTTGTGGGTCACCATGATCACCGTGTAGCGCTCCTTCAGCTGGCCGATAAGCTCCTCGATCTTCGCCGTGGAAATGGGGTCCAGGGCGCTCGTGGACTCGTCGAGCAGCAGCACCTCGGGCTGCACCGCCAGGGCGCGAGCGATGCACAGGCGCTGCTGCTGGCCGCCGGACAGGCCGAGTGCGTTCTTCTTCAGACGATCCTTCAGCTCGTCCCAGATAGCGGCCGCGCGCAGCGACTCCTCTACGATGATGTCCAGATCGGCCTTGGCGCGCACCCCATGGCTGCGCGGACCGAAGGCGACGTTGTCGTAGATGCTCATAGGGAAGGGGTTCGGCTGCTGGAACACCATGCCCACGCGCCGGCGCAGGTCGGTAGGATCCAGCGTGCGGTAGGCGTCGGCACCGTCCAGAAGCACCGAGCCTTCCACGCGACAGCCTTCCACCAAATCGTTCATGCGGTTCAGCGTCTTCAGCAGCGTGGACTTACCGCAACCGGAAGGGCCGATGAGCGCCGTCACCTGGTTTTCTGGGAAGGTGAGGTTGATATCGCGCAGGCCTTGGAAGTCGCCGTAGAACAGGTTGAGGTGCTCGACGGCCATCTTCGCAGGAGCGGGTGCGGCCTCTGGAACCTCAGCTGCCGCGGGGACGCTCGTCTCTTTCGCGAGTTCTTTCAAAAAGCTCGTCATTTCTTGCTCACTTCCATTTTCTGTGCCACCACGCGCATGGCGGCGTTCAGCAGAAGAACGAGGATCAGCAGCACCACCGAGGTGGCGTAGGCCTCGTTCACGTGCAGGCCCTCGCAGGCCAGGGTGTACATGTGCACGGCCAGGGTGCGGCAGGAGTCGAAGAGGGCGAAGATGCCCTGGCCGCCGAAGTCGGGGATTTGGGCCACGGTGCCGGCGGTGAACAGCAAGGCCGCCACCTCGCCCACACAGCGGCCGAGAGCCAAAATGACGCCGCCCAAAATGCCGGGCACTGCCGAGGGCAGCACGCAGCAAGCCACCGTGCGCAACCGCCCGGCGCCGAGGCCGAAGCCGCCCTCGCGGTAGGAATCGGGCACCGCCATGAGCGCCTCTTCGGTGGTGCGCATGATGACCGGCAGCACCATGATGGCCAGGGTGCAGGCACCGGACAGAAGCGAGAGGCCCCAGCCGCAAGCCGTCACGAAGAACAGCATGCCGAACAGGCCGTAGATGATGGAGGGAGTGCCCTGCAGCGTCTCGGCGGTCACGCGCACCAGGCGCACGAAGAGGCTGCCACGGCGGGCGTATTCCACTAGGTAGATGGCCGCGCCGACACCCACGGGCACCGCCAGCGCCAAAGCCAGCAGCGCCATGATGACCGTCGAGGCAAGCGCCGGCAGAAGCGACACGTTCTCGGAGGTATATTCCCACTGGAACAGGTCGGGGGTAAGCGCGGGCACGCCTCGCACCAGGATGTAGCCCACCACGAACAGCAGCACGGCCGCGGTTACCGCTGCGGCGAGGTAAGTGAGCCAGCGCAGCAGAGCCGACACCGCGCGGCGCCGACGGGACGAGCGGGCGATGCGCATCTCCAAGGCATCTTCCTCGGCGAAGTAAGCAGGCATCAGATTGACGGCGCCCAGGACTCCCAAGGTCGGCGAGCAGGCGACCACCGAGGGCCGCGGGCGACGCAAGCGCAGGTTGAAGCCATCGCTCATCGCGCCTCACCTCTCTTCCGAATAACGTTGAGCAGCATCGTGATCAGCAGGATGAACACGAACAGAACCACGCCGGTGGCGATGAGGGCCTCGCGGTGCAGGTCGGCGGCGTAGCCCATCTCCAACACGATGTTGGCCGTCATGGTGCGCACGCCAGACAGCAGCGAGTCGGGAATGATGGGCATGTTTCCGGCCACCATGACCACGGCCATGGTCTCGCCGATGGCCCGTCCCAGCCCCAGCACGATGGCGGCCATGATGCCGGAGGCGGCCGCCGGAGCCACCACCTTGAACACGGCGTGCTCGTGATCGACGCCGAGGGCCAGGGCACCCTCGTAGTAGCGGGAGGGCACGGCATCCAAAGCGCTTTGGGCCACGGTGATGACGGTGGGCAGGATCATAATGCCTAAGATAAGGCTGGCCGCCAGCACCGAAAGCCCCGTGCCCGGCCCGAGCAGACGCACGAAGGGCACGATGATGACCAGCCCGAAGAAGCCGTAGACCACCGATGGAATGCCGGCCAGCAGCTCCACGCCGCAGCGCAGGAAGGAGCCCGTGCGGCCGCGAGCGAACCGCGAGAGGTACAACGCCGTGAGCAGGCCGCCCGGCACGCCCACGATCATGGCACCGGCTGTCACGTACAGGCTGCCCACGATCATGGGGAAGATGCCGTAGAGGTCATTGGCCGGGCGCCACGTGGTGCCGAAGAGGAATTCCGGCAGCCCGATCTCGGCCATGGCCGGCACGCCGTTGGCCAGCAGAAACAGGCAGATCAGCGCCACGGCGGCGATGGAGAGGGCCGCGGCTGCGGCGAACAGGGCGCGGGCGGCCCCTTCGCGCAGGGCATGCGGGCCGCGCTTGGGCACGCGGGCCGCCGCGGGGGCACCGGCAGCTGCGAGACCTGCGCCGGCTCCGGGCGCTCCGGCGCCCCCGGAGCCGGCGGCCGTCGATGCACTTGCTGGCGGCGTGTTCAGCAGGGAGAACAGCATAGTCGATCCCGCTTAGGCGACGTCGGCCCAGCTGGTAGCCGCGCCGGTATAGATGTCGCACACCTGCTGGCTCGTCAGGTCGCTCACCGACGAGGTGGGCGCCACGATGACCGCGATGCCGTCCAGAGCGATGGGGGTGCCCTCGGCGCCAGCACCGGCCTCGGAGTCTTTCAGGTCGCGGGAAGCCATGCCGATGTCACAGGTGCCATCGAGCGCCATGTTCACGCCCGTGGTGGAATCGGACTGCTGCACTTCCACGGTCACCTGGGGATTAGCCGACTGGAAGGCCTCGGCCAGCTTCTCCATGACCGGCGTGACCGAGGAGGAACCGGCCACGACCACCTTCCCACTGACGCCGTTGGAAGCGAAGGGGGCAGCCGCATCGTCGATGGCGATGTAGTTGTTGTCGCTCACCACGGCCTGCCCCTCGGCGCTCATGATGAACGCGAGGAAGTCGGCGGCCGGCGCGGCGAGCTCGCCCTTCGTCACGATGTTGAAGGGACGCGCGATGGCATAGGAGCCGTCCTTCACGGCCGCGGCGGTGGGCGCAACGCCATCGATGGACACCGCCTTCACCGTGTCGTCCAGCGAGCCCAAGGAGATATAACCGATGGCGTTGGGGTCGCCGGCCACCGACGTCATCATGACCGCCGTGGAGTTGGTGATGGCGGCCGCGGGAGTGGTCATGTCCACCTTGTCGCCGTTGGCGTCCTTCTGCTCGATGCCGAACAGCTCAACGAAGGCGCCGCGGGTGCCGGAGCCGTCCTCGCGGGAGTACACCGAGATGGGAGCGTTGGCGGATGCGCCGCTGCCGCCAGATGCGCTGGCCGAGTCGCCCGCTGCAGCCGTATCGCCGGCCGACGCGCCCACACAACCCGCAAGCGCCACTGCCAGAGCCCCGCACAAAGCCGCCGCTCCAGCGAGCACCGCCAGCTGCCGCAACCACCGCGGCAAACGAGAAGATACCGAAGATGCTTTCATGTCGTCGTTCCTTTCAAACGCGCGGGTCGGCATCCCAGAACCACCGCCCGCAAGGGCCATTCAACTCGCGGAAGCGACCCACAAGGGAACGTCGCTTCCGTGCATTCATGATGGCCCCGCTCCGTAAAAGAACTGAGCAACATCCGTAAAGAGCCACCGTCAGTTCCGAAAAGTTTTGGTAAAACCCCAGCGCCGAACGCCCGAAGCGCTTGCTTGACTGTCATTTGACTCGTATGGCAATGGCTGCTCCGAGCAGCTGCCCTGGCAGTCTCCCGCGCGCTTCAGGCACCTTTGGCATCCCTCCGGTCATTCAGGCGCTTTTCATATGCCAGAAAGTTACTTAATCGTGCGACTCACCGCAAGAAGGCCGGAGCGCTTGGGAGGGGGGCGCTCCGGCCAGACAGAGAGGAGAAAACAGATGAAGGGTGACAGAACAACCTAGGCGACGCCAGTCAGCGCGGCCAGCTTCTCGTAGATCTCGGTGTTGTCGTAGAAGCCGTCGAAAACTTCGGCACCGGCGCCTAGGGCGAACACGGGCACGGTGAGACCCGAATGGGCGCAGGTAGAGAAATCGACGCCCGACTTGCGGTTGAGCAGGTGCGTGAGCGTTACGGTAAAGGGCTCGTAGATGCCGTAGTGGACGTATTCCTCCTGGGTCATGTCCTCCTGATCGCCGGTGCCGACGGCCACGGTTCGCTCGTAGGCCTCGCGCAGCTGCTCGTCCTCATAGGCAGTGAGCATCAGGCTGCCCGGCTCGGCCTCGGCCACTTGCGCGGCGGCCTCGTCGTAGGTGCGCGCTACCTCGTAGCCGGCATCACGGGCCGCCTCGTACAGATCGATGCGGTTATCGCTGGCACCCGTGGGGTTGAGCAGGCCGCCACCGGCGAAGTAGTCGAACCCGCTCGCAATAAGCTCCTGGCCAATCTCATAGTAGTTCTTGCGCGACTGCTGATGAGCGTAGAAGGCCGCCGGCGTCGCGTGGTTCAAATTCATGCTGGTGAGCACGCCTACCTTGTAGCCGAGCTGGCGCTTCAGTTTCTCGGCGATGGTCTCGAAGCGCTCGGAAGCGTCCGGCGACACGTTGATGACCCCACTAGCCGTCTTGCGCCCAGAGGCAATGGAGGTGGCCGTGGAAGCGGAATCGGGGCAGAACGAGGTGCTGTCGTAGGTGCACTGGGAACCGATGACCGGGGAGTCCATGAAGCTCACGCGCTCGATGGTCGGTTCTTCCCCGCTCTGCTGGGCACCGTTGAAGTAGGCCGTCGCCTGAATCTGCGGGTAGCTCATGCCGTCGCCGATGGAGAGGAACACGTACTTCGGCGCCACGGCCGCAGAGCCCCCTTGCGCCCCGCCGTCGCCGGTGGCGGCCATGGCCACCGCACTTGGCTCGCCCGAGGAGCAGCCGAACAGTGCGCCCATGGACGCCACTCCCGCGAGGCTCGGCTCCGGTTTCATCAACCAGTATCTGCTCAGTAGCCCTTGGACATCCGCGCATCCCTTTGAGGCACAGGCCTTTTCGGCTTCTCCGCAGCGGTGTCACCCGAGATGGTGGCCAGCGAGCGCTCGTAGGCGTTGAAGGCCTCCACGACGTCCCCTGCCACGAATATACCGCTCTTGCGGTTCTTCGCGTTCTGCCTCAGAATTCCAGCCGCGGCGAGCTCACCCACGGCCGTGCGGGCCGCCGGGTAGCTCTTTCCCGTGAGATCTTGGGCGGTCTTGATGCTGATGACCGGCGTTCCTAAGAGGATGCCGAGAAGCTGGGCGCCCGCCGATCCCTCGCGAAACGGCACCTTCGCGCGCCATCCCTCCCTGATAGCGAGCAACGTTTCCTCAAACGCGGAGGCGCGGGAGCAGGCCTCGCAGGTCGTCCGAGCGAAGTACTCCACCCACCCGTTCACCGCCTCGCGCCGCTTGGTCTCGTCATCGCCTTCGAAGCGGAAGGCGGCGAGATTGGCGATGTAGCGCTCGCGGTCGGTGGCCAACAGCAGCGATATCGGCGGCACGGTGACGCGCGTCGTGCCTCCCTTTTTCAGGATGAGGTGAACAAGCGCCCTGCCCGCACGTCCGTTGCCGTCCGCAAAGGGGTGAATGGTCTCGAGCTGAGCATGAGCTATGGCAGCGGTGGCGATGGGAGGGAGCTCGCTGTGATTGGCGAAGGTGACGAGGTCTTCCATAAGAGCCGGCACGGCATCGGACGTGGGGGGCACGTAGGCGGCGCCAAACGGATTGATGCGATTGCCGCCGATCCAGTTCTGCTCGGCGCGAATGACGCCTCCCCTCTCTGCGAGACGCGTGCCGGTCAGAAGCACACGATTGAGCTCGCACACCTCCTCGACCGTGAGCGGAGAGCCCGCCACCGCCCGCGCCAGACCATCGACGAGCGTATGAAGATTGCCGAGAATCTGGGCCTCCGTACCATCAAGGCGATGATCGACGCCGAGGCGGTCGAGCTCCTCGTATTCCAAAAGTTTACCCGCCGGCATCTCAAGACCCTCGATGCGCGAGGAAGAGACGGCCTCGGCCCGCAGCATCATGCGCGCCAACGGCTCGGTATCGATGCGCGAGCCCGAAAGCTCAAGCCTCGCCAGAGCCTCCTGGGCATCCGCCACCGCGCTTGCGCATGAGGGGCTGAGAAGAAGCTCGTAATCGGCAAGTGTGTAGGGAAGATACGGATGGTACGGGCCTCCCATGCGCTCGGCCTTGTTCATGCCTCCACTGTCGGGCTGCCAAAAGCAGTTGAGATAAACCCCCATGCTCGTAACCTTTCTTTTTCGTTGCAGAAAAGAAAGGTTAGTGCATTAACCTTTCTTTTTCAAGAGCGGTTTCCCTCCCTACCGCTCTCCGCCCTTCCGCAACGAATCCTTCCCGGCGAAGAGCCGGTTCTCTTTCAGCTGAGAAAATGCCAGTTGAAGGCCGGAATGGTCAATGAGCCCGGGGCGTCTCTGCCATTTTGGGCCTGAAATGGCAGAAAAATGCCAGTTGAGGGCAGGTATGGCAGACCGTCCCCAGTCGGCCTTACCAAAGCGGGGTCGAAGTGGCATTTGCGGCCGCAATACTTGCGACTATGCCAGGATGTCGGCGATCATGCGATCTTTGCAGCGATTGACAGCCGCGAGCTTCCAAGCAGGGTAGCCCATGCCTGGATCGGTGTACTCGAAGTCTTTTAGAGCCACCAGCTTCGCGCGGATATCCGAGGTGATGAGCGCCCGGGCGATGCTGACGAACGACGCACCAATCTTCGGGCCGATCATGCTGAGGTACTCGTCGAAATCGTCATGCTCCATCATAATGGGAAGACAAGCCATGTTCTGATCGAACAGCGGCGCCATGCGCAGAATCTCGCCCGTGTCGTTATCGACCAGAAACCCGTAGTTACCCGCATGGCGATCGACGTTTGCCATAACCGCATCCATAACGATCATTTCACGGAACGATTCGTCGCCGCCGTGCGCGTCGCAGAAGGCAAGCACGTCTTCCACATCAAAAGGACCGTCAAAGAACCGATGGGCCGACACAAATCCCACCTTTTCCGAAGTAAACAGCGGGCACTTGCTCGCAAGTTTGCCGTGAAAATTCTCGATGGTATAGGGCACATGGTCGATAGACGCTGCCTGCAACACTTCTGCGGCCAGCACTTCCGAATAGGGCTCGAATCCCGCGTTGGCGTAGCCTTCGGAACCACGCTTGAGCAGCGATACCTGGTCGTCCTCGCGCACCCAGCACTTGGCGAAGGAGCCCGAGGTAGCGAACTCGGGAGACGTGGGAGAATTCTGTCGGCCGTACATGCCCGTGCCGTCGAAGGCAATACGAGCGATAACGTCGTCGAAAGGATTGCGGTACAGCGACACGTCGTTCCAAGAGATATCCTCATCGGCGCGCTTCATCCAAAAGGTATCGGTGAGCGCAAGGCAACGCGCCATGGAGATAAAGTCGTGACGCGTGGTAAGGCCCAGTTCGCGCATGAGCCTCTCGATGGACGTGCGGTGTTTGGCGATCTGACGACCGTCGATCCAGTCGTTGATGTCTACGAAGCCACAGGGCACATAGCCATCAAGGCGCTCGATCTCGGTATACCGATAGTCATCCAGCCTTTTCTCTTCCTCGTAGGTGGCCACCACCTTGTCCTTGTTCATCAACTGATACAGCACGCCGCACCTCCTTTCCATCGCGGCCCCATTATACGACAGGCCCGTGGAGGAGCGTCATTGCACCCTACTTGCCGAATGGCTTGAACATGACATTGAAACCCGAAACAAAAAAGGGCCGTCGCAGGGACGGCCCTCGGTGTGCTCGGGTGCTTAGAGGCGCGATGCTCTACTCGGCTGTCGGCACGTCGTGCTTCACGCGGTCGTGCTCTTCGGCGCGCTTGGCGTCGTTGAAGCGGTCGAGCGTGCCCACCAAATAGCCCGTGATGCGGCGAATGCGCTCGAAGGGCTGGTTGTGCTCGTCCTCGGTGCGGCCGCACTTGGGGCAAACGTCCTCGATGATGCCGTTGTAGCCGCACACCGGATCACGGTCAACCGGATGGTTCACCGAACCGTAGCCCATGCCGCAGTCCTTCATGTAGCGGATGACGCTCTCGAAGGCCTCCAGGTTATCGGACGGATCGCCGTCCAGCTCGATGTAGCTGATGTGGCCGCCGTTGGTGAGCGCGTGGTAGGGCGCCTCCAGAGCGATCTTGTCGTAGGCGGAGATATCGAAGTACACCGGCACATGGAAGCCGTTGGTGTAGTAGTCGCGGTCGGTCACGCCAGGGATAACGCCGTAGCGGGCGCGGTCGATGCGAACGAAGCGGCCGGAAAGGCCTTCGGCCGGCGTGGCGATGAGCGTGTAGTTCATGCCGCGCTCCTTCGACACGCGGTCGCAGTAGGAACGCATATGGCCGACGATCTCCAGACCCAGGCGCTGGGCCTCGGCCGACTGGCCGTGATGCTGGCCGGTAAGCGCCACCAGGCACTCGGCCAGACCGATGAAGCCGGTGGTCAGCGTGCCGTGCTTCAGCACCTCGCGCTGCTCGTCGGTGGGCGAGAGTTTCTCGGAATCAATCCAGACGCCCTGGCCCATGAGGAACGGCGCGTTGTACACCTTCTTGCGCGCCTGAATCTCGAAGCGCTCGTCCAGCTGACCGGTCACGAGCTGCAGCTTGGAGTCGAGCAGGTCGAAGAACAGGTCGATGTCGCCCTTGGCGCGGATGGCCAGACGGGGCAGGTTGATGGACGTGAACGACAGGTTGCCGCGGCCGGGCGTCACCTCGCGATCGGGGTCGTACACGTTGCCCATGACGCGGGTGCGGCAGCCCATGTAGGCGATCTCGGTTTCCGGCGTGCCCTTGTAGTACTGGGCGTTGAACGGGGCATCCAGGAAGGAGAAGTTCGGGAACAGGCGCTTGGCCGAGCAGTGCATGGCCAGCTTGAACAGATCGTAGTTCGGATCCTCCGGATTGTAGTTCACGCCTTCCTTCACGCGGAAGATCTGCACGGGGAAGATGGGCGTCTCGCCGGAGCCCAGGCCCTCTTCCGTGGCCAGCAGCATGTTCTTGATGACCATGCGGCCCTCGGGAGACGTGTCCATGCCGTAGTTCACCGAGCTGAACGGCGTCTGCGCGCCGGCGCGGGAATGCATGGTGTTCAAGTTGTGCACCAGCGCCTCCATGGCCTGGAAGGTCTGACGGTCGGTGTCGCGGGAGGCATTCTTCTCGGCGTAGGCCACCACACGCTCGGCCGTAGCGGCATCCACGCCGCCCTCAACGAGCCCGGCCACCACGGCGGCGCGGAACTCCGGGGCCATCTCGAGGCTGGCAACCGTGCCGGTCTCGCTTTCCACACGGGCAAGCAGGCTCTCGGCAAAGGTGCGGTCGTCGGCGATGTCGGTCAGCAGGTCGACGGCCTCGGCCACGTGCTTCTTGAACAGGCGGCGGTACGTCTTGCCCACGCCCACGGCCAGGCCGTAATCGAAGTCGCACACCGACTGACCGCCATGCTGATCGTTCTGGTTCGACTGGATGGCGATGCAGGCAAGCGCGGCGTAGCTGGAGATGTCGTTGGGCTCGCGCAGCACGCCGTGACCGGTGGAGAAGCCGCCCTTGAAGAGCTTCCGCAGCTCAATCTGGCAGCAGGTGGTGGTCAGGGTGTAGAAGTCCATGTCGTGAATGTGGATATCGCCCTCGCGGTGTGCCTTGGCGTAGCGCGGGTCGATGACGCACATCTCGTAGAACTGCTTGGCAGATTCAGAGCCGTACTTCAGCATGGTACCCATGGCGGTATCGGCGTCGATGTTAGCGTTCTCGCGCTTCATGTCGGAATCGGCGGCCTTGGAGAAGGTGATGTCCTTCAGCGTTTGGATGAGGCGGGAGTTCACGTCGCGCACGCGGCTGCGCTCGGCGCGATAGAGGATGTAGGCCTTAGCGGTCTGCACGAAGCCGGACTCGATGAGGGTCTCCTCGACCAAGTCCTGCACGCCTTCCACGGTGGGCGTGCCCTCGATGGCGCCGCTCTCAAGCTTCTCGACGACGGTGGCGGCGATCTTCTCGGCGGTGTCGCGCCCCTGCATGGCCGCACAGGCCTGGAACGATTTCTCCACCGCATCAGCGATCTTTTCCGGATGGAATTCCGCCGTGCGCCCGTCGCGCTTGATGATGGTCTTGACCATAACTTCCTACATCCTTTCTTCGACGCGGCTGTCGCGTCGTATTCGCACCGCTTCTCGCGGCCTTGCCAACCACAACATGCAGAAGCGCGGCAATGTTTTCCCTACCGCTGCCCTTCGCGATTACCAAGGGGGTAGACCCTCTTTTCGCTTTTGTTTTCCAACAGGCTTTCCACAGGTTATTCACCATCGGAACCACAATATATTGTGTTTTGCAGTTCCAAGGGCGGATACATATAGTACTCGCGAAAGTGTTCGGGTGCAATCGAACAAGATGTGTTTTTCGGCACCAGAAAAGAACAGAATTAATTTCGACGTGTGGTCGATGAGCCGCTTGAAAGTTGTCAACGATGTAGGCTCGCGCGAGAACCGACTACGGCTGAAACGCGACTTGCAGGCGGTTGGGGCGCGACTTATGGGCAGTTGGGGCGCGACCGATCGAGTAAACCGTACTTCACGCGGACGCGGGCGAGTTGGTCGAGCAGGGGGTTCGCCACGACCAGCAGCGTGAGGGCTGTGGCCGCCCCATGAATGGCGTTCACTGGCAGGCCGGCAAGGTACACCACCGCGGCCAGCTCCGGCGTGGGGGCTGTGGAAAGATAGAAGAACGTGGACGTATCCAGAATGGGACCCACGAGCCCCACAATAAGCACGAACCCCACGGTTGCCAGCGCAATACGACGCGGCCAGGAAAGGTTCGCTCGCGGGAACACACGGGCGTCGGCAAGCAGCCCTGCCACGAGCCCCGCCACTCCAAAGGCGAGCATCTGCCAGGGCGTCCAGGGCCCCTGGCCGAAGATGAAGTTGCTGGCAAGCGCCGCCACCGAACCCACGAGGAACCCGGTTTGGGGGCCGGCGGCGAGCCCTGCGATCATAATGACGGCGGCCATGGGCTTGAAATGCGGCACCCAGATGAACGCCGCGCGGGCCGCCACGGCGAGCGCCGTCAGCACGGCCACCACGGCAATTTCGCGCGCTGTGGGGCGTCGCCCTTCGAAGGAAACGAAGAAGGGCACGATAGCGTACAGCACGATGAGCGTGCCGGAGAGGTAGTAGCCGTTGCCGGGGACGGCCATACCCGCGACTGCGGTCAGCGGCGCGAGCACCAACGCCGCAAGAATCGTCAGGATCGTCTTGACTCGGGCGCGACGGCGCTCGCGGAAGGCCTCGGCGGAGCGGGCTCCTTCGATCAGCTTCGGCATAGCTCCACCACCTCCTCCACGGTAACCACATTTTCGAAGAAGCCCCGGCTTATGCGATTGGCTGCCGTGGTGTAGAAGCTGTTCGACGCGAAGAACTGCCGCGGCGGATTGGTCGTCACCACGTCTCCGTCGAAGAACAGCGCGCACCGATCGGCATAGCTGGCGCAGAATTCAATGTCGTGGGACACCATGAGCACGGTCGTGCCCCGAGCAGTCAGGCTTCTCAGCAACGCAGCGAGCTTATCTTTGAAGAAAGCGTCGAGCCCCTTGGTCGGCTCATCAAGCAGCAGCAACCGCGGCTCGCTCAGCAGCACCTTGGCCAACGCCGCCCGCTGCACCTCGCCGCCGGACAGGTCGAAAGGATGGGCGTCGAGCAGCGGCGCAATGTCCGTCAGTGTCGCCACTTCCCGCACCGCGGCCACGCGCTGCTCCGCCGTGAGGCCGCGACCATCCAGCATCTCTTCCAAATCTCCCCGGACAGTCTTCTTCACCATAAGGCTCAGCGGATCTTGCGGAAGCAGAGCCACTCCGCCGCGGAACAGCTCGGCCTTCTTCCACTCCTTCAGCCGTCGCCCGAGCACGGTGATCTTCCCGCGATAGGGCCGCGCAACGCCGCAGATAGCGCGCAGCATCGTCGACTTCCCCGTGCCGTTGCCGCCCACTACCGCGAACAACGACCCTTCCGGCACAGTCAACGTCGTCCCCCGCAGCACATCGGCGCCATCGCGCTCGTAGCGAAACCAAACATCCCGCAGCTCCACCGCCACCCGCGCAGACGCCGAGTCGCAAGCCTCCCCCGCCGGAAGCGCCCACCGACGAGGCGGATGGACGGCTACCTCACGAGCCAACCAAGCCCGCCCCTCCCGCACCGTAAGAGGAACTTCAACCTGCAAAGCCACTCCCTCTTCAACTATGGAAGAGTAGAGCCGCCGCAGTGGGGAGGGGGTCCGCGCGCAGTTCATTGAAGTGCATACAGAAACGTCAGCGACCCTCGAAGAGCCCTGCACTTCAATGCTGTCTGAGCACGGCGCCCCCTCCCCACTGCGGCGGCCCGGCCGATCGCACGGCGCCCCCTCCCCGTCGGCGCAACCCGGTCGATCGCACGGCGCCCCTTCCCCACTGCGACGACCCAGCCGACCTTCCACACCCCAAGCGATCCGCGCCGCCGCCGGCAGCGCCAATGCCATGGGGCTGACCGCCCGATGCAGCTGGCCCGCAACAGCCCGCGGCTCCCCGTCGGCGACGACGCGCCCCTCCTCCAGCACCACCACGCGGTCGGCCAGCCCATACACCTCTTCCAGCCGATGCTCGCTCATAACCACCGTCGTCCCTAGCTCGCGATTGATCCGGTGTACCGTAGCCAGAAAGTCGCTGGCGGCAATGGGATCCAGCTGACTCGTGGGCTCGTCCAGCACCAGTACATCGGGCCGGGCCGCCATGACCGACGCTAGGTTCAGCAGCTGCTTCTGGCCGCCCGAAAGCTCGCCCACGTTCTTATGGAACCAGTGCTGGATGCCGAAGTAGCTGGCCATCTCCGCCACGCGCAAGCGCATGGTGCGCTCGTCGCAGCCGAGGCTTTCCAAGACGAAGGCCAGCTCGTGCCACACTTTGTCGGTCACGATCTGCGCATCGGGGTCTTGCATGACGAATCCGATGCGGGCCACTTGCTCGCGCTCGGGCACGTCGGCGAGAGGCACGCCATCGAACAGCACCTGTCCGCTTTGGTGCCCATGGGGAGCGAGCGCCGACTTGAACTGGCGCAAGAGCGTTGTCTTCCCGCAGCCGCTCTGACCGCATACCAGCACAAACTGGCCCGGCTCGATGGCCACAGAAACATCGCGAAGGGCATCGCGGGGCGCCTCCGGGTAGCGAAACGTCAGCTCTTCGAAAGCGAATAACGCCACAACGCCCTCCCTCCGCAATTGATAACCGCAGGAATAGCCAGAAAAGCGCCATAGCAAACGGCCCCCATAAGCACGGCCACTCCCGCAGAGGGCCATACGATTGTCGGGAAGTACGTGACCGCGAACCCTCCCTGCACGAGCGCAACCACCGCCCCAGCGACAAGCGCGCCCATCGCCACGACCAGCACCGTATCGCGCGCCTCCCAGCGGAAGAGCGCGAAGTGAGTGCGCCCCGACAGCCCGAAGCCACGAGCCGTCATGGAATCGGCGGCCACCACGGCACTTTCTAAAGCGTCGGCCGACAGCGACAAGAGGACACTGCCCCCGTCGCGCACGCGCGCCGCCACGGAGGCGCCTTCCGCCGGGCCTTTCCCAATGCAAGCCCGTGCCGTCATGAGGGCGTCGGCTTTGCGGCGGTAACTTGGCACGAGGCGCAGCACCATGGTGAGCACCAGCGACAGCGCCGGAATAGCGCGGCCGAACAGGTAAGTAAACTTGTCCGAAGTCATGACCAGGTGAAAGGAGGCGAACCACAGCATCATGGCCACGAGCATAAGCCCCGTGGAGGCGCCCAAAGCCAGCGCTTCTAACGTGTAAGGACGGCCACCCCACCAGCGGAGGAGCACCGTGGCGCCCTGCGTGTTGAACAGCGGCGCCGACAGCGTCACCACAAGCAGCACCGCCGTGAGTCCCGCGATGAAGCGCCAAGCCTCACGGCCACGAAACGTCAGATAACAGGCCGCCGCAAGAAGAACGGACATCACCTGACAAATGGGGTTCGCAAGCACCATGGAAAGCACGATAGCCCCCGCGAAGAAGCCGAGCGTCACCGCGGGATGCAGAGACGCAAAGGCGCAACGGCCTTGGTATGGCAGGGTGCTCATGGGCAACGCGGCTTCTCGGCGAGAACGTTACAGGACCGGCGCCACATCGAGGCCCGCAACGGTGGCGGCCAGCACCCCGGTGTAAGCCGGGGTCGCCTGACCGGCGGCGCGCAGGAACTGGACGCCAGCCGCGCGCAGCTCAAGGGCCGCGGGCATCATGGTGTCGGGGCTGTAGTAGGGGTTCTCGGTCGTGGGGCCCTGTTGCTTGGCGTCGCGTTGGAACACCTGCAGCGTGGCCATGAGACATAAATCCGCTCCGCGCGCCTCCAGTGTCTCGCGGGCCGCATCGGCCAAACCGCGCGCCTGATCAGGGGTGGCCAGCGTGGAGAAGCCGGCCACCGCCGCGCCGTATTCCGCCATCACTTCCACGGCCTCGCGCCAGGTGCCCCGGCCGCTCGCCAAGCCGCCGTCACCCTGCACATCCACCGAAGCAATGATGGGGGCATCAGTCACCTTGCGCAGGCCCATGAGCGCACACTTCAGATCATCGGCCGTCGTGAACCCGTTCAAAAAGAACGCATCAAAGGTGCGGCCATCGAAGAATTGCGCCGCACGAGCGTACTGGTCGCGATTTTCCACAAGCGACGCCTTGGAGTCGGGATCCAGCGGCAAACCGCAGGGGGCGATTTCCACAAGCGTGTGCTGAGGCTTGAACTCCGCCATGACCGCAAGAGCCGCCTCAGCCAGCGCTTCGCCTTTGCCCTCGGCACCAACGGCCACCAAGCGAGCCGACGTGAAATCGGCCACGGGGGTGACCATACACTGCGGGCCGGCCACCGTTTCCATGCGGTAAGCTTCTTCGATGGTTTCCGGCTCCACCAAAAGCGCGAGCGCCTGATCGCACACCGACTCGATGCCGGCCCGACGCAGGGCCTCCTGAATCGGCGACGAAACGACGAGCATGTCCTTGCCAAAGCGCAGCGCGAGATCGGCCATGAGGAGTTCCTTTCCACGAATTTGCTGCCTTCCATGATACAAGATTGCTTGAGGGATAAACCTTTTTCGACATGAACCCCTTCCAAATGATCTTTTGCGACCGCCGTGCATCCTGCGTCCTAGAGGGTGACAAAATCAAACAACCAGGGGGGTGACATTCTTATTCGTCCATAACACCGCCGTGCATCCTGCGCATCGTTTCGTACATCCAGAAGGCGTTTTCCGATGCCGAGGGCCCTGCATCAACGAAGGAAGATAAAAGGTTCGGAAAGGAGGGAGACGGGCAATCTGAAACTTTCTTATTGAATGTGAAGAAAATTCTCAGAGGGCGAACGGGCTTCTGACGCAGGTAAACGGGCTCTGACAAGGGGTTATATGCTACTCACCGCCGAAATGATGCCGTTCTTCGTGGAAAATGAAGCACATTATGGTGACCAAAACAAGTCTTGACCTATAATTCGTTTCAGCGATTTGGAAGTTCCCCTGCTTCCATCGCTCTGCTTCAATCCCCTTGAAAGCAGAATGCGGCACTCGATGCCGCTACCCCCTCCTCCGAGGCGGCGAGGCACCCCTCCTTGCCGCCTCACTTCTTTTTTGGCGCTGCCCTTGAAACAAGCGCCGTGCTCGCGACGATGAGCAACCTGCCAACCCTGTTGGCACAAGCCGGTGGAACTGGATCGGAGTTCCGCCGGCTTTTTTTGTAGGCATCAGTTTTCTGCGTCTGCTGAATTCTGGAAATAGTTGCGAGTTTCGAGCAGCCGAACCGGGCAAATCTCACAGTGACCGCCCAAATCCGGAAGTAGATGAGAGTTTCGAGCATCATTTCGCACCGCACGCGCTGATTTTGTCCAAATCGCGCCCGAAACTCGCATCTATTTCCGAAGCCTTCCCTCGTTACGCCCGAAACTCGCATCTATTTCCGAAATTCTCCTTCGCTATGCTCGAAACTCACATCTATTTCTATCGAGAGGCAAAATCCGGCAAACATATCCTAAGCCGCAAACAAAATACGCCAGCTCTGCCACAAAGACATGAGCTGGCGCTCGGTTCAAACCTATCGACTCAGGCAGAGCCGCGGTCAAACTATTCCGTAGCATCCTCCGCATCAACCACGGCCACAGCCTCTTCAGCAGCCTCGGCGAGGTCGGCGGCCTCGGCAACTTCGGCACCCTCTTCGGCGTCATCTTCGTCGCGGTAGCGCTCGTCGATCTCGTCGTCGGTGTAGGCGACCGGCTCTTTCAGGGCCGCCATGAAGTTCGGGGCCTCGCCGATGTAGGCGGCCTCGGATTCGAAGGTATAAGCGCCCTCGTCATCGACCTCATACAGGTAGGCGATGGCGTAACCCTCATCGGCACCCGGCACGCCGCCCTCAGCAATGAGCGCATCCTTCACGCCATCGTCGGTTTCAATGTAGCCGTCGTAGCAGAAGGCGTAGCAGTCGGCCCCGCGAGCGCCACGCACGTTCTTCTCGGCCGCCTCGAAGCACTCCTCGGCGGAATCGCCCGGGTGCGACTCGATGAACAGATTGTCCTTCACGACGAGCGTGGTGAAGGGGATGACGTCCTCGCCGCCCTCGATCTTCTCTTTGGCCTCGTCCAGGGCGAAGACGAGCACGCGTTCCAGCTCGTCGGGAATCTCCGGCACCTCGGTGCTCGCGTTCTCAATGTTGCGATCGGCCACGGAGGGCCTCCTTTCCTTCAGGTTCACAGGCGGCGCAACCTCCTGCGCGTCGGCCTGCATCACGGGGCGCCTCCTTCGACGCTTCGTTGCTTGCCCGTAGTGTAAAGCAACGGCATCGCAACTCAAGCCACAACACGGCGACAAACGGGCAGCGCGGGCAACCGCTTCGGTGAGGCTTCGCCCCTTGCCGCAGAGCAAGAACGAAGTTCGGCGGGGGCAAGCGGCGACCGGAGCGCGTCACTTTATCGTCAGACGCAGCACCCGTTTCAGCATAGCGACAATCCCCCGCTGTCCGTGGCGCAGAGAACTTGATGTGGGAAACTTTTCTCATTACAAGCAAGGTCAGCAAACGGGCAGAGAAAGGCGCAAGCGGGCGCATATGCTGAAGCGAATGCGGACATACCTGGGAGTGATCTTCGCCATCTTCGCGCGGGATGTGAAACGGGTGCTGCGCAACCCCGTGGCGCTCGTCATCGCCTTGGGCATGATCGTCATGCCGTCGGCTTACGCCTGGTACGTGGTAGCGGCCAACTGGGACCCCTACAGCAACACGGCCGATGTGCTGGTGGCCGTGGCCAACGAGGATGCGGGGGCCGACAGCCCTGAGACGGGGCATTTGGACGTGGGCGCACAGGTGGTGGCCCAGTTGCACGACAACCACGAGATGGGCTGGGAATTCACCGACGCCGAGGCGGCCATAAATGGCGTCTACGAGGGACGCTACTGGGCGGCACTCGTCATCCCGAAGGATTTCAGCGAAGACTTCGCCAGCGTGTTCACCGGCGACTTCACCCAGCCGACCATCGACTACTACGTGAACGAGAAGCCCTCCTCCATCGCGCCCAAGGTGACCGACGCGGCGGCCAACGCCGTCGAGGCGGCCGTCAACGAGAACTTCGTGAAGACGGTGTCGGAGAAGGTGGTGGAAACGACCCAGAAGGTGGGGGCCGAGGCGGAAGAGAAGGCCGACGCCGCCGAGGGCAGCCTCACCGCCGGCGTTCGCAGCGCCAAGGAGACCGTGGGCGAAACCCGCGCGACCCTGGAAGGACTCGTCGGCACCGTGGACGACACGCGGACGTCCGTCGCTCGCGCCGACGATACTCTGGCGGGGCTTCAAGACGATGTGCCACATCTGCTGGAGGCCATCGGGCAATCGAAGGAACTGCTCGCGAAGGCGCGGAGCACCGTGAACGAGTACGGAACGGCGCTTTCCAAGAACGCCACCGACGGAGCGTTGCAATTGTCGAGCGCCGCTGCGCAGGCCCAGCGCGCCTTGGGCACTGTGAGCGGCGATGTCGCAGCGGCCGAGGCGGCCACCAATACGGCCCTCGCCACGGCCGAGGGGCTGCTGGCCGACAACAAGACGCTCGTGAGCGACCTCACCGCCCAGGCCGGAGCGGCCGGCGCTGATCCGGCCATCGCGCAAGCTCTCTCCGAAGCCCGGGCCGCCAACGAGCGGCTGACGACCACCACCGACGCCCTGCGCACGGCCTCAGACGACCTGGCTTCCACGGCCGACTCCCTGGAAACCGAGGCGAGCGCGCTGGATACGGCGGCGCAATCAGCCTCTGAAACTATTCGCGCCACCGCGGCCACCTTCCAGGACAGCGTGCTGCCAGACATCACGACCAGCCTGGATTCCCTGGTGGAAGCCTGCGGCACCTTGGAAGGGGCCCTGCGCGGGCTCACTCCCTCGCTCGCCGAGGCGCGGGCCATTTTGGGGCAGCTCAGCGACACGCTGACCTCTTCCGAGACCTCGCTTTCCACCACGTCCGATTCCCTGGGCACCATGGAGACGAACCTGGAGCAGTCGCTCACCGGCCTGACCGCGCTGCAGAACTCCGCCACCGTGAAGGACTTGGCGGAATACCTGAAGGCCGACCCGGGAAAGATCGGCGCCTTCATGGCCGCGCCCGTGGCCCTGGACACGCAACTGGTGTATCCCGTGAAGAACTACGGCAGCGGTGTTGCCCCCTTCTTCACGAACCTGGCCCTGTGGGTGGCCGGCTTCATCCTCATGGCCATGGTGAAGCTGCGCGTCGATCCGGAGGGGCTGCCGAAGTTCACCGCCGTGCAGGCCTACTTCGGACGCTGGCTGTTCTACGTGGTGTGCGGGCTGGCCATGGGGCTCGTCTGCTGCGTGGGCGATTTGGCCCTCGGGATTCAGTGCGAAAGTCCGGCGGCCTTCATCGGCGCGGGGCTGCTCACGGTGTTCGTGGACGTGAACCTCATGTTCGCGCTGGCCTACGCATTTAGGCACATCGGGAAGGCCATCGCGGTCATTCTGCTCATCGTGCAGATTCCCGGCTCCTCGGGCATGTTCCCCATCGAGATGATGCCGGACTTTTTCCAGGTCATTCACCCGCTTCTGCCCTTCACCTATTCCATCGACGCCATGCGCGAGGCCATCGGCGGCTTTTACGCGATGGATTACCTGCACGACATGTTGCTGCTGGGACTTTTGTTCGTGCCCCTGGGGTTCGCCATCGGGCTGGGCATCGGGCGCTGCGATTTCAATTTGAACCTCATGTTCGACGAGAAGCTGGGAGCAACCGACCTGCTTCTGGCCGAGCCGGTCACGGCCAGCGCCAAAGCCGCGGGGCAGACGCCCGCCCGATACCGCACGCGCACGCTCGTCCGCGCGCTGCTGAACATCGACGCCTTCCGCCAGGCTCTCATCGCCCGAGCCGAGCGTTTCCACCGCGCCTACCCGGTGCTGCGGCGCATCGGCTGGGTGGCGCTTGTCGCGCAGCCGCTTGTCACCTTCGCCATTATGGTGCTGGTGCATGCCGACGTGGATGCGCGCGTCATGATGCTCATGGCCATGGTGGTGGGGGTCATCGTGGTGGACACGTATCTCATCGTGATTTCATACCTGGACACCAACCTCGCGCACCAGCTCGCCCTGGCGAACCTGAGCACCGAGGAACTGCAGAAGCGCGCCAGCGGGCAAATCGGTGGTGATTCGGCGTGAGGGTGATTTGGGACATTTTCATCGGTGATGTGCGGAGCCTCTTCCGGAACGTCATTGCTGCCATCGTGGTGATGGGGCTCGCGCTCGTGCCGCCCATGTACGCCTGGTTCACGACGCTCGGCTTCTGGGATCCCTACAGCAACACCGGCAGCATCAAGGTGGCCGTGGCCTCGGAAGATGCCGGCTATACCTCCAACCTCATCCCGACGCCCATCAATGCCGGCGAGCAGATCATCGGCAAACTGCGGGCCAACGATCAGTTCGCGTGGCAGTTCGTCAGCGCTGACGAGGCCGCGCGCGGCGTGCGCTCTGGCGAGTATTACGCGACGCTCGTCATCCCGAAGGAGTTCTCGCGCGACCTCATGACCGTGTTTACCGACGACATCACCGAGCCGAAGATCATCTACTACGACAACGAGAAGGAGAACGCCATCGCCCAGCGTGTGACGGCGACAGGCGCGAGCACCCTGCAGGAGACCATCGACGAGACGTTCACGGAAACCGTGGCATCGGTGGCCCTGGGCACCACGAGCAGCCTCACCTCGTTCATGAGCGGGGAGGGCATTCTCACCTACGCGCAGACGCTGGGGTCGCGCCTTGGCGAGGCCGTGGGCGAAGTGGGTGCGGCGGCTGACCAGGCCCAGGCCTACGCCGACCTCATGAGCTCCACCACCTCGCTCGTAGATGCGACGGCAAGCATTCTAAAGGAGGCAGGGAAGGCACCGGATGCCACGGCGCCTTTGGTGAGCGAAACGCGCGACGGGCTGACGAGCGCCCAGGACGGGCTTTCCGCCGCGAGCACCGCAGCCGAGAAGGCGCTCACAACTGCCGACGCCAGCTACGACGCTGTGGCCCGCGCCGCCGATGAGGCCTTCGCCGCCATGAAAGACGACCCAGCTGCGGCCCAGGACGTCCTGGCCGCCTGCCGCTCGGACGTGCAGGGGCTCGCCCAGGCCTACCAGACCATGCGCGACACCCTGGCCGGACCCGACCCGGACAGCCCGGCCGTCGGCGCCCTTGACCGCATCATCACCCAACTGGGCACGCTAGAGGTGAACCTCGCCACCGCCGAGAGCGCCATCGGAAGCGACGCAGCATCCATCGATGAGGCGCACACCAAGGTGACCGACAGCATCAACCAGGCGCGGGCCGGCTTGAACGATTCGGAAAGCACCTACAACGACCAGCTGAAGGGCGAGCTGGCGTCGCTGTCCGACAGCCTGCAGAAGGTGGGCGCCGACACCGAAACCCTGGCCAACTCGCTGAAGGACACGGCGGACAGCCTGGGCGACGCCACCGATTCCTTGGCCGCGAACCTCGCCGGCGCCGAGGCGTCGCTGCGCAAGACCGCCGAAACGCTGCGCACGGCGGAAAGCCAGCTCGCCCAGGCCCGCGACGACCTGCGGCACGCCCTGGACACCGGCGATATCGACGAGGTGCGCCGCATCATCGGCGACAACCCGGCCGCCATCGCCCAATTCCTCGCCGCGCCGACGCACCTAGAGCGCCACGCGGTGTACCCCATGGCCGACAACGGCAGCGCCATGAGCCCCTTCTACACCTCCCTCGCCCTGTGGATCGGCGCCATCTTCATGGTGGCTCTCATGAGCGTGTCCGTCTCCCCCGCGCGCCAGGCCGCCCTGACACGAAAGTTCGGGCGCGCGCCGCGGGCGGCCGAGCTGTACCTCGGTCGCTACGGGGTGTTCTGCCTGCTGGGACTCGCCCAAGCGCTCATCGTGGGACTCGGCAACGTGTTCTTCCTCGGCGTGGAATGCGAGCACTTCTGGCTGTATCTGGCGGCGTGCTGTTTGGCATCGGTGGTGTTCACGAACCTGGTATACACGCTGACGGTGTCCTTCGGCAACATCGGGAAGGCGCTCGCCATCATCGGTCTCGTGCTGCAGCTGGCCGGCGCCGGCGGCCTCATGCCGGTGCAGATGCTGTCGGCTCCGCTGTTCCAGGAGATTTACCCGTGGCTGCCCTTCGCCCATTCCATGCCGGCGCTGGAAGGAGCCATGGCCGGCATCTACGGCGACCAGTACCTTGTGCAGATGGGCCTGCTCGCGGCCATCCTGGTGCCGAGCCTCATTCTCGGCCTCGTCCTGCGGCGCCCCGTCATCCGGCTGAACCGGTGGGTGCTCGCCAAGCTGGACGAGACGAAGTTCCTCTAGCGCCTCGCCGCGTACAGGCACCTGTCGATGGTCTTAAGCTCGCCAAGCTAGATGAGACGAGCCTCGCCGCGCTTTCGTCAAATGGCCAAAAAATACGCGCTGACTGCTTTTCGGAGGGCTCTTTTTCTCCTTTCGCTTTCCTCCGCGCTCGCACGTTCGCTACAACGGGATTCTGACCTGGTAAAACTTGACACGCGGGAAGCGACGCCTTCAAAATCGCGGACCGATACTGCAGCTGTCGCGGGTTTTTTGGCCAAAAAGCGTCAGGCACGCCCCTTTATATACAGTTCACGCATGGTTTTTGGCCAACAGCGGCTTAATCATGAGACGCTTGTGCAGTTTGCAGACGCTTGTGCAGTTTGCGCGCCGTTTTTGGCCAGTAACGACCTAGCGAGGGGCACCCGTGCAGTCTGCACACGGTTTTTGACCGCTTTTCCTCTCGCGTAGCAGCTTCATTCCAGCGGGACGAGGGCGCGGGGGAGGATGTTGTGGGCACAGGCGATGGTCATGCCGTAGTTGGTGAAGGGGGCCTGCTGGGCGCGGGCGCGCTGGAGGCGCGAGGCCATGTCGCGGGCGTTCAAGGTGCAGCCGCCGCAGTGGACGATGGCGGCATAGGGGGAAAGATCGTCGGGGAAGTCGCGGCCGGAGGTGAAGGCGAACTGCGGGTCTGCGCCGCTGATGACGCGGATGAGCCGGGGCAGCTTCACCGTGCCGATGTCCTCGCAGGTACGGTGGTGGGTGCAGCCCTCGGCGATGAGCACGGTGTCCTCGTCGGTGAGGCTTTCCAGGGCGCGTACCGCTTCTAGTTGAGCGGCCAAGTCGCCCTTGTAGCGGGCCATGAGGATGGAAAACGATGTGAGCGGCACATCCGCCGGCAAAAGGGCGTCCACCTCGCCGAAGGCCTGGGAGTCGGTCACCACCAGGCGCGGCGGTCGGGCGAGGGCGGCCAGCAGGTCGGGCAGGCCTTCCACGCCGGTGGCGCAGGGGAAGGCGCCGGCGTCCAGCGCGTCGCGCATGACCTGTTGCTGGGGCAGAATGATGCGACCCTTGGGCGCGGCAGAATCCAGCGGGATGACAAGCACCACCACGTCACCGGGCGTAAGCAGGTCGCCCACGAGCCGCCGCTCCTCCACTGCACCAGTGGCCAGGGTGGCAAGCGCGCGCTTCAGGTCGCTCAGCCCCTCCCCCGTCAGCGCCGACACGCGCACGCGGGCGGCCCGTGCGGAAGCGCCATCGTTTTCGGCGGAGGCCGTGGCGTTGTGGTCAGCGCCTTCCGAGAGGGGCTCGCTATCCGAAGCGTCCGTCCCCGGGCGCGGCGAAGGCAGCGACGACTCCGCAGCGCCGGCTCGCCCGCTTTCCGCAAGCAAATCGGCCTTATTCTCCGCAATCACATAGGGAATGCGGCGCGTTTGGAAGGCGGCGAGGAGTTTCTCGTCGAAAGGGGTGAGGCTGCGTGTGGCATCTACCACGAGCACAGCCACGTCGGCCTCGTTCAGGGCGGCCTCGGCCCGCTGGACGCGCAGGTCGCCTACGTCGCCGGCGTCGTCGATACCTGGAGTGTCAACAATGAGCACGGGACCGGCCGGCGCCAGTTCCATGGCTTTGCGCACCGGGTCGGTGGTGGTGCCGGCCACATCGGACACTACGGAGACGGTCTGGTTCGTCAGCGCGTTCACCAGGCTGGACTTGCCGGCGTTGCGCACGCCGAAAAAGACGATGTGGGCGCGCTCGCCGGAAGGGGTATCGTTCAGAGACATGCGGACTCCTCCTAGAACCGGAAGTCGCGCTCGCCGGTGCGGACGCGGGCGAGGTAGTCGGCGGCCAGGGCGCGGCGGCGGTCGTCGGGAACGCGGGCGAGCTCGGTGTCGATCATCTTCCACCCCTTCTCCGCCACCGCGGGGCTGGCGTAGTCGCACAGGTACTCTCCCAGCGTGAGCAGGGCGTTCGGCTGGCAGAAGTCCTGGATCTGGCCGCTCTTGCAGAACTCCATAAAGCGGTCGCCGGTGCGGCCGGCGCGGTAGCAGGCAGTGCAGAAGCTGGGGAGGTGGCCCTCGTCCATGAGCCAGCCGATGACCTCGTCCAGGGTGCGCGTATCGGACACGTCGAACTGCTCGGTGTCGTGGGGCCGCGTCTCTTCCCCGTAGCCGCCCACGCTCGTGCGGCTGCCGCCGGAGATCTGCGAGACGCCCAGCTGAAGCGCCGCCGCGCGCACCGCCTGCGACTCGCGGGTGGAGATGATCATACCCGTATAGGGCACGGCGATGCGAATGAGCGCGATGATCTTCTCGAACATCTCGTCGGGAATGCCGTTGTCGAAAGCGTCGGGGTCGATGTCGCTCGCCGGCTTCACCCGCGGCACCGAGATGGTGTGCGGGCCCACGCCGAACACCGCTTCCAAATGCTCCGCGTGCATGAGCAGGCCGGCGAACTCGTAGGCGTAGCCCTCCAAGCCGAACAGCACGCCGAGCCCCACGTCGTCGATGCCGGCGGCCATGGCGCGGTCGTGGGCCTCGGTGTGCCAGGCGTAGTCGGCCTTGGGGCCCGAGGGGTGCAGCTCCTCGTAGCGGGCGCGGTGGTAGGTCTCCTGGAACAGGATGTAGGTGCCGATTTCCGCGGCCTTCAGCTGGCGGTAGGCGTCTTCCGTGGTGGCAGCGATGTTTGCGTTCACGCGGCGGATGGCGCCGTTTTTGTGCTTGGTGCCGTAGATGGTCTCAAGGCTCTCCAGAATGTAGCTCAAGGGGTTATGGATCGGATCTTCCCCCGCCTCGATGGCCAGGCGCTTGTGGCCCATGTCCTGCAGGGCGACGACCTCGGCGCGGATCTCCTCCTGCGTGAGCTTGCGACGCGGGATGTCGCGGTTCTTCGCGTGGTAGGGGCAGTACAGGCACCCGTTCACGCAGTAGTTAGAAAGGTACAGCGGAGCAAACAGCACGATACGGTTGCCGTAGTAGGCCTGCTTGATGTCGCGGGCCAGCTGGCGGATCTCGGCGTTCACCTCCGGATCCTCGCAGGCCAGAAGCACCGAGGCCTCGCGATGGGTGAGCGTCGTGCCGTGGTCGTGGGCCGGCGTCAGGTTCGCCCGGGCCTTCTCCAGAATGGAACGAGCCAGGGCCGCATCGTTCTTGTGCGCCTCGGCGTAAGCCAGGGTGTCGAAGATTTCCTCGTGGTTGATGAACTCGTCGGCCCGGGGCGAGCGCACGTTGTAGCTGCTCATGAGGGGTTCACTTTCGTTGAAGGGACAGGGGGGAAGGTCGAAGGAAAGGAAGCGGCGGAAGACGAACCAGGCGCGGTAGCGGCGGCGGCAGAAACCGGGCGCGACGCTGCTGCCAGTACCACAGCGCCCCGAGCGGGCGAGACAACCGATGCCGCAGCAGGACCTACAACCGAAGCCCAGGCTGCAGCGGGATCGCCGCGGTCTTCCACAAGGCGGCGCCCCAAGGGCTCAAGCCGCGCCGCCAGGTCGGCCCATTTGCGGGCCGCATCGGCCGACGAGCGGGGCTTGCCGTCGTAGAGCGCATAATCGCCCTGGCGCTCGGGCGGCGACAAGTTCGGCATCACGACGTTGGCGCCAGCGAGGATGCCCTTCTCGCGGCTGCGGGGATCCAGCGCTTCCAGGGCCGTGGTAGCCGGCAGCAGCACCGTCGGATGCGCCAGACGCACGAGGGACAGCAGGTAGCAGGTAAGCTCCACCGTGCCGGGTGCCTCGGCGGCAAAGGGGGTGTCGCGATGGGGCACAAACGGCCCGATGCCGCACATTTCGGGGCGAAACTCCTGGATGAACGCGAGGTCGGCCGCCAGGTGCTCCGTCGTCTGGAAGGGGGAGCCCACCATGAAGCCGGCGCCCACGGCGAACCCGGCCTCTCGCAAGTCGGACAGGCACGCCATGCGGCGCTGAAGCGTCATGGCCGCCGGGTGCAGCTGCCGGTAATGGGCGGCCGTGGCCGTCTCATGGCGCAGCAGGTAGCGGTCGGCCCCGGCGGCGCGCAGGTGCCGGTAGCTTTCCCGCGAGCGCTCCCCCACCGACAGCGTGACGGCGCAGCCCGGATAGGCCGCCTTCAGGTCCGCCACCACGCCGGCCAGCCATTCGTCGGTGGCCGCCGGATCTTCCCCGCCCTGCAGCACGAAGGTGCGGAAGCCTGCCTGCCAGCCCGCATCGGCACAGGCCAGAATTTGCTCGGGAGCCAGGCGGTAGCGCTCGCAGGCGCGGTTGCTGCGCCGGATGCCGCAGTAGTAGCAGTCGTTCTTGCAGACGTTCGTGAACTCGATGAGCCCGCGCGCGAACACCGCGTCTCCGTAAGCGGCCTCGCACGTCTCCCGAGCACGACCAGCCAGCTCATCAGCCAGCGCCGAGGTCCGGGCATCGATAAGCGCCGCGTACTCGTCCAGGGAAAGAGTATGCTCGCTCACAAGCTTCGCGACCAATGTTGCTATCAAATCTGCCAGCTCTCCTGGTCGGTGTGCAGCCACTCGTGGGCCGTATGCGACAGCGGCTCGCCGATCCAATCGGCGTACAGCTTCGCGATGTCGGGGTTCTCGTGGGAGTAGCGCAGCTTGTCCGCGGCGTCGAGCCGGTTCAGCACGCCGGCCCGCGCCTGGGCCAGTTCGCTGTTGAACTGGATGGGCTGGCCGCCACCACCCACGCATCCGCCCGGGCATGCCATGATTTCTACGAAGTCGAAGGCGGCCTCCCCGGATTCCAACGCGTCCAGCAGCTTCGACGTATTCTCCAGGCCGCTGGCCACAGCGATGCGCACCGTGGCGTCGCCAATGGCAAGCTCGCGGGACATCCAAGGCGTCTCCGGCGTGGCGGCCGTGGTATCGCAGGCGCTGAAATCGGGGTTCTCGCCGGTGATGAGGAAGGCTGCCGAGCGTAGGGCCGCCTCCATGACGCCGCCGGTGCGTCCGAAAATGGTGGCCGCGCCGGTGGAAAGCCCCAGCGGGTTGTCGAAGGGCGCCTCGGAAAGCGCTGTGCAGTCGACGCCCACCAGGCGCAGCAGGCGGCCGAATTCGCGCACCGTGAGCACGGCGTCCACGTCGGGCGCGGCCTCGGCCGCCAGCTCGGGCGCGACCGGCGCGTCGGGCACCAGGCCCGCGTCACTCGCGCCAGCCCCCCGGGTCGCGCCGACCACCGTGGAAAGCTCCGGCACGTCGCACTCGTACTTCTTCGCCACGCAGGGCATAACGGACACGACAAACAGCCGCTTGCCAGCCTCGTCGGCCTCGGCGGCGAGCGTGTTCTTAACCACGGCACCCATCATCTGGTGCGGCGACTTGGCGCTGGAAAGCTGGGCCGTGAACTGCGGGTAGTGCTGCTTCACGAAGCGCACCCAGCCGGGACAGCAGCTCGTGAACATGGGGCGCGGCGCGTCGGAGCCGAGGAATTCCACGAACTCGCTGCCCTCTTCCATAATGGTGAGGTCGGCGGCGAAGTCGGTGTCGAAGACGCGATCGAAGCCCACGGCGTGCAGGGCCGCGGCCAAGCGTCCCGGCGTCGCCTCCTCGCGGGAAAGCCCCAGGCCCTCGCCCCAGGCCGTGCGCACGGCCGGCGCCACCTGCACGACGGTTTCCACCGCCGGATCCAGGATGGCCTCCATGATGAGGCTCACGTCGTCGCGAGCCACAAGCGCCCCGGTGGGGCAATGGGTGATGCACTGGCCGCACAGGGCGCACCCGGCCTCGGCGATGGGCAGGTTGTCGCGTACGATGATCTTCGTGGACGGCCCCACCCCCGTGAAGTCCCACACCGCGCAGTGCTGCACCTTCTCGCAGATGGCCACGCAGCGCATGCACTTGATGCACTTGCTGCTGTCGCGCTGCAGCGGGAAATCGGCGTCCCAAGGCGCCGGCTCGGGCAGCGGGCCCGGGGCGTCTGCCAGGTTGAAGGTGCTCGCAAGGTCGCGCAGGGCGCAGGTGTCCTGGCGCACGCAGGTGGCGCAGAGCGCGCGGTGATCATCCATGATGGCCTGCAGATTCGCCCGTCGGGCCACTGCTACCTGCGGCGTGTCGGTGCGCACCACCATGCCCTCGCGCACGGCGGTGTTGCAGGAGGCCGCAAGCCCCTCGCCTTCCACGTCCACCAAACACACGCGGCACGAGCCGATGCAGTTCAAGTCCTTCAGGTAGCACAGCGTGGGGATTTGCACGCCGGCCGCCGTGGCCGCTTCCAGCACCGTGGTGCCCTCGGGGGCTTCCACGGCGCGACCGTTCAGCGTAATGGCTACCATGCTTCCAGCCCCCTTCCGGTCAGCGCGCCTATGCCGTACACGTCGCAGCGCAGGCACCGGCCGCACTCCTGAGCGGCCTCCTCGGCGCTCACCGGTTCTTCCACGTACTTGAAATCGCACTTGCGCTCCCGTGCCGGGCGCTCGGCCACCTGCACGCGCCCGTAGGCGGTGCGGTCGTTGGGGTGCGCCGACGGCACGGTGGCGCCGCAATCCAGCTGATGGCGGAAGCCCAGCATCTCGTCGATGTTGGCCGCCGCCGTCTTGCCTGCGGCGATAGCCATGATGACGGTCTTGGGACCCCACTGGCAGTCGCCGCCCACGAAGACGGCGTCGAAGCCGGGCGCTTGCAGGCACGCGTCGGCGCACAGGTAGGTGCGGTCATGCTGCATGCCGAACTCCTCGAAGGGGGCACATTCGATAGCCTGGCCCACGGCGATGATGACGAGGTCGGCGGCCAGACGCACCTCAGGCTTGTCGGCCGGCACTGGGGCCGGGCGGCCGCCGCGCACCGCGCCGATGCGCTGGGGCTGGCAGATGAGCGCCGTCGCGTTCCCCTCTGCGTTCGCCTCGATGCGGGCCGGCGCCTGCAGGCAGCGCATTTCCACGCCCTCCATCATGGCCGCCTCCACCTCGGAGGGCAGCGCGGTCATGTCCTCCAGGCGGCGTCGATAGGCCACGGTGACCGAGGCGGCACCGGCGCGCACGGCGGTGCGAGCGCAGTCCATGGCCACATTGCCGCCGCCAATGACCACCACATTCTTGCCCGTGAAGTCGGGATACTGCTCGTCGCCGATGGCCTCCAGCACGTCCACGGCGCTCATAACGCCGGCCGCATCGGCCCCTTCAATGGAAAGGGTCTTGCCGCCCTGGGCGCCCACGGCCACGTACACGGCGTCGAACTCGTCCACCAGCGTGCGCATCTCGTCCGTCTGAACGTCGCAGCCCGTACGCACCTCGATGTCGCCGGCACCCAGCACGGCGCGGATATCCTCGTCGAGCCGCTCGCGGGGCAGCCGATAAGCGGGAATGCCGTAGCGCATCATGCCGCCCAGGCGACTGCGACGTTCGAATACCGTCACCGAATGACCCATGAGCCCCAGGAAGTAGGCGCAGGTGAGCCCCGAGGGGCCGGCACCCACCACCGCGACGCGTTTGCCCGTGGCGGGCAGCGGCGCGGGGGTTTCCACGGTATCGGCGGCCACCGTGTCCACAATGTACTTCTTTATGCCGCGGATATTCACCGGCGCGTCCACCATCGTGCGGCGACAACGCTCCTCGCAGGGGTGCTCGCACACAAGCGCGCAGGCCGTAGGGAAGGGATTGTCCTTGCGGATCATCTTCACCGCCTCGGCAAGGCGGCCTTCCTCGGCCAGCGCGATGTAGGCCGGCACGTTCACATGGGCCGGACACCGCGTGACGCAGGGCACCGTCTGGCGCGTGCCGGGAGCGCAGGCGCCCGCCTCCACATGGCTGGCGAACTCGTCGGCAAAGGCGTCAAGTCCCGCCAACACCATCGCCCCCGCCTGCCAGCCCACGGCGCAATCGGCGGTGTCGCGCAGCAGCGTGGCCGCATCTCGGATCTCATCCACCGTCGCCGCCGTGGCGCGGAAGGCGGCCACATCGCCCAGCAGCGCCGCAAGTTTCGGCATGCCCTGGGCGCACGGCGTGCACTTGCCGCAGGTCTGCGCGGCGCTCGCTTGCAACTGTCCCAGCATGAGCCCCACCGGACACTGGCCCGGCGGCATGGCTTCCACGCGTCGGGCGAAGGCCTCGACGAACTCCCCCGTCCGTGCATCGGCCCGCGCCGCCACCTCAACGGTCAAACGCCCCATAGCTCTCTCTTTCCTGTATTGACGCTAACCGACACACCATAACGCGTCTAGTATTTCCGATTGGTAACAAGCCCATGGGAAAAAGCACTACGGCGCAGAATTAACTCTAAACCACCTGAGAATACCTTCTAGAGCTCTGCCACGGTGCCGAGTCCGCGCCTCGCGGCAGCGTCCAGGGCGATCTTGGCACAGGCAATGTCAAGCAGCGCGGTGCCCGCCGAGTCGAAGACCGTGACGTCCTCGGCGCTCGTGCGGCCCGGCACCTTCCCCACCAGCACGTCTCCCAGCTCGCCGAGCACATGATCCAGGCCGAAGGCGCCCTCAGCCAGTCCGCGCTCGATCTCGCCGTTGCTCGCGCAGTTGGCCGTATCGTCGGAGTAGCCGTAGCCCACGCGAAAGCTCTTCGGCTCCTCGAAGCAGTCGCCCGGCGTGACGAAGGCACCGTTGAACTTCACCATATCGGTGCAGAAATCGTAGGAGGGGATGTCGTAGTCGTAGTAGACGAGCGCCGTCGTGCCGGCCTCGGGCGGAACGACGGACAGGTGCGGCTCCGATTCCACCCATTCCAAAAGCGTAGCCAAATTCTCCCGCACGATACGGCGGCTGCGGTCGAGGATGGCGTCGGCATGGGCCAGCGCGTAGGCGCCCACGGCCTCGTCGAACAAGCCGCAGGAGATGAGGTTGTAGTCGCGATGGGACAGAAGGTCTCGGCGCAGCTGTTCGTCCTTGGTAATGCACCAGCCCAGACGGATGCCCGCCAGCGACCACACCTTGCTCATGGAGCTGGTGGTGACGCCCTTGTCGTAAAGGTCGACGACCGACTCGGCGTACTCGTCGGTCTGGTTCAAGTGGCGGTACACCTCGTCGCAGTGCAGCCACGCGTCGTTCTTGCGCGCCACCTCCACGATGGCCCGCAGCGTCTCGCCGTCGAGCAGGGCACCCGTGGGGTTGTCGGGATTGTTGATGCAGATGACCTTCGTCTCCGGCGTGCACAGGGCGTCCAGGGCCTCCACGTCCACGTGGTAGCCGTTCTCCTTCTCCAGATGCAGCACGTCCACCGCAGCGCCGCACATCTCGGGGATGGAGTAGAGCTGCTGGTAGGTGGGCATGACCGACACCACGTGGTCGCCCGGGTTCACCAGCGTCGAGAGCACGAGCGCGTTGGCGCCGGCGGCCCCGTGGGTGGGAATGATGTGCTCGGGCGCCACGGTGCGGTAGAGCTTGGCGATGCCAGAAAGCAGGTCGGGGCGACCCTCGATGTCGCCGTAGGTGAGGCGGCGCGCCGCGAAGGCGTCCAGAAACGCCTGCTTGTCGCCGCCGGTCAGCTCGAAGAGCTGGTCGAGGGACAGCGAGTACACGCACGTCTCGGCGACGTTGTAGGTGCACTTCGTCTCCCAGAGGTTCATCCACTGCTCGACTTCGAAATCCTTGATCTCCATGGGGGTTCTCCTTCTCGCTGATCCACGGTCTCCGCTAGGAACGTGAGTCCAGCATAAAAGGCGAACCCGAAGCAGGATGTGGAGGCGGCCACAGGCTCTCAGGCGGCCCGTTGTGGGCGCCCACAACGGGGCTTGCGGCCGCCCACGGCGCAAACGAGCCGCGCCCTGTCGCACGCAGCGCTCTGCGAAAGCGAGGTGCCTAGAGGAAGATCATCGACAGGTAGGCGAACAGCTGCTTGTCCGTGGCGTCTTCCATCGCCAGCACCGCGCGAGCACGGTTGACGCGGTTGCGCACCGAATTGGGGTGCTGGCAGAGGCGCTCAGCCGCCGCGTTCGCGTCACCGCCGCAAGCCACGTAGACCCGCAGGCTCTCGACGAGATTGGAGCCTGCTTCAGCATCGGAGGCAGCGAGTCGATCAAGGCCCGCTGCGCAGGCGCGCTCGAGCAGCCAGCCGTTTTGTCGGGCAACACGGAAGGCATCTGGGCCCAGCATGTCCCACGAAACAGCAGAGTGGCCCATCCTTTTTGCCGCCTCGCCGCATCCGAGAGCCTCGACGATGGCCCCATCGGCCCAATCGGTACCGAACACCTCGGAGAGCCCAGCCGCGCAATGCCCTCCAAAGCCGGCGATAAGCACCTCGATATCGCCTGCTTCCAGAGACTCGAAATCATCGGCGACAAGAAGGGCCAAAAGACGCTGCGCCGACGGCTCGCAGCAACGACGCGCTCTGACCGCCAGCTGAGAAATCCGAGACTCTTTCGGAGCCCCAACAGGGCGGAGAAAGGCTTTTGGACAACCTTCTCGCTACGGGGCCAGGCAGGTTATCGGGACGACGTAGACGCCGTCCGGTCGGCAATAGGCCGCTTGCTGGCCCGTGAGCACCATAAGGAACGAGGGAGCTCCCTCTTTGGAATCGTCAACACGCGAGGCGAGCTTCAACAAGTGGGCCGCGCCCTCTTCAACCTGCTTCTCGCCGAGCTTCACCTCGACGGCCCCCCAGCGACCATCGTCCAAGACGACGACGGCGTCGGCCTCGAGACCCGTCTTATCGCGATAGTGGTAGACGGTTCCCCGCAGCTTGGCCGCATACACGCGCAGATCACGCACGCACAGCGATTCGAAAAACAGCCCGAAGGTACTAAAGTCCAGCAAGAGCTTCCGCGGAGACGCGCCCAACAGGGCCGCCCCGATGCTCGGATCGCAGAAGTGCCGCGTCGGGCTGGTGCGCACGGCGGTCTTGGAGCGCAACGCCGGATTCCACGCCGGCAAGTCCTCGGTAACGTAGGTGCGCCGGAGCGCGTCGAGGTAATCGGCGACCGTGTTCTCCGAAGGTGGCTCTCCTCCCATATCCGCTGCGATGGTCGCCTGGCTCGCCTCGGTGGATATGTTGCGCGCATAGGAGCGCAGAATGGCCCGCAGCCACGTCGAGTTGCGCTTCTTGTCGTCCATCTCGTCGATGTCCGAGTCGAGCAGCTCGGCAACGTAATCCTTAGCCTGGTCGAGGGCGATCTCCGGATCGCTTTCCAGCACGGCCTCCGGCCAACCGCCACGGCAGAGCGCAAAGGCGATGTCCTCGATGGAGCGATCAGATATGGCGCCCACCTCGGCGGCACCATCGAAGAGCCCCGCTAGTGAGACCGCGCCCGTAGACTCGCGGGACTCGAAGAGCGACATGGGGCGCATATGCATACGGGATATCCGTCCCACGCCGGAATGCTTCGGTCTCTTCTTGGGCGTAGCCGAACCGGTGAGGATGAACCGGCCCTTGCCCTTCCCCTGGTCGACCGCGAAACGGACGGCATCCCACAGCTGCGGCGCCATCTGCCATTCGTCGATGAGGTGCGGCTCGGCGCCTTCCAAGAGCACCGACGGGCGCACTTCGGCCAAAGCGACCAGAGAGGGACCCTCGTCGGGATCTTGGAGGTACACAGCACTTTGCGCCTGCTGCTTGGCCGTCTCGGTCTTGCCGCACCATTTCGCGCCGACGATCTGAACGGCGCCGGAAGCCCGAAGCGCCCGCTGAAGCACAGCGTCGGCCACGCGCGGCCAATAGCCCTCCTGTCGCTCTTCGTCCTTCTCCACCATGGCGCGCCCCTTCCATCAATGATCGATCGGTGCGCCTACTATACCACGTCAGCGAGGTGATTGCGGAAGTTGGATCGTTTTCATTGAGGAAGTTGGATCATTTTTGTTGAGGAAGTTGGACTTTTGGGAGACATTTGGCGCACCGAGGACGTAACCCTTCTCCAGGTGGTAATTACCCACGTCGAGGATCTTGCCGAGCGCCTTGTGCCGTGCGAGGGAACAACAACGTCAACTCTGGCCGCAACGCCGCCAACGCTGCTGCGGTTTACCTAGCCGCATAGCGCGAGAACAAGGATAGTCGCCAAAACCGCCGGCTACTCTCGTCTAGTCGCTCTTCCCCATACAGGCCGCCACGTATCTCCCTCCCCTGCGTGGCAGCCTGAGCGGTGTCATTGTCCTGCGATCTCCTTGTGGAAATAGGCACCGAACGCGTACAGTGGCACGTTCTTAATCACTCCATCACGTGAGAAAGGGGCCAACGAAGTGCGCAAGGCCAGTACTGGGAGATGCTTTTTGACGAAAGCGGCAAGGCTTTTCGCCCTCAGATTGGTTCCAGCCTTCACTTCAATGGGCACGGGCTGCGGCACTCGCTCGTTTCCATCTACGATGAAATCGATTTCGGTGCGCGTCGACTGGTTCATGAAATAGTGCAGCTTGTTGCCCGTATCCACTTTGTTGCCCGCCTGGCCGCTCGCAAGCAGTTCTTGGGCAACGAGCTGCTCTGCAAGCGCCCCCTTGAATGAACTGAACAACGCCTCGCTATCGAGAATAGTTCGGGCACTCAAGTTGCACATTGCGCCAAGTAGACCCACATCGAGCACATAGACCTTGAACACTCCCTCGTCTTCATAAGACGCAAGAGGCGACTCGGGCACGCTCACACAACTCGAGGGACACACAAGCGAGGTGTCGGTCAGCCATTGCAGAGCATCTCCGTACTCCCGGGCTCTCGCCGACTCCCGTATCTTGGAAAACATAAACTTACGGTTTTCTTTGGCCAAGTTTGTCGGCACCGCCCGCCAGACACGACGAATCCGTTCTGCTAGCGCATCGTCGGCATACTTTGAGAAATCGGCGCTGTAGGAGCGCAAGAGCTCGCTGTGCACACGGCGCGCCTCCGCTGGATCCGACGTTTCTGCGAAGGAAAGCACCGCCTCCGGCATTCCCCCTACGAATAGATATTGTTTCAGCAGCTCGATCAACCGGTCGTGGAACGGGGCCATGGCGTCCCAGTCAAGAGCAGACACCAATTCAGCCAACAATTCCTCACCAACACCGTCTAAAAACTCCCGGAAACTGAGAGGGTAGAGATCGAGAAAGCTCACTTTCCCCACAGGGAATGAAGCCCGCGCCTGCGGCTTATTTTCCGTTCGCTTCCCCCGCCGCAACGCAAGTCCGAGCGCCGATCCGCCCGCAACAACGGGAATATGGGGAGTTTGCTCGTTGAAGTACTTGAGCGATTGAATGGCGCGAGGGGATTCTTGTATCTCGTCAAGAATGAGCAGAGTATGCTTGTCGATGCGGACGCCTGCTTCAGCTTGGAGTATGGGAAGGAGCCTGTTCGGCGACAACGATCCTTCGAAAGCGGCGATGAGCTGGGGATTGTCATCGAAGGTGATGTACGCCGTTTCCCTGAAGTACGCTCGCCCAAACTCCTTCATAAGCCACGTTTTCCCCACTTGCCGGGCTCCGCTCACGATGAGCGGCTTTCGTCGAGGAGATTCTTTCCAGCGCTTCATATCTTCGATGGCCTGGCGCTTCATGGCATCCTTTCAGGGTGATTCACGTTTTTGCATAGGAGAATTTTGGGATTCACCACGTTTTTATATAGGTAACGGTATCCCGACATCAGCAGCTGAAAAGTCAACCTCATTCCGAATCGAGAAACTTAGTGAAACTTAGAACTCCTTAGAAGAACTTAGTTAAACTTAGTGAAACTTAGAACTCCTTAGTAAAACTTAGAAGGAGGCATTGTGGGCATCGAGGAGAATCCTTTCACCCCAAGGAGTCGGCGTGCTCTTCACCGTCGACGAAGTCGACCCGACGCTCGACGAAATGGTTCAGCTCGCCGCCTTCTACCAGCACTTTGTTCGGGAGGGGCGCAAGGTAGCGCTCCTCATGGCGGGACTGCCGCACAACATCTCATCTTTGCTCAACAACAAGACCGTGTCGTTTCTCCGGCGCTCGAACCGCAGGGCACTTGACCGCATTCCCGACGGCGAGGTTTCCGCAGCGCTCGTGCGCACGGCCCAAGCAGGCAACCGCAACGTTGACGCAGCGGCGCTGACTGCAGCGACGGAGTCCATCGGCGGCTTTCCTTTCATGCTCCAGCTTGTCGGGTACTACGCCTGGGACGAAAATCCCCGGGCTAGCACACTCGATTCGGCCGACTTCGCGCGCGGTATCGCCATCGCACAGCAGGAAATGACCTACCGTGTTTTGGACGCCACCTTCGCCGAGCTCTCCCCCGGCGACCTTCGTTTCGCTGCAGCTATGCTGGAAGATGAAGGGGACAGCCGCATCGCCGATCTCGTCGAGCGGCTGGGGCGTTCCTCTTCCGTCGTGGCGCAGTACCGCAAGCGGCTTATCGACACCGGCATCATTGGCAAACGCGCACGCGGCCTCGTGGGGTTCGACCTCCCTTACTTCCGCGACTACTTGCAGGAGAAGCTCGACAACGGAGAACTGCTACTCGAGAATTAGGCTTCCGAACCCCTCCCCCTACAGCGCCAGCTTGTAGATGGCCTCGGCGTCTTCCAGGGTCAGCTTCTTGAAGGTGCCGAAGGGGATGCCCTTGTTCTGGGCCAGCGTCGGCAGCATCTTCGGGATGTCGGTCTCTTCCACGTCCAGCTCGGCAAGAGTGGTGGGCATCCCCAGGCTCGCGAAGAAGGAGCGCGTCTCGTCGATGGCCGAAAGCGCGTCGGCTTCCACGTCACCGGTCGGCGTCAGCCCGAATACGGCCTGGCCGTAGAAGGCGAAGCGCGCCGGGTTCTCGCTGTAGACGTATTCCATCCAGGCGGGGAACATGACGGCCAGGCCCGCGCCGTGGGTGATGGACGGATTCAGCGCCGACAGCTCGTGCTCCAAACCGTGGGTGGCCCAGTCCTCATGGCGGCCCACTCCGGCGAGTCCCTGATGGCAGAGCATGCCGGCCCACATGATGTTGGCGCGGGCATCGTAGTTGTCGGGGTCGGCCAGCACGCGCGGCGCCTCGGCGCGGATGGTGTTCATGAGCGACAGGTTCAGATTGTCGGTCACAGGCACCGCGCCCAGGTCGTCGAAGAAGCGCTCCAGCAGGTGGCAGAACATGTCGGTAAGGCCAGCGGCTGTCTGGAAGGGCGGCAGGGTGAAGGTGAGCTCCGGGTTCATGAAGGCGAACTTCGGTCGGTGAGCGTTGTTGGCGTACCCGGTCTTGCGGCCCAGCTCGTCGTTGGAGATGACCGTGTTCTTCGACGCCTCGCTGCCGGCGGCGGGGATGGTGAGCACCACGGCGATGGGCAGCACGTCGTGATCGGTGGCCTTGGTTTCGAAGAGCTCCCACACGTCGCCTTCCACGCAAGCGCCGTTGGCGATGGCCTTCGCTGAGTCGATGACCGAGCCGCCACCCACAGCGAGAATCCAGTCGACGCCTGCCTCCTTGCAGAGTTTGACGCCCTCGCGCACCAGGGTGATCTCGGGGTTCGGGCGCACGCCGCCCAGCTCCAAATGCTCGATGCCCGCGGCGTCCAGCGAGGCGCCCACGCGGTCGATGAGCCCGGAGGCCACGGCGCTCCCGCCGCCGAAGTGCACGAGCACCCGCTTGGCCCCGGCCGCCGCCAGCTTCTCGCCCACCTGCTCTTCGGCCCCGCGTCCGAAGACGAAATGTGTGGGGGAAACGAATTCGAAGTTTTCCATGGGAGTCCTTTCTGCTTTTCGACACGGCGACACCTTGTCGCCATCGCCGCGCCATCGCCGTCGGGCGCGTTCTCCAATCATGCTCTGCGTCGATGCTAGGGCATCGCCGGCAAACAGGCAACTGTCAGACCGCGGGAAATGTCTCGCAATCTTTGCAAACAAGGCGGCTTGTCACAAGATTGCACTCAGACCCCCGCATGGTCAGGTTGGCTATTCCCCGTGGGCACGGGTTATGAGGTCGGCCATTTCCGTGGCGGTTTTGGTGGCTATGTTGGCCTGGGCAGCCAGACGCTTGTCGTGGGTTACCAGGTAGTTTGCCTTGCACAATTCGCAGGAAGCAAGAACCGAGGCGTCTTCGTAATCCGAGGTGATATCGCGGTAGTGGCGAGCTAGCCACGCCGTACGATCGTCCATGGGAACCGATATCGCAAGATCGGTCATGTGGTCGACGCACCCCCACGCGAAGTTGTTTATAGCACGGGCCGTGCACTCGTCGACAGTGCCACCGTTTTCGCGTACCTGCTGTTTCAGATATCTTCCCACCGTGTAAAAAACTTCATTGACAGCATCCGCTGGTGTTCCCAAATTGGCGTTGTATTTCTCCGCAACGCGAATAAAGCGAGCAGCTTCTTCATGAAGGGGCCGCTCGTGAAGATAGAAATCGAGCCAAATGTTTTTGTCTACAACAATAGCATTCTCCGCAACCGTCACCAGAGTCCCCTTTCAGCCAGTCTTTCGGTCTTCGCCTCGTAGAAAAGATTGTCCCAATATTCATCCGAGAACTCCTGAGGCGGGGCAGCTGGCGGAATACCCAGGGCCTCGCGTTGCGCCTGAAGCGATGTCAGGAAGTCCGTGACCGCTTGGGCACGCTTCTCGCCCTCGCTCATGGCGTCGGCTTCCTCCGTCTCGGAGCCGATAACCGCACGCAAGGCCGCTTCGGACTCGTCGTCATAGCGCGCCGCCACCTCGTAAAGCCGCCGCAGGGCCTCCGACGGCGTGCACCCGAACCGGGCAAAGCGCTCGTCCCCGCGCCGCTTCAGTTCGGCATCGATCCGGAAGTTCATCTGCATGTTCGGCATGGCAACCCCTTTCAGAATTGCTAGCAGTATATCATAACTCTCGACCTTCTATCCATAGTAAGTCGAGAGTCCCCGACAAACCTTCCCTCCGCAGCTCCCGCTTTTTATTTGCTTCGCTGGGCCTGAGACGTGAAAACATGGGGGTCGGCGAGGCTGTGCTAACATGGAAGAAGCTGGGGTACTGTGCGCTTTCACCATCGAGAACCGCCGCGTTGAGGTGGTCGACCCTGTAGAGGCCCTCCCCCGCGTGCGCATCGCCGGCGAGTACACCCAGGAAGGCTTCGAATACCTCGTAGAGCCCAACGGCGGCGAGCAGTAGAGACGACTAGCGAAGGCGACCAGTAAAGAGGCTTCTGGGCGACGCCCGCCGTTCCCACAAGCGCTCTGCCAAGGTCGCCAGTTTGGTATCCTCCGCCGCTGATTGCTGTCGCTTAATCCCTCTCGCCGGGCTGGCGGACGCGGATCTCCTGCTCCTTCACGGAGACGCGAGAATGAGGCGGCACCGAGAAGGTCACGAAGGTGGAGCCGGCAATGACCGAGCCCTCGCCGATGACCGTCTCGCCGCCGAGCACGCTGGCGTTGGAGTAGATGGTGACGTTGTCCTCAATAGTGGGATGGCGCTTCACGCCAGCCAGACGCTGACCACCGCGGGTGGAAAGCGCGCCCAGCGTGACGCCCTGGTACAGCTTCACATGGTCACCGATGGTAGTGGTCTCGCCGATGACGACGCCAGTGCCGTGATCGATGAAGAAGTACTCGCCGATATGAGCGCCGGCGCCGATGTCGATGCCCGTGGAAGAATGGGCAATTTCGGTCATCACGCGCGGGATGATAGGCACGCCCAAGTCGTAGAGCACGTGCGCAATGCGGTACACGTAAATGGCGTACAAGCCCGGGTACGTGAAGATGACCTCCTCCTTCGACCCCGCCGCCGGATCGCCGTCATAGAGCGCCTGCACATCCGTGAGCAACGTGCGCTGAATTTCGGGCAGGGCGTCGAAGAACTTCGTGCAGATATCGGCCGTTTGCTCGCAAATGGAGTCGCTCGTGCAACCGCCGCACAAGTGGTTGCCGCTGCCGACGAGGTCGTCACGATCATCGGAGGTGTAGGTGAGCGCCAAAATGAGCTGCTCGCGCAACACCGATTCAATGTCGATGAGCGTCTGGCCGATAAAGTAGCTGGGGCTTGTAGAGGGCGAGAGCATCTCCGGCCCGAAATAACCGGGGAACAGCACGCGGCGCAGCTCGGTGATGAGCCCCTTGATAGCGGTGCGGCTGGGGAAGCGGCGCCCGGGCTTCGTGAAGAATATCTCATCGGCCTCGTAGTTCTTCTCGATGGCCGCGACGATGCGCTCTAGGTTGTCTCCGAACATGGGCCTTCCTTTCCGTGCGAAAGCGCCGACACAACCGCTCTCCGCAGAGCGGCTGGCAAGGTCGTCGCCAGAGTGGGTTCGCGCCTCAAGGAACGCGGACGCCTCTAGTGTTTTCGATAGGATAGCAGATCGGAGACGCTTGACCGTCCGCAGCCCGCACCGTCACGCAAAACAGTTACTATCGGGGTAAAGATACCGGATGCCATCACTAGCGCACCGCCGCTTGCCCGCACCGCCGCAAGCAAGCACGCAATCGCACCCCGCGCACCTGGCATCTTCCCATACGCACGGAAGCCGGCCATGCGGCTTCCCAAACGCAAGCAGCCCCGTTGCCCTCGCTCGCCGGGGCTGCTTGAATGTTCGGGGCAAATGGCGCTTTAGCTACCTCTCCTCGCAGGCCTCTTCCACGCACTCGTGCTGGCCGGACGGCCCCTCGCCGCAGTAGACGGCGCGCTCCGGATGATCGGCCAGATAGGCGGCCATGGAGTACTGCGTGATGTCGCTGCGGTTGATGATGCCCACGATGTGGCCACTCTCCAGCACCGGCACCTTCTTCAGATGGTTCTCGGACAGCACGCGGCACACGTCAGTGAGGTTCGCATGCACACTCACGCAGATGGGGCTGGCGGCGCCGATCTCGCTGGCGCGCATCTGCATGACCTTCGCCAGCTTCTCGTCGTAGCCCTCGTCGTCGTTCACCGTGCTGTTGATGAGCACGATGGGATCGGTGAACGACTCGCGGCGCGGGCTTAGGCGCTTCAGAATGTCACCGTCGGAAATGAAGCCCACGGGCTCGCCGGCCTCGTCCACAATGGGAGCCGCGGAGATGTTCTTCTCCACGAACAGACGCATGGCCTCCTCTACGGTGGCGTCTTTGGAAAGCGAGAACACGTCGGTCTTCATGATGGACATGAGCAGCGACTTGCGGGTGCCGCCCTCGTCCACGGCCTCTTCCTCGCCGGGCTTGTCCTTCACCAGCACAATGGTCATCACCAGGCCGATGAGACACAACAGCGTGCACACGAGGAAGGCGGCGTTGATGCCGAACATGGTGCCTTGGGCCGCGCCGAATTCCGGCGTCGCGAAATTCTGCACCTGGGTGGACACCGCGATGATGATGGCGGTGCCGAGCGAACCCGCCACCTGGCGCAACGTGTTGTTCACCGAGGTTCCGTGGTTCATGACCTTGTTATCCAGGGCGTTCATGCCCCAGGTGGTGATGGGCATGTTCACGAGCGACATCGAGAACATGCGCACCGTGTACACGATGGTGATGTAAATGATGCTGGACGTGAGGTTCAGGATAGCGAATGCGAAGGTGGTGAGCGTTAGCAGGCTCATGCCCACAATGGCCATACGGCGCGGGCCGTGGCGATCGAACCATTTGCCGGCGAGCGGGTTCATGATGCCCATAAGGATGGCGCCGGGCATGAGTACGAGGCCCGACACCGTGGCCGACAGCCCGTGAAGCGACTGCACGTAAATGGGCATGAGGATGCCGGCGGCCAGCAGCGCGCCCTGCACGAGCATGCCAATGATAGTGCCCACGAGGAAGCGGCGGTTCTTCAGCACATCGACGCGCAGCATTGGGTGCGGCAGGCGCGTCTGGCGAATGAAGAACCACACCACACCGACGATGCCGAGGGCACAGGTGAGCAGCGGCACCGGCGTGAACCCGGCCGAGCCCAGCGCCGAGAAGCCGTAAAGCATGAGCCCGAAGCCCAAGGTGGAAAGCGCCAGCGACAGCGGATCGAGCACCGAGTCGCCCTTGTTCGCCGGCGCCTTGTCATCGACAAGGAACAGCGACGGGATGATAATGACGATGGCCAGAGCAAAAATGAGGTAGAACAGGATGTGCCAGTCGGCTTGGTCGATGACGAAGCCCGCCACGGTGGGGCCGATGGCCGGCGCGAAGGCGATGACCAGGCCGAAGATGCCCATGGCAGAACCGCGGCGATCAACCGGGAACACCAGCATAAGCACGGTCATGGTCACCGGCATGAGGATGCCGGCGCCGGCAGCTTGCACGAGACGGCCGCCCAGAAGCACCGGAAAGTTGAGGCCCACGGCCGCCAGCAGCGTGCCCACGGCAAACAGGCTCATTGAGAACACGAACAGCTTCCGCGTGGAGAATCGATCCTGCAGAAACGCCGTAATGGGAATCATGATGGCGTTCACCAGCGTGAACCCGGTGGTCAGCCACTGGGCCGTCGATTGGTCGACGCTCATCTCCACCATGATGGACGGCAGCGCCGGCGTCACCAGCGTCTGATTCAGCACCGTCACAAAGGCGCCCAGCACGAGCACCGCCAGCATCATCCATTGTTTGCGCGTTAGCTTCATACACAACACCTCATTCGCTTTATGCCCCGCTCTCGCTTGTTTTTTCTTAGTATGAGCATCGCCGCTGCCTTCTGCGGTATCAGTTCGGCGACTGTTTGGGAAAATCATCTATGGATTCGCTCATGTTATCTCCCGCACCTCTATAATGCGGAACAGAGTTTTTGCCCTGAAAGGATGATTGATCGGTATGCAAACCGCTATATGTCTGTTGCTCGTGGTGTTCTTCCTGCTGATGAACGCGTTCTTCGTCATCGCAGAATTCGCGCTGGTGCGCGTGCGCAAGAGCCAAATCGACATGGCCGTCGCCGAGAAGCGCCGCGGCGCCGAGGCCGCCCGCGACGTGACCACGCACATCAACGCCTACCTGTCGGCCTGCCAGCTCGGCATCACGCTGGCATCGCTGGCCATCGGCTGGTTGGGCGAGCCGGCCGTGTCTGCCGTTCTGGAAGCACCGCTACTGTCCTGGGGCTTCCCCGAGGCGACGGTATACCCCATCTGCGTGGCCGTAGGCTTCTTCATCGTGACCACCCTGCACGTGGTGGTCGGCGAGCTCATCCCGAAATCCTTCGCCATCTTCGCCACCGAGAAGTACGCCCTGCACACCGCCGGCCCCCTGCGCGTGTTCTACCGCATCACCTACCCGATCATGGTCATCTTCAACGGCATCACCAACGGGGTCATGCGCCTGTTCGGCCATGACCCGGCCGATGAGCACGAGGTGTACACCGGCGAGGAGATCAAGCTGCTTATTGACGAGTCCACGGAAAGCGGCCTCATCGATCCGGAGCAGAACGAGTTCGTCGACAACATTTTCGACTTGGGCGACAAGGACGCTGAGGGCATCATGACCCCGCGCACCGACGTCATCTGCCTCGATCTGGAAGACACCTTGGAAGAGAACTGGGACGTCGTGCGCCAGTACAAGTACACGCGCTACCCGGTGTGCGACGGCTCGAAGGACCGCATCGTCGGCTTCGTGCACACGAAGGATCTCGTAGACGAGCCCAAGGACGCCCCCATGAGCGATTGGAAGATCCGCGAGCTGCCGCCGGTGCCCGAGGGCGCGCCCATCGCGAAGCTTTTGCAGGCCATGCAGGAGGGTCGCACCGAGATGTGCGTTGTCGTAGATGAGCACGGCGGCACGGCGGGCATCGTCACCATGAGCGACATCATGGAGCAGATCGTTGGTCGCATCGACGACGAGTACGTGCACGACACCGACGACGACATCGAGGAGCTGCCCGACGGCACCTACCAGATCAATGGCACGCTCGCCATTGACGATTTGGTGGAGCTGCTCGGCTTCGAGCCCGAGGCGGCCAACGACGTGGAAACCGCCGGCGGCCTTCTGCTGTCGCTGTTCGACCGCATCCCCAAGGAGGGCGACGTGGCGGTGCTTGAGAACCGCGGCACCAAGGTGACCTTCACCGTGCTGGCCATGGACCGCCTCCGCATCGACCGCATCTGCATGGCCATCGACCGTCCCGAGGAGGAGTAGCGGGCGGCCCCGAGAGCTTCGTATCCGGGCGGTCTTCGGGCCGCCCTTCGACCGAGCGACGGCCCCATGTATAATGTCCCCGTATGATCGAGGGCCACAACAGGAAGGGGCATACCGTTGCAGCGCAATCATGGGCGGTGGCTCGGCAGAAATCTCCTGATAGCTGTGGCGGGTATCTCCGCCCTTCTGGCGGCCCAGTCATTTGAGGCGCCCTGCGAGATTTCCTGGTATCTTCCCCTGGGACAAGGCAGCGTGCCGGCGACCATTGTAGACGTAGCCGTCGCCTCCCTCGTTTCTTGCACTTTGATCATCGCGGGCAACCGAGGGGGACGCGCACTCGCGAGTGTTCCCCTCGCCATAGCAAGCGCCTCATGCTGCCTAATGGGCCTGGCCGTACAAGGCACAGGAGAGCCCCTCTCCATTTTCGGACTCATCCTCATGTCTGCCGGGGGAACCGTTCTTCTCTTCTGCTGGCTGGCGGCAGTCTGCGCCCAGCGCGATATCGGCATTGTCGAACTGATGATAGAGGTCGAGGTGCTCGCATCGGCGGCGGCGATTCTCCCCTCGCTTCTGTCTGCGTCATGGTGCCAAGCCCTCGCCGGCATGAGCGTGGCAGCCTCTGCGGTGGCACTTTGCCTCATCCAGCGCCCCGCGCCTTCCTCATCGGAGCCCGCGCGGTCTTTTACCCTCGAGCCATCTTCGTTGGCGAAAATCCTCTGCAGCTTTTTTGTTATCGGACTGGTGGTAGGATCCTTGCAGTACTCGGTCTTCCTGCAGCAGGCAGAAGGCGAGATGTTCCCCGTCATCATTACCGCCATATCGCTCGCACTCGTGCTCTGGCTCTTTAACCGCGGGCGAGACTTCAATCTGCCGGTATGGACGAAAGTAGTTGCGACCCTTTCGCTGGTCGCTCTTATCTTAGTGCTGTTCTCATCGACTCTCACCTACCTTGCCTACGTGTTGGCCGGCATCGCATACTCTCTTTTGGAATGCGGCGCCCTCTACATGGGATTGCTCCTGGGGCGACTGTATCCTGGTACTCGTGTGAGAATCTTAGCCACTGCTTGGTGTGTGGGGACTTTAGGGTCCCTCCCCCTGCTGGCTTCCGCTTTTTTCGGACCCCACATCGCAAGCAGGGTCGCCATGCTCTTCATGGCCCTTCTGCTCGTCGTGGCATCCATTTGGATTCTGGAGGATCGAACCATGTCGCTGCTGTTGTCCGCAAGCGGCGGCGCGAAGCTCACCTCACTCTCGGGTCGTCTCCTTGAATCATTCAGCGACAGCAGGGGCCTGACTACTCGCGAACGCGATGTATTCAATCTCTATATCGTCGGACGAAGCGCCCCCTACATTGCAGAGAAGCTCGTAATCAGCGAGAGCACGGTGAAATCTCACCTGCAGCACATCTACACCAAATGCGGCGTCCATTCGCGCCAAGAGCTTATCTCACTCGTTGAAACGACCTCGAAGGAATAAACCACCTGGTCAGATGATTGTCGTACTTTTCGTATAGGGTGCTTTTTCTTGTATTTCATACGTTTCTCCTGTTTTGCGCGACTTCCGAATGCGGTGATATAGATGCCGTCCTGATATACGATAAAAGGAGGATACCGTGACGATGAAGGAGTTTGGGAAGAAGGGAGCAATCAGCCGTCGAAGCTTTTTAGCAGCACTCGGCCTGGCAGGCGCTTCAGCAGCCGGCGCAGGCCTCGCCGGCTGCGCCCCGAAGCAGCCAACCGAGGCAGCTGGCGACGACCAGACCGCCCTCGCTGACACTGGCACCCTGGTGGAAACCGACATCCCCGAGGACAAGATTATCGAGACGGTTGATTGCGACGTGTGCGTGGTTGGCCTGGGCGTGGCGGGGGTAGGAGCCCTGCGTTCTGCCGCTGAAGGAGGACTCAAGGTAGTCGGCGTCGAGAAGGGCAGCAAGCCCAGTGCTCGCTCGAACATGTTCGCCGCCTTCGGCACCGAGAAGACGCGCTCCATCGGAATCGAGGACATCAGCCCCACCGAGGTGGCCAACGAGCTCATGACGCAAATGTCGCATCGCGCAGACTATCGCATAACCACGAAGTGGCTGAAGAACTGCGGAGAGGCTTTCGAGTGGTACACCTCCGCATACGACGGACTCCTGTGGCTCGGCATGGAAGACGAGCTTCCCGAAGATCCCAGTCAGTTGTTCGTCTGCGCCGATACGCTCACGAGCGGCATCTATCGCTTCGGCATCGACCACGAGCGCCTCTTTGCCGGATGCTGCTGCATCAGCGGAGGAGACGAGACCCATACGCCCATTCTGCAGGCCAATGTCGATACAGCCGTGGCCACCGGCAACGCGCAGGTACAATTCTATTCGCCAGCCGTGAAGCTCGAGGCTGCTGACGGCCAGATAACCGCCGTGATCTGCCGCAATGATGAGGGCGAGGGCTACACGCGCTATCGTGTCTCCAAGGGCGTGGTGCTCGCCACGGGCGGCTATTCCCACAACGAGAAAATGCTGGGGCAGTATGCTCCGTGGATTCTGAAGAACCAGGACAAATTCCTGTTCTCATACGAGGTGACGGATCACGACGGCAACCCCGCCGATACCGGCGACGGCCAGCAGATGGGCATGAACGTCGGCGGCCACCTGGACGTGGGACCCCATGCGGTAATGGCTCATATTCTCCAGTTCGGCCAGGAGTTCTTCCTGCAGGTCAACGAGCACGGCGAGCGCTTCACCAACGAAGACCTCAGCATGACCAATATCGCTAAGGTCATGCAGAACCAACCAGGCAGCAAGGTTTTCCAAATCATAGACAGCCACTGGCCCGAGCAGTACCCGATGCTCGAGATGGTCATGGAAAATATCCGCAGCTATGGCGACGGCGAGGGTTTTTCAGCTCAAGCCGATTCACTCGAAGAGCTCGCCTCTCAGCTGGAACTCAGCGCAGATGCCACCCAGAATTTAACCGCAGCGGTCGCGCGCTACAACGAGCTGTGCGAAAAAGGAGTCGATGAGGATTTCGGCAAGGCAGCAGAGAAGATGTTCCCCGTGGTCGATCCTCCCTTCTACGCGATCACCTACGATATGCTCAAGCACACGTCGGTGGAAGATGTGAGCTGCATGCGACTGCTCGTTACCATGGGCGGCCTCGTAACCGACGACAATGCTCGCGTGCTCAACGACGACATGGAGCCCATTCCCGGCCTGTTTGCCGTTGGCAACGTGCAAGGCGGACGCTTCGTGGAGGACTACCCCTTCACCTTATCCGGCGCCAGCCATGCTGCTGCGCTCACTTACGGCTATCTGACTGGTAAATATCTAGCCGAGCAAGCCTAAGCGATGCATACTCCATTGCGATAACTCGAGCCCCGACGCGCAACTCCCTCCCCCATAGCGCGCGTCGGGGCTCGTGCGTTGTTCTAAGCTGAACAGCAGCTACTTGATTTTTTGGCCAATGAAGCGTTGGGCGTTGTGCCAGGTGATGGCTTCGAACTCGTCTTCTGTGAAGGGCATGGCGGCGAGCATGTTGTATTCGTTGACGGGACTCCACATGGGGAAGTCGCTGCCGAACATCACGCGCTCGATGCCGTAGGCGCGGGCGAGCTCCACGGTGCGGCGGGGGCCCAAGAATTCCAGGGCGCTTGAGGTGTCTACGTAGCAGTTCTCGTCTTCCAAATACTCCAGGGCATAATCGAACACCGACCAGCCGCCGAAGTGGGCCGCATCTACTACCAGCTTCGGGAACGTGTGTAGGATGCGCTTCAGGCGGCGCGGATGCGAGTAATCGTAGCGGTAGTCGCCCGTATGAATGACGATGGGCAGCCGGCCTTCGATAATCTCGTACAGGCGCATGAGCCGCGGGTCGTCCATGTTCACCTTTTGGGTGTCGGGGTGAATCTTCACGCCCTTCAGTCCCAGCTGAATCGCTCGATCAATTTCGCCTTCCATGTCTTCGAAATCTTGGTGCATGGTAGCGAAGCCGATAAAGTTCTCGTGCTCGCGGCACTGCTCGGCGATGAAGTCGTTGATGATGGGCACCTGGCCCGGCGTTGTGGCCACGGAATGCACCAGATGATGGGTGATGGGCGAGCCCTCGCAGGCCGCAAGCATCGAGGCGGCGGAAGCGTTCTTGGCGTTCATGTCCACGCCGTAGAAATCGCCCACCGCCGAGGAGGCCTTGCAGGCGATCTTGTCGGGATAAATGTGGGAATGGGCATCAATGACGGGCATAGTGGATCCTTCGGTATTCAGCAGTAGTTTCCCTTATTGTAAGGAAGGACACGCTGCAAAAAAATGACCAACTTGCCCAGTTTATCGCCAAAATCAGTCAGCGGCGACTGCAACCACGCGATGCTAAACCGGCCAAAAACAACTTTTTTGATTTCAATGCAAAGAAAAGTGCGATTATGCGAGTCCTGGGGGTGCGGACAAAAAGTTGGACACTCCGGTGTCCGGATTGGAGTCCGCATG
>OLOG01000031.1_pt1 | contig 151770 bp, 138 predicted proteins | sample 1672351 | NCBI WGS metagenome assembly OLOG01 (sample SAMEA3136674, study PRJEB25190) | human gut metagenome | biome: human gut; feature: human-associated habitat; material: faeces | place: Austria | collected 2013 | reverse complement strand
CGTATCATGCGCAGATGGCGCGCATCCAGCGCGGATCTTCCTCGATCTCGCGCGCTTCCAACGCGCTTCCAACGCGGATTCCATATTTCTTGCCAGTGTTTCCAACACGGTTTGAGCGTACGCCTGGCGTGGGTCTTGCGTCGATCTAGCGCCGGCACGAAAAAGACGGCCTCTCGAAACTTTACAGACTTTTGACCGGCATCCGACACGGTTCTGATGCTCCGTCTTCATCATGTTCCTTGCAGCGGGCCTCCGATGCCCGCGCTTCAGCGGAAAGCAATGCGCTCGCAAAGCGCATCGAAGGAAGGAAGAAGATGAAGAAGCGTTTGGCAATGGCGGTGAGCGCGGCGGTTCTGGCGCTGGGACTGTTCGGGCTGTTCGGTTGTGCGTCGGGCAACGGCGATGGTGCGAGCGGCGCAACCGACGGAGGAGCGTCGGCTTCGACCAGCCCGTCCGGCGAGGTCTCGGTCTATTCGCGCGAGGACGGCTCCGGCACGCGGGGTGCGTTCATCGAGCTGTTCGGCATCGAGGAAAAGGATACCAACGGAGACAAGGTTGATCTGACCACTCCCACGGCCGCCATCACGAACGCCACGTCCGTCATGATGACGTCCGTGGCGGGCGACGCGAACGCCATCGGCTACATATCGCTCGGTTCGCTGAACAACACGGTGAAGGCGCTCAGCATCGACGGCGCCGAAGCTACGGCCGAGAACGTGAAGAGCGGCACGTACAAGGTGGCCCGTCCGTTCAATATCGTGACGAAGGACGGCGTGTCCGATGTGGCCCAGGACTTCATCGACTACATCATGAGTTCCGACGGTCAGAAGGTGGTCGAGGAGAACGGTTGCATCTCCGTTGCCGACAACGCGGGCTCCTATAAGGCTTCCGGCAAGTCCGGCAAGATCGTCATCGCCGGTTCCTCGTCCGTGACCCCGGTCATGGAGAAGCTGGCCGAGGCGTACAAGGCTCTCAATCCCGACGTCGCCATCGAGGTCAACCAGTCCGACTCCACCACCGGCGTGAACATGGCCACCGAGGGAACCTGCGACATCGGCATGGTCTCCCGCGAGCTCAAGGACTCCGAGAGCGGCGTGAAGGCCACGGTCATCGCCCAGGACGGCATCGCGGTTATCGTGAACCCGGATGCCTCCATCGACGAGCTTACGTCCGACCAGGTGAAGGGCATCTACACCGGCGAGCTGACCACGTGGGAAGATGTTATTCCGTCGGTTTAACAGCCGCCGGAAGAGCTCGACGCTGCGAGGCGCCGATGCACCCCGCCTCGGCGCCTCTCGCTGACATAGCCAGACCAAGGAGTGTACATGTTCCACCTGCACATCAAAGAGGGCATAGCGAAGGCGCTGTTCGTGGCCGCCGCGGGGATATCGGTCCTCGCGGTGGCTCTCATCTGCGTCTTTCTCTTCGCGAACGGCGTGCCGGCCATCGCGCAGATCGGCCTTCCCGAGTTTCTTTTCGGCACTACGTGGCGTCCCGCCAACGATATCTACGGCATCTTCCCGATGATCGTGGGCAGCATCTACGTGACCGCCGGCGCCATCCTGGTCGGCGTTCCTACGGGGCTTTTGTGCGCCATCTTCCTGTCGCGGTTCGCCAGCGGCAAGATCGCGGCGTTCCTCAAGCCGGGCGTAGAGCTCTTGGCGGGCATCCCGTCGGTTGTCTACGGCTTCTTCGGCCTGGTGATGATCGTGCCGTTTATTCGCGACAATATGCCGGGCCGCGGCCTGTCGCTTCTGGCCGCTGCCGTACTGCTGGGCATCATGATCCTGCCCACCATCATCACCGTTGCGCAGAGCGCGCTCGATGCTGTGCCCAAGAAGTACTACGAGGGTGCGCTGGCGCTGGGTGCCGATCACGAGCGCTCGGTGTTCCGCGTTATCGTTCCCGCCGCCGTCTCCGGCATCATGGCCGGCATCGTGCTGGGCGTGGGCCGCGCCATCGGCGAGACCATGGCCGTCATCATGGTGGCCGGCAACCAGCCCATCGTTCCCGAGAGCATCTTCGAGGGCGTGCGCACCATGACCGCCAACATCGTGCTGGAGATGGGCTACGCGGCCGACCTGCACCGCGGCGCGCTCGTGGCCACGGGCGTGGTGCTGTTCGTGTTCATCCTGCTCATCACTATGTTGTTCAACGTTATCAAGAAGCGGGGTGAGACGAGGTAATGAGTCCCAAGCTGACGATCGCCTACGAATCGGTCGACGCCTCCCCGGCGCCCGCCGCCAACCCGGGCGATCGGATCGATGCGATGTTCGAAGCGGCGGAAGAGCGTCATCGCGCCGCACGCCGCGTGGTTTCCATGCTGCTGCGAGCGCTGGTGTATCTGGGCGCGCTGCTGACCACGGCGGTGCTGCTGTTCCTGGTGGGCTACATCCTGGTGAACGGCGTGCCGTACCTCACGCCCAGCCTGTTCGAGTGGGAGTACAACTCCACGAACGTCTCACTCATGCCGGCGCTGGTGAACACGCTGCTGATGGCGGCCCTCTCGCTGCTCATGGCGGTGCCGGTGGGCGTGGGATCGGCCATCTACCTGGTGGAATACGCGCCGCGCGGCAGTCGTTTCGTAGCTGTCGTGCGTACCACCGCCGAGACGCTGCAGGGCATCCCGTCCATCATCTACGGCCTGTTCGGCATGTTGTTCTTCGTGACGGCGCTGCATTGGAACCTGTCGCTTTTGGCGGGTGCCTGCACGCTGGCCATCATGGTGCTGCCCGTGGTCATGCGCACCACCGAGGAAGCGCTGCTGGCCGTTCCCGACGCGTACCGCGAAGGCGGGTTCGGTTTGGGCGCCGGCCGTTTGCGCACGGTGTTTCGCTGCGTGCTGCCTTCGGCCGTGCCCGGTATCCTGGGCGGCGTGATACTGGCGCTCGGCCGGTGCGTGGGCGAGGTGGCTGCGCTCATTTTCACGGCCGGCTCCATCGCCCAGATCCCGAACTTCGCCGGCGAGGGCGCCATGGCGGTGTTCGATTCCGCCCGCACGCTGGCCGTGCACATGTACGCGCTGGCCAGCGAAGGCCTGCACGTGAACGAGACCTATGCCACGGCGGTGGTGCTGCTGGTCATGGTGGTGCTTCTGAACCTCCTGGCCACGTTCGCCGCCAAGAAGATGAACAAGGGAGGCACCTATGACTAACGTCACGCTTGAGAGAACCGCTCCGACCCAGAACGCCCCGGCTACCTACATGCCCCAGGCGCAGGGTCAGGCGGCCGACCGCCGCATCAAGGAGAAGGCGCCCGTCGACGCGCCCGCCAAGATGGGCGTGCGCAACCTCGATCTGTACTACAAGGATTTCCACGCGCTGAAGGGCATCGACCTGCAGTTCCCCAAGAACCAGGTGACGGCGCTCATCGGCCCGTCGGGCTGCGGCAAGTCCACGCTGCTGAAAAGCCTCAACCGCATGAACGACCTGGTGGAAGGCTGCCGTATCGAAGGCGAGATCACGTTGGACGGCGAGGACGCCTACCGCTCCATCGACGTGAACAATCTGCGCCGTCGGGTGGGCATGGTGTTCCAGCAGCCCAATCCGTTCCCCATGAGCGTGTACGACAACGTGGCCTTCGGCCCGCGCACCCACGGCATCAAGAAGCGCGAGGATCTGGACGCCATCGTGGAGCAGAGCCTGCGCGACGCCGCCATCTGGGACGAGATGAAGGACCGCCTGAAGAAGAACGCGCTCGGGTTCTCCGGCGGCCAGCAGCAGCGCCTGTGCATCGCGCGCGCGTTGGCGGTGCGCCCCGAAGTGCTGCTGATGGACGAGGCCACCAGCGCGCTCGACCCCATCTCCACCGCTAAGATCGAAGACCTTGTGGGCGAGCTCAAGAGCAAGTACACGGTGATCATGGTGACGCACAACATGCTGCAGGCGCTGCGCGTGTCCGACAAGACCGCGTTCTTCCTGCTGGGCGAGATGGTGGAGGCCGGCTCCGCCGACGACATCTTCACGAACCCGGCCGACCCCCGCACCGCCGACTACGTGGCGGGAAGGTTCGGCTAGGTCGGAGCGTTGTCATCCTGAGCGCAGCGCCGAAGTCGCGGCCTGTCATCCTGAGCGGAGGCGGCTAAGCCGCGTTCCCTCAGGATGACAAAGGGGCTTCCTTTCGGCTTTACGCAAATTTGACGTTGCCGCAAGCCCGTGGTTTTTCCTCCTGCTTTACAATAGGCTCGACGGCGGCGAAAGCGCGCTGCCGGCCGAAAGGACCAACCCATGATCTACTACGTTGAAGACGATACCAACATCCGCGACCTCACGGTGTACGCTCTCAAGCAGGCCGGATTCGAGGCGGCGGGCTTCCCGGCGGCGGGCGAGTTCTTCGCCGCGTGCAAGGAGCGCCTCCCCGAGTTGGTGCTGCTCGACATCATGCTGCCGGAAATCGATGGGCTCGAGATCCTCCATATGCTGCGCGAGAACCCGGCGACCAAGCATCTGCCCGTGATGATGCTCACGGCCAAGGGCACCGAGTTCGACACGGTGAGCGGCCTCGATGCCGGCGCTGACGACTATCTGGCCAAGCCTTTCGGCATGATGGAGCTGGTCAGCCGCGTGAACGCGCTTATGCGCCGCGCGTCGGCGCCTCCCGTCATGGCCGACGACGAGCTGTCTTGCGGTCCCATCGAACTATGCGTGTCGGCTCACACCGTGCAGGTGGGCGGCGAGCCCATCACGCTCACGCTCAAGGAGTTCGACCTGCTGCACACGCTGCTGCAGAACCAGGGGCACGTGCTGTCGCGCAGCCAGCTGCTGGAAGACGTGTGGGGCATGACGTACGTGGGGGAGACGCGCACGGTGGACGTGCACGTGCAGACGCTGCGCCAGAAGCTGGCCGCGGCGCAAGAAGGGGCCGACGCCCTCGTTCGTACGGTGCGCGGCGTGGGCTACTGCATCAAACCCTCCTCGTGAGCGCGCGCATGAGCCCGACGCATTTCAAGGTTAAGAGCCTGTCCGGCAAGATTTTCACGAGCGTGCTCGCGTTCACGTTGGCCGTCATCGTTGCGCTGTCCGTGACGATGACCACCATCTACTACCTGTCTTACGAGCACGACGCTGAAACCGAGCTTGCGGCCAGTGCCCAGGATGCGGCGCGCTATCTGAACGCCACTCCGTCGTCCGAGAATGCTCCCGCGCTGAAAGAGCAGTTCAGTGGACTGACGCGCTACACGCTCATCGATGCGGACGGCACGGTGCTGTTCGACAGCGCCGCCGACACCGATGCCATGGACAACCACGCCGACCGCCCCGAGGTGCAGGAAGCGGCAGACATGGGCGAGGCCGTCACCATGCGCTACTCTGAAACGCTGGGCACCGACACCGTGTATGCGGCGGTGAAGCTGGACGACGGCAGTATCGTGCGCCTGTCCGAGACGCGGCATTCGCTGCTATCGTTTCTCAGCGAGATGCTCATGCCCGTGCTCATAGCGCTCATCGTGGCAGTGGCGCTCGTGTTCCTGCTGTCGAAGATACTTACGAGCCGGATCATGAAGCCCATCGACGCGCTCGATTTCGCGAACCCCTTGGACAATGAGATATACGAGGAGATGGACCCGCTGCTCATCCGGATCGACGAGCAACAGCGCCAGCTCAAGCAGCAGAACAGCGAGCTGGCCGAAGCCGAGAACATGCGCCGCGATTTCTCCAGCAACGTGAGCCATGAGATGAAGACGCCCCTGCAGGTGATATCGGGCTACGCCGAGCTCATGAAGAACGACATGGTGCAGCCCTCCGACCGCCAGAAGTTCGCCGCGCTCATCTACGACGAGGCGCAGACCATGCGCTCGCTGATCAACGACGTGCTGACGCTGTCGAAGCTTGACGAGTCGGCCTTCGAGAACGACGGTGCGACGGCCATTAACCTGTACGCGGTGGCGCAGCGCGTGGCCGGGAGGTTGTCCAGCTTCGCGGACGACCAGGGCGTGCGCGTGCGGGTGGAGGGCGCGTCGGCGTGCATCGCGGGCAGCGAGACGTTGGCCGAGGAGATGCTGTACAACCTCATCGAGAACGGCATCCGCTACAACCACGAAGGCGGCCTCGTCACCATGAAGGTGGGCTCCGAATGCGTGGAAGGCGGGCTCGCGAACGCCGCGTACCAGACGGTCGTGCGCGTCAGCGACACGGGACCGGGCATCCCGGCCGAGTTGCACGACAAGGTGTTCGAACGCTTCTTCCGCGTGGACAAGAGCCGTTCGAAGGAAACCGGAGGAACGGGACTGGGTCTGGCCATCGTCAAGCATGCGGTTATGTACCACGGAGGCGTTATCGAGGTGGAGAGCGCCGAAGGGCAGGGCACCACGTTCGTGCTGCGTTTTCCCAGCGCTTGACCTCTCGGCTACTATCGAGCATGCACGGCTTTTTGCGCCCTCTCCGGAGGGCGCTGCCGTTCTTCTGGAGCTTGCGATCGGGCGCGCACGTTACTGAGAATATCGCTATACTAGGACGCAATACCAGTAACCGCGAAGCGCAAACGCCGGCATGTCCGTTACCGTGAACGAAGGCTCTCCATGGCTGAATACAACGACGATCTGAACTATCCCGATCCGTTCTACATCTCGGACATCGAGACGTACGAGCTTCTGCACGTGAACGAGGCGGGCCGCCGGCTTTTCAAGGTGCCGCTCGATGCCGATCTGGAGGGCGTCAAGTGCTACGAATTCCTGCAAGGGCGCGATGAGCCGTGTCCGTTCTGCACGAATCATCTGCTCAGCGTCGAGAAAAGCTACGTGTGGGAATTCACGAACCCTTTGACGAACCATCGTCATCTGCTGAACGATCGTCTGATCAACTGGGGTGGGAAGCTGGTTCGTCTTGAGGTGGGCTTCGACCTCACCGATCAAAAAGAAGAGGGTATGCGCTTTCGGAACCTGCATCGCAACGAGGAGGTCATCCTCGAGATCGCTAACGATCTGTATCGCGAGACCGATCCGGAGCGCGCGTCCGTGCGCATGCTCGAACGGTTGGGCGAGGAGCTTGGAGCCGAGCGTTCCTATCTGTTCTCGGCTCGCGGAGAAGGGTTCAGCAATACGCACGAGTGGTGTGCTGACGGCATATCCTCCCAGATCGAAAGCCTTCAGGATATGGACTACCGTTTGTTCGAGCGGTGGCTCGACCTGTTCGGTCGGGGGGAATGCGTGCTGATCGAGGATCTGGACGCCATCAAGGGCGTTGTCGATCCTCGGGAGTACGAAACGCTGCACGTGCAGGAGATCGCCAGTCTGGTCGTCGCACCCATCGAACGCGACGGGCGTCTCGTGGGCTTCCTCGGCATGGACAACCCTCCGGCCGACCAGATCCGCGACATCGCGCCGCTGCTGCGCACGTTGTGCTACTTCTACAGCATGACGTTGCAGCGTATCGAAAACGAGCGCCAGCTGGTGGCGATGAGCTATCACGATTCTCTGACCGGGCTGTACAATCGAAACCGCTACAACGAGGACGTGCGGCGCCTTGAGAAGCTGGCGCGCCCGTTCGGCGCGGTTTTTCTCGATGTCAACGGCATGAAGGAGATCAACGATCGCGGCGGCCATGCTGAAGGCGACCATCTGTTGCAAGCATGAGCTCAGACGATGCAGCGCGTTCTCGGAGAGGTTGCGCGGCTGTACCGTGTGGGCGGCGACGAGTTCGTGGCCACGGTCGTGGATACCGACGAAGCGGGCTTTCGGTCGCTTGTGGAGCGGCTGCAGAAAGCGTTCGACGAAGTTCCGTCGTGCGAGGTGGCTATCGGCGCGCAATGGACGCCGCGATCGAGTGAGATCGATAGAACGTTGTTCGATGCAGACGAGGCGATGTACCGCGATAAGCGCCGTTTCTACCAGAACAGGAGCACGTCGGACGTAGCGCCTTCTCGACGTGCTCGCGGCGACCGCTTCGACGAGCGCGAAAGGGCGAAGGCGCGAGATGTCGCGCAGGAAGGCACGCTCATGGAGCTGCTGGGCATCGGGTTTGCTCGTCATAGGTTGGATGAAGCTTTCACAACTCTCGAATCCAATGCTTGCTACAGTTTGGTGACGGGCGACGACGAGGAGGGGCGTCGAGCCGTCGGTGCGTTGGCCAAGGAGGCTCGCGAGGCGGGCGAGCGAGGCTTCGCCGGAACCGTGTGTGTGAATCGCGGCGGCGCTCCCGCACGGGTGCGAGTTTCAGGCGCTTTCGCAGAAGACGAGGCCGCGGGAGGTGCGGTGGCGCTCGCGTCCTACGTCGATGTCGAAGATGCGCTTGCGTCCATGGGAAAGGAAGCCTACAAGCCCTCGAACAGCTGACCCAGCGTCACGCCCAAGCCGAGCGCGACCTTCTCCATGAAGTCGATGGTGGCGTTGCGGTTGCCCGCCTCCACCTTGCGAGGTACGACCGTCCTACGCCCGTCATGAGCGCAAGCTGCTCCTGCGTCAGATTGCTCTCCTCGCGAAGCGCCCGGACGCGCTGTCCGAGGAGTATCCTGGTTGCTCGGGTCAAAAGGCTACAACCCTTTGAAGAATTCTTCCAAGGAAAGGCCGAGACCCTTGGAAATCTTCTCTATGCATTCGAGGCTCGGGTTTCGCTTCCCGCCTTCGATTTTTGCCAGGTAAGAGCGCTCGACGTTCACCATCAGCGCAAGCTTCTGCTGCGAGAGCTTCTGGCTTTTACGCAGTTCTCGGATTCGGTTGCCGACGAATGTTCTCGTTTCCTGTGACATGCAATCAGGGTATCCGGTGTCAAACACGCAATTGAGTTCTATGGAACCCAAAAGCGGACAATCGGGCTCGCCCTATGACGATGCGGATTGCGAAAAGAGAAGCCCTTGCTTGAAGTGCGCGGATAACCGCAGAGGAACATGCCGTTTACGAGCGTGGAAAAAGCCCTACCCCCGGCCAGAAGGATGAACCCACCTTAAAAGGTGGGTGCTCGCAGCCCGCTTCCTGGCTTTCGTGTCAACGGACACGAATCCCCATTTCACACGCGATCTTGAGCTCCCTCATGTATCAGCATCGGTCCATCGCAAAGTATGGCTACGAGGGCAGGACCTGCTTTTGAGTATATGGGTAGCATCGTTAAAATAAAGACTTGACATCCGGTTGTTTCGCCGATTACACAACCCGGTCTTCTACATGCCGAGCGGCTGCGGATCGAGCGACGGAATGCGAGGACGGGAGTGCGTTGTCGCCCGAAGGCCTCGTTTTCGGGCGCGATTCCGAGTTTTTCGGGCGACAACGCAACGTCCGCTAGGCAAACAAGCGTTCGCATGATACGATATATGGCATGGATACCTTATTTACCGAAATGGAAAACGAGCGGAAGTCGGAAGTGGCGCCCTTGGCGGTGCGCATGCGTCCGCGCACGCTCGAGGAAGTGGTCGGCCAGGACGAGGCGGTGGGCCCCGGCTCGTGGCTGCGCAACGCCATCGAGCAGGACCAGTTGAGCTCGGTCATCCTGTTCGGCCCGGCGGGCACGGGCAAGACCTCGCTCGCGCACGTCATCGCCGAGACGACGAAGGCTACGTTCGTGGAGGTGTCGGCCATCGGCGGCACGGTTTCGGATCTGCGCCGCGAAATCGATGCCGCCGACAAGCGCCTGTCGGCGTTCGGTTTGCGCACCATCCTGTTCGTCGACGAGATCCACCGCTTCAACCGCAGCCAGCAGGACGCGCTGCTGCACGCCGTGGAGGATCGCGTGCTGGTGCTGGTGGGAGCCACAACGGAGAACCCCTTCTTCGAGGTTAACTCGGCGCTGATCAGCCGCTCGCGCGTGGTGGAGCTGCACGGGCTGTCCGACGAGGAGATCGTCAGCCTCGTGGAGCGTGCGCTGGTCGACGAGCGCGGCCTGGGCGGCCGCTATCGGTTGGATGCCAAAGCGCGCGACGCCATCGTGCTGCTGGCGGGCGGCGACGGGCGCGCGGCGCTCACCACGTTGGAGCTTGCCGCCGGTATGGTGCAGCCCGGCACCTCGAAGAAGCCCGCGAAGATCACCGAGGGCAACGTGCGCGCGGCCACGCCGCATCGCTCGCTGCCCTACGACAAGAACAAGGACATGCACTACGACGTCATCTCGGCGTTCATCAAGTCCATGCGCGGCAGCGACCCCGATGCCGCGCTGTACTGGCTCGCCCGCATGATCGATGGGGGAGAAGACCCGAAGTTCATCGCGCGCCGCATGTTCATTGCCGCGTCGGAGGACATCGGCAACGCCGATCCGCAGGCGCTGCTCATCGCTGAAGCCGCGTTCAAGTCGGCCGAGGTCATCGGCTATCCCGAGTGCCGCATCAACCTGGCGCAGGCTGCCATCTACCTGGCGCTCGCGCCCAAGAGCAACGCGGCGGAGGCGGGCATCGATGCCGCGCTGAACGAGGTGCGCAACGGGCCGTCTCGCAACGTGCCCGACCATCTGCGCGATCGGCACCGCCCCGGATCCGAGAACTACGGCGAGTACAAGTATCCGCACAGCTACCCCAGCGGCTGGGTGAGCCAGCGCTACCTGCCCGACGGTTTGGAGCGCGGCTGCTTCTACCGGTCGAGCGATCGCGGCTGGGAGGCCTACCGCAGCGACACGTTCGCGCGAGACCGTCTGGATTCCGGAGAAAACCCCACGTCGCGCGGAAGGTAACCGATTGTCTACTCCTGTGGAAGCAGGGTGAAAAGTTGACCTCGGCCTGTATATCATCCAAGGTGCTCGTGCTATAGTAATGGCTTCGGAAACAGGAGGCATACGGTGGATATCAGCGAAATTCTCAGCATAGCGTTGCCGGTGGTCTATGTGATCGTGGGCGCGGTGCTGGTGTGGCTCGTCATCGAGCTTGTCATGACCGTGCGCAAGACACGCAAGACGGTCGACGATCTGCAGAGGCAGGTCGAGCCTACGCTGGCAAGCGTGGAGCGTATCACGGCGTCGCTCGAGCCCGTCGCGGCGAAGGTGGATCCGCTGGTGGAGCGTGTGTCGCTGACGGTCGATGCCGCCAACCTCGAGATCATGCGCGTCGATCAGATTCTCGAAGATGTGAACGAGATCACCGACTCGGTGGCCTCGGCCGTCGAAGCGGTGGACACGGTGACCAACGCTCCGGTGGAATTGGTGAACAACGTGACCTCGCGCGTGCGCAACGCGTTCAAGTCGCGCCGCGCCAGCGACGAGTCGGTTGCCCTCGGCCAGGCGAAAGCCGAGCGCTCCGCCTCCCATGGTGCGAGCGGACGCGGCACCGAAGTGCCCGTTTCGACCGCCGACGTCGTCAAGGGCGTCGTGACCACCTCGGTCGCGGCCGCGAAGGAGGCCGTTGCCGACCAGCGCGAGCAACGCGCCGAGCAGCGTGCCGAGCGAGACGAGAAGGCAGAAGCCAAACGCGTCGCCGCCGATAAGACGTCCGAAGTCGCCGCCACCATGGCCGATGCCGTGGCTACCGCCGCGAACGCCGATGCCGCAGCTGCGCAGCAGTACTTCACGTACGACGCAGACGAAAAAGCGAACCAGGGCAAGTAACGACAGCATACACGGCACGAAAGGGCGACTCGGTGGAGACTCCCAGCTCCGAAGCGACGAAAACCGACAAAGCGAAGCGAAGCTTTCTCATAGTCTGGACGATCGTGGGCGGCATTCTGCTCACGGGCGTTCTCGTTTACCTGTTCAATATTTTGAGCGTGCCTATCGGCATCGTCATCTGGTCCATCGTCATCGTATTCTGCCTGCGAGGACCGGTGAACAAGCTGGAGAAACTGGGCGTTCCACGCGTGGCCGGCACGACGATCGCCTACGTCCTGATGTTCGTTGTTCTGGCTTTGGTGGGGCTTCTCATGTTCTCGCCGGCGTTCGGCGTGGGCGACCAGTTCACCAACCTCATCGAGAGCATTCCGGGCTACGTTCAGACCATCGCCGGGTGGGGCAACGACCTGTACACGCGCTACGCCGACGTGCTTCAGAACGACACGGTGCAAACGTGGATCAACAATGCGCTGGACGCCATCGTCTCATGGGCTTCGACGTTCGCCCGCGATAGCGCCAACGGCGTGGTCGCCATCGGGACGGGTCTGGTCAACACGTTCGTTGCGCTCGGGTTTGCGCTGGTGGTGGCTTTCTGGATCCTCATGGAGCTTCCGCAGCTTGGACGCGAATGCATGCGCCTCGTCAACCCGAAGCGCCACGAGGATCTGGAAATGCTGCACGTCACGTTCACGCGCGTCATGGGCGGCTACATCAAGGGCACGCTTTTGCAGTGCGCCATCATCGGCGTGGGCTGCGTCGTTCTGTTCGGCGCCATCGGCATCCCGAACTACGCGGCGCTCGGCGGCATCGCCGGCCTGTTGAACATCATCCCCATCGTGGGCCCGTGGCTCGGCGGTGCGCTTGCGGCCATCGTGGGCGTGTTCGTCAGCCCCTGGATCGCGGTCATCGCGCTCGGCGGCACCATCGCCATCCAGCAGATCGTCTATACGTTTATTTCGCCGAAGATCATGGCGAACTCGGTGGACGTTCATCCGGCGCTCACCCTCATCGCTTTGATGGCGGGCTCCGCTATAGGCGGCGCTATGAGCGGCTTCACGGGCTCGCTTGTGGGTATGTTGGCTTCCATTCCCGCCGTCGCGGTTGCGAAGTCGGTTTTCGTGTATTATTTCGAAAAGCGCACGGGGCGGCAGCTGGTAAGCGCAGACGGCGTGTTCTTCCAAGGCACCACCGCCTCGGACGGCACGCTCGATCCCATCGCCGATGCCACGTCGCCGCATCCCGACATCTCGGCGGCGTTCGAGCGCGTCGAGCAGCGCAAGGCCGAGGCCGATCAGAAGGCGCAGCATCGTGAGAAGCGTTGATCGGGCTTTGTTGGCCTGAGCGCGTGGGGGCGTGCGGGCGCACGTCGTTAGTGGAGCAGCGGGTCGTGCGAGGCGGCCCCCGAGGAGATAGAAAGACACGACTATGAAGTACATGACCAGCGCGGAGATCCGCGAGAAGTACCTGAGCTTTTTTGAGGAGAAGGGCTGCAAGCGCTGGCCCTCGTCATCGCTCATTCCCGACGACCCGTCGTTGTTGCTGACGAGCGCCGGCATGGTGCAGTTCAAGCCGTATTTCCTGCAGCAGAAGCACCTCGAAGCCCCCTACATCGGTACGACGACGGTGCAGAAGTGCGTGCGCACGAACGACATCGACATCATCGGCACCACGGGCCGTCACCAGAGCTTCTTCGAGATGTTGGGCAACTTCAGCTTCGGCGAATACTTCAAGGAGGAGATGTGCGCGTGGGCGTACGAATTCTCCACCGAGGTGCTGGGCCTGCCGGCCGAGCGCCTGTACTTCACCGTGTATCTCGACGACGACGAGACCATCGAGATCTGGAAGAAGCTGGGCGTGCCCGACGACCATATCTCGCGCCTGGGCGAGGATGACAACTTCTGGCGTGCCGGGCCTACGGGCCCCTGCGGCCCCTGCTCGGAGATCTACTTCGATCAGGGCGAGGACTTCGGCTGCGGCAGCCCCGACTGCGCGCCTGGTTGCGACTGCGACCGCTTCCTGGAGTACTGGAACCTCGTGTTCACCCAGTACGACGGGCAGGAAGACGGCACGTTCGTACCCCTTCCGAAGAAGAACATCGACACGGGCATGGGTCTGGAGCGCATCGCGGCCATCCTGCAGGGCGTCCAGTCCAATTACGAGACGGACGTGCTGCGCAGCCTCGTGGCGGTGGGCGAGAAGCTGACCGGAACGACGTACGGCGAGGACGCGGCCATCGACCTATCGCTGCGCATCATGGCCGATCACAGCCGTGCCGTGGCATTCATGATCGCCGACGGCATCCTGCCCTCCAACGAAGGCCGCGGCTATGTGCTGCGCCGTCTGCTGCGTCGCGCCGTGATGAAGGGCCATCTGCTGGGCCTCGACAAGCCGTTCCTCAACGATTACGTCGACGAGATCGTGAACCTCATGGGTCACGTGTACCCTGAGATCGTGGAGAACCGCGAGCTCACGCGGCGCGTCATCCTGTCCGAGGAAGAGCGCTTCGGCTCAAACCTGCGCCAGGGCCGCGCGTTCCTCGACGAGGCGCTGGCCGAGCTCGAGGGCGAGGTGCTGCCGGGCGACCGCGCGTTCACGCTGCACGATACGTACGGCTTCCCCGTGGAGGTCACGCGAGAGCTGTGCGACGAGCGCGGCATCGAAGTTGATATGGAAGGCTTCGGCCGCTGCATGGACGAGCAGCGCGAGCGCGCTCGCGCTGCCAATACGAAGGACGCCGAGGCGGCCTGGTCCACCTATGGCGGCGTGATGAACGAGATCCTCGAGGCCGTGGGTCCCACCGAATTCCTCGGCTATACGAAGAACGACGCCGAAGCGCGCGTGCTGGCGCTCGTGAAAGACGGCGTGCAGGTGGATGTGCTGGAGGCGGGCGACGAGGGTCGCGTGGTGTTGGACGCTACGCCCTTCTACGCTGAGAAGGGCGGCCAGATCGGCGACGCCGGCGTGCTTGCGAAGGACGATGCCATCGTGGCGGTCCTGGACACGAAGGAGCCCGAGAAGGGCCTGATCGCGCACACCGTGAAGGTGGAGAGCGGTCGCTTGAGCGCGGGCGATGCCGTGCATGCCGCCATCGACGTGCCGCGCCGCGAGCGTATCCGCCGCAACCACACCGCTACGCACATCCTGCATTGGGCGCTGCGCGAGGTGCTGGGCGATCATGTGAAGCAAGCGGGCAGCTACGTCGCCGACAGCCGTCTGCGCTTCGACTTCACCCACTTCGAGGCCATGACGGCCGAACAGATCGCCGAGGTGGAGCGCCTGGCGAACCAGAAGATCATGGAGAATCATCCCGTGCGCGCCTACGAGACGTCGCTCGCATCGGCACGCGAAGCCGGCGTCATGGCGCTGTTCGGCGAGAAGTACGGCGAGTTCGTGCGCGTGCTCGACATCGAGGGCTTTTCGCAGGAGCTGTGCGGCGGTACCCACGTTTCGGCTACGAGCGAAATCGGCTTCGTTAAGATAACCTCCGAGACCAGCGTGGGCGCGAACCTGCGTCGCATCGAAGCCGTGACCAGCTTCGACGCGCTTGCGTACATGAATCGCGTGGAGGCTGAGCTCAAGGAGGCGGCCGAGTCTTTGCGCGTGCCCCTGTTCGACGTGAGCGAGCGCACGGCATCGAACATGAAGACCTTGAAAGACCTGCAGACGAAGCTGAAGCGTGGGCGCGAGGCCGTGGCCGACGACGGCATCAACGCCTTGCTCGAGACCGCGCAGACGAGCGCTGCGGGCTATCCGGTAGTGTTCGGCCGCATGCCGGAGGCCGATGCGGGTCAGATGCGCAATATGTGGGATGTGCTGCGCGCGCGTCTGGGCCAGCCGGGCGCCGCGGTGCTGGCCACGGAGAAAGACGGCAAGCCCACGCTGTTGGCGGCCGGCACGCCGGAGGCGGTGGAGGTGGGCTTCGACGCAGACGCCGTCATCAAGGCGATCTCGGGGAACATCAAGGGCGGCGGCGGCGGAAAGGCCGCCATGGCGCAGGCCGGCGGCAAAGACGCCTCGGGCATCGACGCGGCCCTTCAGGCTGCGCGCGACATGCTGCTGTAGGGTTGTTGGCTGGGCGCCGTGCCGAGGGGTGCGGCGCCCAGGCGGTCCCGAGCTCGCTCGAAACGTCCACAGGACGTTTCGACTCGATGGGTGCGGCGTCGCGAAGCGAAGCGTGACAAGTCCCCGAAGGGGGAATCTCGCGGCGCACCCCTCGGCACGGCGCCCGAGGCGGTTCTTCCGCTGGGGGCACCGGCTCTGCGAGCGGCGCTTCAACCTGCGGGGCGTCTTTTTCGGCGGCTTCTCCGTGAATCGGAGAAGCCCTTTTTTCATCCTGGGGAGTGATCATGCTGCCTCGCTTGCCTCTTCGGGACGCGCGTGACCGTCTTGTCGTCTTCGTCAACCTGGGGCGTGCGAAACGGATCGAGAAATCCTATTCGGTCGTTTGGCGGGTTGATTTTGGCAAGAATTTCGAGGTAGGTAAAAGTTACATATATCTAACTTTGCTAAAAGCGAGCGTGTGAGAAAACCGACCAGGTGTTTTGCGCATAAGTTACGATGCAAAGACGGTCTTCTGGCGTCCCACATTCACCTAGCTCAAAATTTTTGCCATATTCTCGCACCTCGACGACAAGCCGCCGTCTATCGACCGTGCGATTTTCTCAAAAGAGGTTGCGAGCATGCTTGCGCTCTTCGCCAGGTTGCCGCATTGACGTACAATAGGCTGAAAGCGGAAAGCCGCGCGTATCCGCCGGTAACATGAAAGGGCTCATCATGCGAATTATGGCTTTGGATATTGGGGAGACGCGCGTGGGGGTTGCGGTGAGCGATCCGGGGGAGCGGGTGGCTTCTCCGGTGGCCGTGCTGCCCGCCTCGGAAGTGCTGAACTGCGCGAAGCCGTTCCAGCGAGCGCTTGAGGATTGGGAGCCGGAGCTGCTGCTGTGCGGACTTCCCTACACCATGGCGGGCGCGGAGGGGCCTCAGGCCGCGCGCATTCGGAAAGCGGCGAAAACCATATCCGACGCCTGCGGCATCCCTTACGAATTCGCTGATGAGCGGTTAAGTTCGCAGGAAGCCAAACGGAGTTTGCGTGAAAAGGGCATGACCGAGAAGGCCATGCGCGGCAAAATAGATATGATAGCCGCAAGTTTGTTTTTGCAGGCGTGGCTTGACGCGCGCCGTGAGGCTTGATGGAAGAAGAGGATCAGTTCCATGCCCCAGCACAGGAAGCAAGTCACCTATTCTCAGCGTCCGAACCATGCAGCTCGCTCGGCTCATGCCCGGGGCGAGCGCCAGTTCCGTACGTACGATACCAGCTATATCCGCCCGAAGAAAAGCAAGGCTCCTGCTATAGTCGCCGCCGTTTTGGCCGTTCTTGTCGTCGGAGGTTTGGCGTGGGGCGCGCTCACCCTGTTCAACAGCTGTTCCGCGCAATCGGTCGAGCTTCTGGCCGAGGGTCAGGAGGCCACGATCACGGTGGCCGAAGGTGCTGGTGCCAAGGTCGTCGGAGAGCAGCTTGCGGAAGCCCGTCTGGTTTCCAATGCGGGAGACTTCACGAAGCGCGTCAACGAGATGGGCGTTGATTCCCAGCTCAAGCCCGGTACCTACACATTCGCGGGCGGTATGTCGCTCGACGCCATCATCAACCAGCTGACGGCCGGTCCGGTGGCGAACGCGCTCACCATCTCCGAAGGAAGCACGCTCGAGGCCGTTGCCCAGAGCGTGGCAACCTTCACCGAGAATCGCATCACGGCGGACGCGTTCACGGCCGCTGCGTCGGATGCCAGCTCATACGCGGCCGACTACGACTTCCTGGCCGACGCGGGCACGAACAGCCTGGAAGGCTTCCTGTTCCCGAAAACGTACGAGATCGGCGACGATGCCACGGCCGAGTCGGTAGTGCGCATGATGCTCGACCAGTTCAAGACCGAGACGTCGGGGCTCGATTGGTCCTACCCGCAAAGCCAGGGCCTCACCATCTACGATGCCGTGAAGCTGGCTTCCATCGTTGAGCGCGAGTCGTCGGGCGACGAGCAGATCCGCGCCCAGGTGGCCTCGGTGTTCTACAACCGCCTGAACAACTTCGGCGATCCGAACTACGGCTTCCTGCAAAGCGATGCGACCACGGCTTACGAGCTGGGTCACGACCCCACCCCCGAGGATATCAAGAATCCAACACCGTTCAACACCTACACGAACACGGGTCTGCCTCCCACGCCCATCTGCTCGCCGGGTCTCGATTGCCTGCAAGCCGTGTGCAACCCTGCGCAGACGAACTACTTCTTCTTCTACTTCGCGCCTGATGAAAGCGGTACGATGCAGTACTACTTCAGCGAAACGTACGAAGAGCATCAGCAGACGTTCTCCTAGGCCGTTAGCGACAACGCCATGGCTTTTCTCGAACCCGACCGCTACTTTGCGCGCATCTCGCGCATCGATATCGACCGCGACCTGCTGGCGCTGGACTTTCGCAACGTGCTGCTGGACGTGGACAACACCATCCTCACGCGTGACACCCACGAAGTGCCGCGTGACGTAGGGTTCTGGCTGGCGAAGGCGCGCGACGCGGGCATTACGTTCTGCCTTGTGTCCAACAACTGGCACGAAGGGGTGTACCATCTGGCGAACCGCCTTTCGCTGCCCATCGTGGCGAAGGCCGTCAAGCCGTTGCCGCCCGCGTTCCTCATGGCTTTGCGCAAGGTGGGAGCGAAGCGTTCCGAGACGGTGGTCATCGGCGATCAGCTGGTCACCGACGTCATGGGCGCGCATTTTCTGGGCATGAAGGCGTATCTGCTGGCTCCGCTGGTGGAGCAGGATCTGCCCCATACGCTGCTGCTGCGCAACTTCGAGCGCGTCGTCATGGGCGAGCGTAAGCCGGAGGGCGCCGCATCGACGTCGCAGAACGCCGTCCCCTGCGAGGATGAGGAACCCGACGCGCAGGGCGTCTGATGTGAACGAGCGAGCGAAAGGATCGTTATGACCGACACGCAAGTCGAACGGCCGGCCGAGAGCCTGTACCTCTTGGGACATCCCATTGCGCACTCTTCGTCGCCCACGATGTACAACGCCGTGTACGAGCGCTTAGGATTGCCGTGGCGCTACGGTTTGGCTGATTGCGCGACCGAGGAAGAGGCGCGCTCGTTCGTGGAGGCGCGCGGCTTCCTGTCCATCAACATCACCACGCCGTACAAGCCGCTCGCGTTCGAGGCCGCCACGGCGAAGGCTGCCACGGCGAAGCTCGCCCAGGGCGCGAACGTGCTGGTGAAGAAGGGTGACGCGCTCATCGGCTTCAACACCGACGGCCAGGGCTGCGTGGCGTACTTGGAGCGCACGGGCTTTTGCTTCGCAGGCAAGCGCGTGGCCGTGTGCGGCACGGGCCCCACGGCGCTGTCCATCCTGCACGCATGCGCCATCGCCGGGGCGGACGTGGCCATGCTGGTCGGGCGCGACAAGGAGCGCTCCCGCAAGGTGCTCGAAGGCTACGTCGAGCGGTTCGGCCTGTTGGCAAATGCCACGGTGGACCTGCCGGCAGCGCAGGCGCACCATCGCAGCTTCCGCACGGCTTACGAGCGCACCACGTTCAAGTTCGGCAGCTACACCACGTCCACGAAGGCGCTGGCCGCCGCCGATCTCGTGGTGAACGCGACGCCGCTCGGCATGAACGAGGGCGACGGCTCGCCGTTCGACGTCGAGCTTCTGAGCACGGGCCAGACCGTGTTCGACGCGGTATACGGCCACGGCGAGACGGCGCTCGTGCGCGCCGCGCGCGAAGCGGGATGCACGGTGCACGACGGCGCCGGGATGCTGGTAGCGCAGGCAGTGGCCACCGTGCACGCCGTGTGCGACCTCGCCGAGGTCGACGTCGCCCTGTCTGACGACGAGCTGTTCGCCTTGATGGCGGAAGCGGCAGGGTTCGACCTGTAGACTTCCGTCATCCTGAACGGAACCGACTGGTTGCTTCGTCATCCTGAGCGGAGCGCGTAGCGCGGAGTCGAAGGATCCCGTGCGGCACCAGCTGGAAGCGTCTCGGTTGGCACCGTGCGGGATCCTTCGCGTCCCCGCTTCGCGGAGCCTCCCTGTGCTCGCTCAGGATGACGAGTGCGTGAGCCATAGGGATGGGGTTGATGACTCATTCGATGCGGATGCGGCGTGCGACCTGCTTTTTGCTAGCCTTGCCTGAACGGTAGGGTACAATACGATGCGAACCATTCGTATCAGCGCGGAAAGCGACAGACTATGCGATACCTAACAGCAGGCGAGAGCCACGGTCCGTGCCTGACGGCCATCGTCGAAGGCGTGCCCGCGGGCTTGAAGATCTCCGAATCGCAGATCAACACCGACCTTTCTCGTCGTCAGTCCGGTTACGGGCGCGGCGGGCGCCAGCGCATCGAGCGCGACACGGTTGAGGTCGTCTCCGGCGTGCGCTTCGGCCGCACGCTGGGAACTCCTATCGCGCTCGTGGTGCGCAACCGGGACTGGGAGAACTGGACCGATCGCATGGCCGCGTTCGGCGAGGCTTCGTCCGACCTCGCCCGCGAGGTCACGCCACGCCCCGGCCACGCCGACCTCGTGGGGGCGCTCAAAACCGACACGTCCGACTGCCGCAACATCCTCGAGCGCGCAAGCGCCCGCGAGACAGCTGCGCGCGTGGCGGCGGCCGGCATCGCGCGCGAGTTCTTGGCCGACCTGGGCGTGGAGGTGTTCTCGTACGTCACGTCCATCGGAAGCGCGTCCTTCAAAGAGGACGACGCGCTCATGAACGCTCCCGACTACAAGCCGCTGGCTATCGAGACGAGCGAGGTGCGCTGTCCCGACGAGCGGGCGACGGAGGCCATGAAGGCCGAGATCGACCGCGCGAAAGACGCGGGCGAGAGCCTGGGCGGCACGTTCCGCGTCGTGGTGACGGGGCTCGTGCCGGGCGTGGGCGGCTACGCTACGGCGGACGATCGTCTGACCTCGCGTTTGGGAGCGGCGCTGTTCTCCATCCCCGCCATCAAGGGCGTCGAGTTCGGTCTGGGCTTCGAAGCGGCTCGCCGCGTGGGCTCCGAGGTGCACGACCCCATCGCGCTGGACAAGCAGGTCGGCTTCGTGCGCACGTCGAACAATGCGGGCGGCCTCGAAGGCGGCATGACCACGGGCATGCCCCTCATCGTGAGTGCGGCCATGAAGCCCATTCCCACGCTCATGACGCCGCTCGAGACGGTGAACCTCGACACGTTGGAAGTCGAAGAGGCGTCGAAGGAGCGCAGCGACACGTGCGCCGTGCCCGCCTGCGCCGTGGTGGCCGAGAGCGAGGTGGCGTTCGTGCTGGCCGAGGCGTACCTCGAGAAGTTCGGGCGCGATAACATGGCCGACATCAAGGCGGCCGTGAAAGCGTACCGCCAGCGGCTCAGGACGATGGCGCGATGAGGCACGAGGCTTCGAGGCGACCTCGCGTGGTGGGGGAGCTTGCGCGCCCCGTGTTCTTCGTGGGATTCATGGGCGCGGGGAAGACGTCGGTCGCGCGACGGCTGGCGCGCACCTGCGGCGTGGCCTCGGTGGACATGGACACGTACCTCGAGCGCCGCGAGGGCAAGCGCGTGAAGGAGATCTTCGCGCAGGCGGGCGAGGACGGCTTCCGCGCCATCGAGACGGACGTGCTGCGCGAGCTGGCCGGCAAGGAGCCGCTGCTCGTGTCGTGCGGCGGCGGCGTGGTGAAGCGCGATGAGAACCGCGCCATCCTGCGCGATGCGGGGTTCGTCGTGTACCTGAAGGTCACGGCCGACGAGGCGAAGTCGCGCATCAGCGACACCTCCACGCGCCCTTTGTTCCAGGACCTCGATGCCGCGCGCAAGACGTCCGAGGAGCGCCTGCCCCTGTACGCCGAGGTGGCCGACCTCACCATCGACACCGCCGGCAAGAACGTGGCTACCATCGCGCGCGAAGTGCAGAGCGCGCTCGAGAAGGAGGGCATCCTGTGCCTGCAACGAAAGTGATCGTCAACATCCCCGGCGAAGAAGCCTACGACGTGCGCATCGGCGGCGGCGTGCTGGCGAATCTGGGCGCGCATCTGCGCAAGCTGCCGGCGTTCGCCGAGTCGGACCGCGCGCTCGTCGTCACCGACGAGAACGTTGCGCCGCTGTACCGCGCCGACGCGAAGGAAGCGCTCGCGCAAGCCGGGTTCCGCGTGAGCGACATCGCCGTGCCGGCGGGCGAAGGCTCGAAGTCTGTCGAGGTGGCGGGAGAGATATGGGAGGCCATGGCCAGCCTTGCGCTCGGCCGCGACTGCGTGGTGGTGGCGCTCGGCGGCGGCGTGGTGGGCGACCTCGCCGGGTTCGTTGCCGCAACCTATATGCGCGGCGTGCCGGTGGTGCAGGTTCCCACGACGCTGCTATCTATGGTGGACTCGTCGGTGGGCGGCAAAACCGGCGTCAACCTGGCGGCCGGCAAGAACCTCGTGGGCGCGTTCAAACAGCCGGCGTACGTGTGCGCCGACACGGCCACGCTGGCCACGCTTGATGAGCGCGAGTGGGCCTGCGGTTGCGCGGAGATAGCGAAGTCCGCGGTCATCGACTCGGACGACTTCTTCTTCTGGCTGGTTGACGCGGCGGGCGCGCTGGCGGCGCGCGATGAGGTGGTAGTAGAGGAGGCCATCGCGCGCTCGGTGGTGTTCAAGGCCGACGTGGTGGCCGCCGACAAGTCCGAGAGCAAGGGCGTGCGCGAGTGCCTGAACTACGGCCACACGTTGGGACATGCGGTCGAATCGCTGGCGGGGTACGGCGCGTTCTCGCACGGCGCGGCCGTGGCCGAGGGCATGCGCTTCGCCGCGCGCATGGCCGTGTCGCTGGTGGACGCGCCGCTCGATTTGGTCGAGACGCAGGACAGCCTGCTCGACCAGCTGGGCCTGCCCGCCCTCGACTGGTCGGCCGAGCCGGAGGCCATGCTGGAGGCCATGAAGCGCGACAAGAAGGCCCGTCGCGGCCAGGTGCGCTTCGTGCTGCCCCGCGACGTGGGTTCCTGGCAGCTCGCCGATGTCGACGACGCCACCATCCTCGACCACCTGAACGCTTGGGCTCGCTCGAAGGCATAGGGGAGGAAGCCGATTATGAAGAAGATTCTGGTGTTGAACGGGCCGAACCTCAATTTGCTGGGAGTCCGCGAGCCCGACGTGTACGGCACGGTGACGCTTGCCGACATCGAGCGCGAGGTGACGGAATACGCGGCCGAGCGGGGTGCGAGCGTCGACTGCTTCCAAAGCAACCATGAGGGCGCGCTCATCGACAAGTTGCACGAGGCGCGCGGCGCGTACGACGGCATCGTCTACAATCCCGGTGCGCACACGCACTACTCGTACGCGCTGCGCGACGCCGTGTCGTCCATCGACGTGCCCACGGTGGAGGTGCATCTATCCGATATTTCCGCGCGCGAGGAGTTCCGCCGCATCTCGGTCATCGCGCCGGTATGCGTGGCGCAGATCAAGGGCAAGGGCAAAGAGGGCTACAAGGAGGCCGTCGATGTGCTGCTCGCCCGATAGCGCCGCGCTCGCTGCGGCTGCCGGGCCTCGCCTCGATCGTCTCCGCGCCGCCTGCGCCGATGCGGGCATGGGCGCGTTCTTCGTGCGCGACACCTCGAACATCGCCTGGCTCACCGCGTTCGACGGCGTGTTCGACGACGAGGACGCGCACGCGCTGCTGGTTACGCCGAGCGATGCCGTGCTGCACACCGACTCGCGCTACAGCGAGGCAGCGCGCGCGGCGGCTGCCCGCGAAGGTGCGGTCGCGGTCGACGACGCACGGGTCACCCACGCGAAGTTCGTCGCCGAAACCTTCGCCGCCCGCCATGCCGACCGGCCGTCGGTCGAGGCCGAAGCCATCGCGCTCGGCATCGAGGACTCCATGTCGCTCGCCGGCTTTCGCGCCCTCGAAGCCGCCTTCGCGGAGGTTCCCGAGCGTCCGAAACTGCGAGAAACGTCTGACTTCATCGTGAACCTGCGCGCCGTGAAAGACGTGCAGGAGATCGCGCGCATGAAGGCGGCCCAGGCCGTCACCGACGCCGCGTTCGCGCACATCGTGGGGTACATGCGTCCCGGCATGACCGAGCGCGAGGTGCAGATCGAGCTGGAGGACTTCATGCGTCGCCACGGCGCCGAGGGCCTTGCGTTCCCGTCCATCGTAGCCGCGGGCGCGAACGGCGCGAGTCCCCATGCCATTCCTGGCCAGACGGTGCTCGAGGCGGGTCAATGCGTCGTGCTCGATTTCGGCGCACGGGCGCACGGGTACTGCTCGGACATGACGCGCACGGTGTTCTTGGGCCAGCCGTCCCAGAAGATGCGCGATGCCTACGCGGCCATCCGCAGCGCGAACGAGCAGGTGGAAGCCGTGCTCAAGCCGGGCGTGACGGGCAAGGCCATGCACGAGCTGGCCGAGCGCGCGCTCGCGGACGCGGGTTTTGCCGGCAAGATGGGCCACAGCTTGGGCCACGGCGTGGGCATCGACATCCACGAGCAGCCCGCGCTGTCGCCGCGCAACGAGCAGCCCCTCGTGCCGGGCAACGTGGTGACGGTCGAGCCGGGCATCTACCTGCCGGGCGAATTCGGCATGCGCCTGGAAGATTTCGGCGTGATCACGCCCGACGGCTTCGAGGTCTTCACCCGATCAACCCACGATCCGGTGATCCTGTAGCCGGTTCTCCGCCCGGGCGGTGGATTTCTGGGCGCAAAACGGCACCCATGACAATTCTGAGAGGGAAAATCGGGCGGTGAAAGCCTCAGGATTTTCGCCATCTGGGCTTTTGCCGGGTCAACGGGGCGCTGCATCCAACAAATGCATCCGGAAAATGTCATGGGTGCCGTTTTGCGCCCAGCACCTCGGCGCGCGTTGCGGTTTCGCGTCCGTCCCGTCGGTTTGCCCTGATTTTTTTCTGATACGGTTGATGTGCGCACGCAAGGTTTGCCCGACACGCTATAATGTACCGGTTTGAACGCTGATCGGGCCCCGCGGCGCGCAGCGGATCGCCCGTGAACGAAAGGATTACCGAGTATGGCTATCTCTACCGCCGATTTCAAGAACGGCATGTGCATCGAGTTTAACGGCAAGCTGTGCACCATCGTCGAGTTCCAGCATGTGAAGCCCGGCAAGGGCAGCGCCTTCGTCCGCACGAAGCTGCGCGACATCAAGACCGGCCGCATCATCGACAACACGTTCAACGCCGGCGTCAAGGTTGAATCCGTGCGTCTCGAGACGAAGAAGCTGCAGTACCTCTACAACGACGGTGCCGATTTCAACTTCATGGACAACGACACGTTCGAGCAGATGGCCATCTCGACCGAAACCGTCGGCGATGCCGCGAAGTGGCTCAAGGAGAACGACGAGGCGTCGCTGCTGTACGCTGGTGACGAGCTGATCAGCATCGAGCCCCAGATGTTCGTCGAGCTCGAGGTCACGCACACCGAGCCCGGCTTCAAGGGCGATACGGCCACTAACACGACGAAGCCCGCCACGCTGGAGACCGGCGTCGAGGTGCAGGTTCCCACGTTCGTCGAGATCGGCGACGTCCTGCAGATCGACACCCGCGACGGCCGCTTCATCAAGCGCGTGTAGCAAGCGCGAAACCCCGACTCGGCTCAATGGAAACGAGGGCGCCCGACGGGCGCCCTCGTTTTGTTCGTCTACATACGCGCGTGGTTGTCGGGCAGGGGGAGGGGATAGTCCTCCAGCTTGTAAGCGGCGAGATCGAGCAGCTCGCCGGGGTTCACGTCGAGGGCGCGGGCCAGCTTCACGATGTCGGAGAGGCGCACGTCCACGAGGCCGCCTTCGAGGTTGCTAATGCGAGGATGCTTCGTGCCCACCATCTCGGCCAAGGTGGTTTGGGAGAGTCCTTCGGAGGTGCGCACTTCGAGAAGCCGGCTGCCCAAGTCGGCAGACAGGCGCTGGACAAGGGGATCCTTGCGCGCCATCTTCTCGTTTTTGCTCATCTCGCTCATACAGAAAGCGTAACGGCGCGCAAAACCCAAGCCGTCATCCAGCGATTACAATGCAGCGTCTTTTTGATGAGCGTGCTGCATACGTATGGCCGCCTCGGCCTCCCGCCGCTCGAAATCTGTTGCTTGTCGGTGAATTTCCCCGGTCATGGCTATCGCGGCAAGGGGTTACTCTATAATTCTTGTTTCGATCTTTGACTAACTGCAAACCGAAGGGGGTGTGAGTTCATGCCAAGGCTTCAGATCATGGATACCACCATCCGTGACGGCCAGCAAAGCCTCTGGGCCACGCGTATGCAGATCGGCGACATGCTGCCGATCCTGCCTAAAATGGACCGTGTCGGGTACTGGGCCATCGAGGCGTGGGGCGGTGCGACGTTCGACACGTGCATGCGTTTCCTCGACGAGAACCCGTGGGAGCGGCTGCGATCCATCAAGGCGCAGACGCCGAACACGCCGCTTGCCATGCTGTCTCGCGGCCAGAACCTCGTGGGGTACAAGCATTATTCGCGTGACATCTGCAATCACTTCATCAAGGCCGCGAAGCGCAATGGCGTGCATGTCTTCCGCGTGTTCGACGCGCTCAACGACATCCGCAACGTCGTCGACAACGCCGAAGCCATCAAGGAATGCGGCGGTCACTTCGAAGGCGCCATCTCCTACACGATGTCGCCCGTGCACACGCTGGACAGCTTCCTCGACTACGGTCAGAAGCTCAAGGATCTCGGTGCCGACTCCATCTGCATCAAGGACATGGCGGGCATGCTCACGCCCTACCGCACCGAGCGCATGGTGAAGGCGTTCAACGCCGAAATCGGTTTGCCGTTGCACATCCACTGCCATTACGTCGGCGGCATGGCGCCCGCCAACATCCTCAAAGCCGCCGAAGCCGGAGCCGCCATCGCCGACACGGCTCATGCGCCGCTGGCGTTCGGCAACTCGCATCCGGCCGTCGAGATGATCGTGGCCGCGCTCCAGGAGAGCCGCTACGACACCGGCCTCGACCTCGACCTCCTGTTCGAGATCGCCGAATACTGGGAAGACATACGCAAGCGCGGACACTACAAGCGCGGCGTCTCGTCGCTCACGCACATGCAGGTGTACTCGCACCAGGTGCCGGGCGGCATGATGTCGAACCTCGTGTCGCAGCTTGAGATCCAGAACGCCGCCGATCGCCTGCCCGAGGTGATGCGCGAGATTCCGAAGGTGCGCGCCGAGGTGGGCTATCCGCCGCTCGTCACGCCGTTGTCGCAGATCGTGGGCACGCAGGCTGTGTTCAACGTGCTCACCGGCAAGCGCTGGAGCGTCGTGTCCAAGGAGATGAAGGACTACATCTGCGGCTACTACGGCAAGGCTCCGGGCCGCATGGACAAGGACATCGTGGCGAAGGTCGTGGGCAACTCCGAAATGCTGCCGCCCGACGTGGCACCCGGCTCGCTGGTCACCACCACCTACGCTCAGGTTGAAGAAGAGATCGGCGACCTCGCGAAGAGCGAGGAGGACGTGCTCATGTACGCCCTGTTCCCGAACGAGGCGCGCACGTTCCTGAGCAAGCACCGCACATCGGAGAAGGTCGATTTCCTCATGGAGCAGGAGTCGAGCCACACCAAGGAGGACGATTACGTGGACATCAATCAGATTCGCGAGCTGGTTCGCGTCGCCGAGGAAAGCGGCGTCGGCGAGATCGTAGTTGAGGAAGAGGGCACCCGCATCGCCGTACGCATGCCGGGAACGATGTCGGCCGAGGCCGCTGCCGTGGCCGCTGCGGCCGCGCCGGTTGCCGCCGTGGCTCCGGCTCCCGCCGCCGCTCCGGCAGCCGCTGCCGACGACGTGGAGCGTCCGAGCGATTGGTACGCCGTCACGGCTCCCATGGTGGGCACGTTCTATACCTCCCCGGCACCCGGCGAACCGCCGTTCGTGCAGGTGGGGGACGAGGTTGCCGCCAACCAGACGCTGTGCATCGTCGAGGCCATGAAGCTCATGAACGAGATCGCCGCCGAGGAGATGGGCACCGTCCGCGAGGTGTGCCTCGAGGACGCCACGCCCGTCGAGTTCGGCACGGTGCTGTTCTACATCGAGCCCCACGGTGCCCCGGCTCCGGCTCCGGAGACGGCATAATGTTTAACAAGATTCTCATCGCGAACCGCGGCGAGGTGGCGCTGCGCATCATGCGCGCCTGCAAGGAGCTGGGCGTGAAGACGGTCGCGGTCTACTCGACCGAGGACGCCGACACCTATCCCGTGCAGTACGCCGACGAGGCCGTGTGCATCGGCCCCGCTCAGGCGAACAAGAGCTACCTCATCATGGCCAACATCATCGCCGCGGCGAAAACCACCGGCGCGGAAGCCGTGCATCCCGGCTACGGCTTCCTCGCCGAGAACGCCGACTTCGCCCGCGCCTGCGCCGATAACGATCTCGTGTTCATCGGCCCGGCTCCCGAGTGCATCGAGCGCATGGGCGACAAGAGCTCCGCGCGCGAGACGATGAAAGCGTGCGGCGTTCCCACCGTTCCCGGTTCCGACGGCTGTATCGAGACGGCGGCCGAGGCTAAGGCGTTCGCCGACAGCGTGGGCTATCCGGTGCTCATCAAGGCCACGGCGGGCGGCGGCGGCAAGGGTATGCGCGAAGTGCACGACCCGGCCGATCTCGAGGCTCAGTACCAGGCCGCGCGCACCGAGGCCGGGGCAGCGTTCGGCAACGACGGCGTGTACCTGGAGAAGCTCGTGCTGCGTCCGCGCCACGTGGAGATCCAGGTGCTGGCCGACGACTTCGGAAACAACGTCGCCCTGTGCGAGCGCGACTGCTCCGTGCAGCGTCGTCATCAGAAGCTCATCGAGGAAGCGCCCTCGCCGGCCCTGACCGAGGATCTGCGCCGCGCCATGGGCGTGGCGGCCATCAAGGCCGTGCGCGCCGTGAACTATAAGAACGCTGGAACCATCGAGTTCTTGCTCGACGAGCGCGGGTCGTTCTACTTCATGGAGATGAACACGCGCGTGCAGGTGGAGCACCCGGTGACCGAGCAGATCACCGGCACCGACATCATCAAAGAGCAGCTGCGCATCGCTTCTGGCGAGCCCATGAGCTGCGCTTCCCGTGCGCCGTTCTCGCCTGCGGGCCATGCTATCGAGTTCCGCATCAACGCGGAAGATCCGCAGCACGGCTTCCGCCCGTGCCCTGGCACCATCACGAAATTCGAAGCCCCGGCCGGCCCCGGCGTGCGCGTGGAAAGCTACGTGCGCACGGGTTCGCGCATCTCGCCGTACTACGATTCGCTGGTGGCGAAACTCGTGGTATACGGCCAGGATCGCGAGGAAGCGCTTGCGCGCGGCCGCCGCGCCCTCGACGAGTTCGTGATCGAGGGCATCGAAACCACGATCGCCTTCCATCGCCGTGTGCTCGATAACGCGATGTTCTGCTCGGGCGATGTGACCACCGACTTCATCGAAACCCAGATGGGAGACGTACTATGACAGAGCTTAACGTCGACGGCATGGCGCTTGCGCCGGGCGTCGTCGAAACCATCGTGTCCATCGCGGCCAACGAAGTGGAGGGCGTGGCCTGCATCGGCCCGTCCACCACGAGCGGCCTGCGCTCCGTGTTCGGCAGCAAGCCCTCCACTCAGGGCATCGACATCACGGTGGACGAGGAGGACAAGCTGCACATCTCCATTCGCGTGGACGTGTACTACGGCTATGTGCTGCCCGACCTCGCCGCCAACATCCGTCAGGCTATCTCCGACGCGGTGACCAGCCAGGTTGGCATTCCGGTAGGCTCTGTGGACGTGTACATCGACGGCATGCAGTTCGCCCGCTAAGCGTCCGGAGGCTTTAAGAATCTATATGGCTGCTAAACGACATGAACGAACCAGCGCGCGCCGTGCCGCGCTCCAAGTGCTGTACACCAGCGAGATAACCGACGAGTCGCCCGCGGCAATCGCCGAGGGCGACCGTCGCCTGGAAGAAGACGGTCCGCTGCCCGAATACGCGTTGATGCTGGTGCGAGGCGTGGAGTCGCATCGCATCGCTATCGACAACCACCTTGCCGCCACGTCCGAGAACTGGTCGCTGGCCCGCATGCCCATCGTCGACCGCTCCATCCTGCGGTTGGCCACGTTCGAGATGATGTACATCGACGACGTGCCCACCTCGGTCACCATCAACGAGGCGGTGGAGCTGGCGAAGGACTTCGGCGGAGAAGACGAGTCGCACCGTTTCGTCAACGGCATCCTCGGCCGCATCGCCAAGATGCTGGAAGGGGAGGAAGACGAGGGGGCGGAGTCGGAGGGCGACCCCGAGGTGCCCGCCGATGGCGACGCTGCTTCCGACGGCCTCTCCCCTGACGCTGCGGATACCGCATGCGACCAGGTTGAGCCCCTCGCGGCCCAGGACGACAAGTCGCCGGAAGGAGAGCTCTCCCATGGCGCTTGAGTCGTATGATAGCTTCGAGGCGGTGAAAACCCGCCTCGACGAGATCGTCGACGCGGTGAGCGACGACGAGTTGGCGCTCGACGATGCGCTCGCCCTGTACGAAGAGGCGGTAGGGCTCGGGCTGCGCGCCAGCGACCTGCTCGAGGATAATATCGAAACGCAACAGAGCGTCGAGGGAGCGGACGAGGTGTCGGACGAGCCGTCCGACGATGTGCCCGCACAGGAGACGGGTGCGCCGGTTTCGGCGTAGCCCCTGGTAAGGATGCATATGGATAAGCGTATTCTCGATATCGTGTCGTCCCCTGCCGACCTGAAGCTGCTTACGAACGAGGAGCTGTCCATCCTCGCGCAGGAAGTGCGCGAGGAGATCATCACGACGGCGTCCGAAACGGGCGGGCATGTGGCTTCGTCGCTCGGCGCGGTGGAGATCATCCTGGCCGTGCACAGCATGATGGACTGCCCGCACGACAAGATCGTGTTCGACGTGGGCCACCAGGCCTACGCGCACAAGCTGATCACCGGGCGTCTCGACGAGTTTCGCACGTTGCGCACGTACGGCGGTCTGTCCGGCTTCCCGAAGCCCGACGAGAGCCCCTACGACGTGCACCCGTCCGGCCATGCCTCCGACTCCCTGTCGGTGGCGCTCGGCTTGGCCGAGGCGCGCGAGCTGCGCGGCAGCGACGAGAAGATCGTGGCCGTCATCGGCGATGCGGCCCTGTCGGGCGGCATGGCGTTCGAGGCGCTCAATCACATCGGCCAAGCTCAGACGCCCATGGTGATCATTCTCAACGACAACGAGATGTCCATCTCGCGCAACGTGGGCGCGCTCATGAAGCACCTCGGCTACATGCGCGCCACCCCGCAGTACCGCCAGACCCGTGACTCCGTGCAGGAGGCGCTCGAAAGCAGCGGCGCGTTCGGCAACGCGTTGGCGAATTTCGGGCGCAACATGAAAGAGTCGATGAAGCAGTTCGTCATCCCGCGCACGATGATCTTCGAGCAGCTCGGCATCATCTGCACGGCGCCCATCGACGGTCACGATATCGGTCTGCTCAAGGAGACGCTGGCAACCGTGCTGCACACCGACGTGCCCGTGCTCATGCACGTGGTCACGCGCAAGGGCGCGGGCTACGCGCCCGCGGTGCAGAACCCTGAGAAGTTCCACGGCATCGCGCCGTTCGAAATCGCCACGGGGGATGTGAAAAAGAAGCCGTCCGCCGCGCCTTCGTACACGAGCGTGTTCGGCAAGGCGTTGGCCGCCGAGGCTCGTCGCGATGATCGCATCGTGGCCATCACGGCAGCCATGAAGGGCGGCACGGGCCTCGATGCGTTCGCCGAGGAGTTCCCCGAGCGTTTCGTGGACGCCGGCATCGCCGAGGAACATGCGGTGGGCCTGGCCAGCGGTTTGGCGACGGGCGGCATGAAGCCGGTCGTGGCCCTGTACTCCACGTTCCTCCAGCGCGCCATCGACCAGGTGATCATCAACAACGCCCTGCCGAATCTCGACGTGGTGTTCGCCATCGACCGTGCCGGCATCGTGGGCGAGGACGGCCCCACGCACCACGGCATGTTCGATCTCGCCTACATGCGCATGATCCCGCATATGCGGGTACTTGCCCCCTCTGACGAAGCCGAGCTCGTGCATGCGTTGCATACGGCGCTCGAGCTGGGCGGCCCCTTCGCCATCCGCTATCCGCGCGGGGCGGCCGAAGGCGTCGCGCTGCCTGACGAGCCGCACGTGCTGGAAGAGGGGAGGGCGCGCGTGATCCGCGAAGGCGACGACGTGGCCATCCTCGCGTTCGGACGCATGGTGTCGCGCGCCAAGGAAGCGGCGGCGCTGCTCGCCGTGCGCGGCATCGACGCGCGCGTGGTGGACATGCGCTGGGTCAAGCCGCTCGACGTGGACGAGATCGCCCGCGCGGCGCAGACGAAGCTCGTCGTGACGGTGGAGGGCGGCATCATTTCCGGCGGCGTGGGCGAAGGCGTGCTGAACGAGCTGGCTCGTCAAGGAGCCGCCGTCCCGGCGCTGACGCTGGGCATCCCCGACACGTTCGTGCCCCAAGGCTCCTCGAACCAGCTGCTGCACGACCTCGGCCTTGATGCGGAAGGCATTGCCGATGCCGTAGAGCAGCGTCTCGCTCGCTGAGGCTGCATTCTGCTCGACCTTCCAGCGCCGCCCGCACCGCGCGGGCGGCGCTTTTCTTTACATTCAGCCGGATGCTTTCGGGCGTGCGACGAGCGATTTTACCTAAACTTGATCTTTTCGTTGCCCAATCCTGACATTTCATCACTATCATTGCTCCGAGTGCTTTGTCTTGAGCGATCGGGTGTGGAGGAAACCGGCATGAGCTATGATTTAGGGGCGTTCGTCGGGGCGCTCATGGGCGATCCGGTACTCGCCCTCATCGTTGTTCTGACGCTCGGCGCGACCGTGGTGAACGGTGCGACCGACGCTCCCAACGCGATCGCCACCGTGGTGGGGACGAAGGCCATGAGGCCGGGTCCTGCCATCGCGATGGCGGCGGTCTGCAACTTCGTGGGTCTCGCTGCCATCACCGCCGTGTCGTCGGCCGTGGCGCTGACCATCTTCAAGATGGTCGATTTCGGCGGCGATAACCACGCGGCGCTCATCGCGCTGGCCGCCGCCATGGTAGCCATCATCGTGTGGGGCGTGGCGGCATGGTACTTCGGCATCCCCACGTCGCAGAGCCATTCGCTCATCGCCGGCATCACCGGAGCTGCCATCGCCCTGCAGGGCGGCCTGGCGGGCGTGAACGGCGACGAGTGGATGAAGGTCATTTACGGCCTGGTCATCTCCACGTTTTTGGGATTCGGCACCGGATGGCTGTTCACTCGGCTCATCAAGAAGCTGTGCTGGCATCTCAGCCGCGCGAAGGCGAACTCGTTCTTCAAGTGGGCGCAGATCATCTCGGGCGCGGGCGTGGCCGTGCTCCACGGCGCACAGGACGGCCAGAAGTTTTTGTCGCTGTGTATGCTGGGTATCATGATCGGCATGAGCGGCGCGGTGGACTCGAACGTGGAGTTCCCGTTCTGGCTGATCATCCTCGTGTCGGCGACGATGGCGCTGGGCACGGCCGTGGGCGGCAAGAAGATCATCAAGTCCGTGGGCATGAACATGGTGAAGATGGAGCAATACCAGGGCTTCGCGGCGTGCCTGTCGGCCTGCTTCTGCATCGGCCTGGCCACGTTCACCGGCATGCCCGTATCCACCACCCACACGAAGACCACCGCCATCATGGGTGTGGGTGCCGAGAAGAGCATCCGCACGGTGAAGTGGGGGCTGGCCGGCAGGATGGTGCTCACCTGGATCCTCACGTTCCCCGGCTGCGGCCTCCTGGCCTTCGCCTTCACGCACTTGTTCCTGATGCTGTTCTAGGAATGCATCAGGGCTGCGTTCTGGCTTTGCCGCACTGCGAGCAGTAGTTCCCTGCGCTGCTCGTACCGCATGAAGGGCAAGTCCATGCGGAATCACTGCAGCGCTCTTTGCCACAGTTTTGGCAGAAGTTCCCCGAGTTCTTTACTCCGCAAGAGCAAGTCCAGTTCTGCTGATTGAAGGATCCGGAATGATGAAAGCTGGTCGCTGCGTCGGTGAACAAACGTCCCGCATCCGTTCCGCCTGTCATGTTCGCTAGCCCTAAACCGATAAAGCCGTTAGCTGCTCCGTTTGCGTTTCCTGCCGCGATGCGCATGGCGTCGGATTGGGCGGCTACCAGATTGGCGGCTGCCATATTCGGATCGCGCATCACCGCAGCGCTCTGAAGTCGCTTGATAACGAGTTCGTCCTCTTCCGAAGCTCGAATAGAATTCATTCCAAAGGACACGACGGACATTCCGCGAAGGCTTCGCCATGTGTCAGTGAGCTCTTCGTTTAGAAGCGCTGCAAGTTCGCGAGTATGCGCGGGAACGTTGCTGTATCGCACGCCAGCAGCCGAGATGCGGGAAAATGCAGGTTGCAGGGCGGTCAATAGCTCGCTTTTCAACTGAGAATCCAGTTGATCCTTTGTGTAGGTGGTTTCAACGTTCCCGCAAACGTTGCGGTAGAACAACAGGGGGTTATCTATCCTGTACGAATATTCGCCATTGCAGCGTACGGCTATGTCGATATCAAGGCCAATATTGGCATCGACGACGCGGAAGGGAACGGGGTTAGGGGTTCCGTATTTGTTTCCGACGATCTCCTTGATGTTGAAGTAGTAAACGCGCTGGTCTTTCCCGGGACTGCCGCCGAATCCTATACGACGTTGCATCTCTTTGAACGTGCTCTTGACGTTTGCGCCCAACGGGCCGTAGAAGACGCTCGGCTCGCTTGACGTTTCATATAGGTATTCGCCGGGTTCGGCGCAAAGGTCAACGACAGCTCCTGATTCGACTATGATCATGCACTGGCCATCGTTTATGGCAACAATTGAACCGTTCGAGATAACGTTTTCGTCTCCCTTGGCGTTTGAGGAACGATCAGGGTTCCCTGTCTTCTTCTGTCCTTTTGACGCCAATGTGGAGGCATCAAGCGACTCGCAGTAGAAGAAATCTCTCCACGAATCGGCAAGAACTCCCCGAGTAGAACCTCCCATTGCCTTGATGAGTCCCATAGGATTCGCACCCTTCTGTCGATCTTGCGACCATGTATTTTCTAATTAGTATTTCCTGCCGCAGTGACTGCACTTTTTGACAAGGACGCCTTTGATGTTACCTCCGCAGTGTTCGCAAATGCCGAGTGCTTTGCGTTCCTCCTTTCCTCGCGTGTCATACCAGGGGGTGTCGTAAAAGGGACGCCACTCTGGTTTCCCGTAGTCGCGGAATATGTTCTTCAAGACAGATGTCGGTGCGTTGACGGTGGTCAAAGAAGGGCAGTGCCGAAAAGCGCTCATTTCCAGCTTGGTATTTGATCCCAGGATGGTTACGTCCGATAGGTTTTTGCATTCCTGAAAAGCAAAATTTCCAATTTTTGTGACAGATGCAGGGATGATGACCTCTTCGAGTGAGGAACAATGGCTGAAGCAATTCGTTCCTATGCAGGAGACTCCTTCTTCAATGACGACTTCTGCAAGGGAGTCGCAGCCCGAAAAGCAGCCGTCATCAAGATCGTTGCCGCCTATCGTGCCGATTCCGCTCGGTATGGTTACGCGTTCGAGGCCTGAATAGCCGAAAGATCCTTTCAGGTTCTCGAGTCCGTCGGGAAGCGTGATAGATTTGAGCGACTCGCATCCGAAAAAGGAGTAGGAGATGTCCTGAAGCCTTTCGGGCAAGTTGACGGCTCTGAGCGAAGAACAGCTATCGAAGGCGCCGGATAGCACTTGGAGTTCTTCAGGTAAGGTAATCGTAGTAATGGACGTCTTCCGAAATGCTCCACTTATGTTCGTAACGTTATCCGGTATGACAACGTCGGTGCCGGCTCCGTGGTATTCCTTCAGAGCCCCCGCCTCGATGATGAAGTCGGCAGACTGGATCTTCACCACGCCGTCGATTTTCACCTTGTCGGCGATTTCGGTTTTAACCACAATCTGATTTCCGCAATACGAGCAGAACGCCCTGTCTTGATCAGGCGGGATTTGGATTTGGGCACCGCAACTAGGGCAAACCGCGCTTACGAGATTCATTTTGGCTCCTCCTGTCGAGCAATCTGTTGGACTGCAAGAGGAAGCCCCTGTTACCCAGAGCAAGTAAGGAAGGCACCCACCACAGTCACCACAACTGCTCCGCATCGACAATATGAGCGCAAGCCCAACAATCGAAAGGAGGGGGCAGATGCCCTCCTCGTTTGCTGTTGAAAGCTTGCGATGTATGAAATTGTCGATGCATCTTCTTGCGAAGAGCAGTTGTGGTGACTGCATTGTAGCAAAACATGACGGCTTTCACATCGTTGAAGGGCAAGATGTGAAAGCCGTCATGTTTTGGTCAGGTGTAATTGCGTGAACATGCAGCGGCCTCCGAATCCGGAGGCCGCTTTCGTGCTTAGCCCTCTTCCACCACGGCGGCATCCGGTGGCCGCAAGGGAGGGAGGATGGAAGAAGGGGCGCTACTTAGCCCAATAGCTCTTGGTGTCTTCGTATGTGGCGGGCTTGCTCGGTTCCATCTTGCCGGTAATGGCGTGGATGGCTGCATACCGGCCCATCGTCATGTAGGAACCGCAGCACAGGCCTCCCTGGGCAAGGTTCCATTCCAAACCGCCGCACAGGTTTCCGGCACCGGAGCCGACCGAGTACAGCCCCTTGATGACATTGCCCTGAGCGTCGAGGACCTGGCAGTTGCCGTTCACCATGACGCCGGAGTTGATGGCGCTGCAGCGGATCCATTGGCGTATGCCCCAGTAGGGCGGTGTGTCGATGGGATGCAGGTTCTCCTTCAGCACGCCGAACTCGTTGTCGACGCCCGATGCGCACGCCTCGTTCCATTTCTCGACGCTCTTCTTCAAGGCGTCGGCGGGGATGCCCAACTGCTCCGCCAATTCATCCAACGTATCGGCACGATGCGTGTCGACGAGTGAAGGATAGACGTTCTCCGGGCTCTCCTTGAAGCCGGGAATATAGTTCTCAAGCGATTCGATTGAGGTTTTCGATCCGTATTTCACCATATAATCGCTATCGAAAATGCGAAAGAAGCGCCCGGGATCCTCGACATCTTTCCGGGTGTTGAGCGTCAAGTCCCATGATTCCATCGGAATCTCTTCGTTCATAAAACGCTCGCCCTTTTCATCGAGCGCCATAAGAGGAATGCGGGTCATGAGCATAGGCGCGGCATCCATGTCGTGCATGGTCTTCGCATGGTTGACCGGCGACATGGCGCCGCCTGCGGTCATGCCGAGCAGGATGCCGTCGCCCGTGCGGTTCATCTGCTTGCGGCCGAAGCGGACGACGTCCGGGGAGTAGCGCTCGACCATGCTTTCGTTGTTCTGGTAGTCGCCCGCTGCCAGGATGACGGCTTTGGTTGCGCTGAACTTGATGTAGTCGTTCTCCGATTTGCCGATAACGCCGGTGATCGCGCCGCTTTCGTCTTTGACCAGTTGGACGGCCGGCGTGCTGTAAAAGAATTCCGCACCTTGCTTTTCCGCTGCTGCGGCAAGAAGGGCCATGATGTCAGTGTGGTTCTTGGGTTTCGGGCCATACGTCTTAATGACGGCCGTGCAGAAGTTACCCTCGTCGTAGGTGGTCTTCGTTGCGGAGATCGGGCTCGGGATATAGTCAACTTCTGCCGAGCGTTGAAGCATCCACATGTGCGTCTCGCCGGAGTGATCGACGAACAGCTTCAGCAAGTCGGGATTCATGCGATAGCCGCCGGCTTTCCTCCAAGCTTGCATATACTGCAAGATGCCGGCTTCGTTGCTTTCTTCCAGAATGATGCCCGACGAGCCGTTGCCGTTGGCCTGCACCGTGCCCTCGCGCTGCAGGCATGCGACCGTCGCTCCTTCTTCCAGTGCTGAATATACTGCAGGAACGCCAGCCGTGCCGGCGCCGACAACGACGATGTCGTAGGTTTTCTCTTCTGAGAACGCGGTGATAGGGTCAAGCGAGACCGAAGACTGCGCGAAATCCTCGGCGGTGGTGCCTGCGGGCAAACCTGCGTCAGTTGAAACCGCTCCCGAGGTTGATCCCTTTGGGCTTGCTGCGCATCCGAACATGGTGCCCAGTGCGGCAGTGCCGCCAATCAAAGCCCCACCTTTTAAGAAATCACGACGATTCAGATTCATACATCCCCTCTTTCTCCTGTCCGCTTTTGCGAACGTTGGCAGCGACAGGGCGATTATCGATTCGGTCGTGCGCGTGCTCCATCCTATAAACGATGGGATTCTTTAAAAATGTCCGAAGAGCTGACCATAAAATAGGGGATATTTACAGAAATGGCTTCTTTTTGCCCGTTTGATTGTCAGTTAGGCCCTTGGGAATGAGGCGGTTGGAATGTGTGGCAGGGTATACTAACGGACAGGGGATTGCTGGAATAGAATAGCGATGCGTGAGGAAAAGCGTCCAAATAAGGATTCGGCTATTCGGAAACTCGCTTAAAAGGAGCTCTGGGCATGGGGAACGTCAAAAAAATCGTGGCACCGATCGTAGGCATGACGTTCTTTTGGGCATATTTTCGCTATCAGGCAGTTTTTGGGACTTTGTATCCTCTCGGTAGCGAGGTTTCGGTTTTCGGATACGGTATCCAGCTTTACACCGTGTTTCTCATCGAAGCGCTTGTTTTGAGCGTGATCGCCCTCTTTTTCTTCAAGAAAAGCGGCGGATGCTATTCGTTGGGAAAAAGGGTCGTATTGGCTTCGTCGATCATCGGAACCATGGGCGCAGTTTTGAACATGTGCGTTCAAGCGGGAGTTTTCGATGCGGTCGTTTTCTGGCTTTCAATTTTGTTAACCGTTATCGGGTTTTTGGGAAATTATCTTGCTTGGGCGCAGTACTTCTCGAGTTCGTTTGGGGCAAAGCATCTAGTCTTGCTGGCGATATCGTATTTCATGAGCATCGTTCTCCTTACGGCCCTTTCTCTTTCGTTTGCTTCGATGAAGCCTCTTCTTACGACAATGACTCCGCTAATCGTCGGGTTGTCCTGGTGTCTGGCTCAACCTCAGGGTCGGATTCCAAAGCAGAAAAGAAGCAAGCCCTCGGGCTCGAAAAAATGGATTAACCAGACTACGACATTGTACATAGGCCTCTATATTGCTTTCTTGCTTGCGGGGAGCGTAGTGCGCGGCATTATCGACACCGGTTATTCTTCGGAAAGCGTCCCCTACCTTCGTTGGGTGATTTCAATCGGAGTATCGGGTTTGATCCTTGCGGCATGTGTTTGGTACTGGTTCAAAACCAAGCACGGTATCGACGGCAACGGGGAAGCTGCGGGTTCGAAGCCTCTGTCGATGGCGAAAAGAATGAGCATCGGTCGACTGACCCTTGTTTGCTGGATGGTTTTGGCGTTGCTTTTCTTTTCGGGCATGTTTGCGTCGCTCATATTTGGCTCGTATGTGGAGGGAGGCCATATCGTAGTCGTCGCCCGATCATCGCTCGACTTCTTTTTATGGGTGCTGCTCTGCGATATCGCCACGAAGGGAAGGATCCCTCCCGTACCACTGTTTCTTGTCTGCGGTATTTTGACCGAAGTGGCGTCGTGGCTCGTCAGCTACGTAATGGTGCCCGGGGTTCTGGGCTCTTCCCCGGATGAAGGGCTGCTGTCGTTGGAAACGCTCGTGTTGATGGTTTTGTTTTCCTTGATGGCTTTTGTTGTTGTAGCGTTCGGAGTGTTGGCGTTGCGAAAGCAGCCGAATTCGAGCGATAAAGCTCTCGATAGCGCGGCGAATTCCGCCGCAAGAGTTCCAAGCGAACGCGTGAGCGAGTACAAATTGACGCAGCGCGAAGTCGAAGTAATCCAGCTTTTTTCGCAAGGCTACAGCTTGACGAAAGTTGCCGATGAATTGTTCATTTCCAAAAGCACCGCCCAGACGCATGCAAAGAGCATTTACCGGAAACTGGATATCCATAGCAAGAACGAATTGATCGGCAAGATGAAAGAGTGGACGAACGCGCAATAGGAAAACGTCCTGCGCGACAGGCAAGATCGTCGAATCGTTTTGGCAATCCGTCGCATGTCGCGGATGGGAAGCGGCTGCTTATGAGGCGTCAGGCGGAAATGTCCCAAACGAGGACATCCCCGTTTGGGACGAAGGACGTTCTGCGTGCGCTTAGTCCTCTTCCACCACGGCGGCGTCCGGGGCGTTCTTCTTGACGCTTTCGATGCCCTTCTTGCAGGACTCCTTCGACTTGTACACCTGCGACGTGGCGATGACTTCGCCGTTGTCGGCTTTCAGCACGAAATGGCATCCTGCGTCGGTGGTCTTAATCACGAACTTGCCCATATGCCTGCACCTTTCTCTCGACTGGTGAACCGATCATACACCGCCCGACGAGCGCGCCTGCTTCAAGCTTGCGTGCTTGAAGCAGGAGTTGAGGCTGCAGAGCGGCTGGCAAGCACGCGGGAGATATCGGGGCGAAGCCAGAATACCTGTTTCTTGGCCGAGAACTCCGTAAGCAGGAAGTTGAGCGAGACGAGGCGTGTGAGATCAGCTCTCGCCGTTGAAGCGGCGATGTCGAATCGCTTCTCGTACATGCCCACGTCCACGACGAGCAAGGGGTTGTCTACGAGATCGGCAAGCAGTTGCTTTTGGCGCAGGGTGAGCCTCCTGTCCTCGAAGATGAGGTGCTTGCAGCGCTCGCCGATCTCCTCGGTGCGCGCCACGATGCGTTCGAGCCTGTTCAGCCCTCTGTCGAGAAAGTAGATCATCTGTTGGCTGTACGGGGTGCTGTCTACGCCGAAACTGCTGACGACGAGCGCTTCTCCGTAGCGCATGGGGGCGTCGGGAGGCCCGACGAGCCGTCGCTCCCAGTCGAGGCGCATCTTGGATAGCGGCACGAAGCGAAGGGCCGGGACGCCGATCGCATAGTACGATCGCCAGCGAATGAGCAACTCCATGAGTCCGTTGAAGCGCTCGAATGCCGGCGTTACCCAAATCGTGTCGGCGTTTATCAGCGCGCCGAATAAAGGATGGGGACCCCACAGGCATGGATTCTCGCATCCTGCGACGATCGATTCGAGCAGCTGATCGGAAGGTGGTGACGGCACGGAGGTCTTCGGTGCGGGGGAAGGGCGAGGCTCGACGCGAAGCCCCTTCGTGTCGAGCGCGAGGCGCTCGTGCATGTAGGCGATGAGCTCGACGTTGAACGGTTCGGACGCGAGCTCCTCGATTTCTTCGATGAGCTCTCTCGCGTTGGCGAAGAGCCGTTCTTCGGGCGTTTCCGGCGCTCGCTTGTCGCAAACGATCTCCCGCAGCTCTTCATGCTCGACGTCGACGCCGTCGCGATACCCTGCCGCTTCCAGCTCTTCAAGCGCAAGTTGCTGGATGGCGGGTCGCGTGCTGAGCCGCGCGAGCGACTGCGTTAGCTGGGCGGAGGGATTGCTCCTGCTCACGATATCGTTCAGTCCGGCGATCATCTCGGGCGTCGCCGTCCAGAAGCATTGCCGGCCGATTGGCTGCGACTTGTTCAGCTCCCGCACGGTAGGCCTTCCCGCCATGCGTCGGACGAAAGACACGAGCTCCCACATAAGCGCCGGGTCTGCATCCCCGGGCATAGGCTCTTTCATGAAATCCGCGCGGTAGAGGTAGTTGTGCTGATGTTCCTGGACGAATTCCATGAGCTCTGCATCATGCAGAAGCGCGAGCGCGCTCTCGAGCGCTGCAGCGTCGGCGAACCCCTTCATCGGCATCTCCGTCCCTTCGGTCTTCGTTGCGCTCGCAGTATACTACGCCGCGCTCCTCTCGGCCGCGCGTCTGCTGTCGAAAATCGTCACTTGCGGAAAACTAGTATTTTGACCTGCGAAAACAAATGGTCAATACCGTGTTTTACCTGACGTTGCGCTGTGATTAGACTGGGATTGCGAAGGGACTTTCCGAGTGTTCGGGAAGCGCACGATGGAATCGAGAAGGAGGGTGTCATGGAATACGGAAAGTGCCGCGGCATCGAACGGGGAATGGGAAGGCGAGACTTCCTCAAGGCGGCCACGCTGCTCGGCGCCACGGCGGCAGGAGCAGGCATGTTGGCCGGTTGCGCGCCGAAAAGCGCATCCGAAGCACAGGCTCAGACCGCGCCTGCGGCAACCGGGGGCCTCGACCCGGCCGACGTCGACTGGAAGTACGAGACTGATGTCGTCATCGTCGGCTCGGGCAGCGGCGGCACGTGCGCGGCCATCGAGGCGGCAGAGGCCGGCGCCGACGTCGTCGTGTTCGAGAAGGACAAGGCGATGTACGGCGGCAACTCGGCACTATGCGGTGGATACATGCTGGCAGCGGGTTGGTCCACTCAGGAAGAGATCACCGGCTACGCGGGCGATACGGGCGAAGCGTTCGCGAACCAGATGCTGCGCTGGTCGCAAGGTCTGGGAAACCAGGATATGATCCGCGAGGCGTGCTTGCGCTCCGGCGAGGCCGTCGATTGGATGATGGACACCGGTCGCACGTACGAGGGCGCAAGCCCGCTGCCCCCGGTCTGGTCATGCGGCGACACGGAGGCCGATGTCGTGCCGCGCTCGGTGTACAACCACAATGCCTACGGTGCGACGGAAGGCCATATGGCAACGCTGAAAAAGCGCGCCGAAAGCCTGTCGAACATCGAAATCGAGATGGGCTGCGAGGTGGCGCACATCCTGAAGAACGCCGAAGGCTCCGTTATCGGCGTGCAGCTGGCCGACGGCTCCTTCGCCAAGGCGCGAAAAGGCGTGGTCATGGCGTGCGCTTCGGTGGACAACAACCTTGAGATGTCTAAGGACCTGGGCCTCATGCAGAACGTCTGGGGCCTAACGCTCGAAGGCGCAGGGCTGCTCGCTCCGGGCAACCCCGATATGGACTCGAATACCGGTGACGGGGTGCGGATGCTGCGCGAGATCGGTGCTGAGCTTTGCATGCAGCAGGCCGTGTGCATGAACGATTCTATCTACGTAGGCGGCATCAGCGACTGGGGTATGAGCGAGATCCTGGGCAAGGACGTCAATATCCACGACTCGTCGAACATAGACGCCATCCTCGTGGACAAGACCGGCAGACGGTTTTGCCAGGACGATGCCGAGTGGGGCTATGTCGTGCACGAGTGCGCGCAAGCTGCATGGAAGCAGGGTTTCACCCCCGACGATCCGACTACGGGTTATATCTTCTATGTGTACGATGCGACCGGGGCGCCTTTTTTCGAGATGAAAGGGCATACGCCCGACACGTGCGATACTACGTTCTCGGCCGATTCGGTTGATGGCCTCGCCGAGTTTATCGGCTGCGATCCGACCGCCCTCGCCTCCGAAGTGGAGAGGTGGAACTCTTTCTGCGAGGCCGGTTTGGATGCCGACTTCGGCCGCAGGGCCAACATGGCCCCCATCGCGACGCCGCCGTTCTACTGCGATGTCGTGCGCCCCGGCCCTATGGGCACCTTCGCCGGCGCGAAGTCCAACGTGGAAGCCGAGATCATCGGCCTCGACGGCAACCCCATTCCACGGCTGTACGGCGCCGGGTGCATCATCGGGGGTAACGTCTCGGGTGCCTTCTACTTCGGCTGCGGCTGGTCCATCACGAACACCGTCGTCTGGGGCCGCGAGGCCGGGCGGAACGTGGCCGCCCTCGAGCCGTGGGAGTAGGGGAGCGCCATGGCTGAGGAACCTGTGGTGATCGGGGATCCCGCGCCCCGGACGAGGAAGTGGCCCATCGTCGTGGGCGTTGTCGTGGTTGTCTTGATTGCAGCCGGTGCCGGCTTCTGGGTTTGGCACGAGCAGCCGAGCTTCTGCGCCGCCATCTGCCACACGCCGATGGACGAGTACTTGGAAACGTACGAGCAGGAAGCAGGCACGGCGGGCGTCGACAAGTGGGGCAACGAAGTTGCCAACACGAACGCGATGCTGGCCGTCTCGCACAAGGCTCAGGGCAAGGACTGCATGGCCTGCCATGTGCCGACGCTGAGCGAGCAGATGTCCGAGGGCATGAACTGGGTCACCGGCAACTACGTGTACCCGCTTGAAGAGCGCGACACGGAGATGCTGACCGAGGCTCGCGGCGTTGACGCCGACGAGTTCTGCCTGAACGAGAGCTGCCACAACCTGACGCGCGACGACCTGATCAAGGCCACGAGCGACATGGAGTTCAACCCGCATCAGCCGCAGCACGGCGAGATCGAGTGCAGCGAGTGCCACAAGGCGCACCGCGCTTCCGTGATGTACTGCACGCAGTGCCACAGCGAAGCCGAAGTGCCGGAGGGCTGGCTGACCGTCGCCGAGGCCAACAAGCTTTCGACGGCGGCGTAGATAAGTACCCTTGTCGCCGACGGTTCCGCAAGGACTGTCGGCGACTTGGCCTCTCGGGCTACTCGACCCGTTTCTCCATGATGAAGTCGTCCATGACGAAGCCGTTGCCGATGTCGGTTTCCACAGCGTCGATGGTTTCGAATCCCTTGCCGAGATAGGCGCGAATACCAAGGTCGTTGTGTTTGTTCACCGTGAGGTACATCGCCTCGAGGCCGCGCTCGTGGCACAGCCGCTCGTAGAAGGCGATGGCCTGCGAGGCGAAGCCCTTGCCGCGTTCCTCGGCCTGCAGGTACACCTTCGAGATGAAGTAGCGGTTCGTCTCGGGCTCCGCGCGGCCCCCCGTGTACCCCACGATGCGCCCGTCGTCCTCGGCGCGCAGGAACCAGTACTCGTAGGCGTGCTCGCGCAGGTCGCGCTCGATGGCGCCGAGGCTTTGGAAGTTCTCCACCATGTAGTCGGTTTGCGCGTCGCCGATGAGGGCGGGCCAGTACTCGTGCCAGATCTCGTCGGCCAGCGCGGCGAGGCGCTGTCTATCGTCGGCGGTTCGAACGGCGTCGAATGCGATGCTCATGGAAGGCAACCTTTCGCGGGTGGGGCGGTGGTGCGTGTTTCCTTATTGTAACGCGGCCGCTTCGTGTTTGTTACAAGACGTTTCCCGGCGTGTTAACAGTGGCAGCTGTGACTCAACACCAGGTCAAAGCGTGGGATCATCGAAGCGTAACCGATGCGACGCGCGATTTCCAAGGAGGTAGATGCATATGTTTGACACAGGGTCGACGGGCTTCATGATCGTTTGCGCGATGCTCGTCCTGCTGATGACGCCGGGTCTGGCGTTCTTCTACGGGGGCTTGAGCCGCCGTAAGAACGTCGTGAGCACGATGATCATGTCGTTTGCGGTGCTCGGCATCGTCGGCATCACGTGGACGGTGTGCGGCTGGTCGTTCGCGTACGGTGGCGACGGCTCGATACCGTTCTTCGGGGGCTTCGATCAGATAGGCCTGCAAGGGCTCGTGATCGACATAACGAGCGAGGCGCCCGAAGCGCTGAGTCACGGCGCGTATCCCGCGATGGCCGACGTGGTGTTTCAGCTGGCGTTCTGCATGATCACCACGGCCATCATCACGGGTGCGGTGGCCGGTCGCGTGAAGTTCGGCGCGGTGTGCGCGTTCGTGGCCGTGTGGACCGTGGTGGTGTACCCGCCGCTCGCGCACATGGTATGGGGCGGCGAGGGCAGCCTCGTGGGCGACACCATCGGGGCCCTCGATTTCGCGGGCGGCGACGTGGTGCACATCTCGTCCGGCCTCACGGGCCTCATCCTTTGCCTGATTGCAGGCAAGCGGCGCGGGTTCGGCCTGGTGAGCTACCGTCCACACAACGTGCCGTTCGTCGCGTTGGGCGCCACGCTTTTGTGGTTCGGCTGGTTCGGCTTCAATGCGGGCTCCGAGTTCGCCCCCGACGGCGTGGCGGCGCTTGCGCTCGTGAACACCGTGGTGGCGTCGGGCGCAGGGCTCGTGTCGTGGATGCTCATCGAGCGTGCGCGCGCGGGCAAGCCCACGCTCGTGGGCGCGGCGACGGGGCTGGTGGCCGGCCTCGTGGTCATCACGCCGGCGGCGGGATTCGTGGAGCCGTGGGCCGCGGTGGTCATGGGCCTCGTCGTGTCGCCCGTGTGCTACTTCGCCGTGTCGTTCCTCAAGCGGAAGCTCGGCTACGACGACGCGCTCGACGCCTTCGGCATCCATGCGATCGGCGGCGTCACGGGCGGCGTGCTGACCGGCTTGTTCTGCGTGCCGGAGCTGTCGTGGACCGACTTCGGCGGCCTCGTCTACACGGGAGATCCCACGCTGCTGGGCGCTCAGGTGCTGGGCATCCTCGTGACCGTGGTGTTCGTGGGCGTGCTCGACGTGGTGCTGGGCTTCGCCGTGAAGGCGTGCTTCAAGGGCAGCCTGCGCGTGAGCGAGGCCGAGGAAGCGCAAGGCCTCGACGTGGCCGCGCACGGCGAGAGCGCGTACCCGGCCTACGTGGGCCTCGACTAAAGAAGGAGTGCGACTATGAAGAAGATCACGGCCATCGTGCGGCCCGAGAAGCTGGAGCCGCTCAAGGAAGCGCTGTTCGCCGCGCAGGTGTCGGGCATGACCATCTCGCAGGTGCAGGGCTGCGGCAAGCAGCACGGGTGGAAGGAGTACTACCGTGGCACCGAGGTCATGCTGAACATGATCCCGAAGGTGAAGTTCGAACTGGTGGTGGACGACGGCGAGGTGGGCCCGCTCGTCGACCTCATCCGCGCTACTGCGCGAACCGGGGAAGTGGGCGACGGCAAGATATTCGTCTTCCCCGTGGAAGACGTCGTGCGCATCCGCACCGGGGAAACCGGAGAGGATGCCGTGTAGAAGATGCGGGGCTGACCGCCCCTACGTCGCAATGCGTGACGGCTCCGTAGGGGCGGCCTGCTGGCCGCCCGTCGCTTCTCGGCGCCTCAGGGCCGGGATCCCCTTCACGGCAGTGGTTTTCGTGATCCCGCGTAGCCGAACCGGCCGTTTCTGGCGAGCGCATCGCAAGCGCCGGGCAATCGGCCGAATCGGGCCGGTTTGTGGACGTTCGCGGGAACGCGGCGGCCGTTCGTGATGTGTGCTTGTCTTTCCATACTAATGATATATAATCCTAATTAATCAATAGTATGGGTTAGACATGCGAACGGCAGGACTATTATGGCTACGGAAAAAGCAGAGCGCGCCACGACGCGCAACACTATTCAGAGAGCGCTCGTCTTGGAGGCGGTGCAATCACTGCATAACCATCCCACCTCGGCAGACGTGTACGAGGTGGTGCGCGCGCGCCACCCCAATATTTCGCGTGCCACGGTGTACCGCAACCTCGGCGTGCTGGCGAACCGCGGGGAGGTGCTGCGGGTTGAAGTTCCCAACGGCGCCGACCGCTACGATTTCCTCAACAAGCCGCACTACCATGCGAAGTGCCGCATATGCGGCGGCGTGTTCGACATCGACATGCCCTATCAGGACGATATCGTATCGCAGGTTTCCGATGCGCACGGCTTCACCATCGAGCATCACGAGATCATTTTCGACGGTGTGTGCGCCCACTGCAAGGCCAGTGCCGAGAACTGATCGAGCCTTTTCTGCCGTGCGGAGAGAGTCGAAATTATCGTGAGGGTTCGTTAAAATGAGCACAGCGGCCGGGTGCCGCTGTGCTATACTACTATGGCTTATAGCACGGAAGCTGTAAGCATACGGTAATGTAGGCCCCCGAGACATGTTTGTTACACCGCTGCACGGGCAAGTTTCTTGCACAAGCGAACATGGTAAAGTAGCAAGTAATCATGACGAAGGGTCCCCGATTAGAAAGAATTGAAAGGGGTCCGTTTTGACCGACATCAAAAACACGTCCGTCATCGACTTCGAGGACATCTCCGACGAGCAGATGAATGCGATGATCGACGGCACGCTGACCGAGTTCGACGAGGGCGACCTGGTCGACGGCACGGTCGTCAAGATCGAGCACGACGAGGTGCTCGTCGACATCGGCTTCAAGAGCGAGGGCGTCATCCCGTCGCGCGAGCTGTCCATCCGCAAGGATGCCGATCCGTCCGACATCGTGGAGCTGGGCGAGAAGATCGAAGCCCTCGTTCTCCAGAAGGAAGACAAGGACGGCCGCCTGATCCTCTCCAAGAAGCGTGCCGAGTACGAGCGTGCTTGGATTCGCGTCGAAGAGAAGTTCAAGGCCGGCGAAGTGGTCACGGGCGAGGTTATCGAAGTCGTCAAGGGCGGCCTCATCCTCGATATCGGCCTGCGCGGCTTCCTGCCGGCATCGCTGGTCGACCTTCGTCGTGTCAAGGATCTCGACATGTACCTGGGCACCGAGATCGAAGCCCGCGTCATCGAGATGGACCGCAACCGCAACAACGTCGTGCTGTCCCGCCGCGTGCTGCTTGAGGAAGGCCGCAAGAACGAGCGCGCCGAGATCCTCGCGAAGCTGTCGAAGGGCATGCGCCTCAAGGGCACCGTTTCCTCGATCGTCGACTTCGGCGCGTTCGTCGACCTCGGCGGCATCGATGGCCTCGTGCACATCTCCGAGCTGTCCTGGAACCACGTCAACCATCCCTCCGAGGTCGTCAAGGTCGGCGACGAGGTGGAGGTCGAGGTTCTGGACGTCGATCTGCAGCGCGAGCGCATCTCGCTCGGCCTCAAGCAGACGACGGAGGATCCGTGGGTCAAGCTCGTCGAGAGCTACCCGGTGGGCACCATCGTCGACGGCAAGGTGACGAAGATCGTGCCGTTCGGCGCGTTCATCGAGCTGGGCCAGTCCATCGAGGGTCTGGTGCACATCTCCGAGATGGCCATGCGCCACATCGACACCCCGGCTCAGGTCGTGAAGGCCGGCGACGAGGTGAAGGTGAAGGTCATGGAGATCAACCCCGAGCGTCGCCGCATCTCCCTGTCCATGAAGGCCGCCGCGGCCGACCTGGGCTTCGAGATCGAAGTGGACGAGTCCATCCAGGTTGAGGAGAAGCCGGCCAAGAAGAAGGCCGAGAAGGCTGACGCTCCCGCCGAGGAAGCCGCCGCTCCCGAGGCTGCCGAATAGCCTAAGCGTCCATAACGCGTATATGAAGGCCGGTCGCAAGACCGGCCTTCTTTTGCTATTGGAGCCGACGACGCAAGTGCCGGCTCTTTTCTGAACGCAGACGCTTCTATGCGAAGATGAACGAAGCCAAAAACGCTAGGGCGGCTACCCACATAAGGGGCTTCACGTCGCGGAACTTGCCTTGGGCAACCTTGATGATGCAGTAGGAGATGAAGCCCAAGCCGATGCCGTTGGCGATGGAGTACGTCATGGGGATGCCCACGATGGTAAGGAATGCCGGGAATGCAGAAGCGATGTCGCTCCAATCGATTTCGCCGATCTCGGTCATCATGAGGTATCCCACCACCACAAGGGCTCCGCAGGTGGCCGAGCTGGTTACCATGCCGATAACCGGCGCGAGGAACGCGCAAGCCACGAACGCGATGCCGATGACGATGTTCGACAGGCCGGTGCGGGCACCGGCTGCCGCGCCGGAGACGGATTCCACGAACGACGTGATGGAGCTCGCTCCGATGAAGCCGCCGGCTGCCGCCGCGGCCGAATCCACGATGAGGATAGGCTGCACGTCTTCGACATCGCCTTTCTTGTCCACGAAGCCAGCGCGGCTGCCTACGGCCACCACGGTTCCCATGGTGTCGAAGAAGTCGCTCATGAGCAGGCTGAATACGAACAGCAGTAGCACGGGCTGCACGATGACCTGTGCGATGGCCAGCGTGCCCTCGGGCGTGACTTGGAACGGAGCTGCGAATGCGGAGAAGTCGGGCGCGAACGAGAAGTCGGTGACAGGTGGAGTCACGCCCATCGGAATGCCGATGATAGTGGCCGCCACGATGGAGATCAGCAGGGCGCCTTTGAGATTGACGGCGGTGAGCACCACGGCCACGATGATGGAGATGGCGGCCACAATGGCGGTCGGGCTGGTGAGATCGCCCAGCGCAAGGAACGTGGATTCGTCGGCGGCGATGAATCCACCGCCCTTCAGCCCGATGAATGCGATGAACAAACCGATGCCGATGCCGATGGCGCGTCTGAGAGATACGGGGATGGCATCCATGACGGCTTTACGCAAGCCGCAAAGCACCAGCAGCAAGATGAGGATGCCTTCCAGGAACACGACGGCCATGGCCACGCGCCAGTCCACGCCGAGGCCGAGGCACAGCGAATAGGCGACGATGGCGTTGATGCCCATCCCGGAGGCGAGCGCGATGGGACGGTTCGCGAACAGGCCCATCGCGACCGTCATGATGGCGGCGCCGAAACAGGTCGCGGTCAGTGCGGCGTTGAACGGGATTCCCGCCGCCTCCATCATCGCCGGATTCACCGCGATGATGTACGCCATGGCGAGAAACGTCGTAAGGCCGCCAATGACTTCGTTGGAGACAGTGCTGCCTCGCTCGGATATCTTGAAGAACTTGTCTAGCATGTAGAAACCCCCTCGTTGTTCGCGTGGACCTGCGTAGCAGGATTCCCATCGTTTGTACATTGCCGCTTTCGCATTGTACAAGTCCGATTACGAAACGGGAAGGGTATAAGCGCCTTTCGAAGATGCTTCAGGCTGGCGGCGAGGGTTACTCTCGGGGCTTTAGATTGTTCGCCGCGTTCGCGGCGAGCGCGCGCACGGTGTCGGAGGAGGCTTTCTTCGCGTTGTCGGCAGCCAGTTCGAGCGGCGACTTGACCACAGCGGCTTCGTCGCTTTCGGCGTGGACGGGCAGCAGCGGTGCGACGGCATCGTGGACGAGGCCTATGTAGGCTCGCGCGCCCTCCTCGGTGAGATGGGTGCCGTCTCCGTCGAAGTACTCGTCGTGGCCGGCGCTGGCGGTGTACCAGTCGATCACGTGTACGTTGTCGTGGCGGTCGACCGCGTCGAACATGGCGCCGTTGGTCTGGCCCACCCACGATTGCGGGCTGCGGGTGTTCACGAAGAACACCTGGCGGCCGGGCCCGGCCGCTGCCACGAGTTCGTCGATCTGCTCGTCGGTGGCCGCTCCGTTCGTGCCGAGGGCGAACACCACCACGCCTCCCACGATATCCTGGTCGTTATAGTAGTCGAACGTCTCCTGGCCGGCGTACAGCTGGCGGTTCACGGCGGCGTCGATCGCGCCGTAGGGGAACGTCTCTTCGAACTGGGGGATGGCGCGCACCGAGACCGAGTCGCCGATCATAAGCACGTCGAGCTTGGGCGACCCGGCCGCTGCGTCGTCGACGGGCAGCTCGGGCATCTGCGAGGTGTGGGCCTGCTCGTCCTTCAGCAGGTCGGCGGCGCCGATGGCGGAGATGGGAGGCACCACGATAAGGCCGATCACGGCCACGATGGTCACGGCCGACCCCGCTAGGACGGGAACGACGTGGTGCTTGAGCCATGCGGGCGGATCGATTTCTTTCGAGCGCACGCCTTTCACGAACGCTCCGATGGCCCCCTTGCGCAAGGGGTTCTCCACGAAGCGGTACGAGAACGCGGCGCAGGCGAACACGACGGCCACCTGCACGAGATACATCCACCACGGCGTCTCGCCCGTGAAGTTGCGCGGGTTCATGAGCAGGAACAGCGGGTAGTGCCACAAGTAGATGCCGTACGAACGCAGGCCTATCCATACAAGCGGCTTCGTTCCGGCGAAGCGCCCGAGCAGGCTCGCAGGATGCACCATCACCGCGATGACGACGGCGGTGAGCACGGAGGCCAGCAGGATGCCGCCGCGGTAGAGGAACGGCGAGAAGCCGTCCACGAACACGATGAGGCCCAGCAGGGCGACGAGCGCGACGATTCCCACGCCGTCCAGGACGTTGCGCACCTGCTTCGTAAGGTGCACGCTCTTCTGGGCTCCCAGCATGTGCGAGGGCCACACGAACGCCAGCCATGCGCCGATAAGCAGCGAGAACGCGCGGGTGTCGGTGCCGTAGTACACGCGGCTCGGGTCGTCCAGCGGGTTGTACAGCAGCGCCATCTCCAGCGCCGACAAGAGGGCGACGATCAGCGTGGCATTGCGCATAGTGGTGCGCTTCACGCCCGTTTTGTGGGCGACCAGCAACACGACCGGCCAGACGAGGTAGAACTGCTCTTCGATGGCGAGCGACCAGAAGTGGGTGAGCGGCGAGGGAGCGCCCAGCGCGTCGAAATAAGAAGCATCTTGGAAGATGTACCACCAGTTCGTCACCCAGAGCAGCGCGGCCCACATGTCGTCGCGCAGCTTCGTGAGCAGGCTGTGGTCGAACAAGGCGCAGAGTGCGGCGGTGCATACGATGATCAGCACGATGGCCGGCATGAGCCGTCGCACGCGTCGCAGCCAGAATTGCGGCAGGTTGATGGTTTCGGTGTTGTCCCACTCGATGAGCAGCAGGCTGGTTATGAGATAGCCCGACAGCACGAAGAACACCGTGACGCCCAACAGGCCTCCAGGAGCCCATTGCATCCCAAGATGGTAGGCGATAACGGCGAGGACGGCGAACGCGCGCAGTCCGTCGAGTGCGGGAATATAGCGTGATTTCGTCCCCGACATGCGAGCCTTGCCCTCCCTTCGATTCTTCGCGCCCCTCGGGCGCGAATTGCCAGTATAACAATGTTTCTACATCTCGTCCGCAACATAAAGAGAGCGAGAGATTCTTCATACGCCATTCAACGAAGCGCTGAAGCAAGGCTTCGGCGATCGTGTGTTAAGAGGTCGGATCGTCTACTCGATCTTCTATCGCCGTGGGATAATCGCGGAAAGACGCGATTTCCCGATGAGCGCATCGGGGCGACAGGAGGAGTGCCGGAAATGAATGCGAGCGGGCGCATTGCGCTCGGAATGAGCGGCGGGGTGGACAGCGCGGTTTCTGCGGCGCTGCTCATGCGCGCCGGGTACGAGGTGGTGGGCGTCACGTGCCGCTTTCGCGACAACGCTGCCACCGAGCGCGCGGCGGCCGATGCGGCGGCCGTGTGCTCCCAGTTGGGCATTCGCCACGAGACGCCGGAGTGCGTGGGCGAGTTCGAACGCTGCGTGGTGGAGCCGTTCGTCTCGTCGTACGCGGCGGGCCTCACGCCTAGTCCGTGCGTGGGTTGCAACGCGCGGTGCAAGATGCCCGCGCTCGTGCGGGTAGCCGACGAACTGGGGTGCGACCGCATCGCCACGGGCCACTACGCGCGCATTGCCCGTCTGTCCGATTCGGGGCGCTTCGTGGTGAAGCGAGCCCTGGACGCGCGCAAGGATCAAAGCTACATGCTTTCGCTGTTGAGCCAGGAGCAGCTGGCGCGCCTCGTGTTGCCGCTGGGGGCCATGACGAAGGCGGAGGTGCGTGTGATCGCGGCCGATCTGGGCCTGGTCGTGGCCGAGAAGGCCGAAAGCCAAGACAACTGCTTCATCGAGGGCGACTACCGTCCGTTTCTGCGCGCGCGTGGCGTGGAAGACGCGCCTGGGGACATTGTGGATCGCATGGGGAATGTGCTCGGCTGCCACGAGGGGCTGGCGAACTACACGGTGGGGCAGCGCAAGGGCATCGGCGTGGCAGGCCCCGAGCCGTACTACGTGGTGGAGAAGCGCGTCGAAACCCGCGAACTCGTGGTGGGTTTTGCCGACGAGACGCTCATCGGCTCCGTCGTGGTGGGCGACATGAACTGGCAAGCGTTCGAATCGCTCGGCGAATCGTACGGCGCGATGGTGAAACTACGCTACCGGAGCCGTCCGTGTGCGTGTATCATAGAGCCGGAAGACGACCAGCGCGTATCGCTCGCGCTGCGGAGTCCGCAGCCAACCACGGCGCCGGGCCAATACGCCGTTCTCTACGACGGCGACACCGTATTGGGAGGCGGCATGATTGAGGAGGTAATGCACGCATGAAGAAGCTGTTCATCATCGGCGGCATGGGAGCCGGCAAGTCCACGGCCCGCAAGGCGCTGGTCGAGCAAGGTTTGCCGAACATCGATCTCGACCAAGTGGGCCACGACGTCCTTCTGTGGGACACGGTGAAGTCCGAGCTCGTGGAAACGTTCGGCGAGGACATCCTGGGAGCCGACGGCGAGATCGACCGCCGCGCGCTGGCTGCCAAGGCGTTCGTGAGTCCGGCCGAGACGCGCAAGCTCAACCGCATCACGCTGCCGCGCATCGAAGAGGCGTTCACCGACCGCGTGGCCGAGCTGGAGGCTGAAGGCCACAAGGCCGTCGTGGTGGAGCATTCGGTGTTCAAGAACCGCCAGACGTCGCTCGCTTACGACGCCGACGTGGTGATCGCCGTCCTCGCGCCCATCGACCTGCGTATCGAGCGTGCGGTGAAGAGCGGTTGGGACGAGACCGACGTGCGTCGTCGCATCGCCCAGCAGATCACCGACGCGGATCGCATCGAGGCGTCCGACGTGGTGTTCAACAACGACGGTACTCCCGAGGAGATGCGCAACAAGGTGCTGGCCTGGTGGGGAGAGTATTCCAAGGACCTGTAGGTCCTCGCGTTCAACCTGCGGGGACGGGTCGTGGGCGAGGGGTCTGCAACTCAGACAGTCCTGCTCGCACGAACAGCCCGCTGGGCTGTTCGGCTCGTGCGGAACTCGTATCAGACCCCTCGCCCACGACCCGTCCCTGGTAAAGCTGCGGGCTTCGGTTCTTGGCCGGAGCCTGTTTTGGTTGTTGGGGGCGTTGTCATCCTGAGCGGAGGCGCGAAGCGCCGGAGTCGAAGGATCCCGTGCGGCGTCAGCGGTGGCCGCTACCACAATCCCAGGACGTGCTGCATTCCCAGGCTGACGGCGGCGATGGCCACCCAGCAGCAGAGGCCCATGAGGATGGGCTTGCCGCCCGACTTCACGAGATGCACGATGTCGGTGTTCAGGCCGATGGCGGCCATGGCCATGACGATGAAGAACTTCGACAGCGTTTTGAGCGGCTCGAACACGGCCGCGTCGATGCCGGCGGACACTGCTATCGTGGTGATGACGGACGCGGCCAGGAACAGCAGGATGAACACGGGCAGCGCGCGACGCAGGCTGAAACCTCCCAGCTTGCCTGCGGGCTTCACCACGCTGTGCCCCTGCGCTTCGAGCGCGATGGGGTCGCGGCTTTCGCGACGCGCCACCCAAATGCCCAGCACCAGCGTGATGGGGATGATGGCCAGCGTGCGGGTGAGCTTCACGATAGTGGCCTGGTCGAGCGCGTTCGAGCCGGGATGCATGCCGTCCCATGCCGCGGCGGCTGCCGTCACCGACGAGGTGTCGTTCACGGCGGTGCCGGCGAACAGGCCGAAGCCTTCGTTGGTCATGCCCAGCGCGTTGCCCAGCGATGGGAAGATAAGGGCGGCCAGCACGTTGAACAGGAAGATGACCGAGATGGCCTGGGCAACGTCCTTGTCGTGCGCCTTGATGACAGGCGCGGTGGCCGCGATGGCCGAACCGCCGCAGATGGACGAGCCCACGCCGATGAGCGTCGAGATCTCCGAGGGCATGCGCAGCACTTTGTGCAGCAAAAACGCCACGATCAGCGCAGTGGCGATGGTTGAGCCGATGATGGGCAGCGACATCATGCCCACCTGGGCGATCTGCGCGAGGTTCAACCCGAAGCCCAGCAGCACGACGGCGGCCTGCAACACCTTCTTGCCGGTGAACGCGATGCCGGTCTGCACGCGGCCGCGCGCGGGCTGCTTCCAGAACACGGCGATGGCCATGCCGGCCAGGATGGCGAACACGGGCCCGCCGATGATGGGGAACTGCTGCCCGATGAACCAGCACGGCAATGCGAGGGCGAGGCATACAGCCAGGCCGGGTATGTTCTTCAAGGCGTTGGTCACGGTCGATCCTTCTGCTATCGAACGGGTGCGCGCTCCGTATGCGTGAGCGACGGCGTCAGAGTATACCATTGCCGTGTGGCTGTCGCGGTTATCGAACTCGCTACAATACTGAAAATTTACGAACATATGTTTGTAAATCTGTGATATGATGCTAGCATCATAAAAGAACCAGTGCAAGTGCTTGCCGGTCTGCGTGCTCGGCCGGATGCCCATAGAGGCGGCGGATGTTCCGCGCCGCCCGTACCATGCTTGCAAGATCCGCAGGATCCTCTCAGATCATCGGAACAGATAAAGAGAGGTGTATGCCGTATGTCTGATCGTGCGACGATCAACGCGCAAGGTATCGAAGTGACGTTTTGTAAAGGCGACGCCTATGCTGATTACGTTTCGCTTACCGATATTGCGCGCTATAAAAGCCCCAAGCCGAAAGATGTGATAAAGAATTGGATGAGGACTCACGATGTTATCGAATATCTGGGTCTTTGGGAAACCCTGTACAATCCAAGCTTTAAAGGGGTCGAATTCGACTCCTTTAAAGCTCGTTCGGGCAGCAATTTGAACCGGGCGGCGCGAGAGCAGCTCTCGCTGCTGCTTCGGTCGAGCGCAGCCGACGGGTTGGAGGGCGGAGAGCTAGGCTCGGGGCGTGCGTTGCCCTCCGCTTCGTAACCGTTTACTAACGAACATCTGTTCATGTTACAGATGCTGTGATACACTGGATCTCCTGCGAAGTTTTACGTTGCGCGGCTCCGACGCGTCGGTGCTCCGCTGTTGTTCGGAAGGAGCAGCATGGCTCATCTTTCCAATATCGAAGGCATCGAGATGGAGGGCAAGCTGCCCGAGGTTCGTCTTGCCTCCACGCCGTTCAAAGCGGTGTCTCCGTACGAGCCGGCGGGCGATCAGCCGCAGGCCATCGAGAAGCTGGCGACCGGCGTCAAGGAGGGCTTGCGCTATCAGAACCTGCTGGGCGTCACCGGTTCCGGCAAGACGTTCACCATGGCAAAGGTCATCGAGGCCGTGCAGAAGCCCACGCTGGTCATGGCTCCGAACAAGACGCTGGCGGCGCAGCTGGCCAGCGAGCTGAAGGAGTTCTTTCCCGACAACGCCGTGGTGTACTTCGTGTCGTACTACGATTACTACCAGCCCGAGGCGTACGTGCCCTCGTCGGACACGTTCATCGAGAAGGACGCGTCCATCAACGAAGAGGTGGAGAAGCTGCGCCATGCGGCCACGTCGGCTTTGCTGTCGCGGCGCGACTGCATCGTGGTGGCGTCGGTGTCGTGCATCTACGGCATTGGCAGCCCGATGGACTACGCCGGCATGGCCGTGTTCGTGGACAAGCAGAAGGACATGGATCGCGACCAGGTCATCCATGAGCTCATCGATATCCAGTACGACCGCAACGACTACGAGCAGAAGCGCGGCACGTTCCGCGTGCGCGGCGATGCGCTCGATGTGTTCCCGCCTTACGCCGACCATCCGATCCGCATCGAGTTCTGGGGCGACGAGATCGAGTCCATCACCGAGATCGACAACGTGACGGGCGAAGTGCTGAGCGAGTTCGAGGCTCTGCCTATCTGGCCGGCCTCCCACTACGTGACCGCGCGTCCGAAGATGGATCGCGCGCTGGGCACCATCCGCGACGAACTGCGCGAGCGCTTGCAGCAGTTCAAGGAGGAAGGCAAGCTGCTGGAGGCGCAGCGCCTCGAGATGCGCGTGAACTACGACCTCGAGATGCTGGAGACGATGAACTTCTGCTCGGGCATCGAGAATTACTCGCGCCACATGGACGGACGCGAGCCGGGAGAGCCGCCCTACACGCTGATCGACTATTTCCCGAAAGACTTCTTCTGCATCATCGACGAGAGCCACGTGACGGTTCCGCAGATCCGCGGCATGCACGAGGGCGATCGCTCGCGCAAGATCACATTGGCCGAGCACGGCTTCCGTCTGCCCAGCTGCCTGGACAACCGTCCGCTGCGCTTCGACGAGTTCGAGGATCGCATCCCGCAGTTCGTGTACGTGTCGGCCACGCCGGGCGACTACGAGCAGAAGGTGTCGCAGCAGCAGGTGGAGCAGATTATCCGCCCCACCGGCCTGCTGGATCCCGAGATCATCGTGCGCGGCTCGGCATCGCAGATCGACGACATCATCGACGAGTCGAAGGAGCGCGCTGCGCGCGATGAGCGCGTGCTCATCACCACGCTGACGAAGAAGATGGCCGAGGACTTGACGGATCACCTGCTGGACCAGGGAGTGAAGGCTCGCTACATGCACTCCGACATCGCCACGCTCGAGCGCGTCGAGATCCTGCGCGATCTGCGCCGCGGCGAGTTCGACGTGCTGGTGGGCATCAACCTTTTGCGCGAGGGCCTGGACCTGCCGGAGGTATCGCTCGTTGCCATCTTGGATGCCGACAAGGAAGGTTTCCTGCGCAACCACCGCTCGCTCATCCAGACCATCGGGCGTGCGGCGCGAAACGTTTCGGGTCAAGTGATCATGTACGCCGACAAGATGACGGATTCCATGGCGCTGGCCATCGATGAGACGAAGCGCCGCCGCGCCATCCAGATGAAGTATAACGAGGAGCACGGCATCGAGCCGCAGACCATCCGTAAGGCCATCAACGACATCATGAGCTACGTCACCGACGAGATGGGCGGCACCACGGCCGAGCAGGTGAACAAGGAGCTTGCCGAGCTGTCGCGCGAAGAGGTGCTGCGCATCATCCAGTCGATGGAGGACGACATGGCCTCCGCGTCCCAAAGCATGGACTTCGAGGAAGCCGCCCGCCTGCGCGACCAGGTGGTCAAGCTGCGCGTCCAGGTGGAGGGCGGCAGCGAGGACGACGTGTTGAAGGACCTCAAGAAGAACGCCCGCAAAGGTAGCGCGTACGGCAATCGAAAGAACGCCGCATACGGCAGCGCCCGAAGGTCGTGAGGTTGCCCGAGAGGCCGCTCGTCGCGTGAAGCGCGCCGCTCGACGCGATCGCTTCGGGTGGAAAAGCCGCTGGCCGAACACGTCTTTGAGTTCTCAGGGCGCGATAGCATGCCTGCATGCGCGCCACGGTACCATACGGGGCAGGCTGTGCAGGCGAATCGAAGGAGAAAGCATGGACATGGGCTTGAAGGACAAGGTGGTGCTGATCACCGGCGGTGGCGGCGGTATCGCTCGGGGTATCGAGCGCGCATTCGCCACCGAGGGTGCGAAGTTCATCCTCACCGACCTGTTCCCCGGCGGTCTGGAAGCGGCGAAGGAGGAGCTTGAGCGCGATTTCGGCTCCGAAGTGTTCACGATTCTCGCGAACGGATCGGTGGAAGAGGAGGTGCGTGCGGCGGTCGAAGCGGGCGCCGAGCACTTCGGCGGGCGCATCGACGTCCTGATCAACAACGCGCAGGCGTCGGCGTCGGGATTGACGCTGGTGCAGCATTCGGAGGAGGACTTCGACCTGGCGGTTCGATCCGGCCTGTACGCGACGTTCTTCTACATGAAGCATGCCTACCCTTACCTGAAGGAGACGGCGGGATCCGTCATCAACTTCGCTTCCGGCGCGGGCATCGGCGGCAATCCAGGACAGAGCTCCTACGCTGCGGCGAAAGAGGGCATCCGAGGCATGAGCCGCGTGGCCGCATCGGAGTGGGGCCCCGACAACATCAACGTGAACATCGTATGCCCTATCGTCATGACGAAGGCGCTCGAGGAATGGCGCGAGCGCGAGCCCGAGATGTACGAGAAGAACGTGAAGGCGATCCCGCTCGGACGCTTCGGCGACGCGGAGAAGGACGTAGGACGCGTGTGCGTGTTCCTGGCCAGTCCCGATGCCTCGTTCGTAACGGGCGACACCATCATGGTGCAGGGCGGTTCCGGCATGAAGCCGTAAAGCTGCACCAAACGCCAACCCTCCCTAACTCGGCGAAAACGGGGGCTGCTCGACAGTGTCGGACAGCCCCCGTTTCGATGTCTCGAGCAAAAGAGAGCCGCTAGCCCTCTTCCGAGACTGTTCCGATCTCCGCGTTCGCCTCGGCCGCGCTGTCGCGCAGGACGTGCGGCTCGTCATGATCGAGGGCGCGCACGCTCTTGAACAGGTACACGGTCAGTCCCAGCGCAATGCATACGAGGCCGTCCGCCACGAAAAACGCTGCTACGCCCATAGCTTCGGCGGCCACGCCGCCGATGGCGATGCCCACGGGGGAGGCCAGTCCCATGGCGGCCATGGCCAGGCCCAGCGCGCGGCCCGTCTTCTCCTCGGGCACGTTGCGCTGGATGAGCGTGATCAGCGGTCCGTTGAACCAGGAGCATGCCAGCGCCATGACGGCGCACAACGCAACGAACGCCCAGAACATGGTGGGGGCGAGGAATCCGCACGCCGTGGTGGTGACACCCACGATGAGGGAGGCCACCGCGATGAGTCCGGCCAGGCGCTTGCCGCCGCCCCAGGCCATGAGCACGATGGACCCCGCGATCATCCCTACGCCGAACGCGGCTTCCACGACGGACGCCATGTAGCCGTCACCGCCGAAGTGGTCGTACGTCATAAGCGGGAAGATGGCGCCCAGCGGGGCGAACGCCATCATGCCGATGGTGATGCCGGCGATGAGGATGACGAGCCCGCGGGTTGCCGACAGCGCTTTCCAGCCGTCGCGAAGGTTCGCCAGCACGTGCTGGTTCTCGGCGGTCTCATCGGCGACGGTGGGGATCTTCGCCAGCGCAAGCCCCGCCACGGCCACGAGTGCTCCGGCGAAGTCGAGGAACATCACGGAGTGGAACCCGATGGTGGTGTACAGGAAGATGCCGAACGCGGGGGCGCCGATGGACGCGACGGACATGAGCAGCTGGTCGAGCGTGTTGATGCGCAGCAGGTGCTTCTCGGGCACGAGCAGCGGCATGGCGGCCATCATGGCGGGGCCGTGGAAGGCCTGTCCGATGCTGCGCACGATGACGAGGATCATGAGCAGCGGAAACGATACCTGCCCGAACAGGATGACGATGCCCAGCCCCAGCGACACGATGCCCACCGAGAGGTCGGCCACGATCATGACCGTCTTGCGGTTGTGCTTGTCGGCGATGACGCCGCCGAAGGGTGACAGCAGTCCTTGCGGCAGATACGCGCAGATGGCGGCCGCGGCCAGCATGATGGCGCTGCCCGTAGTCTCGGTGATGTACCACACCACGGCGTATCCCGCGGCGTAGCTGGTGATCATAGAAGCGGCTTGTCCGCCCCAGATGGTGGCGATGATCGCAAGCCAGCGCTTCGGCAGCTCGCGACCGGCTGCGCTCAGGGGCGCGGTCGATGCAGTCATGGATAGCTCCTATAGAACGAGATGGTCGGATGAACGTCAGTGTGAGGTAGCGAACGCGGTTGCGCTACCAATTCTAGATGGAAGAAGGCCGCCGAAGCGGCAACTATGCGTTGCGCGAACGCGCGGCGCAGGGATGAATCGCAAATCGACTGAGCGATTTAGCGGAAAAGGCGACCAGCCATCGAGCATGCTCCTCATGATTTCGAGCGAAAAGTAACGGCCAGTGTATCACGAACCGATGAACGTGCCAAGGGCGGGTTTTACTTCGCGGGCGGCAGCAGCAGGTTGAGGTCGACGGCGGTGTCGATGCCTGCCACGGAGCCGCCGTTGGTGTACTGCCAGATGGCGAAGTCGAACTGCGCGTGCGGCTGGGCGGCGTCGTACTCGGCGAACCAGACGGGACGTCCGCCCAGATCGGCGCGGTCGTAGCGCGCCATGTCGCCGCTGTTGCCGTAGATCATCGTCCCGTAGCCGCCCTGCTCGAGACGCTCGCAGAACGCCCGCGCGCACGCGGTGAGCGTTTCGCGGTCCATGTTGTTCGCACGGCCCGCGCCGTCGGCGACGGGCTCGTGGTCGTACGCCACGGGCAGCGCCAGGTAACGGCCGGCAAGCAGCCGCAGCACGAACTCGGCTTCTTCACGCGCCTCCTCGACGGTGACGGCTTGCGAGAAGAAGTACGCGCCCACATCGAGGCCCGCGCTCGTCGCATTGTCGATATTCTCGGCGTATCGGGCATCGGCGTACAGCGCGCCCTCGGTGTAGCCGCGGTTGCCCACGCGCACGAAGGCGAAGTCCACGCCGTCGCTCGCCACAGCGCTCCAGTCGATGGCGCCTTGATGGTCGGACACGTCCACGCCAAACTGGGAGCGCACCTCGCCGTTCTCGCGGAAAGCCAGGCGGTCGCCCGAACGTTCGAGTCCGCTCCAATCGTAGGGGCTCACGTATGCCTGCGCCGCGGGCTCCGCTGCATCTTCGGGGCCGCATGCCGCCATGAAGCCGAGCGATCCCAGCAGGGCGACGGCGGTCAGGGCGGCTGCAACGGTGGTTTTGAATCGTTTCATGCGGCTTATCCTACCAAAGCCCCCGTCGTCCGTGCGGGCGAACCCGTCGGCGCTACGACGACTACAGAACCTGCATGCAAGGCGTGCACCGCTCTGACGCGGTGTTCGGCGCGAGCGGATCGATGGGACGGCGCGTCATGCGGCCAGCGCGCGCAGGTTTCCCAGAATGTGCTGTGCTGCGTCCTGCCCGAGGTAGTCGTAGGACACGAGCTTCCGCAACACTTCCTGCTGGCGCTCGCGCGCGAGGCCAGGGTTCTGAGACAGCGCGTACACGCTCGGCGCGTTCGGGATGCCGGCCAGCAGCGTGCATTCGTCGGCATCGAGCGCGCTGGGGGCTTTGCCGAAATAACCCCAGCTCGCACTGCCGATGCCCTCGTAGCCGTCGCCGAAGTAGATGGAGTTCACGTATAGCTCCAGGATAGTGCGCTTCGAGAAGTGCTGCTCCATCGTCAGCGCCATGAACACTTCGGCTATCTTGCGCTCGACGGTCTGCTCTTGGGTGAAGTACTGGTTCTTCGCCAGCTGCTGGGTGATGGTGCTGCCGCCTTCCACGATGGCGCCCGCTTTGAGGTCGTTCATGAGGGCGCGCGCCGTGGCGATGGCATCGAAGCCGGGATGGGCGTAGAACCGATGATCCTCCACGGCCACGACGGCCTGCAGGTACAGGTCCGGCAGCTCGTCGATGGGCGTGAACGACTCGCTGCTCTGGATGGATGCGGCCATCTCGTCGAGGCCGGCTTCCTCGATCGCTTCGCGGTACAGGTTGAACCCGCGTGCAAGAAAGTACACTTCCACGAGCACGACGAGGATGAGCGCCGCCAGGGCGAGGCGCCCGATGAACGTGATGGCTGGATGCGCCGTCGATGCACGATGCGCCGTTCCTTTCATGGTTTCCACCTTTCTGTAGAGGAAAACTCCCCACTACGTTATACCAAGCGGTTCTTAACGCCGCCTTACCGACCGCTTGCCCCATCCTTACATTCCTGCAAGAAAGGCGTGTTCTATCAGGTAAACGATGGGCTATACTTTTGAAAACGACACGAACGAGAAGGGTGCGGCCGTCGCGTGCGGCAAGGCCGGTAACACCATCGAAGGACGGTGCGACGAACATGATGATATCGACACGGGGACGCTATGCGTTGCGGCTCATGATCGACATCGCACGACAAGGGGAAGCCGGCGCGCTGGTCACCATGCGGCAAGCGGCCGAGCGGGAGGATCTGTCCGTCAAATACCTCGAACAGCTGGGCGGGGCGCTGGTGAAGGCGGGCGTTCTCAAAAGCGTGCGCGGCGTGAGCGGCGGGTATCTGTTGGCGCGTCCGGCTGATCAGATCACTGCGGGAGACGTCTTGCGCGCCACCGAGGGCAGCTGCGCGCCGGTGTCATGCCTCGAAGACGGCGCGGAGGCGTGTCCGCGCCGCGATCAGTGCGTGGCCATCAATTTCTGGCGTGGGCTCGACCAGGCCATCGAGGATTACGTGGACAACGTGACGCTGGCCGATCTGGTTCAGATGGGCTAGAGGTCGCGCGTCGCGTACCCGCGAACCGCCGCGCGCTCCGATACGACGTACAAGGCGAGCGCCGCCGCCGTGACGCATCCTCCCACGACGAGCGCGCCGCCCAGCGACTGCGCGGCGACGACGATCCGGCCCACGAGGGGAAGAAACGCGTCGAAGTTCATGGAGCGGAATATGTAGATCCAGCCCATGAGGGCGAGCATGAAGGCGAAGGGGATGTAGCTGGCGAGCTTGCGGTGGCTGTCGGCGAACATGAACGGCAGCAGCACGCTGAACATGGCGATGGTGAGGGCGAACGTGCCGGCCGCGAACGATACGACGCCCGCAGCGTCGAAGCCTACGGCGAAATGGCGGACAAGCGGAAGCCCCGGCACAACGGCGTTGACGATGCAAGCGGTCGTATACGCTGCGACGCCGAGAGCGACGCATCCGGCGACGACGACGGCGATGCTTGCGTAGCGTCCCGCCACTACGTTTGCTCGCGAAAGCGGCAAAGCCTGGCGAAAGGCGACCCAATCGCGCCGCTGGTCGCGCAGCAGCATGGGCATGAGCACCATGTGGGACATGGGGAAGCCGGTGAGCAGGATGATGGGAGTCGCGTTCCCCGCTGCCAGGCATATGCCCGTTGCAAGGAGCGCCCACAGCGCCACGTTCTTCGGCAGCGATTTCGCCAAAGCGAGGAAATCGGCAAGCATCATGGTCTTCATGGGGCGCTCCTTTTCCGTTCGCTAGAGCTCGCGCTTCTGGTACAGCTTGGTGGAGATTACGGCTGAGATCGCGTAGACGGCGGCCGTGATCGCAAGAACTCCGGCAGCGATGGCGATGGTGCCCGCGGGCGACTCCAACAGGTTCAGCACGTTCGCGACGAACTCGGGCGGCGGCCCGTTGCCGTCGAGCTGGAACGCGAAGAACACGCCGATTATGATGAGCAGCGGCAGGTAGCGGACGCCCTTCGTCATGCCGAACCGCGAGAACAAGGGCATCGTGACGGACAGCATGACCAAGATGATGGCCAATCCGGCGACGGACGCGAAGAGCATGGCCTGCCACGAGAAGTTCCCCATGAGGTCGGCTAGCTGGGGAACGCCGGGGGCGATCTGCGCAACGGCGACCATCACGAGCGTCACCAGCAGGCCTGCCGCGATGCCCAGCAGCGCCAACAGCGCGAAGCTGACGTAGCGGCCTGCGATCACGTTCGATCGCGACATGGGCAAAGCCAGACGGAACTGCTGCCAGTTGGCGCGTTCGTCAAGCGCGAGGATGGTGATGGTCAGCGAGAAGGGGATCATCACGCCCACCATGGGAGCGGCAACGTAGAGGTTTCCTATCACGACGGTGATGAAGATGCCCACGGCGATGGAGACGCCCAGTTGTTGCAGCAGGTATTTCTTCGCGATCAGGAGATCGGACATGATCATGGCTTTCATCGGACCTCTCCTTTCAGCATCATGCCCATGTAGACATCGATATCGGCCTTGTCGACGGCGATGTTCTTGAAGTTCTCGGCGAACGCGAAACGGTCGGGAGCCAGTACGTCGATGCCGTAGGGGTGGCGCATGCTGCGCAGCTCGCCGGGGGCGAAGAAGCCGCTCTCGGCGATGCGCTCGTAGTCGGTCGCGCGGCAGTGCGCGATGCCGGCCAGATCGGTGATCGTGTCCTTCTCGACGGCGAACACGATGCGGCCGGCGTCGATGCACACGATGTAGTCGGCGATCTTCTCGAGGTCGCTCGTGATGTGGCTGGACATGAGGATGCCGTGGCGCTCATCCCGCATGTAGCCGCGCAGGATGTCGAGCGCTTCCTCGCGGGCGAGCGGGTCGAGCCCGGCGGTGGCCTCGTCGAGGATCAGCAGGTCGGGGTCGTGTGCCAGCGCGCAAGCCAGCGACAGCTTCATGCTCATGCCGCGGGAGAGGTCCTTCACCGTCTTGCTCTTAGGCAGCTGGAACTGTGCCAGGCGCTGCTCGAAGTCGGCAGGGCTCCAGGAGTCGTAGCTGTACGACATGAGCTTGCCCACCGAGGCGACGGTCATCTCCTCGGGGAACGAGCAGGTGTCGAACACCACGCCCGTGCGTTGCTTGGCGTCCTTGATCGCCTTGCTGCCGGCATGTTCGCCGACGTTTTGGCCGAGCAGCTCGATGGAGCCGGCATCGGGGTATATGAGGCCGAGGATGGCCTTGATGGTGGTCGTCTTGCCGGCGCCGTTCGAGCCGATGAAGCCGACGACGCTTCCGGCGGGTACGGTGAGGTCGACGTTTCGGAGGTCGAAGCCGTCATAGTGCTTCGACAAGCTGCGTATGCGGAGGAGGTCGTTCATCAGTCGTCACTTTCTGCGATGAGGTCGAGCATGTCATGGAGCTCCGGGATGCCGACGTTCGCACCGCGCGCTTCGTCGACGGCCTGGACGAGCAGCTCCTCGATGTGCCGGAGGCGCTCCTCGCGAAGAAGCTCGAGGTTGCCGCCGGCCACGAAGCTGCCCTTGCCGGGCACCGTCTCGATGAAGCCTTGGAGCTCCAGCTCGGCGTACGCGCGCTTGGTCGTGATGACGCTGATGCGCAGGTCGCCGGCCAGTGCTCGGATGGAGGGCAGCTGCTGCCCTTCGCCCAGCTCACCCGTCAGGATGAGGGCCTTCATCTGCGAGACGATCTGGTCGTAGATGGGCTTGTCGCTCGCATTCGAGATGATGATGTCCAACTCAGGCTCCCTTTCGTGGTTTCGTGCGCGAGCACCGGGGCGTCCCCCTGCGCTCGGGTAGCGCGTCGCGGCGTCCCGCTTCGCGCCGGGAGAGGCCAAGCACGTTCCTCGTCCCCTCCGGCCGGGCATCGTCCACTCCGTAACGTGTAGAGTGTATATACCCGATATGCACACTATAAACAATAGATACGGAAGCGTCAAGACAGCGCATGCGATCAACTGCCGTCATTGACGCAATACGGTATTGCGCATCTATGCTCGATGAAGCGAAAGGAGCGTGTCATGGTTGCCGTCATCGACAACGAAGAGCTTCCGAAAGCTTTCCCCTCGCTTGAAGACCTAAGGAGCGGGCATCGTGCATTGACGCCTGAGCGAAAGGCGGAACTGCGGGAGCTTATCCGTTCGACGACGCTTGAGGCGCCCGACGGCTGGGGAGAGCGGTCGTTCAAGGAATTGCTTGAACGAGGCTAGGGAGGAGCGTTATGCGCGCTTGGGAGCTTTCGCGAGGACGGGGTTGACGTAGCGGCCGCGACGCTCGGTCTTCGCACCGTACTGGATGGCGTTCACGGGGCAGCGGTGCAGGCAGGCGAGGCACTGCGTGCAGCCCAGCTCGGCCCAGCGGGGCGCGCCTTCGATGATCGTGATGGTGTTGGTGGGGCAGAGGTCGGCGCACTGGCCGCAGCTGATGCAGGTGGGCAGCGCGAAGAACTCCGAGGTGGATCGCGGCTTCTCGTCCTTTTCAGTGAACTTGGACAGCACGATGCCTAGGGGATTGCGGTGCTCGGCGCGCACGTGCTCGCGGGCTGCGATGCGATTTGCCGTCTCGCGCGCGGCAAGTTCCGCGCCGGCAAGCAGGCGCTTGCGCTTCTCGCCTTGGGCGGGCGCGTACAGGTATGTGCAGTTGCCCACCGATTTCACGCTGAACGAGGCGTCGAGGTTGATGCCCTGCGCGTCCAACAGGCGCTTGCCGAAGACGCGCGCCGTGCTGCCCACGAACGCGCCGCAGCTGATCACGGCGAAGCAATAGTCGGGCGTGAAGGTTTCCTTGTTGCCCGTGCGGAAGCGGGCTCGCTTGAGGAACGCATCGATGATGGGCGGCGTGGTGTAGTTGTAGACGGGGAAGACGAAGCCCAGCTGCTCGCCTTGCGCGAGCGTGAAGTCGAAGTCCTTGTACTTGTAGGCCGCGCCGATGTCGACGAGCAGGTCGTCCGTTGCGCGCGCGATGGTCTGCGCCGCCGCGAGCGAATTGCCGGTGCCGGTGAAGTAGAAGATCATGAGCCGCCTTTCCGTCTGTATGCCTTCAGTATACCAAGCCGAGCCTGCGCGAACGATGACCCTTTTGCAACCGAAGGCGGTTACGATGTTTCACGTGAAACATTTGTACGTTTGATCGACGTGCGCGTCTGCTTCGCCTCGGACGTCCTTCGCCGTTTCCGGCAGGATCGAAGCGAGCGAATGTTTCACTTGAGACATTCCGCCGCCGAGGCATGCGGCGCCCGTTCGCTTCGCTTTGCGGCTGCTTGAGGCCGCTCTGGTATGATGAGCGGGATACGAAGGCTGCAACGCGAAGGAGAAACCCATGGCGGACGTGCTGTTCATCGAATATCCGAAGTGCTCCACTTGCAAGAAGGCTAAGGCGTGGCTCGACGCGCACGGCGTGGCGTACGCTGACCGCCACATCGTGGAGGACAACCCGACGTCCGACGAGCTGGCCGCTTGGCATGCGAAAAGCGGACTGCCGCTGCGCCGTTTCTTCAACACCGGCGGCATGCTGTACCGCGAGCGCAACGTAAAGGCCCTGCTGGATGCCGGCATGAGCGACGCGGACGCCTACGCGCTGTTGGCCGAGAACGGCATGATGGTGAAGCGCCCGCTGGTGGTGGGCGACGACTTCGTGCTGGTCGGCTTCAAAGAGGTCGAGTGGGAGCGGGCGCTGCTCTAGCGCGACAGCGCGCCGGAGCATCGTCGCATCGTCGCGCTAGAGCGCGTCGGTGTCGAGCCACAGCGTGAACGGACCGTCGTTGGTCAGGCTCACGTCCATGTAAGCGCCGAAGCGCCCCGTTTCCACGCGAGGCACGTCGCGGCGCGCGCGTTCGACGAACCATTCGTACAGCCGGTTCGCCTCGTCGGGCGCGCCCGCCTCGGTGAACGAGGGGCGGTTGCCTCGTCTGCAGTTCGCGAACAGGGTGAACTGCGACACGACCAGCACTTCGCCGCCCACGTCGGCTAGCGACAGGTTCGTCTTGCCCTCGGCGTCCTCGAAGATGCGCAGGCGCGCGATCTTGCTCCAGAGGCGTTCGGCCTGCTCCTCGCTGTCGTCGTGACCCACGCCTAGCAGGATGAGCAGCCCGCGCCCGATGCTGCCCGCCGTCGCGCCGTCGATATCTACCCGCGCGTTCGACACGCGCTGAACCACCGCTCGCATAGAAGCCTCCTCGCTTGCAGGGCGCTTGCGCCCGTTGGATTCTCTCGTTTCAGTATAACGGGGTTTACAGCGGGGTCGGACGGGCGTATAACAAGCTGATTCGAATGCGGCGCCCGCGCCGAGGCATGTAGGGAAGGAACGCTTATGAGCTACGCGATCGTGTACGACAGCCGCACCGGGAATACCGAGGCATTGGCGCGGGCGGTGGCCGCCGCGCTGCCGAGCGAAGGGCGCCTTGCGTTCGGTCGGGTGGACGAGGTGGATCGCGCCGCCGTCGCGCAGGCCGACCGCGTGTACGCAGGGTTCTGGACGAACCGTGGCGATTGCGGCGACGAGTTGGCCGAGGTTCTGGCCTCGCTCGCGGACAAGGACGTGTTCCTGTTCGGGACGGCCGGGTTCGGAGCCGACGAGACGTACTTCGCGGGCGTCATGGCGCGCGTGGCGGTGCATCTGCCCGAATCGGCGCGGATCGCGGGCACGTTCATGTGCCAGGGCCGCATGCCCGCCAGCGTTCGCGCCCGCTACGCGCAAACCGCCGAGGCCAAGCCCGAGCAGGCTGCGCGCATGCATCAGCTCATCGAGAACTTCGACGAAGCGGCGAGCCATCCCGATGACGATGATCTCGCGCGTTTGCGCGAAGCTGTCCAAGCGGCGAGCTAGCATGGCGAAGCCGGCGAGCCTTCCCGGCATCGGCTTCCATGCCGCGTTGCGGCTGTCCGATGCGGGCGTCGTAGCGCGTTAGCCCTCGGCGGGTTCCTCCAAGCGCGACCTGAGCAGCTGGAGCCCGCCGACCACGGCGCCGCCGATGAGGAAGAACGCGATGCTGAACGTGTCGAGGCTCATGGCCGGCTGCGGCTCGCTCAGCGTGAGCGGCCCTTGCGTGATGGAGAACAGCGACCCCAGCATCATGCCGATGATGGCGTAGATGGTCTGCGAGCGGAAGCGCTCGAGGCACATTCTGATGAGTCGGACGAACAGAAGCATGCCGCATGCGATGCCCGCCGCGAACACCATCAGGATAGGCAGGTAGGACAGATCGAGCCCCATCGTCGCGCGCACCGCACCCATGATGGGCACGTACAGCCCGAAGATCAGCAGCAGCGTGGAGCCCGATATGCCCGGCAGCACCATTGCGGAGATGGCCGCCATCGCCGCCAGGAACACGTACGCCACCAGGCCGAGGTCGAGGCTCTTCGCCGCAACGTCGATGCCCTCTCCGCTCACGGGGCTCAGCAGCGTCACTGCCACGACGAATGCGACGCCCACGACGGCGAACGCGAGGTACGGCAGCCGTTTACGCAATGCGTCCAGCTCCTCGCGCACGACGATGGGGATGGCGAACACGATGAATCCCATGAACAGCGAGCTGACCTCGTAGATGTGCGTATCGAAGAAACTGGTCAGCACGAGCGCCGACAGCCCGAACCCGATCGCCCAACCTGCGCCCAGCTTCAGCAGGAAGCGCACGGCTGCGAAGCGCGCAGCCCTCGCGCCGTGGAACAGGTCGTCCAGCGAGCCGATGAACCGGTCGTAAAAGCCCAGCAGGAAGGCGACGGTACCGCCCGACACCCCGGGCACGCTGTCGGCCAGGGCCATGCAGAACCCGCGGACGGAGTTGACGATGAGTTCGGTAAAGCCCTTCACGGATGACTCCCTTTCGGTTTCCAATGTGAACAGCATGGCGTATTCGCAGGGGAATCCTCGGGTCGTACACCGATCGATGGAGGATATTCAGACCGCTTAAGATTCGGTAAAGCCCGTGTAAAGGGAAGGTAAAGCCGCAGCGTTTTCGACGAATCGGGTCTGATGTGCAAGACGACCAAAAAAGCCCGGGGCCGAAAGCGGCCTCGGGCTTCGCGACGATCGCAATCGTGCGCGCTCTAGATATGTATGTTTCCGAACGTGATGACCGAGTAGATAAGGCCGGCGATGCCGAGCGCCAGCACCACGGCCAGGATGACCTTGTCCGACCGCTTCTCGAACAGCTTCGCCTGTCGGTCGTGCTGGCGCACGCCCACGATGTACAGCGGCAGGCCGATGGCGTACACGATGCAGGCCACCATGAGGTAGTTCAGGCCGGCCGCGTAGATAAGCCACAGTCCGTACAGCGAACCGGCCGCGCCCGTGAACACGGCCATGCCGCGGCTGGCGAAGATGCCGGACGGGTACTCCTTCTTGACGGCGATCTTGAACAGGAACATCGTGCAGAAGAAGTAGCACGGAAGCGCCATGACGCTGGTGATGCTGATCATCGTGGTCCAGGCGTTGTTGCCTATGAAGAACGAGATGATGAGCACCACCTGCACGACGATAGTGGTCCACAGAAGGGATGTGGACGGCGAGCCGTTCTTGTTCTCCTTCACGAACATTTTGGGGAAGATGCCGCTTTTGGAGGCGGCCAGCGGCATCTCGCCCAGCATGAGCATCCAGACGAGCCAGGAGCTCAGCACCGAGACGATCACGCCGGCGTTCACCATGATCTCGCCCCATTTTCCGAACGACTTCAGCATGATGGCCGCCATAGACGGGTCGGCCATGCTGCCGACTTCCGCTTGCGAGTACACGCCGAGGGGCAGAAGCGACACGACGATGTAGAGCGCCAGCGTGACGAGGAAGCCGATGGTGGTTGCTTTGCGCACTGCAGCCTGCGATTTCGCCTTGCCCGATACGACCACGGCGCCCTCGATGCCCAGGAACAGCCACAGCGTGACCAGCATCGTGGACGAAACCTGAGGCATGACGTTGCTGAAGTCCAAGGTCAATGCCACGCCGTCTTTCATGCCCCAGAAGCCTTCCATGAACACCGAGAACTTGAACACGGTGGCAACGGCCAGGATGAAGATGATCACGGGCAGCAGCTTGCCGATGGTGCCGATGATGTTCAGGAAGCTCGTGGACTTCGCGCCGCGCAGGGCCAGCAGGTACATGATCCACGTGATGATGGAGCCGCCGATGATGGACGGAATGTTATTGCCGCCCGTGAAGTCGGGCACGAAGTAGTTCAGCGTGGCCATGACGAGCACTGAGTAGGCAACAAGCGCGAAGCAGTTGCAAATCCAGTAGCCGTACGCCACGAAGAAACCGATCAGCTTGCCGAAGCCTTTCTCGGCGTACGTGTACAGGCCGTTCGTGAGCTCGGGTCGCGCGGCCGACAGGATGCGGAACGTGTTCGCGATGAACCAGATGCCGATGCCGGTGACGACCCAGGCGATGATGATGGCTCCTGCGGAGGCGTCTGCGGCCATGTTCTGGGGGAGGTTGTAGATGCCTCCGCCGATCATGGCGCTGATGACGATGCCTACCAGGCCGATCAGGCCAACTTTTTTCGAGCTGTCCTGGGCTGATGATCCGCCGGAACCGGAAGCGGTTTTGTCTGCCATGTTTCCAGTCCTTGTCTAAACGTGATCGAGCCGCCCGGGGGTTGCCTGGACGGCTCGATCAGGGGGATACCGTCGGTTACGCGATGTCCGTGAGCGGCTCGAAGTCCATTTGCTTGAGCCAGTCGGACAGGTGCAGGTTGTTGAGCGAGGCGAATCCGGTAGCGGGCACGGCGTTGCGGGCCAGCGTGACGTAGGGACCCACCGTGATGGCGTTGCCGATCTCGCCCGGCTTCATCATGCGGTGAGCGAAGCCCACGTAGGTGCGGTCGAACAGCACGTTCTGGTCGCGGCCGCACTCGACGACGGACCAGACGATAGCTTTGCGATGCTGCTCGAGGAACGCGATCATGTCCTCTTCGTTGTCGTTCTCGGTCCACACGCCGGCATCCTCGATGAACAGGTCGGCCGCGAAGTCGCGATCGGCGGAAAGGGAGATGGCGATGAAGGACCACACGCCGTAGCCTTCGCCCTCCTTGAGCGGGCGGTCGGTCTTCGGGCGGTAGGCGACGACGCCCTTGTTCGCGCAGATGGTGTGCGCGCCCGGAATGGGATGGTAGCGGCGGTTCTGCTCGGTGCCGAACAGCTCCACGCCTGCGCTCAGCAGCGGGGCGGCGTCGTACACTTCCAGCTCGCGGCCGTTCCACTGCTTCTCGGTGAACAGCGGCTTGCTCTTGCCGTTGTCGACCGAGTCGTGGCGGGCGAGGTCGTAGCCCCACACCTGTCCGGCCATGCCGCAGAACGACGAGGCGGTCAGCATGTTGATCTGGCCGACGTACGCATCGGCGGCCTCGGCCTTGTCGTACGTGACGATGCGGTCGACCAGCTCGTCGTTGGTCTTCTCCACCGTGCCTGCCGAAACCTTCAGCACGGACACGTAGCCGTTGCCGTAGGCGCCGGGCATGCCGTATCCGTCGCAGTAGTCGTCGTACGGACTGATGGCCGTCTTGTCGATATGCGGCGCGCGCATGGTTGCATGGTGGTTTGCCTCGCGAGCGATAGTGCGGTTGCGTCGCTCCTCAACGTTCTTCATGGATGGAACTCCTTTCGTATGCGAACGATTTCAGCGCCGATTGTAGGACCCCTCGTGCGTGTGGAATTTCGCAGGGGGGTTTCGATGGCGAGCCGTGCTTTGCCCGACGATGCGCCGTCACGAAGATGAAAGGAAGGTGTTGCCGGGATTCGTCGCATCTCTTGACGGTGCTGTTGACATACCGTATATTACAAACGTTATATAACGGTTGTAATATACGGGAGGGTGAGGATGCCGGAGCAGAAAGTGGGGCGCGAGACGGTGCTCGATGCTGCACTGGGCTTGCTGCGAGAGAGGGGAGAAACGGCGCTGAGCGCACGGACGGTGGCCGAGCGGGCGGGCTGCTCGGTGCAGCCGATCTACAGCTTGTTCGGCGACATGCGAGGACTCGTGCGCGCACTGTACGACCATGCGCGCGCGTGGGTCGCGGCGTACAACCGCGAGCATGTGGACGACGGCCGCAATGCGTTCGAGGCGAACGGGTTGTCGCATCTGCGCCTTGCGCGCACGGAGCGTCATTTGTTCCAATTCCTGTACCTATCTCCGCACATGGAGGCGACGAGCTTCGCGGAAGTGTACGAGAGCGTGGCCGTCGACGGCGTGCAGCAATGCATCGAGGAGCTGGGGCATCTGTCGCCCGCGGCGGCGCGCGCGCTGTACCTGCACATGATCGTGTACACCCACGGTATGGCGGCCATGCTGGTTGCTGGCGCGCAATTTTCCGACGAGGAACTGGGCGAACGCTTGAACGAGGCCTTCACGGGTCTGCTGACGTTGGTGAGATGAGGGAAACCATGGAGGAGTCGGAGAGAAATTGTGCGAGCGATGTTTCACGTGAAGCATCGGGTGTTTCAGAACACATGTTGCATGATGTCGTTTCGGGCGTGACGCGAGTGGAGGAACCGAATGATCCGGCGCGAGGCGGGCGAGGACGTGTTGGCGCGCGGTCGGCCGACAAGGTGCGCGGGTCGGCGGTGCGATCGGCCGACGAGGTACGCGCGCAGCGCGAGCGGGGAAGGAAGCGGCAGAACGCGCGGCGGTTGGCGCTGCTCGTGTCGTTCCTGCTGTTCCCGGTCATCATCTTCTACTTCTCACCGGCGCTGATCATCGAGGGCGCCTTGGAAGGGGCGGTGGCTGCCAGCATGCTCGTGTTCTGCCTGCAGTTCTTGTTGGCTATCGTGCTGCGTCGCGCGTGGTGCGGGTGGTTGTGCCCGGCGGGCGGCCTGCAGGAGCTTGAGGCGACCGCCGTAGGCAAGCCCGCGAAACTGGGGTGGAGGGCGCGCGTCAAGTATGTGATCTGGGTGCCGTGGGTGTGCTCCATCGTAGCGTGCGCATGGATCGCCGGTGGTTTCACGACGGTCGACCCGTTGTACGGCATACCGGGCGGCGTGTCTATGAACAGCCCTTTGGGATTGCCTATCTATTTCGGCATCGTGGCGCTGTTCTTCGTTCCCAATCTGTTCTTGGGGTGTCGCGCCATGTGCCACTGCATCTGCTGGATGGCGCCGTTCATGGTATTGGGCGAGAAACTGGGTTCGGCGCTGCGGGTTCCGCAACTGCGCATCGAGGCCGATCCGAATGGCTGCATCGGCTGCGGGAAGTGCGACCGCGCGTGTCCGATGAGCCTGCCGGTGCAAGACCTCCTGGCCGGCGGTGCCGTCGCCGACGCCGAATGCATCCAGTGCGCCGCCTGTGCCGACGTATGTCCCAAGGGCGTGCTGCGTCTGCGCATGGGCCGCATGCGGTAAGCGAGCCCGAATCGGAATGTTTCACGTGAAACATTAGTACTGTTTGTCCACTTCGATCAGCACGTGCCCTTCTTTCGAATAACGTCTGGCGAGGGGAGCGCCGCGCAACCTCAATCCGGTCGAAAAAATTGCACGCGTCTGTTGACCCTCACGTAACGTGAGGGTGTACGCTGGTTGCACGCAGGAAAGGAGGCGCTCATGGAACGGGAACGGGCGGGCGGCGGGTACACGGTGCACGAGTTGGCCGAGCTGTCGGGATGCACGGTGCGCACGCTGCATCATTACGACGAGCTGGGGCTCGTTCGCGCGCAACGCGCCAGCAACGGGTACCGGCGCTACGGCGCGGCCGAAGTCGACCGGCTGCATCAGGTGCTGCTGTACCGGGAATGCGGCATGCCGCTTGCTGCCATCGGGCGTTTGCTGGACGACCCCGCGTTCGATGCGCGCGACGCGCTGGCCGGCCACCTGCGCGAGCTGCACGCGCGCAAGCAGCGTCTCGACGGATTGATCGCGAGCGTGGAGAAGACGCTCGCCTGTATGGAAGGTTCTGCAACTATGGAAGACGAAGAGAAGTTCGAGGCGTTCAAACAAGGCCTCGTGGGCGAGAACGAGCAGCACTACGGCAAGGAGGTGCGCGAACGCTGGGGCGACGATGCGGCCGATGCGAGCAACGCGAAGCTCATGGGTATGAGCGTCGAGCAGTACCGCCAAACCCAGAAGCTGGAGCAGGGCGTCAAGGATGCGCTGGCGGCAGCGATGGCTGCGGGCGATCCGACGGGCGAGGACGCGCACCGCGCGGCCGACCTGCACCGCCAATGGCTGTGCGAATTCTGGAAGGACGGAACGTACTCAAAGGCCGCGCACCTCGGCCTGGCCGAGATGTACGTGGCCGACGATCGCTTCAAGGCCTACTACGAAGCTGTCGCCCCCGGCGCTGCGGAATTCCTCCGCGATGCCATCAAGGCGTACTGCGCATAGGAATGTGCGCCCCGCCGCCTTTCGCGGCGGCGGGGCGCCATCTTCGCTCGCAAAACACGCCTCGGCTCCCAACGCGTGTTTTACGAGCGAAGATGCTTAGTTTTGCCGGAGCGTGATTATTCTTCTTCGCTTGCGAGCAGGCAGGTTGCTTCTAAGGCTTGCGACAGCTCCTCCTCGGTTGGCAGGCAGAGCACGTACTGCGATGCGAAGATTCCCTTCTTATCGGCGAGGACGGAATACTTGGCCACCGCTTCGTTGCGATTCGCGCAGAGGACGATGCCTATGGTGGGATTGTCGTCAGGCTGGGTGCACTGGTCGTCGAATAGGCGAACGTAGAAGTCCATCTGCCCGACATCCTGGGGCGTGAGCTTCCCGGTTTTCAGGTCGATCAGGACGAAGCATTTGAGGATGTAGTGGTAGAACACGAGGTCGATGTAGTAGTGGTCGCCATCGGCGCTGACTCGCTGCTGGCGCGCGACGAACGAGAACCCTTTTCCCAACTCCAATAGAAATTGCTGGAGTTTGTCCATGAGCGCTTGCTCTAAATCCGTTTCCAGGTAGTTCGAGTTGCCACCCAGATCGAGGAAGTCGAGTACGTAAGGGTCTTTGAGGATGCCGTCGGCTTTAGTTGGCGGCTCGAGGTTCTGGATCTCTTGTCGAACCTCGTCTTTTCCTTCTGCGCGAGTGGCCAAAAGTCGTTCGTAGTAGAACGAGTGGATCTGCCGGTCGAGCTGCCGCACCGTCCAGCGCTCTTCGACGGCGGAGCGCACGTAGAAGTCGCGACGGACGGGATCATCTATGCGTATGATCAGGCGATAATGCGACCAGCTCAATTCGGCACACAATGTGTGCCGAATTGGATATGCAAGATACAGCTGGCGCATGGCGCGAAGGTTTCGTTCCGTGAACCCCTTCCCGAATTCGGCTGTCAGCCGCTCGGACAGGTATTCCATCAGATGCTGGCCGTATTCTGCGCGGTCGCCCTGCGCTTCGACGATTTGCCGGCCGATCTCCCAATATGCGGAAACCATTGCGTCGTTGATTGCCGCCGCCGCTTTCGTGCGCGCGGTTTCGAGTGCGGCGCGAACCGATTGATAGACGGCTTCGTCCGGGGAAGGATCGTAGATCTGTTCCAAGGACAGCCTCCTTTCGAGAAGGCGGCTGTCCTTTACGGGAAAGTTAGGGTAGCACCCGACCAGTGAATACGATGTGCTTCATTATATAGAACATCAGTTCGTTTATCAAGCCTCTTCTTCTGTCAGATCCAGACGGTTGATGCGGTCGGCCAGGTCGGCTCCTCGTTCGTAGAACAGAAGGTCCTCGTTGTGGGCGAAGTAGCGCTCGCAGCCGTGGTCGTTGATGAAGGCCATGCCATAGCGGTTCACCGATAAGTCGGTGACCAACAGCAGCATCTCCTGGCCGTTGCCGAACGCGTCCTCCACGAAGCGGAAGGCGTTGTCCAGCGCGCTCGACACGGCCGCGATGCGCGCGTCCAGCGCGTCGACCATTTCCCCGAACAAAGTTTTCACCTGCGAGAACGGAACCCCGCCGCCCGCAGCGTCGCAACGCAGCGCGCGGTCGATCAGCGCAAGCGCGCGCTGGTAGGCCACGTACTTCTCGTCCGACAGCAGGCTCGCTTTGCGCTCGGTGTCCAAGCGCGCTTGGAGCGAGGCAGCTTCTTCGCGCAGGAGGGGCAGCGCGTTCGCGTCGTCGATCGCTATCGCCGCAGGGGATCCTTCGACTGCGCTCGCTCCGTTCGCTTCGCTCAGGATGGCATCCCGCATCGCCGCCAGCCGTCCGTGCGCGAACTCCACCGCGCGCTCTTCCATCACGGCGTCGCGCAGCCGTCCGCCCAAGGCGTCCGTGATCAGCCCCATGAGCGACACCCGTTCGTCGAACGCGGCCTCGCGGGCGCGCTCGACCACGCTCTGCTCGGCGGAGCCTTCCAGTATGCGCTCGATCTGATAGTCGGCGCGGTACTTCGTGAACAGGTCGTAGTATACCGAGAAGCGCTTCGCGATCTCGGCGTTCTGCACGTACTGCCCGATCAGCAGCTCGTCCACGGGGACGCCTTGCTCCTCGTACAGCTTCATCATGGCGGAGAGGTCGTCCCAGCCGCGCGCCGTGACGAACGACTTGCCGTCCACGGTGGTCTCCACGCGGTAGAAGTGGTCGCGCTCGATATCGAGGTACGTGAGCACGGCGGGGTGCACGCCCGTCTCCACGGCGAAGTCGCGCCAGGCGGCGAAATCGGGCTCCACGTCGATGCGCTTGAGGCGGTCCCAGGTGGCGATGTCGAAATCGTGCGCCGTGCGGTTGTACTCGGGCGGGTTGCCGGCCGTAACCACGATCCACCCGTCGGGCACGCGGTGGCGTCCGAAGATCTTGTACTGCAAAAACTGCAGCATCGCGGGCGTCAGCGTTTCCGACACGCAGTTGATCTCGTCGAGGAACAGGATGCCCTCGCGCTTGCCGGTGGCCTCCATCGCGTCGTACACGGCGGCGATGATCTCGCTCATCGTGTATTCGGACACGTCGTATTCCACGCCGTCGTACGTCTTCTTCGCGATGAACGGCAAGCCGAGCGCGCTTTGGCGCGTGTGGTGCGTCATCGAATACGACACGAACCCCACGTCGAGGTCCTGGGCGATCTGCTCCATGATGGCCGTCTTCCCGATGCCGGGCGCGCCCAGCAGGAACACGGGGCGCTGCCGTTCGGTGGGCAGACGGTAGTTGCCGAACTCGTCCTTCGAAAAGTACGCCAGCATGGCGTTTTTGATCTGCTGCTTTGCCTGACGGATGTCCATGATTCCTCCTGACGGCTTTCCGTGGCGGCCGCCTAGCCGCTCACCCCCTCGTCGCTTTCGCACACGACCCGGCCGCTCGGCCGGGAAATGTGTTTGCGAACAATTCACCGGATTGTTCGCTAGCTCAAGCTCCTCGGCGCTTCGTGGCTATGCGACTCGCCACGGAAACCCTGTTCCTCCATTGCTGACATTTCTTCCAATACGACGGTTTCGTCGAGCTCCACTTTCATGGCCCACGCAGGGACGTTCGGACTCGCGGCGGCCGAGGCGTCGTCGACGAAGACGAACGCGGTGTCGTAATCGGGCTTGCGGGCGGGATAGGTTCCCTGCCCGTCGGTGAAGTAGATGAGGCCGCCCAGGTTCACGAGGTCGCCGCGCTCCACGGCGTCGTCCACGTAGGCGAACACGGGGCGGAAGTCCGTGCCGCCCAATCCTTTGATCTCGAGGCCGTCCAGGTAGTCGTCCAGATCGCGCAGGTTCGAGATGCGCGCGACGTCCGTGATGGCGGCGTCGCATTGCACGATGAGCACGTTCATGTCGGCGAAGAAGCTGGTCTCTTGGCTGAGGATGGCGTACGTCTTCTCGATGAAACGGCGCACGAGGCCGTCCTTGGTGGAGGCCGAGGTGTCGATGGCGATGACGAAGTCGCGGATGCGCCGCTCTTCCACGTATTCCAACGGCTCGATGAGCGGGAGGTTGCCGTAGCGCTTGAGCCCGTAGCAGTAATAAACGTAGTCGAACTCGTCGTCGTTCACGCGGATCTGCTCGCCCATCCGGGCGAACTTGCGCAGGAACTCGCGATAGTCCTGCTTCTCGCGCGTCACGGCGCGCAGGTTCATGGCAAGGTTCGCGCCCTCGACGCCCCACAGCTTCGCGTAGGCGTCAAGCTGCACGCCCATCTCGTAGGCCGCGCTCTTCCACTGCTCCTTGGACCGATCTAGGTTCACCGTGTCGGCGAAGCGGTCGTCGATGGAGCGTCCTACCTGTTCGGGAGCCTCTTTCTGCACGATGTCGTCCTGGCTGACCGCCTGGTGCGACTTGTGGTTCGGCTTCGCCTGGTCGGCATCGGACGGCATCTCCATGTCGGTTCCGCTCGTGGCGGATTGGGCCGACGCGGCTCCGTCCTGCGCGTCCGCCCCCTCATCGCGTTCGCCCTCTTCCGAATTCGTTTTGCGGGCCTCCTCTGCGGCTGCGAGGCGGTACCACGGATCGTGGTCGTCCATGTAGAACGGTGCGCGCAGATCGGCCAGCTCGGCATCGTCGAGCCCCTCGTCCTGCAGGTACCGGTACACGGTTTCTGCGGTTGCCAGCGGCAGCGCCGCGTCGATGCGCGCGAGGGTCGCGCGCTGGCGCTCGGCGCGAGCGGTGCGGGTGGCGGGCAGGTCGAGTTCGGAGATGGTGCGTTCCACGACGATGTCGCATGCGGCGTCCCAGCGCGCAACGTCCACGTGCGGGCCGGGGTAGAGGTGCAGGAACACGTTGTGCAGCACGATGTGCAGGTAGGCGCGAGTGAGTTCGGCCGGTTCCGCGGCGTAGAGGCGCGCGAGCGTTGCGGGGTCGAAGCGGATGTGAAGGCCGTCGGTGGCCAGCGTGGCATCGCGCACGGGGAAAGGGCGCAGGCGCGCGAACGCAGCGTTCATGAAGCGCAGGTTCACGAGCAGCGCGTTTTTCGCAAGGTCGAGCGCTTGGCGGGCAAGCGGCTCGACGGCTTCGACGGCCATGATGCTCCTTTGAACGAATGTGCGTGCGCGAAGCGCGTGCTTGCTTCGCGGCGGCTCTTGCCTTCGTCGCTTCCCGCAGTGTAGCATGGGGGAAGCCAAGGGTAAACAGGCTCGTTGCCGAGAGGTTTTTGGGAGGTAGCACAATACTATGATGGAGAACACGCTGGTCTATCATGGTGCTCATGCGCCGATCGAAGAATTGCTTGATCATGCGATCAAGAATCCGGTGCGCCTCGACGCGCGCGACGTGGAGGTTGTCGAGGCTGCGCGGGCGGTGGAGGGCGAAGTGTGGTCTCCGCAGCTTCCGGCTTATCGGGCCTGGGCTGCCGAAGGGGAAGCCGGCGACGTCGCGGGCGGTGCGGGTCGCGAGGGGGATCTGTATTCCGCAGGCGCGCTGTGGATGGGCGAGTTCGACGAGCTGCTTGCCCAGGCGGCCGAACGCGATGCCGCCGACGCGCAGGAGACGCCGCGCGCTCGTATGGAGGAAGGGCTCCGCGGAGCCGTGGGGGTGCGGCAGGTGCCCGGCGGATATGCCCTGACCGCGTTCGATCTGCGGAGATTCGCTGCGGCGGTGGGGCAGAGCGACGATTTGGCGGTTCTGCTGCCCGCGTACGTGGACGGGATTCCCGTGGTGCGCGTGGCCGTGGAAGCGTTCGCGCGCCGCTTCGTGCAGGGCGTGGGAGTGCGGCTTCTGGTGGTGCCCGACACGGTGGAGCATATCGCTGCGAACGCGTTCGCAGCGATGTCGGCGCAGCGGATCCATATCGGGCGCGGCGTAAGCCAGCTAGGAGAGCAGCGCTGCGATTTGGCGGGAGTCTCGCCGCGGTTGGCGCGCCGGGAGTATTCGGTGGATGCCGGAAACGCGCGCTATCTGGCGCGCGAGGGCAACCTGTTTTCGGACGGCGGACGGGAGCTCGTGTTCTTGGCCTCTCCGTACGGCGAGCGCGTGAGCCTGCCCGATGGGGTGGAGCGCGTGGCTTCGTCGGCGTTTGCAGACGGTTGCGAGCCCCCTGCAGTGGTGGACTGCTCGGCGGCGCTTGCGCGCGTTGACTCTCGCAGCTGGGACGACGCGGTCTGGCGCTGCCCGGTCGAGGCTCCCGCGTACCGCGCGCTTCGCAAGCGCGGCGTCCGTCTGGCGGGGCCGGCAGCCGTCGAGTTGGAAGGATGCTGGTACGACTTCGACGCGGAGGGCGCGGTGCTGGTAGCGGGGCCGCCGAAGCCGATATCGGTGTCGCGGCGCTTCGCCGAGCAGGCTGCGGTGCGCGCCGTGGCCGTGCGCGGCAAAGACGAGGTTGCAGACGATGCCGACGTCTGCGCGCTTTCGCCCGCTGCGGCGGCTGCCGAGGCGGCCACGGAGTTCGCGGCCTCGGGGGAAGCGGGCTCCACCGTGGGTTACGTGTCGGCCAGCGCGAGCGACGTGCTGGCGCTTCCGCGACAGGTGGAAGGGCGGCCGCTCGTGCGCATCGGCGTAAGGGCCCTGCCGTTCGCGCCGGCCTCGGTGGTGGTACCCGACACCGTGCGCATCATCGAGCGCGACAACGCATGCCGCGGCACGAAGCGCCTGATCCTTCCGGAGGGCCTGGTTTCCATCGGCGCGCATTGCTTCTGGTCGCGCAAGTTGGAGGGGCCCGTGCCCGTTCCGGCGAGCGTGCGCTCCATCGGAGAGGGCAGCTTCGAGTACGCGGTGTGCCGCTTGTCGCACGTGGGAGCGATCGTGCACGTGTCGGCCGATCAGCTGCTCACCTGCTTTCTGACGGACGCTTCCGACGGCGTTCCGTTCGACTTCGCGCGCTACGACGAGCTTCTGCGGTCGGGGAAGAATCTGCCCGACCGTCTGGGCGCGCTGCTGCATCGGCTGGCCGTGCCCTATCGGCTCGCCGATGACACGCGCTCGGTTCTGGTGTCGCACCTGCGCGCCTTGGGGCGCGAGGCTCAGGAGCGCGTTGCGCGCGAGGGAGATCGGAACATGGTGGAAGCTCTGGTCAAGGCCGGTTTTATCGACGATGCCTCGTTCGATCGGCAGATCGAGCTTTTGCGCGCCTGCAACCGTACCGACTGCGTGGCGTACCTCATGGAGCATCATCGCGCCCAGGCCAAGCCGGCGAGCGCGAAGGGGCGGTTCGCGCTGTGAGCCGCGGCGTGTAACACGCGTCGGAAAGGCGTGGACTTTGCGCTAGGTTTAAGCGGTTTGAGCGACTGGGCGAATCCGCTTCGGCGGCGCGCCCTCGCGCTGCTATACTTGATGGCTCTGGAACGAACGAGGCTGTAAGAGGTGCGCGATGATCGACGAGATCCAAGTTGAGAACCTGGCGCTGATCCGCGAGGCGACGCTGGTGCCGGCGCTCGGGCTGACCGTGCTCACGGGCGAGACGGGCGCGGGCAAGACGGCGCTGCTCTCGGCGTTGAAGCTGCTCATGGGTGCGCGCGCCGACAAAGACGCCGTCCGCGACGGCGAGGAAGCCCTCGCCGTGTCGGGAAGGTTCTATGGCGCCGTCTTTTCCGGTCTTGCGGCTTCCGACGATCTTGCGGGCCGGTCTTCCGCTGACGCGGTTGAAAGCGGGGAGGCGGACGACGGCGTTCCCGTCGAGCTGGTCGCCATGCGCCGCGTAACCTCGGACGGGCGTTCGCGCGTGTCCATCGACGGCCGCATGGCCAGCGTCGGCGAGCTGGCTCGCGCCATTGCTCCCACCATCGACTTGTGCGGTCAGCACGAGCACCAGCAGCTCATGAAAACGTCCCAACATGTTCGTATGCTCGATGCCTGGGCGGGCGACGCGGTGGTACAGGCGCGCACCGCCTACGAGGAGGCGTTCGCGACGGCGAACGCGGCGGCGGCCGAGCTGACGCGCGTGCGCGAGGCGGGCGAGGCGTCCTCGGCCAAGCTCGACGAGGCGCGCTTCGTGCTGCAGCGCATCGACGCGGTGGATCCGCGCGAGGGCGAGTACGACGAGCTGCTGGACGACCTTGCCCGCGTGGAGCATGCTGAGGCATTGGCTGTCGCTGCGAACGGGGCGCATGAGGCGCTTGCGGGCGAGCAGGGGGCCATCGACGCGCTGGGCAGCGCGGTGGCGGCGCTCGACGGTGCGGCGCGTTACGATGCCAAGCTGGGCGAGTTCGCCGACGCGTTGCGCGAGGCGGGCTACGTGTTGGAGGACATGGCGCGCGAGACGCGCGACTACCGCGAGGGCGTGGAGTTCGACCCCGAGACGCTGGCGCAGCAGCAAGAGCGCATGGCTTCGCTGCAAGGGCTCCTGCGCACGTACGGTCCGCGCATGGAAGACGTGCTGGCGCGTCGCGCCGAAGCGGCCGACCTCGTATCGCTCGTGGACGATGCCGCCGAGCGCGAACGCGCGGCGCAGCGGGAGCTCGACCTGGCCGAAGAGGCGCTCGCGCAGGCGGCGTCCGCGCTGGCCGACGCGCGCGCCGAGGCCGCCCCGCGGTTCGCCGAAGCCGTGACGGCGCAGATGGATCGCCTGGAAATGGGCGGGGCGCAGCTGGTGTGCGACCTCGCACCGCTCGAGCGCGTTCAGTGGACGAAGGCGGGCCCGCAGGCCGTGGAGTTCCTGTTCCGACCTGGCGCCGGCATGCAGGAGCGTCCGCTCGCGCGCATCGCATCGGGCGGCGAGGTCAGCCGCGTCATGCTGGCCGTGAAGGTGGTGCTGGGCGAGGTCGACGACGTGGACACGCTTGTGTTCGACGAGGTGGATGCGGGCGTGGGAGGTTCGACCGCCGTGGCGCTGGCCGACGTGCTGGCCGATTTGGCGCGCACGCACCAGGTGATCGTCGTCACGCACCTCGCGCAGGTGGCCGTCCGAGGCCAGGCGCACTACGTGGTGCGCAAGGCTGCGGGGGACGAGGGGGCCATGCCCGAAACCGACCTGCGGCAGCTGCCCGAAAGCGAGCGTCCCGCCGAAATCGCGCGCATGCTGTCGGGCGATGCTACCGAGACATCGCTTGCGCACGCGTGCGAGATGCTGGCCCGAGCGGCCGGATAGCCCAAGCGGGCGGCTCGTTTTTCTTGCGTGCCGCGCCGTTCGCTGTTAGCGGCGCTCCCCGTTGCGTTGTCTGCCGATGGCGGTTGTGCACGAGATTTCCCCTGCGGTGCACAAAAAGATGCGACGTTTGACGCACGGGGCTGAGAAAAGGCGCGACAAAACGAAAGCGCGCTCCCTTGTTGGGAAGCGCGCTTCCTTGACCTGCTGTTTTCTTCGGCTGCTCGAATTGCTGCTGCAAGCTGCGACCGCGAAATATCAAACGTCGCGTCTTTTTGTGCAAAATCGTGCAAAGGCCCGCCGTGCTGGCGCTCGACGTGCCCTGTCCGTTGCCGGCGCCCTCTCTCTTCGGCTACGAGCGGTCGCTCCGCTTTTTCCGCGTGATCTGCATGGCGATCGCGCAGGTCAGCGTTACGCCGCCGGCGAGAAGCGCGATGCCCAGCGCAATTTGCGGCAGGGGCGCATCGCCCGTCGCGGCGAGTGCGGCGGCGTTCGCCGGTGCCTGCTTGGAGTCGGTCGTGCTTGGCAAGGGCTTGGGCGCGTCGGGCTTCGACTCCGGCTTCGGTGCTGGAGTCTCGGGTTCCGGAGCGGGCGCCGGCGTGTCCGGCGTTGGGGGAACCGGGGGCGTGGGAGCCGCCGCGCCCTGCGCCGCGAGGAGCAACGGCCCGGTGACGACGCTCTTCTTGATCGCGATCGCGCCGGTGGCCGGGTCGTACGTGTAATCGGTGCCCGCGGCCAGTGCGAGCGTTTGCCCGTCGGCCGCCCCGCAGCGCACGTCGATCGCGTCGGGCAGCAGGTAGCCTTCGTTCGCGCTCAGCTGGTAGAGGTTCGCATCTGCGCCGTCCTTCTCGAACGCGGCGGTCAACGCGGCGGACGGTTCCGCCGGGAAGCCTGCAGCCGTGTTCTTCGGCATTGCGCTGGGTACCGCGGCAATGGACAGCCCGGTCAGGTTCGCGCGCAGCGGATACGCGCACGAGGTCACGGTGCCGCCCTGGTCGCTGATGACGTTCTCGAAGATACCGCCTTCGATGACGCCTCGGTTGGTCACGTCGCTAAGGAACGTGCCGCCTGCGATGGTTCCGTGGTTCGTCACGCTGTCGTTGAACGTGCCGCCCGTCAGGACGGCGTTGTTGTAGTCGGGGTCGGGATCGCCGTTGGTTACGGTGCCGTCGAACGTGCCGCCGGATATGGTGCCGCCGCCGGTGGTGGTGTCTTCGTCGTTGCTTGTCACGGAGCTGGTGGAGGAGAACGCGCCGCCCGCGATGACGCCCCTGCTGAGAATCTTGCCGCTGAACGTACCGCCTTCGATGGTTCCGAAGTTGTCTATTTCATCCGAGTTGAACGTGCCGCCTTTGATGGTGCAGGATCGGTTCTCGTCGGGGTCGAACCTCATGTATCCGTTCTGCACGTATGCGTTGAATACGCCCTGACCTTCGATGGCTCCGCCGTTGTCCACTCCGATGTTGAACTCGCCGCCGCGTATCGTGCCGTCGTTGGTCACGCTGTTGTTTTCGCCGCCGTCGTTGAACGTGCCGCTCGAAATCACGGCGCCGTCGTAGTTGTTCACGTAGCCGTTGAACGTGCCTCCCGCGATGGCGCCGGCGCCGGCGTTGTTGGATGCGTTTTGCACGGTTCCGTGGAACACGCCGTCCTCGATGGTTCCCTGATTCTGCATGCGGCCGTTGAACGTGCCTCCGCAGATGGAGCCGCCGAGGTTGGAGCTGTTGCCGCTGTTCACCTCTCCGTTGAACGTTCCGCCGTTGATGGCGAAGCCTTTGAATATGTTCACGGACTCGTTGAACGTGCCGTCCTCGATCGCGCCGCTTCTCATCCCCATGACCATGCAGTCGAACGTGCCGCCCGTGATGGTGCCGGAGGAGGTGCTCACGTACGATTTCGCGGGATCGTTCGGGTCGCTGTTGAAGGTTCCACCTGCGATGATGCCCGCGTTTCCGATGTTTGCGGTGAACGCGCCGCCCCTGATCACGCCGCCCGCTTCGTTGCGCACGGCGAAACCGGACGTCTGCGACGCATCGACGAACGTGCCGTCCTCGATGACGCCCTTGTTCCGAAGGAGGTTCTCGCTCGAGACGTTGAGCGCGTGGCCCGTGAACGTGAACGCGTGCCCCGCGCCAAGCGTGAGCTTGCCGTCGGCGTACGTCCAGCCTTCTCCCGACGTGCCGATCGGCGCGCCGTCGGCGCCGATTTCGATGGTGACGGGAACAGCGCTCGCGAATGCGACGTTTGGGTCGAGCAGGCAGACGAATGCGAGGGCGGTAGCAAGAGCGATCAGGCGTTTTCTCATGGGAGTTCCCTTCGGGCAGGTTAACGCTCAGATGCTAGCATGCAAGGGGAGTCTGTAGGCGACCGCTGCGAAAGCGGTGGGATGCGCTGCGAAAAAAGACGGCAGCCAAGCGGCTGCCGTCTCAGGGGAGCGAAAAGGGAAGGGCGCGTTAGATGGACGATGCCATCGCTTCGTCGTCGGGGAGCGCGGCGGCTTCCTCGGAGCGCTCCAGTTTCGACGCCGCTTCGGCGTCGCGCTCGGCCAGGTACTGCTGCATGGAGTAGTGCGTGATGTCGGAGCGGTTGATCACGCCCACCACCTGGCCCTCGTCCAGCACGGGCACCTTCTTCAAGTGGTTCTCGCCCAACACGCGACACACTTCGGGAAGGTCGGCATGCACGTCCACGCCGATGATGCCCTTCGCGCCGATGCTCTTCGCCGGCATGCCCATGAGCTCGTCGAGCTTGCGGGCGAAGTCCTGGTTGCCGCCGTCGGCGTCCACGGTCTGCATGATCATGACCACGGGGTCCATCAGCATCTGCGATCGCTTCGACAGGTAGCGCATGATATCGCCGTCGGATACGAAGCCCACGGCCTTGCCCTGTTCGTCTACCAGCGGGGCGGCGCTGATGTGCCGGTCCATCAGCACCTGCATGGCTTCGGCCACGGTGGCGTTGGCGGGCAGCGTGTACACGTCGCGCTTCATGATGGACTCCAGCACCGTGCGGCGGGAGTTGTCCCGATCCTTCTCGGCGGCCTCGCCCGGTTTGTTCTTCACCAGCGCCACGACCATGACGAAGCCGACGAGGCACAGCGCGCCGGCTAGGGCGAACGCCACGTCGATGCCGAAGATGCTGGCTTGCGTGGGAGTCATCGTCCGGGAGCTCATGTTCGTGGCGATAGTGGAGGCCGAAACGATGATGGCGGTGCCCAGCGAGCCCGCCACTTGGCGGAACGTGTTGTTCACCGAAGTGCCGTGGTTCACCAGCTCGTTGTCGAGCGCGTTCATGCCCCAGGTGGTGATGGGCATGTTCACCAGCGACAGCGAGAACAGGCGCACGGTGTACAGAAGGGTCAAGGTGATGATGCCGGTTTCGGTGCTCAGGAATGCGAAGCAGAACGTAGTCAGCGTGAGCACGCCCATGCCCACGAGCGCCAGCACGCGCGGTCCGTGCTTGTCGAACAGACGGCCGGCGATGGGCCCCATGGCACCCATGATGATGGCGCCGGGCAGCAACACGAGGCCGGACACGGTGGCGGAGTAGCCCATGAGCGACTGCAGGTAGATAGGCACCAAGATGCCTGCAGCCAAAAGCGCGCCTTGCACCAACATGCCAATGATCGTGGCGATGAGGAACTTGCGGTTCTGCAGCACGCGCACCTGCAGCATGGGCTTCTCCATCTTCAGCTGGCGTCGGAAGAAGAACACGAGCGCTACCGCGCCAACGAGCGTGCCGGCGATAGCGTCGGCACGCAGGCCGTAGGAGCCGATGGTGGACAGGCCGTACAATAGGCCGCCGAAACCCAGCGACGACAGGATGACGGAGGGCACGTCGAGCGTAACGTCCTTCTTCGTTTCGCCGCCCTTCTGCAGCACGAACGCGCCGATAAGCACTACGACGGCTGACAGCGCGGTAATGATGTAGAACATATCGTGCCAGGTGTAGCGGTCGATGATGACGCCCGCCACGGTGGGGCCGATGGCGGGGCCGAACGCGATGACGATGCCGAACAGGCCCATGGCCGTACCGCGCTTGTCCACGGGGAACGTCCACATGAGCACCGTCATCACAAGGGGCATGAGGATGCCCGCGCCGGCGGCCTGCACGAGCCGGCCCAGCAGCAGCACGACGAAGCTGGGACCCCAGCCCGCAAGGAAGCTGCCCAACGTGAAGATAACCATGGACACGAGGAAGAGCCGCTTGGTGGTGAAGCGGTCCGTCAAGAAAGCCGTGATGGGGATCATGATGGCGTTCACCAGCGTGAAGCCGGTGGTGAGCCACTGCGCCATGGAGGCGTCGACGCTCATCTCGGTCATGACCGACGGCAGCGCCGGGGCGACGACGGTCTGGTTCAGAACCGTCACGAACGTGCCGAACACCAGCACGGCCAGCATGACGATCTGCTTACGCGTTAAACCCATATACCTGTTCCTTCCGAATGTGCGCCGCGAACAAAAACGCCTTTGAAGGGGAGCTTGCAGCTAGCCCGACTTCAAAGACGCCCGTTGTCATGCGGTTGACGTGATTTACACTCAGTATAAATATTCATTCGGTAGATGAAAAGTGCTCGGCCGGAAAGTTGTGGTACCCTGCACCGAAACGGCACATCGCGGCGATGAAAGGGTGCGCGCAACGTGGAACAGACAAAGCCGTCGGCGGAAGGCCTGCGGTATCGTAAGAAGCTCAAAGCCAGGCTTTCGGTGGAGCGAGCGGCGTTAGAGCTGGTCATCGAACGGGGCTACGACGGCGTGACGGTAGAGGACATCTGCGCCCGTGCCGAGATCTCCAAGAAGACGTTCTTCAATTACTTCCCATCGAAGGCGGCCGCCATCATGGGTCGTCTGGACTCGTTTCCCGATGACGAACAGCTGGTTCGCATCCTCGAAGAGCATAGCGAAGCCTGCTACCTCGACGTGTTGGTCGGCGTAGTGGGAACGGGCGCCGCTTCGGGCGTGGACGAGGGCATTGTGAACCTGCGGCGCGAAGCGCTGCGCTCCATGCCTCAGCTGTTCTTTCAAGGTCAGCGCGACATCCTGGCTATTCAGCGCTCCATGGCCGACGCTTTGCGCGCGCATTTGGCCGAGTGCCCCGAACGGCGTATGCTGATGGATCGCTCGGTGGAGGAGGAAGCGCTTGTGGCGTCGTCGACCGCTATCGGCCTCGCCCGCACTCGCTCAATGCTGACCGTGTGCGGCGATTTGGAGCCGTCGGCGGCCGAAACGCGCCGCCTTGTCGCCGCGTACCTGTCGGCCGGCGACAAGGCGTGTCAAGGGGACGGGTGATTTGACACGCTTTGATGGTATCAAGGGAATGGTGCCAAAGGGGCGTGTGTCAAGACACCCGTCCCTTTGGCACGCCGGACACGTCCGACGGATGCTGTGAAAAACTTCTTGACAGCTTTTCCTAACACTGTGCTATAGTTTGCGCCACAACTTAATACCTTGAAACCGATGAGGCGAAGGTCAAGCCGTCATGAGCACTCACAGAGAGCGGGCGCAGCTGGGATTCCCGCAGTAAGCTGGATGGTAAATGGATCGCCGAGGGAAAGGGGAAAGGAAGGCGCGGCGCGCAAGCGGCCGGGCTGACCGAGTATCTGGACCGTGAGCCTGCGTTAAGGGCAGAACATGTGTTGGCATGTTCGTGAGAGGGTTCTGCATCGCGGAATCAACTGTGAAGGTGGCACCGCAGGTTTACAAGACCTGTCCTTCGATGAGAAGGACAGGTCTTTTTCATTGCGGGGGCGCACAGCGCCGAGGCCATGAGGTTGATTGCGCGGAGTGATCCTCGTCCGCGAAGTTCGTGCCGGCAAACCAGACGCCCCGGGAGGGGCACGCGACCGGCGGGGACTCCGCCAAGAGAGGATTGAGGAACATGGAACAGCAGATCAAGCGCGAGGTTGCGACGCAAACGGCGACGGCAGGCGAGGCGTCAGCGCCGCGCAAGCGCGAAGTGGCGGCGGCGCCGAGCAGGGCGGGCCTGTCCACGCAGGACCTCATCCTCATCGCCGTGCTGCTGGCCGCGGGCGCGGTGCTCAAGCTGACGGTGGGCTCGCTGCTCTCGTCGATGGGCATGAAGCCGAACTTCATCATCGCGATGTACTGCCTGGCCATCATCCTGACCCGTCCGAAGCTGGGACAGGCCCTGGTCATCGGCCTGCTGGCCGGCCTCATCTGCCAGATCCCCCTGTTGAACGCCACGCCGCTTCTGAACATCCCCTCCGAGGTCCTGGGCGCGCTCGCCTGCGGCTTGCTGATCAAGGTGCCCCTGCGCATCGGCGGCAAGCTCGACCTCAACCCGCTGGTGAACACGTTCGTCTCCACGGTGGTGTCCGGCGGCACCTTCGCCCTGCTGTCCGTCTACATCAACGTGGTGTCCACGGGCGGCGACGTCATGGTGGCCCTGGCCACGTACGCCGCCATCGTCTTCGGCACCGCCACGTTCAACTGCATCCTCGTCCAAGTCCTGGCCATGCCGCTGAAGAAGGTGCTGAAGCGCTAGGGTTTCGCCGTTCTCCGAACGGCGAAACAGCCCGCCTCGCTGACTCACTACGCCAACCTGCGACCCCAGAAAGACTCTTTCATGATCAAGATACGCGACTTCACGTTCCGGTACCGCGAGGGCGACCGCCCGGTGGTCAGCGGCATCGACCTCGACATTCCCGACGGCGCGTTCGTCGGGATCACCGGGGCGGCCGGCTCGGGCAAATCCACGCTGACCTACGCGCTGAACGGCATCATCCCGCATTGCTATCCGGGCGACTTCTACGGCTCCGTCGTCGTCGACGGGCTGGACACCTGCGAAGTCGCGCTCACCGACGTGTCGCGGCTGGTGGGCAGCGTCTGCCAGGACGTCGACAGCCAGTTCGTCACGTCGGTCGTGGAGGACGAGATCCTGTACGGCCTGGAAAACTTCGGCGTGCCGCGCGGCCAGATCGAGGATCGCGTGGCGCAGGCGCTGGCCGACATGGGCATCTCCGAGGTGCGCGACCGCGTGATCTCGTCGCTGTCGGGCGGGCAGAAGCAGAAGGTGGCCATCGCGTCCGTCCTGGCGCTGAACCCGCGGGTGCTCGTGCTGGACGAGCCTACCGCCGAACTCGATCCTCTGAGTTCGCGCACTGTGTTCGACCTCTTGGCGCGCTATGCGCGCGAGCATGGCGCCACCGTCGTGGTGGTGGAGCAGAAGATCGCGCTGTTGTCCCAGTACGCCGATATGCTGGTCGTCGTCGACGAGGGGCGGATTCGCTTCGCCGACGCCCCCGCGCAGGTGCTGGAACATTCGGACGAGCTGAAGGCCATCGGCGTGAACTGCCCGCGTTCGACCACGCTCATGAACCGCCTGCGCGCTGAAGGCCTGTACGCCGGCGCGCCCGTCCGTAACGTGCGCGAGGCGCGCGAGGCGTTGAAGGAGGTGCTCGCATGATCGAGTTCCGCGACGTGCACGCGTCCTACGACGGGTCGGCTCCCATCCTGAAAGGCGTGAGCTTCACCATCCGCGACGGCGAGTTCGTCGCGTTCGTCGGCACGAACGGGGCGGGGAAGTCCACCACGATGCGCCTGATGAACGGCCTGCTCAAGCCCGATGCCGGCCAGGTGCTCATCGACGGCGTCCCCACGAGCGACCTGCGCACCAGCGAGCTGGCCCGCCGCGTGGGCTTTTTGTTCCAGAACCCCGACAGCCAGATCTGCTGCAACACGGTGCGCGAGGAGCTGCTGTTCGGCTTCAAAGCGCTGGGGCTGGACGGACCGGACGCCGACTCGCGCGTCGACGCGATCGTCGAGGAGTTCGCCTTCGACCCCGACGACGACCCGTTCCTGTTGAACCGCGGCGCCCGCCAGCTGCTGGCGCTGGCGTCCATCGTGGTGCTCGCGCCGCCGGTGGTGGTGCTCGACGAGCCGACCACCGGCCTGGACTATCGCGAGTGCGTGAAGGTCATGGACATCATCCGCCGCATCCACGAGCGAGGCACCACGGTGGTCATGGTGTGCCACGACATGGAGGTGGTGGCCGATTACGCGGCGCGTTGCATCGTGATGAGCGGCGGCGAGGTGGTGGACGACGCTCCCACGTTCGACGTGCTGCGCAACCGTGAAACGCTCGAGCGCGCCTCGCTCGTCCCGCCGCAGATCGTGGAGCTGTCGCTTGAGCTGGGCCGCGAGATGCCGCACCTCGCGGACGGGCCCGTCGGCCGCGCCAACACGCTGGACGAGATGGCCGCGGCCGTCATGGAGGAAGTTCGGACGAGCGAAAGGAGCGTGTGCGCATGAGCTCGTTTCTGGAATACGTGCCCGGCACCAGTCCGCTGCATCGCATGAACCCGGTGGCCAAGCTGGCGGCGGCCGCGGCGTTCGCGCTCGCGTGCTTCTGCTCCAGCAACCTCGCGTTCTTGGCCGTGCTGCTGGCGGCAGGCTTCGCGCTGGCCGCGACGTGCGGCATGGTGAGGCCCGCCATCGGTCTGGCGAAGGCGGTGTTCGCGTTCTCGCTGATCTTGGCTGTAGTGCAGGTGCTCACGACGCCCAGCGGCGCGGTGCTGGTAGAGCTGCCGTGGGGCTACGTCGGCACGGGCAGTCTGCTGGCGGCGTTGACCACGGTGGTGCGCCTCGTGGCTGCCGCCATCCCGCTGTTCCTCGTGTTCTACGTCACCAAGATGAACGACATCACGAATGCCGTGGTGAAGGTGCTGCACGTGCCGTACAAGTACGCGTTCACCTTCACGTCCACCATCCATTTCATCCCGATGTTCATGAACGACATGAAGGGCATCATGGAAGCGCAGACGGCGCGCGGCGTGGAGTTCGACGCGGGCGGCATCGTGCGGAAGGTGCGCCTGATGGTGCCGCTGTGCGTGCCGCTTTTGGTGTCGTCGGTGCGCAAGACCAACAGCGCCGCCATCGCCGCGGAGGTGCGCGGCTTCAACCTGCGCACCGCGGCGAGCGGCTACAAGGAGTACCCATTCGTCGCAGCCGACGTGGCCGCGATGGCGGGATCCCTCGCGCTCGTTGCGATCGCCGTGGCCCTGGGGGTGCTGCTGTAACGGCTGCGGAAGCGGTTCGCTAGCCGGCGAACCGCTTCCCGCGAAACGCGTGGAGGTCGCGTGCTAAACGACCGGTGAGCTGATAGTTGTCTTCCCATAGGCGCTTTTCGACGATGAAGGTGCGGTAGGAAATGGGGCAGTGCCGTATAAAGGCGAACATTCGGTTGAAAAGGTATCGCCGGTCTTCGTAGCTCCAGTGATAGTAGTCGTTTGCTTTGTGGATAAGCGGCGATGTGTGTATGGGCCTGAGCGGAAAGCTCTCGAACAAACGGTGGAGATTCGCCAACTGCTCAGTCATCGATGTCCTTGCACACGAAGTACGAGCCGATGATGCTGATGAGCGCCCAGGCTGCGAAAACGACCATGGTGGCGGCGAATGCGAGATCGCCGTCGAAGAGGATGCCGCAGACGATCATGAGGATGCCGGCGGGGATGGACGTGCGCGCGCCGAAGCGCTGGCCTTTCTGCCACGCGGCATCGCTTTTCTGGGTCCACGGCAGGCGAACGCCGAAGGCCGAGTTGCGGGTCGCTTTGGGCATGAGGTAGCCGAGGAACAGCAGCGTGGCGCCGATGACGAAAGCGGCGATCTTCGACATGCCGGCGTCGGGAGCGCCGAGGGAGATATCCGAAACGTCGTGCGACAGGATGTTCAGGGATGCGAACACCGTCACGGCGATGAAGATCGCCTGCATGCCGACGGTCAGCTTCATCATGGTTGCGCGGTTGCCTTCGTCGCCGAACCTCGTAAGCAACATCATGAACAGGCCGAACGCAAGCGCGAGAGCGGGCGCGGTGAAGCTTTCGAACCTGCTGCCGATGCGGTCGATCTCGCCGCCCGTGAAATGGACCGGCACCTGGTCGGGCATGATCGCCACGAACGCCGCCGTCACGGCGACGTCGATAGCGAACAGAACGCCGACGGCGATGTAGCCCTTCTTCATGATGCGTCCTTTCGGTTCGCTCCCTTTCAGCGGCTCTCTCGCCTTCCAGTATAGATCGTCCGGGGGGGGGGGGCGTCAACGCGGGGTTTTCGGCGGCTTGCCGCGCGCGTCGGGCGAACCTTGCAGACGACCGACGCTATCGCAGACTGTACGGCCGCTTCGCCGCCGCTCGGTCGGATTGCGCTCGGCTGCACGGTTCTTCAACGGCCTTCCAACAAGTGGGTTCAGCGACGCTCGCCGGTGCCGCGCGGCGACGGCCGGGCGCTACGATGGCGGGAAAGCTCCCTGATCGGAAGGATCTCGCCACATGTTCACCATCGGATGCCACCGGGCTCGCGCGAACGCGTAGAACCTGCGACATTGCACACGAGCCGTTCGGTCCGGCGCTCCTATATGCTACTATGTGCGTCACGATTAAACCATCGGAAAGGATGCGGGCATGTTCACCATCGGCTGCCACCTCTCAAGCGCGAAGGGCTATCTCCACATGGCGAAGGACGCCGTGTCCATCGACGCCAACACGTTCCAGTTCTTCACGCGCAACCCGCGCGGCGGCCGTGCGAAGGCCATCGACCCGAAAGACATCGCGGCCTTTGCCGCCTATGCGCCCGAGCATGGCATCGAGCGCATCCTGGCGCACGCGCCTTACACGCTGAACCCCGCCTCCGACAAGCAGCAGACGCGCGATTTCGCGCTCATGGTGCTGGCCGAGGACCTCGGCCGTATGGAGGAGACGCCGCATCAGCTGTACAACATGCATCCCGGCAGCGCTGTCGGCCAGCCGTGCGAGGTTGCCATCGCCAAGATCGCCGACGCGCTGAACCAGAGCCTGCTGCCGCATCAGACCACCACGTTGCTATTGGAGACGATGGCGGGGAAAGGCAGCGAGATCGGCGGCACGTTCGAGGAGCTGGCGGCCATCATCGCGCAGGTGGAGCTGGAGAGCCACGTGGGCGTGTGCCTGGACACGTGCCACGTGTGGGATGCGGGCTACGACATCGTGGGCGACCTCGACGGCGTGCTGGAGGAGTTCGACCGTGTGATCGGGCTCGACCGTTTGCATGCCATCCACCTCAACGACAGCATGAATGCCCGCGGTTCGCACAAGGACCGCCACGCCCGCATCGGCGAAGGCGAGATCGGCTTCAAAGCCCTGGCCGCCGTGACGAACCATCCGAAGCTGCGCGACCTGCCGTTCTACCTGGAGACCCCCAACCCGGATCTCGCAGGCTACGCCGAAGAGATCGCCGCGCTGCGCAGGGCGCATGAATAGGCGAGCGTTCGCGCGGCCGCTTATTCGATGACCACGGCTTGCGCGCCCAGTTCGTAGTAGCGAACGGCGAACTGCTGGAGATCGTAGCTCACCTGGCCGGCCAGCGAGTCGCTGACCAGCACGAGGCCTTCGTTCAAATCGTAGCCGCTCACCACCACGCAGTGGCTGTTCGCGTATAGACGGTAGGTGCGGCCGTTTTCGCGCGCCGTCCGGTAGGCGGCGCCGGGCGGCTCCAGCCCTATGGTGCACCAGGCGATGACGGGGTTGCCGCCGGCCACTTGATCGAGTACTTGGTCGAGCGACGAGCCGGTTATGTCGGTCGCCTCCAGGGAAGATCCTTGCGCGGCCAGATAGGCGTCGGCGGTTCGGACGATTGCCGGGGCCATGCAGCTGTGGCCGTCGGTCGAATGCGGGTCGCCCATGAACGCCGTCACGAAGTCGTCTTCGCTCAAAGGAAGCCAGTTGTCGGCGATATCCGTTTTTCCCAGGTTGAACCCGAGCGATAGCAGCGCGTTCGTTAGCGCCACCGACTCGCAGCCAGTGGGCAGCTCGGGGTTCTGCGCTAGGGCGGGCACCTCCAGGGAGGCGGAGCGTTGCGGATGCGAGACGTCTTCTTGCAACGAAGCAACGTCCTGCGCCGCGCGCTTCTCTGCGTCTATATCGGCTGCGGCCGGGGGAAACGACAGCATGGAAAACGAAACCGCGCCCGCCAACAACGCTGCCGCGCCGAAAAAGCACAGGCGTGCGGCGGTCCAGCGTCCGCGCCTTCGCCTGAAAATCGGGCGCTCGCGGCTGGCGAGCGGATTTGTCTGACGGGCGAACAGCCGGCGTCGGTAGGCGGCGGTTCGAATGCGCGAGGCGCGTCTGCGGGGCGATTGTGCAGCCATGCTCGCACCTTTCTCTTGGGTCGGCCTGCTTCTAGCTTATCGGCGGATGTTGAAAACAACCTGAAAGAAATTCGTGAGAAAGCCCTTCGCTTCAAACACGTCAGTCGTTGACGAATTGTTTCACGAGTCGCAAAACCTCCTCATGTTACTCAAGGCGTGCATGCCGCATCGCTGCGATCATGGAGCGGCATTCCCGAATCGGAGTGGCTCACCGAGATCCAGGTGCCGGTGGAGAAGAGGTAGCTCTCGGCAATTGCTTTCCATGTGATAACATTTCAGCCGAGAGACGAGAGCCCCTCCCCGTCGGGGGAGGGGCGGCGAACGATAGGAGCGGCCATGCTGCATGCGGTGAAGGTGAAGCCCGACGTGTACTGGGTGGGCGGCATCGATTGGAACGAGCGTAACTTCCACGGATACACGACGGATCGCGGTTCCACGTACAACGCCTACCTTATCATGGACGAGCAGGTGACCCTTATCGATACCTGCAAACCGGCTTTCGCCGGCGAACTTATCGAGCGTATCAGCGAGGTGGTCGATCCGGCCTGTATCGAGCACGTCATCGTCAACCACGTAGAGCAAGATCACTCCGGCGCGGTTCCTGCCATTTCCTACCTCGCTCCGCGTGCGAAAATTTACGCCAGCGGTCCTCACGGTGTGAACGGTTTGACCGCCCATTACGGCGACCGCGGCTACGTGCCGGTCAAGACGGGCGATACCCTGCGCATCGGCAAGCGAACGCTTTCCTTCACTCAGACCATGATGGTGCACTGGCCCGACAATATGGCCACGTATTCCGAATACGACCGCATCCTGTTCTCCAACGACGCGTTCGGCCAGCATTTCGCGTCGTCGAAGCACTTCGACGACGAGGTGGGCCTGCCCGAGGTGCTGGCGCAGGCGAAGAAATACTACGCCAACATCGTCATGCCGTACTCGCGCCATGTTCAAAAGGCGCTCAAGTCGTTCGAAGGGTGCGAGGTCGACATGATCGCTCCCAGCCACGGCGTCATCTGGCGCAGCCATGTGGCCGAGATCCTGGGGGAGTACGGGCGGTGGAGTTCGCTCGCCCCCGATGACAGCGCTATCGTCGGGGGCGATTCCATGTGGCACACCACCGAGGACATGGCGCTCGAAATCGTGGAGGCGTTCATCGAGTGCGGCGTGCCCACCCGGCTGTTCGACCTCAAGGCGAACCATATCTCGGACATCATGACCGATCTTTTATCGGCGAAGTTCGTAGCCGTAGGGTCGCCAACGCTGAACAACGGCATGATGCCCACGGTTGCCGCGTTTTTGTGCTACCTCAAGGGCCTCTCGCCGAAAGCAGGCTGGGAGGGGCGCGTGGGCATCCCGTTCGGTTCCTACGGTTGGGGGACCAACGGTCCCGACGAGGTTGCTGCGGCGTTGGAGGCGTGCGGCTTCGACTTGCCTCTGGGCACGCTGAGCCACCAGTGGATCGAGGACGAGGATCACCTGGCTCGGTTGCAGGAGACCATCAAGCAGGGCGTGGCAGGCTAAGGGCGCCGTTTCTGAAGGTGTCGCGTTCTTTGCATTCGCGCTTGCGCCCGTCGCAGCGCGAGCGGCGCGTGCTTCGGATGCGATCAGTCGTCCAGCAGCTCGAACCCGTAGCAGTCGGTGTCTTGCATCGTGTGGAACACGCGACGCACGGTAAGCGTATGGGCATCGTAGGTGTAATAGATCCAGTAGCGCTTCACGAGTACGCGGCGATACCCCTGATGATCGAGATCTTCGTCGAAGAACGGTTGGCCGAGTTCGGGAAGCTCGGCGGCTCTCTCGATTGCGGCGAAGATGGCATCGGCGGTATTTCGAGCGGCTTGCGGCGACTTCAATGTAAGTGCGATGTATACGAGGATGCCATCGAGATCGACGCTGGCCCGCGGCCTGAACTCAATCGTGCGCACCGAGATGCTCCGCTGCTTCGATGAGCTGATCCACGCGCGCCTTCACTTCGTCGTACGAGACGGCGGCGGGTCGATACTTCTCTTCTATCTCGGCTTCGCGCAGCTTGCGCACGGCGCGCTCGTGATGCAGATGCTCGTCATAAGCGTCGCTATCGATGACGATGAGCGAGGCGGTGCCGTTTTTCGTCATGATGATGGGCTCGCGCGACTCGCGAGCGAGGTTCTCGATATCGTTCAAACGAGTGCGCAGATCGCTGATGGGCCTGATCTGGGGCAAAGCGGCTTGCACAACCATACGTGCCTCCTAGCAAAATTTGTTATATATTTATAACAAATTTTATATCTAATTTTTGATTATCCGTATAAACACTATACTTTCAAATATTTTGAAGTATAGAAAAGCACTCATTTTACCACGAATTTACCATAATTAAACGAGCCTTGATATGACTATAAATAACACTAAAAAGACCTCACACCTAAACGGTGTCTTTTTTAAAAGCAGTCAATCATAAGACCAACTGCTTTGTAAATATAGATATTAAATTGTTAAGCTGAGATTTTACTTAGATTTATCTTTCACTGGTTTGCTATTTTCATCATTTTCTCCTTCAAGCCATGCCATTATGCCAAAGTTACAAAATGGATAAATTATTACTTCTTTATAAACTTCTTGCTCACAACGAGGGCAGATGACATATTCTTCACCTTTTACATTTTTTAATTACCGAAATGCCCTTTTTTATTTGCAAATTACATGTCTTATAGCTTACCATGTTTTTCGTATCTTGCGACTCTTGATATTTTGTTATCCTCATCTACAAATACTACTTTAGGTGGATTTTTCTTTACCTCTTCTGGAGTCATCTGTGCATAGCACATTATGATTATCTTATCACCTGTCTGAACACATCTTGCAGCAGCTCCATTGAGACATATCATTCCGCTGCCTCTTTCTCCTGCAATTGTGTATGTCTCAAATCTGTTCCCATTATTTATATCTACGATACTTACCTTTTCATACTCCAAAATTCCGGCACTGTCAAGTAAGTCTTCGTCTACAGTGATGCTTCCTACATAATCAAGTTCTGCTTGAACTACTGTAGCTCTGTGTATCTTCCCCTTTAACATTTCAAATGTCATATTTAACCCCCGTTTAACCTTCGTAAATAAAGTTGTCAATCAATCTGGTTTTGCCGATATAAACTGCCATGGCAACTAGTACTGGTGCTGTCATCTCCTTGACCGGTTTAACTGAAACAGCGTCTACAGCCTGAACATAATCTATTTTCGCCATAGGCTCAGTTTCAATAAGCTTAATCATTTCTGATACAATTTTATCTGTATCTTTTTCTCCTGCTTTTGCCATATCTTCTCCGAGCTTAACTGCTTTGCTTAAAATTAGTGCCGCCTTTCTCTCATCTTTGCTTAGATATGTATTTCTTGAACTCTTTGCAAGACCATCCTCTTCTCTAACTATAGGGCAGCCCACAATTTCGATATCAAAGTTCAAATCTCTAACCATTCTTTTTATAATCGCAAGCTGCTGTGCATCCTTTTGACCAAAGTAAGCTCTGTCGGGATTTACAATATTAAAAAGTTTAGATACTACTGTGCCTACACCCCTGAAATGTATTGGTCGTGATTTTCCACAAAGTTCCTCTGAAAGACTTTCTATGTTTACATATGTTGAAAAATCGTCAAAATACATATTTTCCGGCTCAGGATTAAATATTAAATTAGCACCTGCCTCCTCACATAGCATAGTATCCCTTTCCAAATCCCTCGGATAGCTTTCCAAATCTTCCCCTACTCCAAATTGAGTCGGATTTACAAAATCACTGACAACAACTCTATCGTTTTCTGAAACAGCCCTTGTAATTAAACTCTTATGTCCTTCGTGCAAAAATCCCATAGTAGGAACAAGACCTACTGTAAGACCTTCTTTCTTCCATTCTTTGACTATAACTCTCACTTCATCTACGGTTTTTACTATTTTCATCGTTCTATCTCCTAATATAACTTGTTAATTACATCTTCTGAAATTTTAAATGTGTGTTCAGGTGCTGGAAAGCTTCCCTGTTTAGTTTCTTCTATATATGCAGCAAAGGCTTCTTTCATTACATCTCCTACCTTTGCGAATTGTTTTACGAATTTAGGTGTAAAGTCAGAGACCATTCCAAGCATGTCCTGATAAACGAGAATCTGTCCATCGCAGCCAGATCCTGCACCTATTCCTATTGTAGGAATATTAATGCTTTCAGAAATAATTTCCGCTAATTTTGCAGGTACGCATTCCAAAACAATCGCAAATGCTCCTGCTTCTTCAACAGCTTTTGCCTCTTCAATGAGTTTCTTTGCTCCCTCTTCACTTTTTCCCTGAACTTTAAAGCCTCCAAAAACGTTCACTGACTGAGGTGTAAGTCCAATATGTGCCATAACAGGAATTGAAGCAGCTGTAATAGCTTTAATCTGTGGACAAACAGAGGCTCCACCTTCTAGCTTTACTGCTTGACATCTTCCTTCTTTCATAAGTCTTCCTGCGTTATACATGGCCTCTTCAACTGAAACTTGATATGACATAAACGGCATATCTCCAACTACTAAGGCATCTTTGGCACCTCTTGTAACTGCTCTTGTATGGTGAATCATATCTTCCATTGTTACCGGCAAAGTATTTTCGTATCCGAGCATAACCATGCCAAGAGAATCTCCAACGAGAATACCGTTAATACCTGACTGGTCCATCAATTTAGCTGTCGAATAGTCATAGGCTGTCAGCATTGTAATCTTATCGCCCTTAACCTTCTGTTCTTTAAAAGTGGATACTGTGTTTTTCATTTTTAATTACCTCCGTCATCTTCAAATAGTCACTGTCTAAATGTTTTTCCTGTGCAATACTGAGAAGCTTTTCTGAAAGCAAAAGATATATCATCTCATATCCCACCTTTTCCTCAGACTCGTTTATCCATGCTGCCTTAATAGCTTCAATGTGTTTTGTGATAGTCGACAAATCATTTCGCTCAACAGGACCTGTGAGGGCAGCCGCAACCCCTTTTTCTGCCAATGTGTCGGCATTTCCAGTAAACAAAGGCACTAAGGCTTTCTTTGCATCTTTTTTATCAAAGCCGCATTTTACAAGCATTTCAGCCCCCACTTGAAAAAGTCCGTTTACGAGATTGCTTACAACTACTGCACCGCAGTGGTAAAGAGATTTATTTTCCGCTCCCATTGCGATTACCTTATTTCCTGCTCGCTCAAAGATACTCTTAATCTCATCTAGATTCTCTGCCGAACCCTCCACAGTAAAATAAGCCTTATTCAAGTGTTTCCATGATTCGCACTTATCACTTATTGCATATAGGGGATGTACCGAATAGATATTTGCACCGAGGTTTTCACCATCAAAAAAAACGGTTGATGAAATCGAACCGCTGCAATGACAAATATTTTTATTTTTAATATCCAGATTCTTCATATAATCCCATACTTTGCTTATCTGTCCATCAGGCACAGTAATAAACAGGGTATCACTGTCACTTAAGATATTCTCTATACTCTTATATAGTTTTGTGTTAGTAAAATCTGCTGCTGATTTAGCTGATTCCGGTGATTTGCTGAAGTAACCCGTAATCTCTACGCCGTTTTCCTTCAGGTATTTTCCAAGGGAAAATCCTACTTTCCCCGCTCCGATAAATCCTGCTCTCATATCGATCACTCCTTTCTGGGAAGTGACAATCATGAAAATCTGCATGGATGAGGTCTCGTTCAAACTGATATAATCCTCATGGTTTACTTAAAATTTTATACCCTTGTGCAAGAAGGAGCGTACGGAAATCGCAACCGGCTACGCCGTGCGTCGCGCATAGCCGGTTGCGTGGGGCGCGTTTAGCGCATCAACATGCGCAGCAGCTTGATCTTGTCGCCGAACGGGGGGTTGCGGATGGGCATCTCGATCCAGGTGCCCTTCTTCAGCGTCGACTTGTAGTGCGTGAAGCAGTCGAAGCCCACCTTGCCGTGGTAGGCGCCCATGCCGGAGTTGCCCACGCCGCCGAAGCCCATGTGGTTGTTCGCCAGGTGGATGACCACGTCGTTGACGGTGGCGCCTCCGAACGGCAGCTCGCGGATCACACGCTGCTGCACGGCTTTGTCGTCGCTGAACACGTACGTGGCCAGGGGTTTCTCGAACGTGCGCACGATGGCGAACGCCTCGTCCAGCGTCTTGTACGTGATGACCGGCAGCACCGGTCCGAATATCTCCTCGTTCATGACGGGGTCGTCCAGCGTCACGCCGCGCAGGCACGTGGGCTCGATGCGCAGCGTGCCTGCGTCGCCGCGCCCGCCGAACGCCACCGTGGCATCCGGGTTGCGATGTTCGATCAGCCCCATCACGCGTTCGAAGTGGCGTTGGCTGATCATGTGCGGCCATTCGTCGCACGCGAGGATGTCCTCGCCGTAATACTGGTGGAAGCACGCGTCCAGCTGCCGCACGAAGTCGTCCGCCACGCGCTCGTGCACGAGAAAGTAGTCGGGCGCGACGCACGTCTGCCCGCAGTTGATGCCCTTGCCCCAGGCCACGCGCTGCGCTGCGCGCTTCACGTTCGCCGTTTCGTCCACGATGCAGGGACTCTTGCCGCCCAGCTCCAGCACCACGGGCGTGAGGTGCTTCGCCGCCGCCTCCATGATGGCATGGCCCACGTTCGGGCTGCCGGTGAAGAATATCTGGTCCCAGCGCACCTCCAGCAGCCAGTCGTTCATCGCGCCGGAGCCGGGGAAGCCGCAGACGAACTCGGGCGGGAACACGTTTGACAGGATATCGAGCAAGAGCTCGCTCGTGTGCTTCGACGTGCGCGAGGGCTTGAGCGCCACGCAGTTGCCGGCCGCGATGGCGTCCACCATGGGCACGAGCGCCAGCTGCACGGGGTAGTTCCAGGGGCTCAGCACCAGCACCACGCCCAAGGGGCTGGGGTGCACCTTCGACGTGGAATGGAAGTGCACGATGGGGGTGGGCACGCGGCGCGGCTTCGACCAGCTGTTCAGGTGCTTGAGGCAGGTGTTGATCTCGTCGTAGACGAGGCCCAGCTCGGTGGCGTAGCCTTCGAAAGGGGCTTTGCCGAGGTCGGCGGTCAGCGCGGACAGGATGCGCTCTTCATTCGCCTTGAGGTACGCCTTCAGTTTCGCGAGCGCCTGGCGGCGGTAGTCGACGTCCAGCGTGGCGCCGGTCAGGAAGAAGTCGCGCATCTTCTGCGCGGCGGCCTCGACGTCGGCGATGCTCTCGTAGGAGGGGGTGGCGGTCATGCGGGCTCCTTCGCTTGCTTTAGTAGGCGGCTTCAAGGACGGCCATCGCGTCCTCCAGCGTGATCTCGGTCTCGTTGTACAGCGCGGCGCCGTCGTAGCGCGCCTGCTTGGCCACGGCGGGCAGGTCGTCGCGCGACACGCCCAGCTCGGACAGCGTGAGCGGCACGCCGTACTCGCGGTGGAACAGGTCGTTCAAGGCGGTCAGCTCGTCGAGGAACGCGCGATCGAGCGCTTCCGGCGCCGCGCCGGCGCCCAAGGCCGCGGCGCGAGCGGGCGCGAGGACGTCCAGCAGCTGGCCGTAGAGTCCGGCGTGGATGCCTCGATCCAGGTTGAACCGCACGCAGTGGGGGAGCAGCATCATCATGGCCTGGCCGTGCGGGATGCGGCAGAGGCCGCCCAGCGAGTGGCCGATGGCGTGCACGATGCCCACCATGGCGTTCGAGAACGCCGCGCCCGCCATAAGCGAAGCCAGCGCCAGGCTGGTGCGCGCTTCGGTGTCGGCGCCGTTGCGGCAGGCCGTGGGCAGGTTCGCCGCGATCAGCTCGACCGCCTTCGCGGCGAACGCGTCGGACACGGGGTTCTTCTGGATGGACGTGTGCGCCTCGACGGCGTGGGTGAGCGCGTCCATGCCGGTGGTGGCCGTCAGCTTCGGCGGCAGCGACGAGGTGAGCGCGGGGTCGAGGATGGCCACGTGCGGCACCAGCTTGTACGAGGTGAACGACAGCTTCGCATGCTTGTGCGTGTCGGCCACCACGGCGACCAGCGTCACCTCGCTGCCGGTGCCGGCCGTCGTGGGCACGGCGATGAACGGCGGCAGGTCGGCCTTCAGAATCTCCGAGCCTTGCAGCGTGGCGAAGTCCACGCCCTCGCAGGCCAGCGACGCGGCCGCGCCCTTCGTCGTATCGATGACCGAGCCGCCGCCGATGGCCACGAACCCGTCGCAGCCGCGTTCGGCGTACAGGCGCGCCACCTCGTTTACCACGTCCATCGACGAGTCGGGAGGCACCTGGTCGAACACCTCGTAGGGCACGTCGGCGGCATCCAACACGCCGGTCAGCTTCGCGGCCACGCCCAGCTTCACGAGGCCCGCGTCGGTCATCACCAGCGGGTGCTTCATGCCGCGGTCGGCCACCTCGTCGGGCAGCTTGTCCAGCGCATGCGCGCCACAGACGATTTTCGTGGGGCAACAGAATTCGAATCCTTGCATGGGCTTCTCCTTGCAGGTTGGATAGCGCTAGGCGCGCGGGGCGGACGGTGCGAGCGGCTTCGGCGTGCGGTACGCGGCGCGCCAACCGAAGAACAGCTTCAGCAGCGCCGTGAACATATAGGTGAGGGCCACGCCCGTGTTGTTGGGCCCGCGCGTGGAGAACGCACGCTGCGCGAGCGCCGCCTTCAGCGTCACGCCGCCGGTGAAGCAGGCGAACGCATAGGCCAGCGACCGGAACGCGATGACGTAGTCGACGGTGAAGGCCTGCGCGTCGGCGCTGGCCAGGCCGCTGCCGGGCTCCACGTCCGAGGCGATGGCGGCGGGAGGAACGCGCTTGAACGAGCCGGATGCGGTGCGGCGGCATGCGCACGCCAGATCCGTCCCGTTCACGGATAACATGAACGTATAGCCCGGCTCGAGGTAATCAACCTCCGCGCGGATCTTGGGCGACACGTGCTTGAAGACGTTGATCAGATGCGGCAGCAACCGCAACAGCACGCGGACGTACAGGGATTGGAACCATGTTCCCGCGCTGCGGCGCGGTCGCGGCGATTCAGCCATGCGATCTCCTCCGACGGCATCGTTGTTCGTTCGTATCTTACATGCGCCGCCTGCTTCGCGTAGCAAAGTTCTTCGGAAAATCGGCTGTTCGGGCGGCATGCGTCGCTCGCGTGCGCCTGCGGGTGTACAACTCGGTTGCGTTCCGTACACCAAATGGTGTAATTCCATGACGCAAAGGTGACATTTGCTCGCAAGCGTCTCTGATCTGGGAAGGAGCGTGCTAAGGTGACGGCATTCAAAAATGAAAAGCTTGGCGATCATAGACCAGCACGAATCGAAGGAGCGTGAAGCACATGACCGATACGCATGGCAGCACCCCCGGCAACGGCCCCGTGCCGCCGACGCAGGGCGACGAGCATGCCCAGCATGCCGCCCCCATGGGGCAGCAGCCTTATTATCAGCAGCAACAGCAGTACTATCAGCAGCCTCAGCACCCGCAGCATCCGGCAGGAGGAGTGACCGTCGAGAAGAAGTCGCACGGCGGACGCACGTTCCTGCTCGCCTTCTGCGGTGCCGCCGTCGCCTGCGCCATCGGTTTGGGCGGCTTCGGCATCTGGCAAGCCACTGCGGGCGGTAACGATTCCGGATCCTCTTCGTCTGCGACGCAGCTGGGTTCGCAAAACTCCGGCAGCATCAACGCTACCGACGCCGAGTCCGACCAGACGCTGGCAGAGGCTGTCGCGCAGAAGGCGCTTCCCTCCGTGGCCGCCATCGATGTGTACACGAACCAGTCCAATGCGGGCGGCATGTACGGTTTTGGGGCCGGCAACGGATCTGAAGCCGGCACGCTGACGAAGTCCTCGCTGGGAAGCGGCGTCGTGCTCACCGCCGACGGCTACATCATCACGAACAACCACGTCGTAGAAGGCGGCAGCGCGTACAAGGTCACCATCGCGGGCGAGACCTACGACGCCGAGGTCGTGGGCAGCGATCCCAGCTCCGACGTCGCGGTCATCAAGGCCAAGGATGCCAGCGGCCTTACGCCCATCGAGATCGGCGACTCCGACAAGCTCGTCATCGGCGAGTGGGTCATGACCATCGGCAGCCCGTTCGGCCTCGAGCAGTCCGTTGCCACCGGCATCGTGTCGGCCACGAGCCGTTCTCAGATCGTGAACGCCTCCACCGATCAGTACGGCAACAGCACGGGCGAATCCACCATCTACCCGAATATGATCCAGACTGACGCCGCTATCAACCCCGGTAACTCCGGCGGCGCGCTCGTCGACGCGGACGGCAAGCTCATCGGCATCAACACGCTGATCACGTCGTACTCCGGCAACTACTCCGGCGTCGGCTTCGCCATCCCGGTGAACTACGCGGTGAACCTCGCCCAGCAGATCATCGACGGCAAGACCCCGACCCATGCGCAGCTCGGCGTGTCCCTCTCCACCGTGAACGCGCAGAACGCCAAGCGCTACGGCCTGTCCGTTGACGAAGGCGCCTACGTGGCGGCCGTCAGCGAAGGCTCCGGCGCGGCCGAAGCCGGCTTGCAGGAGGGCGACATCGTCACGAAGTTCGACGGCAAGGACGTCGCATCCGCCAGCGACCTCATGCTGGACGTGCGCTCCAAGAACCCGGGCGACAAGGTGACGCTCGACGTGAACCGCAACGGCGAGACCAAGCAAGTCGAGGTCACGCTCGGCTCCGATGAAAGCTCCCAGAGCGCGTCGACCCAGCAGAACAGCGCGCAGGAGTCTATGCTCGAGCGCCTGTTCGGCGGCGGCTCCGGCAGCTCCCAGCAGGACGCTGCCTAGCCTGCGCGACACGCACCATCCCCTCTCCTAGCCGAAGGGCCGCATCGAGCAAGATGCGGCCCTTCGCGCGTTGGATCCGCGACTTCGCGCTTCTGCGCGTCCCTGCGGCATCTTTCGTCCCTGTCATCTTTTCCCTGCAGCGCCTCCCCCGCCTTTGCTCTGCCTTCGCGCTTCTGCGCGTCCTGTCGCCCTCGTCTTTCCCGTCTCTTAGCGGCGCTCTTGCGCGCGTGTCGCACTTTTTCGCCCTGTGCGGTAGAAATCGATCGGTTGGGTAATTCGGCCGGACCGTCTTCGCCGATCGATTTTTCCGCCACCTGGGGTTATGCTCCGTTTGCTTTCACGCGTCGCTCTCGGGCGCGCTTTTCCTAGGGTTCGAGATTGCCCAACCGTTTCGTTTTTACCATCAGACGGGGATTTTCCCCTCACATGGCAACCGTCATGAAGGAGGAGCCCAGCAGTTCGCCGTGCAGCTCGTGCTGTTTGGTGCGCCACGCTTGCTGGTCGCATCGCGGACGGAACCCGAGCTGCCTCGACAGGGTGCGTGCGATATGATCGAGCTCGATGAGGTTTCGGACCGTTCTTGTTGTGACGGTCAAGACGGAGACGCCGCGGTCGAGCAGGTTGTTGCGCCGTGTCGCGTCGTCGGCCATCTTGTTGACGGTTCCATGGTGCTCGCGGCCGTCGTATTCAAGCGCGATGTTCGCGTTCGGCCAGATCAAATCACAATAGTAGCATTTGTCATCGACTGCGAGCCTCGATCGCCCTCGAGGGTTCACGGCGTGGTTCATACGCGGTTGGGGAAGCGCGTACCCGCCCATGCGGAGCGGGAGGCAGAGCAGCATGGCCATGGTCGTTTCCATCGGGGAGGCGGAGCCTGCGACGAGGTGCTTGAGGGCTTTTCGGGCTTTGACGGTTCCCGGCATGTTCGCGGCTTTGTCCAGGAAGCGCGCGAGGCGGGCGGGAGTGGTGAAGGGGCGCTCGAACCGGAAGTCCGCTTTTCCAACCGTTGCCACTCCATATGTGCCGCACAACTCGAATCCAAGCCTGATCAGCGCGGGAAGCGACAGCTCCGAAGCCATTTGCACGAAGCAGAGCTCGGGCGAGCTTGCAAGCACGTTGCGGGCGATGCGTACGAACGATCCTCTGGGAAACATTGCGGAGCTCACGTGGCAGGCGACTTTCCCGCATCTGCTGCGTGCCGCTTGGCTCGGCACGATGACGTGCAGGGGGAGCGCGATGCCCTCGAGCTCCGGCATTCTGGCAAGCTCGCGGATCAGGAGTTCGGTGACCTTGCATTCTGAGGGCAGCGGTTCGTCTTTTCTCCAGGAAGGGCTTCTGGAGTCCTGACAGCGCGCGAGCGCACCCGAGCTGATTTCGAAAGACGACCAGAACGTCAGCGACGAACTATGACTCAGATAGATATCCATGAAGTGAAAAATAACATGGGGGATTCAGCCTCATCGACCGGGAGACGATGCTGTTTACCAGGCGTAACGAGATGTGGAAACCGCATGGAAAACGCGTTGGATCTGCGTTGGTTCCGCGCCAAATTTGCGTAAGAACCGCGTTAGAATTGCGCTAGATCGGGGTAGCGTCGACCGTCTATCGCAAAAGGCCGCTGGCCGCAGGCCGTCGCCGCGCGCTGAGGGCCGTGCGCGCGGGGCGACGGTCGGAAGGGAAGGAGCGAACATGGACGAACTCGAGCTTCGGCATGCGGAGGCCCACTACGCGGAGATGCCGCGCGACGGGTACAGCGGCAGGTGCGAGATGCTCCTGCCCGAGGATCTGCGCGGCATGCGCGTGCTGGACCTGGGATGCCGCAACGGCAAGGGCGCGTACAAGCTGGCTGATCGGGTGGGGCCGGACGGGTTCGTGCTGGGCGTCGACCCTTCCGCCGCTTGCGTGGCCCGCGCGGAGGCGACGGCCGCGGCCGCGCGCGCGGAGGGCGCCGCGTGGGCCGAGCGGCTTGCGTTCGCGCGGGGGGGCTTCGAGGGCCTGCGCGCGGCGGGCGTGGAGGACGCGTCGTTCGACGTCGTGATCGTGAACAGCGTGCTGAACCTGGCATGGGATCTCGAAGGGGCGCTGCGCGAGACGGCGCGCGTCCTTGCGCCGGACGGCTTCCTCTACCATGCGGGCGTGTTCGCGGACGAGCCGCTTCCGACCGCCGCCATGCAGGCGTTTGCGTGCGCGGGCAACGTGTTCGGCGCCGCTCGCTCTCAAGCCGAATTCGCCCGCATCGCCGTGGATCGCGCTGGCTTCTCCTTGTGCTCTTTCGAGCGCGAGCGCCCCGTCGAACCTGACGGCACCGACATCGCCGAAGAGCTGATCGGCCGGTCGTTCACGGCCGCCGTCGCCTGCGCGCGGCGCTAGCGAACGCGCTGTCCGCCGCCTTCTAGAGCTTCCGGTGCGCCCCGCGTTGTCGTCTGTCCTTTGCGTGAAATGCCGGAAAACGCGTGCGAGCAGGGCGCGGTCGTTTTCATTTTCGGGTAAGATGAACGGTTAGAGCAACCTATATGAACGACCACCGAGAGGATAAGGCTTATGTCTGAAGGATACCGCTACGATCGCGTGCTGCTCAAGTTGTCCGGCGAGGCGCTGGCGGGCGACGTCGGCTACGGCATCGATCCGAAGGTGGTGGACGACCTTGCCGATCAGATCGCCGAAATCGTGCGCGCCGGCGTGCAGATGGCCGTGGTCGTGGGCGGCGGCAACATCTTCCGCGGCTTGGCCGGTTCGGCCGAGGGCATGGATCGCGCGCAGGCCGACTACATCGGCATGCTGGCCACGGTGATGAACGCGCTGGCCTTGCAGGATGCCTTCGAGCGCCACGGCATCTTCTCGCGCGTGCAGAGCGCCATCAACATGCAGGAAGTGTCCGAGCCCTATATCCGCCGACGCGCCATCCGCCACATGGAGAAGGGTCGCGTGGTCATCTTGGCCGCCGGCACGGGCAACCCGTACTTCACCACCGACACCACCGCGGCGCTGCGCGCCTGCGAGCTGGACGTGGACGTGCTGATGAAGGCCACGAAGGTGGACGGCGTGTACGACAGCGACCCCAAGAAGAACCCCGATGCCAAGCGCTACGACCGCGTTAGCTACATGGAGGTGCTCTCCAAGGGGCTCAACGTCATGGATTCCACGGCTACGTCGCTGTGCATGGACAACGACGTTCCCATGATCGTGTTCGACCTTACCGTTAAAGGCAACATTTCGCGCGCTTTGAAGGGCGAAGACGTGGGAACCACGGTAGAATCGCAGTAGAATAACGAAAACGCGCGCACCCGCCTCCGTCGGCGGCGGACGCGTTGCGAAACGCAGGGTGAAAGGAACCGGGATGATCGACGATATTATGATGCAGGCCGAAGAGCGCATGGAGAAGGCGCTGGGCTCGCTGGGCGACGCATTCGCCTCCGTTCGCACCGGGCGCGCGAACGCCATGGTGCTCGATCGCATCAGGGTGGACTACTACGGCGTGCCCACCCCGGTGAACCAGATGGCGGGCGTCAAGACGCCCGACGCGCACATGCTGGTCATCGAGCCGTGGGACAAAGGCGTGCTGGGCGCCATCGAGCATGCCATCCTCCAGAGCGACCTGGGCGTGACGCCGTCGAACGACGGCTCAGTCATCCGCCTGCCGTTCCCCGCGCTCACCGAGGAGCGCCGCCGCGAGCTGGTGAAGCAGTGTAAGGGCTACGCAGAGGAAGCCCGCGTAGCCGTGCGCAACGCCCGCCGCGATGCCAACAGCGCCATCGAGCGCGCCGTCAAGGAAGACAGCCTTCCCGAGGACGACGAGCGCCGCGGCCAGGCGGAGGTGCAGAAGCTCACCGACAAGTACATCGCCGAAGTCGACGAGGCGTTCAAGAAGAAGGAAGCCGAGGTCATGGAGATTTAATTCGGCGAAGCCGAATTAAATCTCCGAAGCCGGCGGCCATGAGGCCGTCGGCTTCTCGTCTTTTGTGAGGTAGCCTTGAACAAACCGCTTGACTACATATTCCCGAACCCCCCGGCGGATCTCGATCCGTCGCAGCTCGATGCTGCGGCGGTGCCGCAGCATGTGGCCGTCATCATGGACGGCAACGGCCGCTGGGCGAAAGAGCGGGGGAAGAACCGCCTGTTCGGCCATAAGGCCGGTATCGAGGCAGTGCGCGAAACCATCCGCTGCGCGTCCGACGTGGGCGTGCGCTACCTGACCATCTACTCGTTCTCGTCCGAGAACTGGAAGCGCCCGCAGGACGAGGTCATCGGCCTCATGAACCTGTTCGCCACCACGATGCTGGCCGAGGTGGACGGCCTGCACGAAGAGCACGTGCGCGTGATGACCATCGGGCGCACCGACGAGCTGCCCAAGAAGACGCGCGACGCCTTCGCGAAGGCGTGGGAGAAGACGAAGGACAACGACGGGATGACGCTGGTCGTGGCCGTGAACTACGGCGGCCGCGTGGAGCTGCTCGACGCTATGCGGTCCTACATGGACGGCGCGCATGCCGCGTTGCGCGAGGGCCGCGAACCCGAGCCTTTAAGTGAGGCGACGCTGTCTCGCCATTTGTACACCGCGGACATCCCCGACCCCGACCTGCTCATCCGAACCAGCGGCGAGATGCGCGTGTCGAACTTCCTGCTGTGGCAGATCGCCTATTCCGAGTTCGTGTGCACCGAGACGCTGTGGCCGGACTTCGACCGTTACGAGTTCTTGCGCGCGCTGCTGGAGTTCCAGTCGCGCGATCGCCGGTTCGGGGCGGTGAAATAGGTGGCGCCGCGGCCCGACGAAAAGGCTGAGGCGGAAGATGACCGCTCGCGCACGGGGCGCATCAAGGATTTCGCCTATGAGAAGACGCCCGAGAAGCTGAAGAACGCCACCGACTTGCAAGTGCGTTTCCGCACGGGATTCGTGTATGTGGCGCTGTCGGTTTTGTGCATCCTCGTCAGCGACTGGACCACCGTGGCGTTCCTGGTGGCTACGGCGGGCATCACGGCGGGCGAGTTCTACTATATGCTGCGTTCGGACGCGAAGCTGCCCAACGAGATGCTCGGCATCATCGCGGCCATGCTGTACCCGCTCAGCGTGTTTCTGCTGGGGCTGAACGGTGCGCTGTACGTGAGCCTCGCGTTGCTGTTGGCGCTGATCGTGTGGTACGTGTTCTGGATGCGGGCGCGCGTGCCCGACGTGGGCGTGAGCTTCTTCGGAGCTGCGTACTGCGGCATGCTGCTGTCGGGGCTCGTGGTCGTCCGCACGGCGCTGCCCCAGCCATGGGGCGGCGTGCTGGCGCTGGGCATCTTCCTCAGCGTATGGGCGAACGATTCGTTCGCCTATCTGGTGGGAAGCAAGTTCGGCAAGCACAAGCTGGCGCCGCGCACCTCGCCGAAGAAGAGCTGGGAGGGGTTCATTGCGGGGCTCGTGGGATCGGCCGCGTTCTGGTGCTTGATGACCCTCATTCCCGGCGTGACGATGTCCATCCCGCAAGCGATGGCGTTCGGGCTCATCAGCGGGCTGATGGGCGTGCTGGGCGACTTGGCCGAGAGCCGCATCAAGCGCAATTCCGGCTTCAAGGACTCTGGCACCATCATGCCGGGTCACGGCGGCCTGCTGGATCGCTGCGACTCGCTGTTCTTGGTGGCGGTGACCTCGGCGATACTGCTTTTGGGTTTCGGCTGCATCCCGTTCCCGGTTCCGCTGATCTGACGGCGGCAGGCCTCGGGCGCCGCAGCCAACCCTACCGACGGTTTACGTTCGACCTGTTTCTAGGAGGCGTGCATGAAACGCATAGTGGTCTTGGGCTCCACGGGCTCCATCGGCACGCAGACGCTGGACGTTGTGCGTCGCCATGCGGACAAGCTGGAGGTGGTGGGCCTCGCCGTGGGCACGCGCACGGGCGAGCTGCTGGCGCAAGCGCGCGAGTTCGGCGTGCGCCACCTCGCGGTGGGCGACGAGCGCCTGGCTGAGCAGCCGATTGCCGACGAGCTGCGAAACGCCATCCTGAGCGGATCGCACGGAGGCACGCAGCAGCCAGCGAGCGCGCCGTCGTCGCTGGCCGAGGCCGTGGCGCGTCACAACGCGGGCGGCGAAGGGTCGCTCGGGTTCGGTGCCGACGCCGTGGTGGGCCTCGTGCGCCTGCCCGAGGCCGACATCGTGGTGAACGCGCTGGTGGGCGCGGCCGGCCTGCGCGCCAGCTACGAGACGCTCGCAGCTGGCAAGGTGCTGGCGCTCGCGAACAAGGAGTCGCTCGTGGTGGGCGGCGACCTCATCATGCCGATGGCCGCCGAGCCGGGGCGCCTCATGCCCATCGATTCCGAGCACGGCGCCATCTACCAGTGCCTTCTGGGCGAAGACCCGCGCGAGGTGTCGCGCTTGTGGGTGACGGCGTCGGGCGGACCGTTCCGCGGCCGCACGCGAGCCGACCTGGCCGATATCACGCCCGCTCAGGCGCTCGCGCACCCCACGTGGAACATGGGCGCGAAGATATCCATCGACTCGTCCACGCTGATGAACAAGGGTCTCGAGGTCATCGAGGCGCACCACCTGTTCGCCATGTCCTACGATCGCATCAGCGTGGTCGTGCAGCCGCAGAGCGCCATCCACTCCATGGTGGAGTACTCGGACGGCAGCGTGAAGGCCCATCTGGGCACCACCGACATGCGCATCCCCATCCAGTTCGCGCTGTCGTACCCTGAGCGCTGGGACGCGCCGGTCGAGCCGCTCGACTTCACGAAGCTGGGTACCCTCGAATTCGCCGCTCCCGACACCGACACGTTCCGTTGCCTGGCGCTGGCTCGCGCGGCCGGCGAGCGCGGCGGCACGCTGCCCTGCGTGATGAACGCCGCGAACGAGGTGGCCGTCGCCGCCTTCCTCGCCGAAGAGGGCAGCTACCTGGGGATCGCCGCGTGCGTCGAGGCCGTCATGGACGCTCACGAGCGCCAAGGCGTCCAACGCGTGGAAAGCCTCGACCAGCTGGAAGAACTCGACGCCTGGGCGCGAGCGGAAGCGCGCAGGAACGTGCGCTAGCGAAGGGCTCCGCGCGCGAGATGCTTCGCCGAGGGTTCGAAGCCCACGACGGCCGAGCGCTCGTAGAGCGTCTTGGCATCGAAGCGTTCGCCGTCGGGCCAGACGATGGCATCCCTCTCGGGTGTGACGCGCGCTTGCGCAAGGTAGGTCGGATCGACGAACTTTTCGATGTCGTCGTCGTTCGCATGGTTCCATGCGTCGAACTCGCGGACGGTTCCGTCGCTCCAATCGACCAGGATCTTGCCGTCCTCGGCAAACTTAAGGCGGACGATGAGCGCCTCGGGGCTCCATCGCATGTGCGGGCCTCGTGGCGGCAAAGGCGTTTCGGAGCTATCGGTAACGGACGCTTCGTAGAGAAGCTGCACGCCGAAGTCCAGGTTGCCGGGCCACGCGATGCTCCGCCCGTAACCGGTGAGGTACGCCAATTTCAGGTAGTCTTCGTCCAGCAGCTTCTCCATGGCGCCCTTCATGTAGGGATACGGGTCGAACGCGCTTCTTCTGCCGTCGTTCCAGTCGATGACGATCGTATCTTCGTCGTCGAAGCCGAAGTCGATGATCTTCTTGTCGAGATGCCACTCCATTGCGCCCTCCTCAGATCAGCGGGTCAATGCGAAAACAGGTTCCGTTCGAGCTTGCAAGGTACCAATTGTCGTCAAGCTCGGACTTGTGCAAAGCAGCCCATGCAACAACGAGCTTCGCTTGTCGAGGAGGAAGCTTGCCCGCAAGCAGCTCTCCTTCCGTCGAGTATACCGCCTCGAAGCCTCCGTAGGAAGCATGGAAGTGCGCCTTGTGGTGCGGAGCGTTCTTCTCGCAATTGATTGTGATTCTGATGCCGTAAAAGGTGCAGATTTCTGGCATGGCGATCCTCTCCAAAGGCTCCTCCGGTTCGTTGTTTCGTTTGCGCGGGCCCGCTCTTCCATTGTAACGACGCCATCTTACGTTTTGTTGGCGTGGGTCTAGCGGGAATTCCTCTCGGATCTGGTGCGAATCCAACGCGGTTCCAACGCGTTTTCCACGTGGCGTGCCCCTGTTTCCAACGCGGATTGCACGCGCTTTGCCAACGAATCCAACGCGGTCCCAGCGTGCGTGCGCGACGGGCTTGCGGACCGTGTGCGCCGTACGCCCGCCGAGCCTCCGCAAATCGTGCAAACGCTCTCGCATCGTGCGCGCATCGCGCAGCCCTTGTAGTTTTTTCGCACATCGGTTCGCAGCGCCCGTGCCGCTCGCCCTTCTCTTTATAATGAGAGCACGAAAGAAGCATTCCTCGCGACCGAAAGGAACCGAGTTCATGGATATTGTTCTCATGATCGTCTACGCCACGCTCATCTTGGGCTTTCTCGTGTTCATCCACGAAGGCGGTCACTATCTGGCGGCGCGTGCGTTCGGCGTGCGCGTGACCGAGTTCATGCTGGGGCTTCCAGGGCCGAACATCGGCTTCACGAAATGGGGCACGAAGTTCGGCGTCACGCCGTTTCTGCTGGGCGGCTACGCGAAGGTGTGTGGGATGGAGCCGGGCGAGATGAGCCCGCACCTCGAGCCCGTGCTGGCCGCGCTCTACCGTCGCGGAACCGCGAACATGGAAGACATCGCCCGCGACTGCGGCATCACCGACGACGAGGCGTACGAAGCGCTCGACGAGCTCGTCGAATGGGGCAGCATCGCCGGCCCCACCAAGCAAGACAAGTACAACACGTACCGCGCCCCCGTGGTCAAGCCGAGCAAGAAGCAGGTAGCCGCAGGAGCCGTCGCTTACGAGCTGGGGCAGGCGCGCCCGGTGGAAGACGCGCATGCGCTGTTCGAAAGCGAGTACAAGCAGCAGTACCGCAGCCTGCCGTTCTGGAAGCGCTCGGTCATCCTCGTGGCCGGCGTGGTCGTGAACCTGCTGTTCGCGGTCCTGCTGTTCGTCGTGTTGTTCTCGCTCATCGGCGTGGACGTTCAGACCAGCGCGGGCGACATCCGGCACGTCAACGTCAACCCGCTCGATGCGATCCGGATGGGCTTCATGTACATCGGCATGGTGGTGCAGCTTATCGCGGGGCTGTTCAATCCGTGGACGGCGGGCGAGGTCGTGCAGAACTCGACGTCGGTCATCGGGATCGCCGCCATGTCGAAGCAGGCGGTCGATCTGGGGTTGGCGAGCGCCATCTCGTTCGTGGCTTCCATCTCGGTGTCGCTCGGCATTATGAACCTGCTGCCCATCCCGCCGCTCGACGGCGGCCGCTTCGTCATCGAGGTGTTCCAGAAGATCTCGCGCAAGGTCGTGACCATGCGCGCGCTCAACTACCTGAGCGCGGCCGGCATGATCCTGTTCATCGGTTTCTTCCTGTTCATGGCGAACCAGGATATCCAGCGCATCATCTCGGGTGCGGGTTTCGGCGGTTAGAGCGCGCTGCCCGCGCCAGCGTGCGCAGCGCTCGCGAACCGTTCGGCGTTGCGGTCGGCGCGCAAGTCCTTGACTTGTGCGCGCTTCCGTCATCGAAATCGCTCGAAAAGCACCATGTCCACGAGTTATGTGCACTTCGAAACCGGACTGCGTGACCGAAGTAAGTCAAAGAAAACTTCTGACCTGGCGTTTTCTTGAGCGGAAACGCTCGACTGCGCCCGAAACGGTCGTTCCGGGATGACGGAGGTGCGCATAACTCGCGAACTTGGGAGATTCGGGCGTTTTTCGCTGCACGCGCCCTCCAGTGCGGTTCGGGTGGTTCGATGGCGCGTCGGCGCGTGCGACTCGTTCGCTCGTTTTCCCTCCCGCGCCCTCGCGTGCATTCGTTGTCGTGCGCCCGCCCGCGAAATCCCTGTGCATTTGGCCGGAAACCGGGTAATCAGAGGTAAAATAGCCGGCGACGCGCTTGGGCGCGTGCAGCCTGCGGGCTGTTGAGACGCTGTTCCGGCACCGCGCCTGCACGCGGTGGGGGATGGAGAACGGGAGGCTCTTGTGGCAACGCATGCCAAACCTAGCGAGGCTACCCGCCGGGTGTCGGTGGGCTCCGTGCCGCTCGGCGGCGGCGCGCCCGTCGTCGTGCAGTCCATGCTGAACGCCCCGGCGACCGACGTCGCGGCGAACCTCGTGCAGATCGACGCGCTCGCGCAAGCGGGCTGCGAGATCGTGCGCATGGCCATCCCGCACCGCTCAAGCCTCGACGTGTTCCAGGCTGTATGCGAGCGGTCGCCTTTGCCGGTGGTCGCCGACATCCACTTCGATGCGCGAATCGCCGTGGAAGCCGCCAAGCGCGGCGCGGCGAAGCTGCGCATCAACCCCGGCAACATCGGGGGGCTGGCCAAAACCGATGCCGTGCTGGACGCGGCGGGCGAGGCGGGCATTCCCATCCGCATCGGGGTGAACGCGGGCTCGCTCGACAACGAGCTGGCCGCACGCGACGACCTTTCGCAGTCGGAGAAGCTGGCGCGCTCGGCCGCCGACTACGTGCGTTACTGCGAGGGCCGCGGCTTCCATGACCTCGTGGTCAGCGCGAAGGCTCACGACGTGATGACCACCGTGCGCACGTACCGCCTGCTCAGCAAGGAGCTGCCTCATGTGCCGCTGCATATCGGCGTCACCGAGGCCGGCACCACCTTCCAAGGCGCCATCAAAAGCGCCTGCGGTTTGGGGATCCTGCTGGAAGAGGGCATCGGCGACACGCTGCGCATCTCGCTCACAGACGACCCCGTCCAGGAGATCCGCGCGTGCTGGACGCTGCTTTCAGCGCTCGACCTGCGCCGACGCGCTCCAGAGCTCATCAGCTGCCCCACATGCGGCCGTTGCCAGGTGGACCTCATCGGGCTGGCGCGCGAGGTGGAGGGACGCATCGCGAACCTCGACAAGCCGCTCAAGGTGGCCGTCATGGGCTGCGTGGTGAACGGCCCGGGCGAAGCCGCCGACGCCGACATCGGCGTAGCGTGCGGGGTCGGTTCGGGCGTGGTGTTCTCGAAGGGAAACGTCGTCCGCAAGGTGGAGGAGAGCGCCATCGTGGACGCTTTGATGGAGGAGATAGGAAAGCTATGACGAACGTGAATATCATGCGCATGAGCCAGCTGTACGCGCCCACGCTCAAGGAGGATCCCGCCGACGCGGAGATCGCCAGCCACAGGCTGCTTTTGCGCGCGGGCTTCATCCGCAAGACGGCATCGGGCGTGTACACCTTCCTGCCGCTGGGCAAGCGCGTGCTGGCCAAGGTGGAGAACATCGTGCGCGAGGAGATGGACGGCATCGGCGCGCAGGAGATCATGATGCCGGCGCTGCAGCCCGGCGAGCTGTGGCACGAGAGCGGCCGCTGGAACGACTACGGCCCCGAGCTCATGCGCCTCGTCGACCGTCACGACCGCGAGTTCTGCCTCGGGCCCACCCACGAGGAGCTCATCACCTCCCTCGTGCGCAACGAGCTGCGCTCCTACAAGGAGCTGCCGCTGTCGCTGTACCAGATCCAGGTGAAGTTCCGCGACGAGATCCGTCCGCGCTTCGGGCTTCTGCGCAGCCGCGAGTTCATCATGAAGGACGCCTACAGCTTCCACGCCGACCAGGAGTCGCTGCAGAAGACCTACGACGACATGAGCGAGGCGTACGGGCGCATCTGCGATCGCATGGGCATGGACTACCGTCCCGTCGAGGCCGACCCCGGCCAGATCGGCGGCAGCGTGACCTGCGAGTTCATGGCGCTCGCCGAAGCGGGCGAAGCCGAGCTCGTGCACTGCACCTGCGGTTACGCGGCCAACACCGAAGCCGGCGACTGCCTGGCGCGCCCCACCGTCTACGACGTGCCGATGGAGAAGGTCGCCACGCCCGGCGTGCACACCATCGCCGAACTGGCCGCGTTCTTGGACATCCCCGAGTCCTCCACGGTGAAGGCTCTGTCCGGAAAGAACGACGAGGGCAAGCTGGTGGTCATGTTCATTCCCGGCGACCACGAGCTCAACGAGCTGAAGGCGGCGCGCGTGGCCGGCGGCTTCACGCTGCTCACCGACGAGGACATGGAAGCCTTCGGCCTGCACAAGGGCTCGATGGGCCCCGTCGGTTTGCCCGAGGAAGCCTACGTCATCGCGGCGCGCAGCCTGCAGGCCGTGCCGAAGTGGGTCGTGGGCGCCAACGAGGACGGCTACCACTACGTGGGCGCGCGTCTGGGCGAGGACTTCCAGGTGGACGAGTGGGCCGACCTGTGCATCGTGCAGCCGGGCGACAGCTGCCCGTCGTGCGGGCTGCCGCTGGAAGGCGCGCGCGGCATCGAGGTGTCGCAGGTGTTCCAGCTGGGCGACAAGTACTCGAAGGCCATGGGCGCCACGTTCATGGCGGAAGACGGCTCCGAGCAGCTGTTCCTCATGGGCTGCTACGGCGTGGGCATCTCGCGCACCATGGCTGCCATCGTGGAGCAGCACAACGACGAGAACGGCATCATGTGGCCGCTCACGGTGGCGCCCGCGCACGTGTGCGTCATCCCGCTGACGGTGGGCGACGACGAGGTGCAGCCTGCGGCCGAGAAGCTGGCGAGCGACCTGGCGAAGCTGGGCCTCGAGGTGGTCATCGACGACCGCAAGGAGCGCGCCGGCGTGAAGTTCGCCGATGCCGACCTCATCGGCTGGCCGCTGCAGGTCATCGTGGGCAAGCGCGGCCTGGCCGAGCAGAAGGTGGAGATCAAGCGCCGCAGCACGGGCGCTCGCCGCGACATCCCGCTGGCGGCCCTCACCGACGCGCTGGCGTTCTCCCAGCGCAACGCCAAGGTCTGGGGCTCCGAGCTGTCCCTGTTCGGCGGCCTGTTCGAGTAGGGGTGTTCCGCGTGCCTGACGGCACGCGGAACCGGCCGACGCTGCGATGCGCCCTGGCACCCGATCTCGTGGCGAGGTCGAGGACTCGCGTACCGAAGTACGCTTCGCCCTCGCCCTCCCCGCGATCTCGGGCGTCAGGGCGCCTCTCGCTGACTTACTGCGCCAACCTGCGAGTTCTTGTTCGCGCTTCGCGCGAATCGCATAACGGAAATGAAGGATGGTATGGTATCACACGATATGCAAGCCGTTCTGTTCGACCTGGACGGGACCTTGCTCGATACGCACGATCTGCTGCTCGCCACGTTTCGCTACACGGCGCGCACGGTGCTGCGCGAGGCTATCCCCGACGAGCGTCTCATGGCCAAGGTGGGACAGCCCCTCAACACCCAGATGTGGGATTTCACGGATGACCCGGCCGTGCACGAGGAGCTGTGCCGTGTGTACCGGGAATACAACGCCGAGGTGCATGATGACATGATCAGGCTGTTCGACGGCACCGTGCCCATGCTCGAACGCCTCAAGGAAGCGGGTTTGCCGCTGGCCGTGGTCACGTCGAAACGACACGAGGTGGCCATGCGGGGCCTCGACCTGTTCGGCCTGACCGGATACTTCGACTTCCTCATCGGCTCCGACGACTGGCCGGAGCACAAGCCGCATCCCGGTCCCGTGGCGCACGGCTGCGAACGGCTGGGGCTGGCTCCTCAGACGTGCCTGTACGTGGGCGACAGTCCCTTCGACATGCAGTCGGGAAGCGGCGCGGGCTGCGCCACCGCGGCGGCGCTATGGGGTATGTTCCCTCAGATCGTGCTTGAAGCGGAGCGTCCTACTTACGTGTGCGCCCACGGCACGGATGTTCCGCCGCTGCTAGGCTGCTAGCAAGTTGCCATCCTGAGCTGGCTGCACAGGATGGCAACTTGCCGCCTTCGCTTAGGTTGGCAGTCCTTTCACTCCTCGTATGTCTCGGCTATCCAGGCTTGCGTTGCGTCCAAGAACGCGCGCGTAGCCGTTGAAGCTGTTTCCAGCGAGCGCAGCGCTATGGCTATCTCGCGGCTTGTTTCCACTTCGGGCTGCTTGACGGCCAGGGGAAACGGCGCATCGCGCAGGATGAGGTCGGCCAGCACGCTGAATCCGAGTCCCGCGCTGACCATGCTCATCACCGCATAGTCGCTGTCGATGGTGAACCGCACGTTGGGCTCCACGTCGTTCGCTCGGAACAGCGTTTCCATTTCCGACGACGTGCCGCTTTCCAGGCGGATGTACGGCTCTTCCGCCAGCGCCTCGCGCGGCACGAACGGCGCGTCGGCCAGAGGATGGTCGGGCGGCAGCACCACGAGGAGCGGATCCTTCCGCAGCGGAACGGCGTGCAGGTCGTGCTTGATGGGGTAGACGAAGAAACCGCAGTCAGCGTCGCCGCGCCACACGGCCTCTTCCAGTGCATCTTCGTCGTCGACGCAGATCAGCTGCAAGTCGATGCCTGGATGCTGTGCGAGGAAGCGCTTCGCGATACCGGGGAACCATTGGATGGCGGTGCTCGTGAACGCCGCTACGCGCACGATGCCGCTTTCGAGGTGCTTGAGCTCGGCGAGGCGCATCTCCAGCTGGCGCTCGCTGTTGCACACGTTCTGCACCCAGGGAAGCAGATCGGCGCCGTCCGAGGTGAGGTGCGCGCCGCCGTAGTCGCGCACGAACAGCGGCACGTCCAGTTCTCGTTCGAGCGTGCTCACGAGGTAGCTGATGCCGGCCTGGGTGTATCCTAGGTCGTGGGCGGCCTGTTTGAAACTGCCTGTTTCAGCCACCTTTAGGAACGCATCGTATTTCTGGTTGCCCACAGATCGCTCCTTCTCTTGCTCACAATATCTTCACACCGTTCTTCGATGTATGTCACTATACGGAGCTTGAAAAGGAATAACAAGAAACTCTTAAAATCTTAAAAAGATAATCTCATTTTACTTTTATCAGGAGAACCCATACCATGTGCCAGCAACCCTAGAACATCATCCAGTGAAGTTCCGCGAGGGCGGGACGTGAGAGTCTTGCGCTGCCGAGCGCCGTGCAAGCTGCGGATCGAAAGGAGGCACCCCGTGAAAACTCGTAGCAAGCGCTGGCCCTATGTCGCGTGCGTCGTGCTGCAGACCGTTATCTTCGGATCGGGTAACGCTATCACGAAGATGGCGTACGAGAGCATCACGCCCATGTGGTGCCTCGCCATCAGGTTCGGCTTGGCCGCGCTCGTGTTCGCGATCTTCTTCGGCCCGCGCATCGTGCGCCAGCTAAAGGGCGCGCGTATCGGCGCCTGGATGCCCGCAGCGCTTTGCATGGCGCTGGCGTATCTCACCTGCAATGTAGCGCTCGACTTGACCACGGCCACTAACGTGGGCTTCCTGGTGGCGTTGCCCGTGGTGTTCGCGCCGCTGTTGTCGTGCCTGGTGAACCGCCGTCGTTATCCGCTGGCCTTCCTGCCGTTCCAGGCGGCGGTCGTGGTCGGGCTCTACCTCTTGTGCAGCAACGGGGGAGCTCCTTCGTTCGGCTTGGGCGAGATCCTCGCGCTGCTGTCCTCCGTGGCGTTGGCTGGCGCGCTCGTGTTCGGCGAGCGCGGCTTGGAGCAGCTGGACGCCACCACGGTGGCGGGAACGCAGATAGTCGCCTCGTTCGTCGTGGCTCTTGCGTGCGCGCTGGTTTTCGAGCCGCCCGTGAACGTGGCGGCCGTGCAGCCCGTAGCCTGGGGCACTATCGCCTTTCTGGCGCTGCTCAGCACCTGCCTTACCTTCATGCTGCAGAACGTGGCGCTGACGGAGTTGCCGTCCTCCACCGTGTCGCTGCTGCTCACAGGCGAGCCGGTGTTCACTGCGGCGTTCTCGTTCATGCTGCTGGGCGAAGCGCTTTCTGCGGCTGGTATGGCTGGCGCCGTGGTCATCGTGGCAAGCGTCGTAGCCGCCACATGGGTGGAGGGTCGCCAAAGCGCGCCTGCGGCTTCGCCCGCACCGCAGGCCGAGCATGCGCTCGCGTTGGAGGAAGGGTGGTTCGAAGGCGCGGAGTTCGGCGCTCAATCGTCCCTGGCGGGAGTGGAGCTGCCCCATCTCGCGCCTTCCGAGCGCCGGTCTTTCGCTTCCGAGCGCGCGGCCTAAAGCGTCTTTTCTGCATGCGGTTCCCCTGTTCGCATCCTGAACGGCGAGCGGACGGTCTCCGCTCGCCGCTTCGTTTCTGCCGTCTGTGAGCGAAGCTTCCGCGAAACGCTCCTTTCGTCTGGCCACGTCTAACCGATTGTTGGTTGCTCGCCCGTCATCCCGCGATCCTTCTTTATAGTACTAAGGTAGTAACAACTGCCTTGACAGCTTGTCGTCATACGGGAGGAGCGTGCATGTCTGATGGCATCGAAACCCTTGTCCAATGACGAAGCGAAGAATCTGATGAAGCAGCTCGGCATGGCCGAGGCGTCCGCTCGCGACGAAGATCGCGTCGCGAAAGGCGGGAGCTCGACGAGCGAGGCGAGCGTTGCGCAGCTGCTGAGCGAGCTGTATCGCTCCGACATCGGACGCAGGCCGCCGCATATGACGCGCGGCTGACGATCGGCTGACTCCGGTCGAAGCCTGCCGCCCCGTCGACCTCGGCGGGGCGGTCGCAAGGCGAACAAGCGGCAACCTTCCTTTGACGGCTTCGCTCATGCTCGCGTTGCGAGCATTGCCCTTTTCGTCGATTTGGTGCATCATGGATGCAGAGGCCGTCCGCGTCGCGGACGGTGAATCGCAAGCATAGGAGGCTCGTATGGCTACCCTCAGCGACGGATTCAAAGACATCTTCCTGGCCGGCATCGGCGCGATGGCCATAACCGGCGAAAAAACCAAGGATCTGGTTGATCAGCTCATCTCCAAAGGCGAGCTCACCGTGGATCAGGGCAAGCAGATCAACACCGAATTGAAGCATAAGGCGGAAGACGTGGCTGCAAGCGTGCGCTACGACGTGCTGGAGGCTCGCATGGCCGCCATGACGCCGGAGGAGCGTGCGGCGTTCGTCGCCAAGGCTGCCGAGTTCGCCGAGAAGGCGAACGCGAAGTCGGCTTCCGAGGCTGAAGTGGGCGACGCTTCCGCGGTGTCCGTCGACGACGAGGCGGCTTCGGCTGCCGCGCCGCAAACGCCGGGCGCCTAGCGCACGGCTGCGAGCTGCCCGTCCATGCCGGAGAACACGCTGCTGCGCTATTTTTTCAGCTCCGGTTCGGAGGTCGATCCCGAGGATCGGTTCCATCTGAATCGGAAGACGCGCACGCGGCGCCTCAAGGAAATATCCGATATCCTGCGGAAGCACCACTTCCTGAAGGGTTTCACGCCCGAGGCCTTTCGCGCCATGCTGGAGGACCTGGGCCCCAGCTTCGTGAAGATCGGCCAAACGCTGTCTACGCGCTCGGAGATTTTGCCGAAGGCGTACTGCGACGAGCTGGCGAAGCTGCAGATGGAGTGCGACCCGTTGCCGTTCGAGGCCATCCTCGAGGCGCTCGACGACATCTACGGCGACGCGCAGGGCGACGTGTTCGACGCCATCGATCCCACGCCGCTGGGAAGCGCCTCGCTGGCCCAGGTCCACAAGGCGCGCCTTGTCACGGGCGAGATCGTGGCCGTGAAGATCCAACGCCCCGGCGTGAAGACCACGATGGCCCAGGATATCGATATCATGCGCATGGTGGCGCGCTACGCTGCGCGTTTCATGAAGGACGAGCAGATGCTCGACTTGCGCGACGTGGTGGAAGAGCTGTGGGCCACGTTCCTCGAGGAGACGGACTTCCAGCGCGAAGCCGCTAACCTCGAGGAGTTCGCGCGCCTGAACAAGGGCGTCGCCTTCATCGATTGCCCGAAAGTGCATACCGAGCTGTGCGGCGAGTACGTGCTGGTCATGGAATACATCGACGGCATTCCCATCCTGGCGACCGACCGTCTGCGGAAAGCGGGCTACGACCTCGAGGAGATCGGCGAGAAGATCCTCGACAACTACGCCTCGCAGATCCTCGATCACGGGTTCTTCCATGCCGACCCGCATCCGGGCAACCTTCTCGTTCGCAGCGGCAAGATCGTCTACATCGACCTCGGCATCATGGGTCGTTTGTCGCCGCGCGATCGCGCCGGATTCGGCAATATCATCCAGGCGGTTGGCATGGAGAGCTCGTCCGAGCTCAAGGATGCGCTATTGTCCTTTGCCATCGCGAAGGACAATTCGGTTATCGACCATACGCGCTTTTTGGCTGACCTCGACCTGCTATTGAACGATTACGGCTCGTGCGATGTGGCCGATATCGACATCGGGGCGTTCCTGAACGACATCCTCATGCTCACGCGGTCGTGCAAGGTGACGCTGCCGTCTTCCATCACCAGCGTGTCGCGCGGCATCGTCACGCTGGAGGGTACCATCGCGCCGTTCATCCCGAACCAGAACGTCGTGTCCATCATCAACGCCCATATCCAGCGCTCGAAGAACCAGGGCGACGAGCTTGTGCAGGCCATGCAGGATCTGGCTCTCGCGCTGCGCTCGTCGTCGCACGGCGCGCTCGACGCGGCACGGTATTCCGGCGAAACGCTCAAGATGCTCACGCGCGGCCAGCTGAAGATGAACATGGAGGTGCTGGGCAGCGAGGCGCCGCTGTCGAAGCTGGCCAAGATCATCAACCGTCTGACCATCGGCATCATCATAGCCGGGCTGTTCATCGGATCGAGCATGCTGTCGCTGTCGTCGATGGAGCCGCGTCTGCTGGGCGTGCCGGTGCTCGCGTTCTTCGGCTACCTGGGGGCTGCCGTGCTGTCGATATGGGTGATTTTCGACATTGGCAAACGTAAGCTGTAATGCAGGGGAGGCTCTCTTTCCCCAGTTCAAACGTTCCGCAACCAATAATTGCGGAGAATTCCAACTGAAATAGGTCGCGCTCGCTTCCTCGCAACCGTAGTCTTCTGGGTACGCTACTATGGACGAAACGAGAAAGGCAGCACACCATGAACGTAGAGATCGCGCAACGCTTGGCCGAGCGCCGCAAGCAGGCGGGGCTTTCGCAGGAGGCGCTCGCCGCGCGTCTGGGCGTGTCGCGGCAGGCCGTGTCGAAGTGGGAGCGCTCCGAGTCGTCCCCCGACACCGACAACCTCATCGCGCTGGCTCAGCTGTACGGTCTGTCGCTGGACGATCTGCTGTACGTCGACGAAGAGATCCGCGACGACGTCACGTTCGAGGCGGCCGATCGCGCCGCTAAGCGCCAGGCCGAGCAGGAGACTGCGACGGCTTCCCCTGCAGATCCCCCGCCAGCGCCCGCCGATGAGGCTGCGGCCTCCGATGCGTCGGGCGGAACCGAAGCCGCATCGTCCGGCAAGAAGGGCAAGGTGCACATCGGTCCCGGCGGGATTCACGTGGAGGACGGAGACGAGTACGTGCACGTGTCGTGGCGCGACGGCGTGCACGTGAAGGACGCCAAGAAGGGCGAGGAAGTGCACGTGGGTTGGGACGGCGTGCACGTGAAGAGCCCCGGCAACAGCGCAGGCGACGATGATGTGGTCATCGACGGCGCCAAGGTGGTCATCAACGGCGAGCAGTTCGACAGCTGGCAGGACGCGCATGCGCGGTACCATCACGGATGGGATCGCGAAGAGCGTTGGTACGAGCCGTGCGGCTACACCGTGCGGGGCGAGCGCTTCGACAGCATCGACGATGCTCGCGCCAAGTACGGTGACGAAGTGGGGAAGTCTATTCCCGTGCGCAAGCACTACCTACGCGAGTTCGAGAAGTCGTGGGTGAAGTTCCCGTATCCGCTCGTGGTCATCGTCGTGTACCTGCTGCTGGGCATTTTGAACGGCGCGTGGGCCATGGGGTTGTTTCTGTTCCTGACCATTCCCTTGTACTACATGGTGGGTCACGCCATCGGGCGCAAGCGCCTCGCGCCGCTGGTGTCGGGCGCGTATCCCATCGCGGTGGTGGCCTGGTTCTGCTGGATGGCGTTCGTGCTGAACCAGCCGCATCCCGCCTGGGTGGCCTTTCTCACCATTCCCGTAGTGGAGTGGCTCGTGCATAGCCTGTCCCGCTGGTGGCGCGATCGCAAGCGCCGCAAGGGTGACGCGGAAAACGCGCCCATCGACGTGGACGCGCAGTAAGGCGGAGCGCCTTCGTCATCTCGGGCAGGCCTCGAACGAAGAAGTGCCGCGCATCTTGAAACGATGCGCGGCACTTACCTATATATAGGAGATACGAAGTCGGATCAGCTCGCCCCGAGTGCGTCTTAGTTGTTCGCGAACCTGCTGTAGTTGTAGCCGCCGACGCCCGCCTTCTTCTTGGAGCCGTTCTGCTTGGCGGCGCCCTTCGCGTTCGGAGCGGACTTCTCGCGCTTCTTCTCGTTCATTTCGAGGCGGCGCTTCGCGTGGTCCATGTTGTTGCTGCGCGGGCCGTCGGGCTTGGCGGCGCCGTCGAAGGATCGTTTGCCCTCGGCGCGCTTGCCGCGCCCGGGGCGGTTGTCCGAGCGGCCCTCGGCGCGGCTGTCCGAACGGCGCTCGAAGTCGCGCTTCTCGCCGCCGCGCTTGTCGGAGCGCTTGGCGCCCGCGGGGCGTCCGGAGCCTTTGTTGCCCTTGTAGCCGCCCTTTTTCGGAGCGCCCTTCTTGCCCTTTTCCAGCACGGTCATGTCCAGCTCGTAGGTCTCGAGCTCCATGAGGGGTACGTTCTTGCCGATGAGCTTCTCGATGTCGCTCATCGTGCGGCGCGACTCGCGCGTGACGAACGAGACCGCGAAGCCCTGTTCTCCGGCGCGGCCCGTGCGGCCGATGCGGTGCACGTAGTCCTCGGGCATGTCGGGCAGGTCGAAGTTGATGACGTGATCCACGTCGGGCACGTCGATGCCGCGCGCTAGCACGTCGGTCGCCACGAGGATTGACGTGCGGCCGCGACGGAAGTTGTCGAGGGCGCGCTTACGCTGGCCTTGCGACTTGTCCGAGTGGATGGACTCGGCACGGTAGCCTGCGTCGCACAGCGCCTCGGCGCAATCCTCGGTGCGGTTCTTCGTGCGCGCGAACACGATCACGCGGTCGGAGCCCTTCTCCTCCAGCAGCGCCTGCAGAAGCTCGGGCTTCTTGAAATTGGCGATGGGCATCATGAACTGCTCGACCGTCTGGGCGGTCTCGCCGTTGCGGGCGATTTCCACGACGGCCGGGTCGTTCAGCAGCGAGCCCAGGTTCTTCTGGATGGAATGGTCGATCGTGGCCGAGAAGAGCAGCGTCTGGCGATCGGCGGGGGTGGCGTCTACGATGGTGGTGACGGCGGGCAGGAAGCCCATGTCAAGCATGCGGTCCGCTTCGTCCAGCACGAGGGACTTGATGCCGCCGAGGTCGACGACGCCTTTGTTCATGAGGTCGTTCAGGCGGCCGGGCGTGGCGATGAGCACGTCGGTGCCGCGTCGGATCTCGTTGATCTGGGGGCCGTAGGGCGTACCGCCGAACACGGTGGTCACGTAGTGCCCCGTCTTGCGGGTGATCTGCATGCACGTCTGCGAGATCTGCTGCGCCAGCTCACGGGTGGGGCTGACCACCAGCACGCGGGGCGCGCGCTTGCCCCTCTTGCCGCGCGGCAGGGTGCTCAGGATGGGCAGCAGGAACGCGGCGGTCTTACCCGTGCCGGTGCTGGCGGCGGCGATGAGGTCGCGGCCTTCCAGGACCAACGGGATGGCCTGCAGCTGCACAGGGGTGGGGTTCTCGTAGCCCAGGCGTTCGACGGCGGCAAGGGCAGCCTCAGACAAGCCGAGGTCGGCGAAATTCTGCATTATTCGTTTCCGTTTCTCTTCGTGCGCGCTCGATGCGCGCTTTTCGGTCGCACCCGCTCCTGCGGCGTGCATTGCGCTTGACTCGAGCCGCTTTCTGATTCGTTGGCATTGCGCGAAAAGAAACAGGAAAGAATTTCGTGTAAAGCGACTGACCATTATGCCAGCCGTCGGTGAGGAAAGTAAAGGAAAATGTAAAAATTGACTGAGAATATGTACCGAAATCCATCAAAACGGACTGTTTTTTAACGTGATCGGTAGGCTTTCAAACGTCTGCAGCCCCTTATGTTCATCTGATGTCCAAGGAGCTTCCCACTTAGAATTTACACTGCTTTACTTTGCCGTTGACGTGGGAAAACGAAAAAACTCGGGGGGGGGGGGCTTCACCGAAGACCGATTTTTCTGTTGCTAAACTGAAACCGTGCTATTATCATGAGGACGGAACAGACGAGCGCTCCGGCTCAATTGAGTGTTGAAGAGATTCGCGACGAGCGAGACGGACGGTTAGGAAACGCATTTTCCCTATGGGATTCGACGACAACAACAGACAGACGGCTTCGGGTCGCCATGGTGCCTCCGCTTCGCGCGGAGGTTCTCACGCCTATGGGCAACCTCCTGCGGACGGTTTCGGTCAGGCTCCCCATGGCAGCCGGCCTTATCCGCAGGGCGGTGGGTACGCTTCGCGCCCGACGGGGCAGACGCCGTATCCAAACCAGCGACCGGCGAACTACGGCTACGCTTCGCAAGCTGACGAGATCGTGCGCGTGCGCAAGAAGCGCAAGAAGCACACCAAGCTGAAGCGGGCGGCGCTTATCGCGCTCGCCGTCGTCGTGGTGCTCGTGGGCGGCGTCGCCGCGTACGGCGCTTGGTACACGAGCAGCCTCGCCAGCAACATGGCGCTCGACGCTCAGGAGCAAAGCGAGTTGAGCAGCGTTCTCGCCCCCTCCGATTCCCAGATGGAGCCGTTCTACGTGCTGCTGGTGGGCTCGGACAACTGGGAGACGTACGGGGAGCGCTCCGACGCCCTCGTGCTCGTGCGCATCGATCCGGTGGGCCACGTCATCACCATGGTGTCGGTTCCGCGCGACACGCCGTACGAGTACAACGGCAAGGTCGAGAAGATCAACCAGATGTTCGCCGTGAACGGGGCGGCTGGCGCCGTTACAGCGGTGCAGGACCTCACCGGTGTGAAGATCTCCGACTACGTGGAAATCGAGTTCGCCGGGTTGGCCGAGTTCGTGGATTCGATCGGCGGCATCTACGTGGACGTGCCCTACACCATCGACTACCAGGTGTACACGCAGGATCAGGCGCCCGTCCATATCGAGGCCGGCAACCAGCTGCTCAACGGCGAGCAGTGCGTGGCGCTTGCCCGCATGCGCACCGCCTATGGCGACGACCAGGAGGCCATCCGCCAGTCGAACGTGCGCGCGATGGCCATGGCGCTCATGAAGAACGTGCTGCAAGCTCCTCCGGTCGAGATCCCCGGCCTGATCCAAAACCTCTCCCAGTGCGTGTCTACGAGCATCGACTTGCAGACGATGATCTCGCTTGCGACCGATTTCGCACAGGCGGGCAACCCCACCATCTACACGTGCACCGGTCCGTACAAGGGCGACTTCATGGAGGAATACGGCGGCCTGTGGCTGTGCTACGAGGATCCCGAGGGTTGGGCTACACTGATGAAGGCGGTCGACGCCGGCGAGAATCCCGAAGCTGCCGAGACCACCGTTAACGGCAAGTAAGCAAGCAGCGTACGTACGACGCTGAAGAGAAAGACGAACGAATGACACTGCTCGAACTATTCAAACTGCTGCGCAAGCACCTGGCCCTGGTGGTGGTGCTGCCCGTCGTGCTCGCGATCGCGACGGCAGGCTTCAGTTGGGGCCTCATGCAGAACCAGTACACGGCCACGGTGTCCGTGTACGTGCTGACTGCGAAGGACGACGCGAGCTCTTCGAGCACCACCGCGTACAACGACCTCACCGCCAGCCAGCTCATGGCGAACGACATAGCGACTTTGGCTAAGTCGGAGACCGTGCGGAAGCGCACGGCCGAGGCTCTTGGCATGTCTTCGCTCAGCGGATACAAGATTTCCGTCGAAGCGGGCACCACCACGCGCGTCATCAGCATCTCGGTGACGGCGGGCAAGCCCGATGCGGCTGCCATCGTCGCCAATGAGATATCCACCGTTCTGTCCACCACCGCGCAAAGCGTCATGGGCGTCGAGAGCGTCAACGTGGTCGACGCGGCCGAGGTTCCCACGGATCCCTCGGGCCCGCCGCGCGCCATGTACACGGCGGTCGCGTTCCTCGCGGGCATCTTCCTGGCAGTGGCCATCGTGGTGGTGCTGGATATGCTGAACACGCGGGTGCGCAACCCTGAAGAAGCTGAAGAACTGCTGGGCATTCCGGTCATCGGCCGTATCCCCACGATCAAGGGTTAGGAGGGTATAGGCCATGGCTAAGAAAAAGAAGCAGGCGTCCAACATGCTCGAGGTGCAGAACGCGGCGAAGACGCTTTTTGCGAACATCCGCTTCATGTCGCCCGACAACCCCATCCGCTCCATCGTCATGACGAGTTCGGTGCCGAACGAGGGCAAGTCCACGTGCTCCGTGGAGCTGGCTCGCGCTATTGCCACGTCGGGCAAGACGGTGCTGCTCGTGGAGGCCGACATGCGGCGTCGCACGCTTGCCAGCCTGCTGAACGTGCGTCCTGCGGCGGGCGTGTACGCCGTCCTCACCGATGCGGCACCGCTCAAGACGGCCGTCACGCCGACGCAGACTCCCAACCTGTTCTTCCTCGACGTCGAGCCGAACATACCCAACCCGGCCGACATCATCTCGTCCAAGCGGTACCAGAAGCTGGTTGCCACGCTGGAGGACAGCTACGATTATGTGATTTACGACATGCCGCCGGTCGGCACCTTCGTCGATGCCGCCATCCTGTCCACGTTGGTGGACGGCACGGTGTTGGTGGTCAAGCCCGGCTCGACGAAGCGTTCCGAGCTGGTGGACGCGTGCGAGCAGCTGAAGAAGGCCGATGCCAACATCCTCGGCATCTGCGCCACGTTCTGCGAAGGCACCGGTTCCGAATACTATTACGCGTACTATACCAAGGACGGCGGACGGTTGAAGGACGACGGCGATGTTGCCGCGCTGCAGGCCGAGACGCGCACGCCGGTTCCCACGGCCGGGCGTCGTGCGCCCCGCGGTGCGCAGGGCAGCCCCGTTCCTGCAGGCGGTCGCGGCGGATTCGCTAAGGATCCCGTGGCAGGAAGAGGGCGTAGGGCCTGATGAGGGATTTGCATTGCCATATCCTTCCCGGCGTCGACGACGGTGCGCGCAACCTGGACGAGTCTCTGGCCATGCTGGAGGCTGCCAAGGCTGCGGGAATCACGTCTATCGTGTGTACCCCGCATGTGCGCGATCCCTACTTCGACTACGACGCGATGTGGGATGCTTACGAGTTGCTCGTGGCGCACGCTGACGGGTTCCCGCTGACGATGGGCTTCGAGGTGAACCATTCCAAGCTTATGCAATTGGGCATGGAATGGGCCGAGCATCTGCACTTCGACGGCACGAACGAGTTTTTATTGGAGCTGTCTACGAGGGCGGGCAAGCCCGACTTCGAGATATACGAACGGACCATCTTCGAACTGCAGGGGATGGGCTACCAAGTGATCATCGCTCATCCCGAGCGCTATCGCGCCATCCAGGAGGATGTCGAGGTGGCGCGCGGTCTGGTGAAGATGGGTTGCAAGCTGCAAGCGTCGGCCGATTTCATTGCCGGCGGTCGCATGGGAGCCGAGCGCAAGCCCGCCAAGCGCCTGTTCGACGAGAACCTGTACGCGTACATCGCAAGCGATGCGCATCGGGTGGAGCACTACGGCTACTTCGCCGAAGCGAAGCGGACGTACCGAACGCGAGGAGCGCATGCGCGTCTGTAGGTTCGGTTTGACGGCTTCCTGCCGTTAGGCCACAGGTTCGACCTGTGATCTAACGGCAGGAAACTGCACCGCTGCAAGCTCTGGATACGACAGGGCGATGTGTGAAAAACACGGCAGCATACATATCTTGAGGAAAGCGGGATCGTCGCTGGGTGCGCGTTCCGGATCGATCAAGAGGATGCATATCGTTGTTGCGTTTTGGCCTGAATGGCTAGGGCGAAGCCGTATCTTTATTTCGTCTTGCCAGGGAGGTGATGGCATTGTGGTACGTCGTGCAAACGGTCGGCGGCCAGGAAAAGCACGTGCTTGACCTGATCAACAAGCTTGTCGACGAAGAGCTCATCCAAGAATCCTTCATCCCCCAGTACGAAGTCAAAAAGCGCATCCAGGGCGTATGGAAAATGCGTTCAGAAGTGCTGCTACCTGGTTATATTTTCGTAATAACAGACCAGCCTGGAAAGCTGCGTGAGGCGTTGCGAAGCGTCCCCAAGTTCACCAGGCTCCTCGGCAACAACGATGTGTTCACTCCTCTCGACGATCAAGAAGTCGCCTTCATCAACGCGTTCACCAAGCCTGACCACCGCGTGGTCGAGTTCTCGAGCGGCGTGATGGAAGGGGACGAGATCGTGATCCTCAACGGCCCGCTGATGAACCAGACGGGTCTCATCAAGAAGCTCGATCGCCACAAGCGCCTGGCGTATCTGGAGATAGAGATTCTTGGTCGTGTGAAAACCGTCAAAGTCGGATTAGAGATTGTTCGAAAGAAACCCTGACAAATCAATAGACGTAACCGCCGACGGAGCCGTCGCGCTGGTAGACGACTTCGCAACAGCGGGGGAGCAAGAGGAGATTTCCACGCCCCCAATGTCTGATAAGCGCGGTTATGGAAACCTAAGCGGGAGCATCGGGGTTTGTCATCCTGAGCGGAGCGACTCCTCGGGTTGTCATCCCGAGCGAGCGAAGCGAGTCGAAGGATCCCGCGCGGCGGCAGGAGCCAGATGCGCCTCCGAGTCGATGGCCGCCTCCGACGTGGCGTTCCTGGCGCCCGAACTGGTGTCGGAGGCCGAGGGCCCGGTGCCCGTCCCGGCTCCGGCGGAAGGGCGGCTGGGGTACCGCTTCGTCAAGCGGGTGTTCGACATCGCCTTCAGCCTGTGCGCGACGATAGTCGGCCTGGTTCCGATCGCGCTCCTTTGCGTCGCTATCGGCCTGGAGTCCCCCGGATCCCCCATCTACCTCCAAAAGCGCGTCGGGTATCAAGGAAGGCCGCTACGCATCTTCAAGCTGCGTACCATGGTGGCCGACTCCGACGATGTTGAGAAGCATTTGGATCCCAAACAGCTCGAGCGGTGGAGGCGCGAGCGCAAGGTGGATGACGATCCTCGCGTCACCAAGGTGGGGCGCTTCCTGCGCAGGACCTCCCTCGACGAGCTGCCTCAGTTCCTGAACGTGCTGGCTGGCCAGATGAGCGTTGTCGGCCCGCGTCCCATCGTTGAGGAGGAGCTGGCGGCTTACGGCGACGCGGCGGGCGAGCTCCTTTCCGTCAAGCCCGGCATCACCGGCTGGTGGCAGGTGCAGGCGAGAAACGATGCGACCTACGGCGACGGCAGCCGCCAGGAACTGGAGCTTTATTACGTCAGGAACGCCTCTCTTGCTATAGATGCGAAGGTGTTCCTGAGGACGTTCTCGATCATGTTCGGAAAAGGCAGGACGGGAAGATGAGTGAGCCTATCCGCGTAGCGCATGTTGTGGGCAAGATGTGCGGCGGCGGCGTCGAGGCCGTGGTCATGAACTACTACCGGCATATCGACAGGAGCCGCGTGCAGTTCGACTTCCTCGTGGACGAGGACTCCGCGCTCGTGCCGCGCGAGGAGATCGGGTCGCTCGGCGGCCGGGTGTTCGTGGTTCCTCCTTACCAGCGCCTCCTCGCTTACATGGGGCGCCTGGAGGGTCTGTTCTCGGACGAGGGGTGGTCCATCGTCCACTCCCACGTCAACGCGCTCTCGGTCTTCCCGCTGCGCGCGGCCGCCCGGGCGGGCGTGCCCGTGCGCATCGCCCACTCGCATTCGACGGCGGGCAAGGGCGAGCCCGTCAAGAACGCGCTCAAGCGCCTGCTGCGCACCCAGGCGAACCGCTACCCGACGCACCGCCTCGCGTGCTCACGCTATGCCGGTGAATGGCTGTTCGGCAAGGAGGTCGAGCTCGAAGTTGTTCCGAACGCGATCGACATGAATGCATTCGCCTTCGACGAGCGTTGGAGGTCGAAAGCTCGCCAAATGTGGAACATCGAGGATGGCCAGGTGGTGATCGGGCATGTAGGGAGGCTTGCCCCTGTGAAGAACCAATCATTCCTGATAGAGGTTTTGAGTTGCCTAAGAAAGAGCGGCGTGGATGCTCGATTGGTCTTGGTTGGAGAAGGAAAGGATCGCATCGCCATTCAGAATCGTGCGGCCTGCCTAGGTCTTTCGGAGTATATGGTTATGCCCGGCCAAATGGACTCTTCGTTGGCGTATCAAGGATTCGATGCATTTGCCTTCCCCAGTACGTACGAGGGGTTTGGCATGGCGGCGCTTGAGGCGCAGAGGGCCGGCTTGCCGTGCCTGCTGTCCGACGCGATCACCCGCGAGGTGGACGTGACGGGAGCGGTGCGCTTCCTGCCGATCGATGATCCTTCGGCCTGGGCGGACGCGCTATGCGCCTTGAGGGCCGGCGACAGGGTCCCTGTGCGTCCGGAGCGTTTCTCGTACTACGACATTGATGCAGCGGCGCAGAAACTTGCAGCGTTATACATCGCTCTCGATGGCGAAAGGGCGGGAAAATGAACCCGCTTGTCAGTGTTATCATCCCTGTTTATAACGTTGAGTCGTACGTGTCGGAATGCATAGAGAGCGTGATCGCTCAAACTTATAGCAATATCGAGATCGTTGTAGTAAACGACGGATCGACAGATGGATCGGGGTTTTCTTGCGATCAATACGCTTGTAGCGATTCCCGTGTGGTTGTGGTGCACAAAGAGAACGAAGGGCTGAGTGCTGCCCGAAACGCTGGAATAGCCGTTTGTCGGGGTGATTTCGTGGCCTTCGTTGACGGCGATGATTTCGTGTCCCCTGTTTTCATTGAGACGCTTATGCATGCTATCGAAGTGTGCGACTGTGAGATAGCGGCGATACCTTGTGGTACGGCATTCGAGGACGGCTCTTCATGCGAGCTTGTTGCGAAGGCGGCCTTTATTCCCGACGCAAGGGTTATGGATTCATATACGGTTCAGAAGTTGATGCTCTATCAAAGGCTCGATACGGGAGTTCCATGGAGGCTTTATGCTAGACGTATACTCGGCGATGCTCCTTTTGCTGTGGGGTTGTATTACGAGGACCTGGCAAGCGTTTACAAGTTCATTCATGATGTAGATCGTGTTGCGTTGGTTGATTGCAGGGCCTTGTATGCGTATCGTCTGCGGAAATCCGGGATCATCAGTCAGGCGTACAGTCCGATAAAAGCCTTATCTGCCATTGAGGTTTCACGACGACTTAGCTCGGATATGCAGGAATGGTATCCGGATCTAGCCGTTGCATCCGCATCGCGCTGTTTTTCTCTTTGCCGGATGGTTTATGCACAGATACCGGTAGAATACGAGCTTTCCAGTAAGTTCGAGAATGATCGTCGAGCTTTGTGGGGCGAACTCAAGGAGAGAAGAAAGATCGTTCTGAGTGATTCTTCGGCTCGGAAGAGGGAACGACTTGCTGCAGCCATTGCCTTGATCGGCGAAGCTCCGTTTGCTCTTTTTTGCCATGCGTGTAGAAAAGCCGGTCTTCTCAGATGAGGGTTTTGAGAAAAATCTCATTTTGTATGACTGCGAGAGAGACGGCCTTGTCAGCTCTGTTGATTTCTGCGTGTTTCCAGAACGTCGTTATCTTCTCTCTGGGTGGGGCGGCTATCAAGCCGTTTCATGTCATTGCCTTGATCTTGCTGGTTTTGTCCATTGTGGCACTTAGGGCTTCCTGGTCTCTATTCAACAGGTGGTTTCTGATTTCCGTTTTATACGTGATTGGAATATCGCTGATTGACTCCATGCGTTTTGGGATAAATGTCGTTTTATTCAATTATGCGTTTTTCTTCGTCATGATAGCTTCTGTGATGAATTACGGAAGAGGCCTCCCCATGGATAGATGGGGCGTGATTGTTAGATCGTCGGCGTTATTTGTTATAGCTGTGGTAGCTATTAAGATTGTGCTCTACGGAGATGCTGTTATGGGGTTTGTTTCTTATGGGGGTAATGGGCATCCTTCCATCCCGTCCTTTTTTAGCGACAGCGTTAATTTGGAGGCATCATGGCTAGCATTGTTTGGAGTCTTCTTTAATAGGGATAGAGTTGGTCTGCTATACCTAATTGGAAGTTTGTCCATTTCGGCTCTTTATGCCTCTCGTGTGGGGATCATTCTTTCATTGTTGTCCATCGCCTACGTTCTGTTCGTGAAATCAAAGGATCGAATTGGAGTATCGAAGCTTGTTGGCATTGCCGTGTTGATTGCGGGTCTGATTGCGGTTGCTCAAATCGCAGGACTCCCAATTATGGATCGGTTTCTTGCAATAGGAGAGGACAAGGGGTCGACTGGGAGAATGGACATGTGGCAATACGCATTAAGTGCCTTTATCGACGCTCCTTTGTTCGGAAATGGTGCAGGAAACGCCGTTGTTCACTTGAAAATGGTCAGTGGAACGCCTTTCTCTGAGGGCAACATACATAATTATCCTCTTCAGGTTCTTTTGGATTTTGGCTTCATAGGATTCGTCTTTTTTATTGCGTTAATCTTAAATGTTATGGCTATTTTTCGGAAGGAGAGGTTCTCGAACCCCTTCGCTGCATACATCCTTTGCTGGGTAGTAGGTTCATTATTTCAATTCAGGGGTGCGGATGCGTTACTAGCCTTTTTCATTGCGGGTTATCTTCTGACAACGACCATGGAGCCGAAAGCGCGTTTTTGTGGCAGCAGATCTTCGTTCGCATCGCAGGAACGAATATTGGTTGGAAATGCTTCTCGAAAGCTTAGGGGTTCTGGAAAATGAAAGTGCTTCTTATCGCGGAGTATATTGCGCCGGTTAACGCAATTGCTTCGATTCGATGGACAAAAATTTCGAAGTATCTAGTACTGCATCATCAAGCTTCGATCGATCTCCTTACGAACGAGAAAAACTTTTCAGGGAAAAAACTATTGTCTGAAAACTATTCGGTAGATCCAACGCTTATGCAAGATGTGTCTAATTTTCAAAAGGCTTACCTGGTTCGTGATGGGGCTAAATTAAAAATCTTTCATGGAATCCATAATTTTCTAAGATATGCAAAGAACATATCTTCAAATAAATGGGAGAAAGATAGGAAGAATCGAAAGAATAGTGAATTCGTCTCACCAAAGAATGGATCTCGCGATACACGCGGCATATTGTCATGTATTAGAAGAAGTTTAAATCAAGCGGTTGATGAATCGATCTACGGAAGAGCATGCCATGCAATAGGCGATTGCTCTCAGTACGATGTCGTTATTTCGTCCTATGGACCGCGATGGACCCATAGAGTGGCGGCGGAAATAAAGAAGAAAAACCCATCGATCATATGGGTTGCCGATTACAGGGATTCTTTAGTGTATTCCGATGCGACCGACACTGAGGACAACCGTTCCTTTGCCAAAAAAACCACGCATAACGCGGATTGTGTCATATCCGTTTCTAAAGGGGTTTCCGACCTTTTGTTTCTTGACCCCTTGCAGCGTAGAGAGATAGTAACGAATGGATTTGATCCAGATGATGTGCTTTTTCGCAAAAAGAGACATCGATCAAATAAATTCGAAATCACTTATACGGGAACCTTGCACGATGAAGGCGATGCTCGAAGGGATCTGACTCCGCTATTTCGAGCTCTCGTGGACCTTGTTGATGGGGGTGTAGTTTGTTGCGATGATATCGTTGTTAGATATGCGGGAGGTACCGAGGGCATCTTTTTCAGGCAAGCTAGCTGCTTTCCCGACATACCTGTAGAATCCGTTGGCTTGGTTTCGCGTGATCGGGCTATGGAAATGCAATCAACGGCCTCATTACTGATTTTCAGTAACTGGAATACCTCTTTGCAAAAGGGAGGGATAACAGGCAAGCTTTTCGAATATCTAACTAGTGGCGTTCCCATTGTCGGTGTAAGCTCTGGCGATTCTCCCAATTCGGAAGCGAAGAAAATTATCGAGAAATCCGGTGCTGGATTTTGCTACGAAGAGGCTTCGGATTTGATGGATTATCCCAGATTAATCGATTTCGTTCGTGAATCATATACCCAATGGAAGAATCGAGGTTTGACTTCCTGCAGAGTCGATTCGAGCTATGTTTCGAAGTTCAGTTATCCGGTGATTGCCAATCAGGTGGCTGGAATATTGTGCACCCTTTCAAGAAGCAAGGAGAATACGTTATGATGGGTTTTCAAGAGGGATGGGTGAGCATCCTGTCTCGCACCCTCGTCTGCGGCACGGTCGGCCTCGGCTACGTCGGGCTGCCGCTGGCCGTGGAGAAGGCCAAGGCGGGCTTCAAGACGATTGGCTTCGACGTGCAGGCCGACAAGGTCGACATGGTCAACCGTGGCGAGAACTACATCGGCGACGTCGTGCAGGAGGACCTCGCCGCGCTCGTGGAGGCCGGCACGCTCGAGGCGACCTGCGACTTCTCGCGCGTCGCGGAGTGCGGCTTCGTCGCCATCTGCGTGCCCACCCCGCTCGACGCCCACCAGATGCCCGACACCTCCTACATGGAGGCGTCCGCCCGCGAGATAGCGCCCTACATCCGCGAGGGCTGCATGGTGGTGCTCGAGTCCACCACCTACCCCGGCACCACCGAGGAGCTGATCCTGCCCATCCTGGAGGAGGGGTCGGGCCTCAAGTGCGGCGAGGGCTTCTACCTGGGCTTCTCTCCCGAGCGCGTGGATCCTGGCAACCTCGTCTACAAGACCAAGAACACGCCCAAGGTGGTGGGCGCCGTCGGCGAGGAGGCGCTCGAGCTCATCAGCGCGGTCTACGAGGCGGTGCTCGAGGGGGGCGTGACGCGCGTGTCGAGCCCGGCCGTGGCCGAGATGGAGAAGATCCTCGAGAACACCTACCGAAACGTCAACATCGGCCTCGTCAACGAGCTCTGCATGCTCTGCGACCGCATGGGCATCGACGTGTGGGAGGTAATAGACGCCGCCAAGACGAAGCCCTACGGCTTCACGGCCTTCTACCCCGGCCCCGGTCTCGGCGGCCACTGCATACCGCTCGACCCCTACTACCTGTCGTGGAAGGCGCGCGAGTACGGCTTCCACACCTCCATGATCGAGGCGTCCATGACCGTGAACGACTCTATGCCCGAGTGGGTGGCCTCGCGCGCGGCCCGCATCCTCAACCGGGAGGGCAAGGCGATGAGGGGGTCGAAGGCGCTCGTGCTGGGCGTCGCCTACAAGCAGGACATCGACGACTATCGGGAGTCGCCGGCCCTGCGCGTGATTGAGCGCCTGGAGGCGCGGGGCGCCGAGGTCTCCTACTACGACCCCTGGGTGCCGCGCTGCCAGCACAAAGAAGAGGTAAAGGAATCCATCCCGGACCTGTCGGCCGAGGCGATCGCCTCGGCCGATATTGTTCTGGTCGCCTGCGCGCACACCAACGTCGACTACGCCCTCGTGCAGAGGCACGCGAGGGCCGTGCTCGACGCCAAGAACGCCATGAAGGGCGTGTCCCCGCGAGAGAACATCGAGGTGCTGTGACGTGAAAGTGCTTACCGTTGTGGGGGCAAGGCCCCAGTTCATAAAAGCAGCCATGGTTTCACATGAAATCGAGAAGCGACACGGCATAGACGAAGTGTTGGTTCATACGGGACAGCACTTTGATCGGAACATGTCCGAGCTATTTTTTGAGCAGATGTCCATTCCTCGGCCTAAGCATAACTTGGGCATTTCAGGGGGTAGCCATACATCTATGACGGCGAGAATGATGCTCGGCCTTGAGGCGGTTATGGAAGAAGAGCGCCCAGACGCCGTTCTTGTTTACGGAGACACCAATTCAACCCTTGCCGCAGCGCTCACTGCCGTAAAAATGCAGATCCCAATCGCGCACGTCGAAGCGGGTCCTCGCTCTCATTCGCTCAGAAACGCCGAAGAGTCAAACCGCGTATGCGTCGATCATCTTAGCTCGATACTGCTTGCGGCAACAGAATCGGGGTTTCGAAACCTTAAAAAAGAAGGCCTCGAGGATAGGACCTTTCTCGTAGGTGATCCGATGTACGATGCGTTTCTGCATTACGGCGAAATCGCGGACTCCGAAGCGCTTCGTCCGGAATTGGTTTCAATCAGTGGAGGTTCGATTGATGTTCCGTCGCGTTATTGCTATCTAACATGTCATCGGGCAGAAAACATGGAAAAGGGGGCCATGTCCGAGATATTGATCGCTGCGTCTACTCTGTCTTGTCCCGTTATTTACCCTGTGCACCCCCGCGCTCTTGAACTCGCCAGAGACATCGTCATTCGTTATAGGCTAGATTCGATCATGCTCGTCGAGCCGGTCGGTTATCTTGAGAGCATTTTTCTTACCAAACACGCAATGCACGTGATCACCGACTCAGGAGGGGTGCAAAGAGAAGCCTTTTTTGCGAAAACGCCCTGTACAGTGCCTATGACGCTTCTTGCGTGGCCTGAGATTATGGTGGACGGGCGTTGCGTTCTCGTCTTTCCGGAGAGAAGCGAGATAGAGCGTGCGTTGGATAGAGCGCAAACGGTAAATGAGGACTATTTGCCGTTCGGCGACGGCAATGCGGCCAAGCGAATCGTCGATATTCTTGCCGGTCGTTCGAAAGAGGTGCTGTAACATGAAGTGCGCAATAATAGGCTGCGGGCGCATAGCGCTCAACCACGTCAAGGCCGTCCGCGCGAACGGATTCGAGCTCGCGGCGCTCTGCGACACCGCCTCCGGCAAGGCCGAGGGCCTGCTCGAGCGGGCGGAGTGGGACGGCCCGGCACCGAGGATCTACGGCGGCCACGGCGAGATGCTCGCGGCGGAGCCGGACCTGGACATCGCGGCCGTCGCCACCGAGAGCGGCGAGCACGCGCGCATCGCGCTGGACTGCATCGACGCGGGCGTCAACGCGATAATCGAGAAGCCCGTCGCGATGTCGATGGCCGACGCCGACGAGATCGTGCGGCGCGCCGAGGAGCGCGGCGTGAAGGTATCGGCCTGCCACCAGAACCGCTTCAACGTCGCCGTGCGCCACGTCCGCCGAGCCGTGGAGGAGGGTCGCTTCGGGCGCATGTCCCACGGATCGGTCCACGTGAGGTGGAACCGGGACAGGGGCTACTACGGCCAGGCCCCCTGGAGGGGCACCTGGGCCCAGGACGGCGGCTGCCTCATGAACCAGTGCATCCACGGCGTCGACCTGCTGCGCTGGATGATGGGCGGCGAGGTGGTCTCGGTCTACGCCCAGACCCGGCAGCGCTTCCACGACTACCTGGAGGCCGAGGACGTGGGCGTGGCGGTGCTCACGTTCGCGGACGGGTCGGTGGCCACCGTGGAGGGCACCTCCAACGTGTTCCCGAGAAACCTCGAGGAGACGCTGTACCTGTTCGGCGAGTCCGGCACGGCCAAGCTCGGCGGGACCTCGACCAACGAGATCGACGTTTGGGATTTTGCCGACGAGCGCGAGGGCGACGATGGGATGGCGGGGCTCAAAGAGCCCACCTCCAACGTCTACGGCAACGGCCACGCCCTGCTCTACGCCGACGTGGCCGACGCGATCGAGAACGACCGCGCGCCCTACGTGGACGCGAGGGCCGGCCGCGACGCTCTGGAGGTGGTGCTCGCCATCTACAAGAGCCAGAGGACGGGTCTTCCCGTGGAGCTGCCGCTGGAAGATTTCGCGAGCACGGACATGGAAGGGGAGTTCTAGGCATGCCTTCATGTGCTCAGATGCCTTTCACTCACAGCGCTTACAGGAACATGCTTCAGATCCTGAAAGAACGGGGGTACGGGTTCTGCGGGTACGGCGATTGGGGAGGTGTTGGGAAGCCTGTCATTTTGCGGCACGACATCGACTTCGATCCGATCGCAGCGCTCGCGATGGCCGAGCTCGAATCGAGCGAGGGCGTCCGATCGACGTATTTCGTGCTCTTGCGAACGGATTTCTACAACCCCCTAGAGCGCGGAAACGTCGAGAGGCTTCGAGAGATCGCGAGGCTCGGCCACGACATCGGGCTCCATTACGACGAAACGCAGTACGAGGACGGCGACGACGCGATCGCCGCGATCCAACGCGAGGCGGACACGCTGGGGGGCGCCCTCGGCCTGCCCATCGAATGCGTTTCCATGCACCGTCCGAGCAAGGCGTCGCTCGAAGCGCAGTGGAGCATCCCCGGCATCGTCAACAGCTATTCGAGCGAGTTCTTCCAGGGCTTCGAATACGCTTCGGACAGCCGGAGGCGGTGGCGCAAGCCCATTTTGGACATGATCGAGTCCGGGAAGTATCCGCGCCTGCATATCTTGACCCATCCGTTCTGGTACGGCGGGACGGAGGCCTCGCTCGAGGAATCTCTACGGCGGTTTATAGAAAGGGCGGGCGCCGATCGCCTGGGCAGCCTCGATCGCAACTTTACCGGGCTCGACTCCGTGCTCGGCTCTGCGGACGTCCTTTCCGCCCGCCTCGCTTCCCTGCGCAATGAGCGGTTTGGGACCGAAAGGCTCGTCTTGCGTCCCTTGCGGCTGGAGGATGCTGCCGACATGTTCGAATACACGTCGGACCCCGAGATAAGCAGATTCCTGAATTGGGCACCCCATGGCGAACCCGGGGAGGCGCGGGATTGGATAGCCTCCAAGCTCGCCCGACCGGAGCCGGACGACCTGCTGCTCGGCATAGAGCTCCGCGAGCCTCGCAAGCTCATCGGCACCGTGCGCGCCTACCGCTTCGATGCCGCCGCCTGCTCCTGCGAGGTGTCTTACGCGCTCAACTCCGCCTTCCAGGGCTGCGGCTACATGAGAGAAGCTCTGGGAAAGCTCGCCGACATCTGCTTCGACGAGGTGCGCGTGGGCAGGATTGTCGCCCGCATCGACGAGGAGAACGCCGCCTCGGCGCACGTTGCCCGCCGCCTGGGCATGAAGCGCGTCCGTGACGGGGACTTCGTGGTTCCGATCAAGGGCGAGGAGCGGATCCAGCACACCTACGTTCTCGGAAGGAGGCCGTGATGAAGACCGTCGCCATGCATCAGCCCCATTATTTCCCGTGGCTCGGCTATCTAGACAAGATGGCGAAAGCAGACGAGTTCGTCGTGCTCGACGAGGTGCAGTTCGAAGACGGCTCCCCTATGTCGAGGAACAGGTTCCTCCAGGTCGATGGAGAGGCGAAGCTCCTGTCCTTGAGCGTGGAAAAGAAGGGCTACCTTGAAAAACCGACCAGGGATGTGCGACTTTCCAATTGGCCGAAGACAAGGAAAAAGCACCGTGGCTTTATCGATTGCAACTATAGGAAAACCCCCTATTTCGACGAGGTGATGCCCCTTGTGGCGAAGGTGCTCGAAGCTGACTGCGACACCCTTCTCGATCTGGACATGGCGAGCATCGAGATGCTGCGATCCGCTTACGGCATAGAAACCCCCTTGGTGCTGCAAAGCTCGTTGCCATACGATATCGAAGCCAAGAACAACGATCTGGTCCTGGGCCTCTGCAGGGTTTGCGGGGCCGACGTGTACCTCTCGGGTCGCGGTGCGCGAGCGTACATGGACGACCGGTCGTTCGCTGAAAAGGGAATCGCTGTGCGCTATCAGGAGTTTTCCTATCCCGAGTACCCGCAATATCGGCAGAGCGGGTTCGTCCCCAATCTTTCAGCGCTCGATCCGCTCTTCCAGTGCGGAATCGACGGCGCCCGGAGGATGTTCAACGAGAACATGCGCAAGGAGATGATCCCATGACGGCTCCTTACGTGCACGAGAGCTCTTATGCTGACGAGGGCGTGGCAATCGGTGACGACACGAAGGTTTGGCACTTCTGCCACATCCAATCGGGTGCCTCCATCGGCCGAGGATGCTCTCTCGGCCAGAACGTTTACGTGGGCGCGAACGCGAAGATCGGCGACGGGGTCAAGATCCAGAACAACGTCTCGGTTTACGAAGGAGTGGAGTTGGGGGACCACGTGTTCTGCGGCCCCTCCTGCGTGTTCACGAACGATCTGACGCCGAGGGCGAAATACCCCAAGGGCGGCGATGGGTACAAGAGGACGGTCGTCCGCCGAGGCGCGTCGATCGGGGCGAACGCGACGATCGTCTGCGGCCACGAAATAGGCGCGTGGGCGATGGTCGGCTCGGGCGCCGTGGTCACCTCGGACGTCCCGCCGCATGCGCTCGTGCTGGGCGTTCCGGCGCGGCAGCGCGGATGGGCGTGCGAATGCGGAGCGGTCCTTTCGGAGGACCTGGCGTGCAGCGCCTGCGGGAGGACGTACGCGCAGAGCGACGAGGGGCTGAAAGAGGTGCAGCATGGAGTTTCGTGACCTGAATGCCCAGTATCAGGCGCTCAAGGGCGGCATCGACGCGGGCATCGCCCGCGTGCTCGAGCACGGCCGCTACATCGGCGGCCCGGAGGTCGCCGAGCTCGAGGCGCGCCTCGCCGCCTACGTCGGCGCCAGGCACTGCATAACCTGCGCCAACGGCACGGACGCCTTGCAGCTCGCGCTCATGGCGTGGGGCGTCGGGCCGGGCGACGCGGTGTTCGTCCCCGACTTCACGTTCTTCGCAAGCGGCGAAGCTCCCGCGCTGCTCGGTGCGATGCCGGTGTTCGTCGACGTGGACGAGCGTACGTTCAACCTCGATCCCGCCAAACTCGAGGAGGCGGTGCGGTTCGTCGAGGACGGGACGGACCTCGCACCCAGGGTCGTCGTGGCCGTCGACCTGTTCGGTCTGCCGGCGGACTACACGGCGATACGCGAGGTGTGCGAGCGGCACCGGATGCTCCTGCTCGAGGACGGCGCGCAGGGCTTCGGCGGGTCGATCGGGAGCCGGATGGCCTGCTCGTTCGGCGACGTCTCCACCACGAGCTTCTTCCCGGCCAAGCCGCTGGGCTGCTACGGCGACGGCGGCGCGGTGTTCACCGACAACGACGAGTGGGCGGAGCTGGTCCGCAGCTACGCCGTGCACGGAAAAGGGTCGATGAAGTACGACAACGTGCGCGTGGGCGTGAACAGCCGCCTCGACACCGCGCAGGCGGCGGTGCTGCTTGCGAAGCTCGACGCGTTCGAAGGCGAGCTGGACGCCGTGGGCGGGGCGGCGGCCCTCTACTCCGGGGCCCTCGCCGGAAGCGGCCTCGCCCTGCCGGAGGTCCCCGAGGGCTTCCGCAGCTCGTGGGCTCAGTACACCGTGCGGCTGCCCGAGGGCCTCGACCGCGACGCCCTGCAGGCCGCCCTCAAGGAGCGGGGCGTCCCGACGATGGTCTACTACCCCAAGCCCATGCACGGGCAGGGGGCGTTCGAGGGCGCGTGCCTGTGCCCCGACGGCTGCCCCGTGACGGAGCGGCTGTGCGAGACGGTGCTGAGCCTGCCGATGGGGCCGTATATGATCTCGGAAGACGTATCGGTCGTGGCGGATTCCCTCGTCACCGTTTTTGGGTAGACGATGTCGATACGCGACACATTGGCGGTGCAAGCGAAGAATCTTCTGAACAGGGGGTTCTTTCATATACTGGGCTCAACCCTTACGAACAAGCTGATCGTGTTCGCTTCGAATATCCTCATAGTGAGATTCTTGACGCAAGACGAATACGGCGTCTTCTCCTACGCCAACAGCATATATTCGATCGTTCTTCTTTTTACGGGGCTTGGACTGATAAGCGGTTTGTTGCAGTTTAGCTCAGAAAAAAGACCGGTCGAAGAGAAGTTCGAAATACAAAGGTACGTGTTGACGGTCGGGCTATTCATAGATGCGGTCATAATGATGCTTCTTGTTTTTGTCGGATATGGAGCAGGGCTTTCAATTGCAGGCTCGGGGCATTGCTTAGCAATGCTTGCTCCCTTGATTCCTCTGGATTACTTTTTCCAGTACGCAAGCAGCATACTGCGTTCAAGGAAACTCAATAAAGAATACTCCTTGTTGCTGAACGTCAATACGATTGGATATACGGGGCTGAGCTGTGTCGGAGCCTTTGCGGCGGGTGTGCCGGGAGTGATCAGTGGTAGGTACGCCGCCTACGCTATCACTATTTCTGTCGCTGTAATTCTATTGAAGGGCGTCGGCTTCCCCCTTCGATCCACTAAGTTCCTCTCTTCAAAGAAAGCGGTCGGCTTATGGAAGTTTTCGCTTCCGACGGGGATATCGAGCGTGTTCAACTCGGTAGTGTACCTCTTGGATGTGCTTATGGTGGGTATTATCGTAGCGAGTTCGATCGACGTGGCGTGTTACAAGGTCGCTACGATGCTCCCGGAAGGTTTTCTTTTCATTCCGCAGTGCATCGTCATATTCGCCTTGCCTTATTTTGCTGAACACCGTTTGGATTCAGTATGGTTCTCGAAACATGCTAGAGTGCTTCTTTTTGGGAGTCTTGTTCCTATGGCTGTCATTGCGGTCGTTCTCTTCATTTGGGCGCCGGACATTATCAAATTGCTATGGGGGGAGGAGTATGTTGATGCGGCTACGGCATTTCGAATAATTTCTTTGAGCCTGATTGTGTCCCCGTTGCGAACCGTAAGCGTCAATCTCCTAGCTTGTCTTCATCGTGTTCGCTTCAATCTTGTTGTTTCGGTTGTATCTCTGGCTGCGAACGTCGCTCTGATCGTCCCCCTAACGTTTGCTTTCGGCATTGTTGGTGCGGCGTTGGCTACCGTTTCGACAACGGTTCTCGTATCGCTGCTTTCTTTGAGAGGCTTGCGCTCCTCTCTCAAAGAAAGCGATAAGTAATTGAAAGCTTGGTGATTGTGCGTGAATTTGTCTCTAAAACTGGGGAGTTATCGTGGGTTTTTTGGGAACAGGTTGGATCAGCTTGGGTGATCGGCTGTCTTCACCGAATAGAAAAGGAAACCCTTGCTGCTGTCGCATCTCGATGCGGCAATGCCGTATCTTTGGAAACGGATCTACTCGATTTCTTAGAGAAACAATGCTGCTTCTTTTCAATAGTGATCGATTCTGAGGAGTCGGTTTACTTAGCTGTCGACCACCTGGGGTCCTTCCCTTTGTTCTTTTCGGTTGATCGTATTTCCGGCACTATAGTAGTGAGCGACGATGCCCCTAGTTGTTCTAAAAGCAAAATGATTGATGATTTAGGACTGCTTGAATATCAATGTACTTACGTCACCTACGGGGGAAGGACTCTTTGGGAGGATGTCCGAGAGGTTAACGAGGGGACGTATGTGAGGATTGACAAGAAAATCGGGAGTGTCGAAGAGCGCAGATATTGGGAATTCAAAAGAGCATTTCCATCTTCCTCCGCCAGTCTTGATCAAGTTGAGGATGTCGTACGGCCTGTTTTTCGGGATGTTATCAGGTTTCTTGATGGTAGGACGGCTGTGATTCCCATTACGAGCGGGTTGGATAGCAGGACGATAGCAGCATGCTTGAAAGCGGCTGATTACGAGCGAGTTCTGACTTTCTCGATAGGAGCGCGCGATAGCGAGGATGTTATGATCGGGAAGAGAGTCGCGAGCAATCTCGGTTTTCCGTGGGAGCATGTTGAAATTACGGGCGAGATGTGGCGCGAAAGATTCGGTTCCGATCGATATCGGGAAGCTTTACGCTATAGCATTTTAGGAGGACGCATAAACCATATATTAATGGCATTTGCGCTCGACATTCTTAAAGGGAGGGGGGCGTTGCCGGACGATGCCGTTTTTTTGCCGGGGCATGCTGGTTCTATTATGGGAGGGGAGTTGAAATGCTCTCCTGTCTTTAAAAGAGCGATCTCGAAGGCGCGGCTCGTTGCGAATTCGTGTCTTGTCGAATGCCGAATCGACTTGCCGTCGGGCGTACGACGCAATCGACTCGAAAGCGTAATTGCTGATTTGATTGACCTTCCCGAAGGAGGGTATTCCTACAAAGATTGCGCTGCGGCTGCCGACACGATTCACACGATAGGGTATATCAATAAGTTCATTGTGAACGATGTGAGAAACTACGAATTTGCGAACTATGAATGGTATCTCCCACTGTTGGACAGGAGATGGTGTGATTTCTGGATGAATGTCTCGTTCGAGGACGCATGGCGTAAAGAATTGATCAGGCGTTTTGTAAATGAAGGGACGGCGCAATTCGGTCTTTTTTACGAAAAGGGTGATGCGCCTGTAGTTACGCTGCGCAACATTGTTAAATCCCATGCTCATTTGATTTCCGCAGTGAGACGAATCAAGGGGTGCATATGTCGTTCTCCCGCTCGGCGAAACGCCTATTTCAGTGCCTATGGCCAATTGGAATTTAAGTCGGTCTTAAAGAAAAATAGATATGCGATGGAGCTTCCCAATGCGAAGGTAATGGATGATAGCTTGGCTGTCGTTCTGGAAGACGGTCTGCTCCAGACGTAGGTCTCCGCTCTTCTTTGTAGGTTGAAGGTCAAATGAGTCGAACAATGAAGCGCAGATGCAATCAAAGCCAAAAGAAGCTAACTTGACCATTTCGTGTGACGAAGACGATGCAATGCTGAAGGTATGGAAGATGTATCGAGGATTTGGTTTGCGTCGTTGTGAGAAAGGCTTGAGGTAGTGGAAGTAAAAAAGGGTGGACTGGAGGAAGATCACCAGTCGTCAAGCCTAAAGGAAAAGATTGTTAATCGCAAGAAGCCAATTCATCTGTTTATCCTTAACGGAATTGATGCCTTTTTCGTATTCGGGTTTGTCAAAGTATTTGGGATACTCGCTTATGATCGAAAATTTCTTTCCGGAAAGCAATTCGAGCATTTTTGGTCACCAGGATGGCGTTGGGCCTTCAACGGAATGATTAGGAAATTGCTCACTGGCCACGGCCGTGGGATTCCGTGGCCTATCGGCCGATCATGCGATTGCGGTAGAAATGTTGACTTTCACATTGATGATTTGAACAATTTTAACGGAACCGCGCTTTTTCAGACTTTCGGTAACGCCCGAATCAGAGTCGGAAGAGGGGTTTGGATAGCGAGAGGATGTTCTCTCATCACCGCGAATCACGATTTAGCGAATCCCGACGTTCACGCCGAGCCGCAAAACATTGATCTTGGAGATCATTGTTGGTTGGGAGCGAACGTCGTTATCACTCCCGGTGTCGTATTGGGACCCCATACGGTTGTTGGCGCAAACGCTGTTGTGACGAAAGGTTTTCCCGAAGGGCACTGCGTTTTAGGCGGAGTTCCCGCGAAGGTTATCAAGCGTCTTGACAACACTCTCGAGAAAGAGGCAGATCGATGAGTTGCAGAAGCGGAAGACGTTGTGCTGAAAAGCCTAGAGAGCGGATTGCTCATTGTCTTTCGCTTGTCTTGAACATCGTTCTCATCGTGGGGATTTTGATTTTCGGGGCGATCAAGGTCGCTCCTAAGGTTGGGGGGGGGGTATGATTATCGCGCCAATCACTATTACTACGATTTCACTTCTCAGTTTGATCAAGTCGTTCGAATCGACAAAGCCGATATCTGCTTTGTCGGCGATAGCTTGACGCAACTCGGGCTCTGGAGTGAGTTCTTTCCTGGTTGCACGGTTATCAATAGGGGAATTGGAAGCGATGTTTCCGAAGGGGTGCTCAATCGTCTGGATTCCGTATCGGATTGCCGCCCAGATATTGTATTCCTTATGATCGGCGTAAACGACTTGGCAACGGGCGTTCCTGAAGCCACGACGGTTGCCAATGTCAAAAAGATCGTCGAATCGCTTTTGGTTAGCCTGCCTGACACGACGATAGTGATACAGAGCGTATTGCCAGCGGAAGACGTCGACGAAGTCGCGATCCTCCGGCTTAACGAGAGCTATGAAGAGATTGCTTCCGAATACGTCTCCGTTGAATACTTGAATCTCCATCCTTTGTTTCTTGTTGATGGAGAGCGCAACGCCGATCTTTATTCAGCCGATGGGGTTCACCTTGTAGGTGCCGGATATGAAACATGGTTGAATGCGTTGCTCGATTGCCCTGCGATAGAATGAGGTTAGATGCAGTAGATGTGAAGATGCCTCGCTCCAATAATGAAAACAGAAGCATGTTTCTGGTAAGGTCATCTCTCGCAACTTGAGGTATTCTCTTAATCATGAGTATCTGCTTCTTTGCAACATGAACTAGTCCGGTATAAGAGCATCTAGAAGAAGCGAGCAAGGTTTTAAAGAATCGAATTTGCGTCTTTTATAGCAGCTGCTGGCGAACTACGCGGACGTGTCCCAGAACATAATGGGGGCCGTCGTGGACGCGAACCGCACGCGCAAGGACTTCGTGGCCGACGAGGTGCTGGCGAGAGTGGCGGGCGTCAAGAGCCCGGTCGCGGGGGTCTACCGTCTCACCACGAAGACCGGCTCGGACAACTTCCGCGCCTCTTCCGTGCAGGGGATCATGAAGCGCGTGAAAGTGAAGGGCGTGTGCGTGGTCGTGTACGAGCCGACGCTCGACGCCCCCGACTTCTTCGGCAGCGAGGTCGTTCGCGACCTGGCTTCGTTCAAGGAGCGCTGCGATCTCGTCGTGGCCAACCGTTGAAGCGACGAGCTGTCCGACATTGCCGGCAAGGTGTACACGCGCGACTTGTTCAGACGGGATTAGATCCGGTCTTCCGACACTCGCGACTACCTGATTTTTCGCTTGCATTATGCAATTTACATGCGTATTGCATAAGCATCCTGGCTAGGTTTATCAGCTTTCCAAAAACCTCCTCACGACCTTGTTGAACTCCTCGGGGTTCCCCGCAGCCACGAAGTGATCCCCCTCCACGAAGGCCAGCCTTGCGCCTGGAATGTTCCTCGCGATCAACCTGGTATGCTCCTCTTTGATCATGTCCCTCGTGCCGGCTACCACCAGTGTCGGCACCCTCAGCTCGGCTAGCTCCTCCGGGGCGATGTTCGGGTCGTTCACCATGAGGCTCAGCATTTCGGCTTTGCGGTGCGCGCGGACGCTCCAGCGCGCGAAGAGCGACGCCGCCCCGTAGCCCGCCACGATGGGCAGCTGCACCGACGGCTTCACGCCGCCGCCGTCCAGGTTCGCCCCGTTCAACACGAGCTTGCCCACGCGCTCGGGATGTGCGAGAGCGAACGCGAGCGCGATATTCCCTCCGTCCGAGAATCCCAGCAGATGCGCGCGCTCGATGCCTTGCCCGTCCATGAACGCCAGCAGGTCGTCGGCGAACTGGCGGATGGTGAAGGGCGCCTCCCCGCGCGGCGAGCGACCGTGCCCGCGCGTGTCGAGCGCGATCACGCGGAAGCGCGACGCGAACGCGTCCATCTGTCGCTCGAAGTACGAGCCGTCCTCGCCGTTGCCGTGCAGCAGGATGAGCGGCTCGCCGGTTCCTTGCTCACGGTAGTGCAGGTCGACGTCCATGCGGGCTCCTTTTCTTTCGCCGGGCGGCTCCCATTCTACTCCCTTGCAGTTGCGGAAATCTCCTGCCACGCTGCGGCGACGGGTCGGAATCGGATTGCGGTGGACGCAAAACGGCACCCATGACAATTTCAGCAGCTTAGTCGGGCGGGAAAGGGCATGCTCGATCTTCGCCACCTGGGCTTATGCGATCTGGTTACATGCTGCGATGCATCGGAAGCGCTCCAAGATTGTCATGGGTGCCGTTTTGCGTCCAAATCGTGATTGTCCCAGCTTGGCGCGCGGC